>Ga0070670_100002446_pt1 | contig 15310 bp, 13 predicted proteins | sample KBSS63metaG_FD_64665 | JGI IMG/M metagenome (GOLD analysis project Ga0070670, IMG submission 64665) | Switchgrass rhizosphere microbial communities from Kellogg Biological Station, Michigan, USA - KBS S6-3 metaG | ecosystem: Host-associated > Plants > Roots > Rhizosphere > Soil ... | reverse complement strand
ACGGTGCGAGGGTACGACTTCGAGAGTCTCGGCGTGCGCGTCGGCGACGCCATCGTTCCCGGCCGCTATTACGCCGTGGCGAGCGTCGATGCGATCCGATGGATCGACTCGTTCTGGGGAATCGGCGTCTTCGTCGACGCGGGCAACGCGATCGACTCGCTCTCCGATGCGCATCTCGCCATCGGCTACGGCGTCGGTGCGCGCGTGCGGACGCCGCTTGGTCCATTCCGGCTCGACGTCGCGTACGGACAGGACGTGCACCAGGTGCGCGTCCAGTTCTCCGTCGGCCTCACGTTCTGAAACACGAAAATGGACGAAGCGAGCGCCACCACGAACGAGCCCGTGAGCCCGCGCCGCCGGCACCGGCTTGCACATGGGCTGTTGGCTGTTGCGATTCTTCTCGCCGTCGTCGGCGGCGGAGCCATCCTGTTTCTCGCGAGCCCCGCCGGCGTCGACTTCGCCGTCCGCGCGCTCGTGGCACGAAGCGGCGGGGCCCTCGCCGTCGAAGGCGCTTCGGGCTCGCTCCTCGAGACGGTGAACGTGCGGCGGGTCGAATGGCACGGCCGCGACACCCACACGACGGCGGACGAAGTCGCGCTCACGTGGAGCCCGCTTGCGCTTTTCTCGGGTGGCATCGTCGTTCGCGGTTTGGGCGCAAAGCGGCTTTCGATCGAGACGAAGGCGTCGACGGAGGACGTGCCGATGCCTTCCACGCTCGCGCTGCCGATCGAAGTCCGCATCGAACGGCTCGGCGTCGCCGATCTCGATTGGCGCGTCGGCACCAACGGCGGCACGATCCGGGGGCTCTCGTTCGGCTATGCGGGCGGCGCCGACGGTCACCGCATATCCGCTGTGACGTTCGTCGCCTCGGTGGGAGCGATCACCGGCGACGCGACGATCGGCTCCGCAGCGCCCTTCGCGATCGCCGCCCGGTTGCACGCGAAGGGCGACGCGGCGCTCGCCGGCACGGAAGCGGACATTGGCGTCGCCGGTTCGCTGGCCGCGCTCACGCTCGACGCCACGGGCAATGCCCGCAATGCACCGTTCACCGCGCACGCAACGCTCGCGCCGCTGGCCGCGGTGCCCTGGCGCGATGTGGCCATCGACGCGAAACGCATCGACCTCAGCGCGTGGCATGGCGTGCTGCCTGCGACGAACCTCGACGTCGTCGTGCGTGCGAGCCCGGCGACGGACGGGATCGCGGGCACGATCGATGCCGTCAACAACTCCGTCGGCACCGTCGATGCCGAACGAATTCCACTGTCTACCGTCGCAAGCCGCTTTGCATTGCGCAGCGATGGCCTCGCGCTCGACTCGATCGCTGCCGCGCTTGAAGGCGGCGGCGCCATCACGGGAAGCGCGCGCATTCCGCTCGGCGATGCGCTCACCGGAGGCGCATGGACGCTCGAGCTTCGCGACATCGACGCTCACCGCATCCATGCCGCGCTCGCTTCCACGCGCCTTTCCGGCACGATCGATGCCGAGCTCGACCGCGAGCAGCAACGGTTCCGCGGCAGCGTCAGCGATCGCACCGTGCGCGGCGGCATCGGTCTCGACTTTGCGGCGGTGCTCGGAAACGACGTCCTGGCGGTCGATCGCTTACGCGCGCGTTCCGGAAAAGGCGAGCTCGTGGGCCGCGGTCGGATCACACTGGTCCGCAACCGTGCGTTCGAGGTCGACGCGACGGCGACGAGCTTCGATCCCGCCGCGTATGGCGCGTTTCCCGGTGGCTCACTCAACGGCAGTATCGTCGCCGCGGGCTCGCTTGCGCCGCCTCTGACCGTTCGGGCCCAGGTGACACTGGCGCAGGGAAGCCGCCTGTCCGGTGTGGCGCTTTCGGGCACCGGACGCGGCACGTTCTCGGAGAAATCCGTACGCGACATCGCGGTCGACCTTGCGGCCGGCCATTCGAAGCTCACGGCAACGGGCGCCGCCGGTGCAGTGGGCGATCACCTGGCGGTCGCGGTCGATTCGCCCGACATTGCCGATTTCGCGGCGCTGCTTCCCGCAAGGTACGCGTCCTCGGTTGCGGGTGCGCTCCGGCTCAAGGCGGATTTCGCCGGCTTGCCGCCGCAAGCGGGACTCGATCTCGAGGCAAGCGGCGAGCGGCTCAAGCTGCCCGGCGGCATCGGCGCCGGAACGGCGGTGGTTCGCGCGCACATTGCGCCCGGAGCGTCGAGCGACCTCGGCCGGGACCTCGCGACGCGCAAGATCGACGTCACCGTCGTGGCGAAAGACGTCGCCACACCGTCAGGCAATGCCGGCACGGTGAACGCAAGCGTCGCCGGAACGCTGGCGGAGCATACGGCCATGCTCGCGGCGAAAGGCGCGGAATTCGACGCCCGCGCATCGCTCCACGGCGGATTCGACATGACGCGCGAAGCGGCCGACATAGGCCAACTGAGCGAGAAGCTGGCGTGGAAAGGCACGCTCGATGCGTTCGAGAACCACGGCGCCTGGACGACGCGGCTCGCAGCACCCGCCCGGCTCGAGGTCGCGCGCTCACGAGTGCGCATCGGCGCCGCGCGCCTGCAGATCGCCGACGGCAACTTCAATCTCCAGGATTTCGACTGGGACGACGGGCGCATTGCGACCGCGGGCGACTTTGCAGCCGTGCCTCTCGCGACGTTCGCACGCCTCGCGGGAACGCGCCTGCCGTTCACGTCGACGCTCACGCTGTCCGGAGAGTGGAAGCTCGCGACGAACCCGCGGCTCAACGGCACGCTCGCCGTGCGACGCCAGGGCGGCGACGTTGCGATTGCGCAAGGCACCGACGCCGATCGGCCGTTTGCCGTGGGCATCACCGCGCTCGAAGCGCGTGCCCGATTCGATGATGACGCAGTGGATGCCTCGGGGACGTTCCGCTCGACGCGCGGCGACCGCGGCGACGCGAAGCTCGCTGTCGGCCGAGTGGCCGGAGCACCGCCCGGTCGTCCTGCACCCGACGCGCCGCTCGAGTTTTCCGCGAGCGGCGACATTCCGACGCTGCAGATCCTGCAGCCCTGGATCGGAAGCGCCGCCGTCATATCGGGGCGCGCGCACCTCGACTTCGCCGCGCGCGGGACGGTGAAGGAAGCGAAGCTGTCCGGCGCATTCATCGGCGAGGGCCTGCGCATCGACGCGCCGCGCTACGGCGTGCATTACACGAATGGCCGCGTGGCGGTGAGAGCGGACGAGGGTCGTGTCGCCGTCGACGAAATGACCCTCACCGCGGGCGACGGCACGTTTCGCGCGTCAGGCGAGATCACCGGGCTTGCGCCTGGCGGCGATCCGCCCGTCGCGCGGCTCACCTGGAAGGCGGAAAAATTCCGCGCGCTCAATCGTCCCGACCTGCATCTCGTCGTGGAAGGCGAAGGGACGGCCGTCGCGCAGGACGGCAAGATCAGGCTCACCGGCAAGCTCGCGGCGGAGGAAGGCGCAATCGTGTACGTCGCCACACCCGACGCCTCGCTCGGCAGCGACGTCGTCGTGAAGGGCTGGAAACAGCCGGAAAAGCGGACGCTGCGGTTCGACGACATACCGCTCGTCCTCGACTTGTCGTTCGATCTTGGCGATCACCTCACCTTCTCGGGCGAGGGCATCGAGACGCGGCTCGCAGGCGCCGTGCGCGTCACCACGGGTCCGAGCGGTCTCATCGGCAAGGGCTCCATCCGAACCGTGCGCGGCACGTACTTCGCGTTCGGCCAGCGTCTCGACATCGATCGCGGCCAGCTCGTGTTCGACGGGCCGCTCGACAACCCGGGCCTCGACATCGTCGCACTCCGGCGAAACTTGGCCGTCGAAGCCGGAGTCGCGGTGACGGGCACCGTCAAGGTTCCGGTGATCCAGCTCACGTCGAATCCGCCCGTGCCCGACAGCGAAAAGCTGTCATGGCTCGTGCTTGGTCAGGCCAGCGGCGATCGCTCGAGCGGCGCCGATCTTGCGGCATTGCAGGCCGCATCGGCCGCTCTGCTCGGGTCCGGGGGCAAGCCGATCTCGGCGTCCGTCGCGCAGTCGATCGGGCTCGACGACATCAGCTTGCGGAGCACATCGCGCACCGCGACGCCCGGCGCGCCCGCCGCGGAGAATCAGGTGATCGCCGTCGGCAAGCGCCTGACCGATCGCCTGACGCTCGTCTACGAGCAGGGGCTCACAGTGGCGACGCAGGCCCTGCGCCTCGAATACGAGCTCACACGCTCGCTGACCATTCGCGCGGAGGCCGGCACGTATGGGGCGTTGGGCATCTATTTCCGGCGGACTTTCGATTGAGCGGCGAGCCGGCGGCCCGACAAGCGATAATGGCGCGCGTGCAGGCCTGAAACCGACGGAGGAAGGCGACGTGGATTTCGATCAGGAACTCGATACGCGCGGACTGTCCTGTCCGCTGCCGATTCTCAAGACCAAGAAATCACTGAACGGCCTCACGTCAGGCCAGGTGCTGAAGGTCGTCGCGACGGATCCGGGCGCCGTGAAGGACTTCCAGGCGTTCGCGAGGCAGACAGGCCACGCGCTGTTGTCCTCGACGGAAGAAAACCGGGAGTTCGTTTTCTACATGCGCAAGAAGTAAAGCGGTCCGATCAAGGCCGTTACCGGCGCTGTACGAACCGAACCCGGAACCGACTGAGCAAACCCCGAACGACTTAGCGCAGTCCGGTCAGTGCACGCCGGTTGCGCTGTAGTTCGAGTCTCCGGTCGCGGCGGCATAACGCGAGTCTCGCGTGGTGGCGCCGTAGCTTGGATCCGTGGTGCCTCCTCCAGCGCCGTAAGGGGACGCGGCGTTGCGCCTCTCCCATCGCTTCCGCAGCTGACGCATGACGATCGTCAGTCCCTTGACACCGTAGCGCGAAAGCAGGAAACGTCCTGCCGCCGCCAATGACGAAGCGACGATGACGCCCGCGCCGGCTTTCGTATATCTCGAGCTGGTGTACCTCACACGCGGCTTCGGACGGCGCGCCAGAAGAAAGCCTGCGAGACCTGCGAGGCCCGCGATGCCGCCGGCGGCTGCGAGCGTCGACGGCCGGGTGACCGTTTCGCGAAAGGCACGCTCTACGCGATGGAGACCCTCGCGAATTTCGCGCCGCGATATTTCCATCCTCGTCTCGGCCGCGTCGATCGCCGCCAGCAGGTGAGCTTGCTTCATGTCGATGCCTTCGCGGCGCGATGACCCGAGATCTGCCGCCTCGTGGAGGGGAAGGTGAGGCTGTCGCTCTTGCGGACGGCTGCGTAGGCGAGCGCGCCGGCGAACACCAGATTCAGCAGCGCGACCAGAAGCACGGCCAGGATCGGCGACAAGCCCGCGCTCGTCACCCACATCGCGAGCGCTGCCATCAGGCCGAGCCAAGTCGCGATCACGCATACGCCGGCGACCACGCCCAACGCGACCATCCAGACGAGCGCCGCGCCCGCGCGGTGCGCTTCCAGGGAAACGAGCTCGAGGAAGCTCGACACCGTTTCCCGAACGGCGCTCAGGACACGGGACACCTCCTCGATTACCCCACGGAGCGGCGGCGAGGCGAGGCCTCGCGCGTCCGCGGCCGTGCCGTCCGCGTTCCTCGATGCGCCTTCGCTGCTGGAATCGTTGTGAGTGAGCATCGATGACCCGCGCTGTGTTTCAACTGCTGCAGTCGTTACAGAACGATGCGTGCGAGCACGAATCCGGCGAGCACGGCGAGGCCCACCGACTTGAGCGGGTTCGCGGACACGTAACTGCACGTATCGGAGACGAGCTTCCGCTGCGCCGCGTCGAGGCTTTCGGTACGGGCCGCGAGCTTGTCGGCAGTATCCGCCGCTGCGCCGGCCGCCTTGTCCACGACGTCGTGCGCCATCGCCGCGACCTTGTCGATCTTCGGCTTCGTCCTGCGTGCAGCGTCGTCGGCCGCGTTCGCAAAGGAATCGATCGCCGAATGCGCCGTCGACGATGCCTTGTTGATGGCGCCCTCGCCGCTGCCGGTGGACAGGCCGGTCGTGCTGTTGACGGTGTTGCCGTAGCTCGCGGATTCCATATGCGCTCCTTTGCGTAGCGATGTCTATCGTCGGCGCGAAGGCGTCGACCGACACGCATCGTGCTCCTTTCATCAGCACGCTTCTGTGCGCTGACGCGCATATAAGCGGCTCTTTTTACGATGGGTTCCGTTCCGACCGGCGGGGACGGTCGAGCGGCTTTCGGCATGGCGCGCGCGATCCGGCGATCGTGTGTGGCGCGCCGTACAGACGGGACGGACCCGTTGCCGCATTCTGCGCCGATCGCGTCGCCCGTATGCCCCGGCACGTCCGGAGCAATGCGGAGATGCGAGAGATCTAACAGGACAATTGGACATCACAACCTTGGAGATTATCGATGGCGAACAAGACTCTTGACCGTGACAAGACATCGGAACTCGGATCGCACCCGGTCGGCACCGGTGTGGGCGCAGCAGTCGGCGGCATCGCCGGCGCCGCGGCAACGGGCGCCGTTGCCGGGTCCACGGTCGGCCCCATTGGAACGGTCGTTGGTGCGGTGGCGGGAGCGGTGGTTGGTGGTTTGGCCGGCAAGGGCATTGCCGATCTCATCGATCCCGTTGCCGAAGACAACTATTGGCGTGACGCGTATTCGAGCCGTCCGTACGTGAGCCCGGGCTCGACGTATGACGACTACGGCCCGGCGTATCGCTATGGCATCGACAGCTACGATCGCTACGAAGGCCGCCCGTTCGACGAGGTCGAATCCGACCTCGGACGCGATTGGGACCGCGCGAAGGGCAAGTCGACGCTCGCATGGGACAACGCGAAGCATGCGACGCGCGATTCGTGGCAGCGCGTAAGCGATGCGGTCGAGCGCGCCATTCCGGGCGACTCCGATCGCGACGGCAAGTAAAGGGGCTGCCTCACGCTTCGTGACGGCGGCAGTCGAACCGATAGCAAGGAGAGAAACATGAACATCATCATCTGGCTGGTAGTTGGCGGCATCCTCGGATGGCTTGCGAGTCTCGTCATGAAGACCGACGGTCAGCAGGGCATCTTCCTCAATGTCGTGGTGGGCATCGTCGGCGCGTTGATCGCCGGCTTTCTGATCGCGCCGCTGTTCGGCACGGGAACGATCAACAGCAACGACTTCAGCATGTCGGGGCTGCTCGTGTCGTTCCTCGGCGCGGCCGTTTTGCTTGCGATCGTCAACATGTTCCGGCGCGGTACCCCACGCTAAACGCCGGCTCGACGCCCGATTCCGGAACTCCGCCTTTCGTTGATTCGTTCATGCAAGGCCACCCGTTCCGGAATTCGGGGGTCCCGGATTCCTGTGCGCCACCGCACAGAACGCGTGAGACCGCTCGCGCATAGTCTTTCCGAGGATCGCTTTCGCCCCACACGTGTCAGCAGAGAAGCGCTGCCGTAAAAACGCGAGGAGGAAAAATCCATGCATTACGCAAAAACCAAGCGGCGCCGCAAGGGCCCAGCCGGCCGTACCGCGAACGCCGAAGGCACGACGACCGAGCATCCGGCGAGCAACGACCCCCAGGGCGATGCCGTTCAGGGCGAGGGCAACTACGAAGCCGCGCGTGAATTCAACGACGCGGAACGCAAATTCGTGCAATCCGGGAAAGTAGAAGCGGCCGCGCGCGCCGCGGCGCCGAAGAACGAAGCGGAGAGCCAGCAATTGCTCGAGGCCGAGCAGAAAGCCAAAAGCCGCGCCAAGGAAGATTACCCGCCGCCGCCCGAGGGACGCCCGCGCGGTACCGATGCGACGAGAACCGAGTCGTCGAAAGATTCGGGGCGGCGCAGCAGCTGAGCGAAGCACACAGCACGCATCGCCCGCGACAACCAATGCGAACGCGAAAGGAAGTCCCATGAGCGCCGATGCCACCGCCCGCACGAACGCAGTCCACACGCTCCCGCCCCTTCCGTGGGCGGAGGACGCGCTCGACCCCGTCATCTCCGCGAGGACGATCAGCTTCCATTACGGGAAGCACCACAAGACATACGTCGACAATCTCAACAGACTTATCGCCGGTACGGAGTTCGAGAGTCTGTCGCTCGAGAAGATCGTCGCGGCGACTGCCGGCAAAGCGGACAAGACGGAGCTCTTCAATAACGCCGCACAGGCCTGGAACCACGATTTCTACTGGCGCAGCCTGCGTCCCAGCGGAGGCGGCGAGCCGCCGGCCGCGCTGAAGCAATGGATTGACACATCGTTCGGGTCGCTCGATGCGTGCAAGAAAGAGCTGGCCACGGCGGCAACCAAGCAGTTCGGCAGCGGCTGGGCCTGGCTCGTGCAGGATCACGGGAAGCTCAAGGTCGTGAGCACCGGCAACGCCGACAACCCGTTGACCAAGGGCGCGAGCCCACTGCTCACCATCGACGTCTGGGAGCACGCGTATTACCTCGATTACCAGAACAAGCGTGCCGATCACGTCAATGCCGTGCTCGACAGGCTGATCAACTGGGGATTCGCCGCCGACAACCTGGGCTAGAGACCGAACCGGCGATCCCGCAACGAAACCCGGAGGGCAAATGAACAGGAAGCCATCGGAAGTCCTCGAGGCCGCGGCCAGGTCTGCTGGCCCGCTGGCTCCAACGGTGGTGTTCACCAAGCGGCGCGCGATGCACTCGCGGCGCGCCTTCAGGGCTCCTCGAGTGGGCCTGCAGTGGGCTCGGCTGCCGAGGGAACGGACGACTCGCCGCGCCTGGTGTCCGCGCACGCGGCCGCGGCGGGACGTGCGGTGCCGATTTCCAGTGACGGCCGGGCGCTAGCCGGCGATGCGATGCGGAACGTCCTCGCGCTGCTCCTGTTTTCGGTCGTGGCCGCCACCGTTTCCGGCGAAGTGTGCGCACAGACCTCCGCGTCGAAGACCGCTTCCGTGCGAACCCTGACGAAGGAAGGCTACGAGGCCGCCAAAAAGAACGCCGACGCGCAATACACGGTCGACCGCGAAGCGTGTTCGTCGCTCGCGGGAAACGCGAAGGACATCTGCATTGCGCAAGCGAAGGGCAAGAACGACGTCACTCGCGCGGAGGCCGCGGTGGCCTACCAGAACACGGCCGCGACGCGCGAGAACGCCCGTGTCGCGCGAGCGCGCGCCGACTACGACGTCGCGATCGAGCGATGCGACGACCTTGCCGGCAACCCCAAGGATGTCTGCGTGAAGGAAGCGAAGGCCGCGCTCGTGCGCGCGAAAGCCGACGCACGGGTCGATCGCCTCGCGGGCAACGCACGCGAGGGTTCGACCGTGAACGCCCGGGACGCGGCCCGGGAGGCCGAGGCGGAGAAGCGCGACGCCGACTACAAGGTGGCCGTAGAGAAATGCGCCGCGTACGCCGGGCCCGCCAAAGAGGCGTGCGTGGGCAACGCGAAGCTGCAGTTCGGCAAGACCTGACAACGATGCTATCCTCGCGCGCCGTTCCTGTTCGCGGCCGGCGCGAGAGGCCCGCCGCGGCAAGCGTTCGACCGGGCCGCGGCAAACCGCCAACCTCCAAGCCACCCGCCCACCTTCTCGTGCGATTGTTCGGCGAAAATGCCGCGTTCACGCTCTCGAATCCCGGCACGTTCGCGATGCGCGCGCTGCGGGCTTTCAAGGCGAACCAGGGTCTGCTGCTGGCCGGCGCCGTCGCGTATTACACGCTGCTGTCGCTCGTTCCCGCGCTGATCCTCATGCTGATCGCGCTGTCGCGCGTCATCGATCAGCAGGAGCTTCTCGACACGCTCGGGCGCTATCTCGAGTGGCTGATTCCCGGCGAATCGGCGGCGATGGTCGCCGAGCTGTCCCGTTTCGTCGAGAATCGGGGCGTCATCGGTCTCGTGCTGTTCGTCACCATGCTGTTCTTCAGCTCGCTCGCGTTCACCGTGCTCGAGAACGCCATGTCGGTGATCTTCGTCCACCGCGTCGTCATTCGGCGCCGACACTTCTTCGTTTCCGCCATCCTGCCGTACTGCTACATCGTGGCCCTCGGCATAGGCCTGCTGATGGTCACGCTCGTCGCCGGCTCGCTGCAGGCCATGGGCGGTGACAGCGTCCTGTTCCTGGGCTACGAGTGGTCGCTGCGCGGGCTGTCGGGCGTGCTGCTGTACTGCCTCGGCGTGACCGGAGAAGTGCTCGTGCTCACGTCCATCTACATGGTCATGCCGGTGGGACGGCTCAAGTGGCGCCACGCGCTGTTCGGCGGCATCACGGCGACGATCCTGTGGGAGATCACCCGGCACGTGCTCGTCTGGTACTTCGGCACGCTGTCGCAGGTGACCGTCGTCTACGGGTCGCTCACGACGTCGATCGTGGTCCTGCTGAGCCTCGAGATCGGGGCGACGCTGCTCCTGTTCGGCGCGCAGGTCATAGCGGAGTACGAGCGCATCGGCACGCCCTCCGAACATGCGCCGCCGAAGCCGTTGCAAACCTGACCATCACGTCGGCTCGGCAGCGAGTTCGAGCGGGCCGTCGTCGAGCGCCGACTCGATCATCCGAAATTTGAGTCCCGCGTTCGTGAGGTCGCGGAAGTAGTTGACGAGCTCGCCCCAGGGCCCATTCATCCGGGAAAGGCCCGAGATGAACGCCACGATCGTACCGACCTCGGTTCGGCCTTGCAGCAGCAGCCAACCGCCGACGCCAAGAATGCCGATCACCCCAAGCGTGTAGAGCAGGTTCATGAGGAAGTTCATCCCGTACTTCCGGACATAGATCTGCATGTTGAGGCGGTAGACGTCGCGGATCCGTTGTCGGAACGTTCGCTTGGCGCTCGGCGCTTCATGCGCGGCCTGTTCGTTCACGATGTCGACGGACATTGCGCGCAGCTTCTTGATGCGGCGCTTCGTGCGGAGGTTGATGGCGTTCTGCAGGAAGGGAATGAAGAGCAGCTGCGGCAGGAAGATGAGGATCGCCACCAGCGCCATCCACGGCTGCACGACGATCATGTAGCCGAAGACGCTGACCAGGATCCCCGCATTGAGCAGCGGATCGCAAAAGCTCGAGCCGACGAAGCCTCCGACCGCCTCCACCTCCGACACGACAATGGAAACCTTGATCCCCTTCGCCGTGCACGAGTCGTCTCGCTGCGCGTTTCCCGTGGGGTCGATGCGCAGCCGCAGCCGCCGGTTCGCACCTTCGGTGACTGAGCCGCGGTAGACGCTCATGACGAACTTGAGCGCTCCGTGGAGCACGGCGACGCCTACGTACGCGAGGCACAGCATGAGAATGAATTTGAGGCCGCGCTGCGCGACCGCGCCATTGACGATCCGGCGCTGCAACTCGAGCGGCACGAGCTCGAGCAGAAACACCGCGACCGACAGGGCGGAAAGATACATCTGGCTTCGCGCGGTGGTCGACCAGATGTAGCGATAGAGGTGCTTCACCAGCGCTCGGTTGACGCCGGGCGTGTCCTTCACATCGGAATGGGAATCGTCGGATAGCACCATGGGGCAGTGAAGCGAAAGGGGCCGGCACGATGTGCCGGCCCTCGAATGGTCGGTCGGAGCAGAGCGTGCGCGCTCAACCCTTCTGCTTCTTGGCTTCTTCTTCGCGGGTCTGCTCGTCGCTCTTGCCGCGTCCCTTTTGTTCCTCGACGCGTGGCGCGCGTTGCTGCGCCTGCTGCGCGGCCTGAGCCTGGCGAGCCTGCTCGGCCTGCGCCTGACGCGCTTGCGCCTGCTGTTGAGCTTGCGCCTGGCGGGCCTGCTGCTCGGCTTGCCGCGCTTGCTGCGCTTGCTGTGCCTGCTGTTGAGCTTGCGCCTGGCGGGCCTGCTGTTCGGCCTGCCGCGCTTGCTGCGCTTGCTGTGCCTGCTGTTGCTGCGCAGCCTGCGTTTCGCGCGCCTTCTGTTGCTCGGCCTGACGAGCTTGCTGCTGCTGTTGTTGCGCCTGCCGCGCCTGCTGCTGTTGCGCCGCCTGCGCTTCGCGAGCTTTTTGCTGCTCGGCCTGGCGAGCTTGCTGCTGTTGCTGTTGCTGCGCCGCCTGCGCTTCGCGAGCTTTCTGCTGCTCCGCCTGGCGAGCTTGCTGCTGCTGTTGTTGCGCGGCCTGCGCTTCGCGAGATTTCTGCTGCTCCGCCTGGCGAGCTTGCTGCTGTTGCTGTTGCTGCGCCGCCTGCGTTTCGCGCGCCTTCTGCTGCTCCGCCTGGCGAGCTTGCTGCTGCTGTTGCTGTGCAGCCTGCGCTTCCCGCTTCTGCTGCTCGGCCTGTACCGCCTGCTGTGCCTGCGGTTGTTCCGCTTGGCGAGCCTGTTCCTGCGGTTGGCGGGGCATCCCGCGTCGCTGCGCCGTCTCCGGCAACGGCGTCGCGCCCGGCGCGGCTTGCGGCGCCGCCGCGGTGGGCGGCGTCCCGGCTGGCTGCTGTTGCTGGATTCTCATTTGAGCCGGTGAGCCCGCGCGTGGCTGCAAGCCAGGCGTCGCGACTTCGGCGGGCGCGGCCTGCGTTGCCTGCGCCGGCTGTCCTCGCTGGTCCTCGCTCGCCTTGCCGCGCTCACCCTTGCCACGTTGGGGCGGCTGGGGTGCAGCGTCGGGTTGCGCGAGTTGGGGCGGCGCGGCCTTGTCCGCAGCCGCCCTTCCTTCGGCGGGCAAGCCTGGACGATCGCGTGTGCGAGCCGGAGATGTCGACGGAGGCGGCAAGACCGTGGGAGGCGCTGCCTGCGATTGGGCGATGACCTTCACTTGCGGCGCGGGGGTCGCAGGCGCAGTCCTCGCCTGGGGCGCCGCTCTTGCTTCCTTCCGCGCATTTTCGTCCAGCGGCCTGCCGGGTTGCCTTTCGAGTTGCGGCTGCTGCGCGGCGAAGCTCGCCGGAGCCGGGGCCGGCGCCCTGCGGGCGACCACTTGACGCTCGAACACTCGAGCCGGAACGTTGCCGCTTTGTGCCGCGGGACCGCGCACGCTGCGCTCCGTCGGCGCGAATGCGGGGAGCGGCGCGACAGGCGCACTCGCGGCCATCTGCGGCGTCATGCGGACGGCCGCGCGCTGCACCGCCTGCGACTGCACGAAGGCCGTCGTAGGAACGGCGACCACCGCACCCGGTACGCGCCGGTTGACGTAGTTGACGTTGGCCGCGTCATTGTTGTTGTAGAAGTTATTGATCACCGTCGCATTGACGACCGTGTTGGTGACGTTGACCTGCTCGACATAACGGCGGCTCGCCGAATACCACGGGCGATAGACTTCACGCGGGCCCAGCGGGAACCAGCCGACCGCGCCGACGTTGCCCGACGACACCGACACCGAAAAGTTGTTGCCACCGACGAACGCGACGAGCGCCGGCGCATAGTAAGCGCGCGTGCGTGCCGGTCCCGGCACCCAACCCCAGCGGTTGCCGATGTTGGCCCAGCGTCCGTAGTGCGAGACGGCGAAGCCCCACGGCGCATCATCGACCCACGTCCAGCCCCACGGATCGACCCAAGCCCAGTGTCCGTCGCGATACGGCGCCCAATCAGCCGTCACCCGCGTCGGGTACCAGATGTTCCCGTAATTGGGATCCGCGCTCCACGACCCGTACGTGTCGAGATCCTGGTAGCCGATGACGTCCGGCGACACATACCGTGCCGAGACCGACGCGTCGTAGCGGCGATCGCGGTCCGACGCCCAGCGATCGAAGTCGTCGAGCCGCGGCGCGGCGAATACCTCGTAATCCGTAAGCGTCGTGTCGTAGAACCTGTACGACTGGCGCGAATCGACGACGTACGATGCGCCGTCCCCGTACACTTCGGCGCGGCCGCTGCGCACGATGACGTCGGTGGCGTTGCCGTCGGTGTCGACGACGACGCGATAGTTGCCCGGCTGCTTCAACGTGAGCGCAATGTTCGGCGTGTCGACTTCCACCACCTGTTCAGGATCGAGGTGGCGCACCCGGATGTTCATGGCGCCTTGCGTCAACTGCAGTTGCGTGAGGTTGTCCTCGAGGTTCAGCACGGTAACGCCGGCCGGACCATTGAGGCGCAGCATCGAGCCGCCGATCTGAAGCTCCGTGCGCGCGCCCGAGTCGACCCAAAGGCGATCGCCGATCGTCAGTGGCCGGTTCAGCGTGGCGCCCACCCAGTCGTCTTCGCCGGCCGGCGAAAAGCTGACCGCGCCGGTCGTGTACCCGAGCCTTATGACCTGAAAGGGAGGATCGGCGCTCGCAAGCGCGCTAGCCGCGAGCAACACGACGCCTGCCGTCAAAGCGAGCGCTCGGGACAACAGGGACTGGATGTTCATTGTTCATACCTCGCGAGATGGGTTCGTTGCCGGTACTGTCGCAAACGCGCAGAATGGTCCATTCGATGACGGCGAAGGAATGAGGTTCCGCTGTCACGCCCTGTGTTACGTACGGTTACACCGTTGCCGTTACGAGCGGTTACATTCGAGACGTCGCGTTCGGCCTTGGCACCCAGCGCCAGGCGCGTCTTCGCGACTCTGCTTGCGAGTTGGATTCGATGGAACCATGCGTTGTCGCACGGGTGATTGTCTGTTCGCTGGCACACTTGGGTCCCTCTTTCACCGATGCGAGATGCCTGTGTGCGCTAACGTACCGACCCGCCTTGCGCCGGCAACTATGCTTTCGTCGTTACGTCCAGCGTCATCGAGTGCAACCTAGGAGCCCAAAATGAACAGCATCGTTTACCTGGTTGGTGCGATCGTCATCATCGTCGCGGTACTGTCCTTCTTCGGCCTGCGCTGAGCGCTCACCGCGCGCCCAAGCCGACGAGCCCCTGCTGCCGCGCGGAGACCCGGGCAGGAACACGATCGGCGCGGGCACAGCGGTTCGCATGACCCTGTACGAGGGTCCCTGCTGCAGCACCACACACACGCGTTCGGACCGGCTGCGGCCGGTCAGAACTCGCCGGCGTGCAAGCCGGCCCAACAAAAAAGCCGTCATCCAGGGAGCTGCGAGGGTTAATCTCGCGGTCGTGCCTGTTCGCGAAGCATCGCCCCCGGCCGGCTCGCTCATCGGCGTCCGCGTGCGACGCGTGCAACGCGTCAGGATCCAATCGATGGACATCCTCAATTGAAGGCGAGCACCCGGAAGAGCTTCGGGCGACGGCGTGCGCTTCGTCCGTCGCTTGCCCACGCGGCGCCCGTCGGCAAGTACTCCGATGAGGAGCCGCCGCTTCGCTCGGAGCTCTACAGCGCCGAGCAGATGGAGGCCCACGGCCAGAAGCTCGCGCTCGCGCATCGCCTGGCGCCCGGCCGCGGCCCCGATCGCCTGCTCGTTCGTCTCGCCGACAACGAAGCTCTGCTGACGGAGGTGTGCGACCTCCTGACGGCTTCGGTTGCCGCGAATCGCCGGATCACGCCCGCGGCGGAATGGCTGCTCGACAACTTCTACCTGATCGAAGAGCAGATTCGCACCGCCAAGCGGCACTTGCCGAAGGGGTACAGCCGCGAGCTGCCGCGCCTTGCGAGCGGAGCTTCCGCCGACCTGC
>Ga0070670_100002444_pt1 | contig 15321 bp, 11 predicted proteins | sample KBSS63metaG_FD_64665 | JGI IMG/M metagenome (GOLD analysis project Ga0070670, IMG submission 64665) | Switchgrass rhizosphere microbial communities from Kellogg Biological Station, Michigan, USA - KBS S6-3 metaG | ecosystem: Host-associated > Plants > Roots > Rhizosphere > Soil ... | reverse complement strand
CCGGGTCTTTGGAGGCCCGAGATCGCGACAGAGGTGGGACTCACGCAAACCGCCCAATGGTACGGCGCGAACGGCTGGCTCTAGCTGTCCGTCAGAAGTCGCCCTTCACCGACAGGTTGAAGAGCGGACCAATCAGTTGGTCATGCTTCTCGACGAAGCTGACCGGCGCGACATTCCGACGGCCAGCGTAGACGGTGCGGTTGAAGATGTGGCGCGCGTCGAAGATATTTCCGACGTCGGCGCGGACGGTCAGGCCCGCGAGAGCCTTGTGCTCGACGAATAGCCCGATCCACCAGGGCCCTTCCCAGTTCCGGTAGACCTCAGTCGGATAGTAATATTTCGTGAAGTGCGTGTACTCGGCCGAAGCACCCCACGCGATCTTCGTGCCCGGAACATCGTGACGAAGAGTCAGGCTGGCCCAGCGGTCCTGGATGCCGCTGATGGGTCTTTTCTCGTTGGTCAGGGGATCACGCACGCTTGTGCGCTCCGCGCCAACCGTGATGTCGAGCTTGGCGCCCTTCCAGCCGAGTGGATCGAACTGGATCGTGTTGACCGTCTCGAACCCGGTGCGCGTAGCATGCGGGAGATTACCGACGCCCTGGCCGTCGTCGCCAATCGGGATGGCGTCGACGATGTCCTCGACCAAGTGATGCCAGACGCGCAGACGCACCTTGCCCCATTCGCCGAGCAGGCGTCCCACCTCGCCCTCCAGTTCCCAGCTCTGCGGCGGCACGAGGTCGGGATTGCCGGAATTCTCGCGGTCGACGCTTAGCTTGGGCTGGTCGAGGAAGTCATAGAAGCTGATCTGCCCGACGCGCCGCCTGAGCTTGAGGCTGACATCCCAACCTTCGGACGGACGCCAGGCGAGACTGATGCTGCCCTTGGGGCGGAAGAACTTGCGCGCAGGGAGATCCCCATCGACGCGGTCAAGCCGCGAGATCTCTGCGCCTACCGCAACCTGCAGGTCGAGGTTCGGCTTAAGTGGTCGACTCAGGGTTCCGAGCGCCTCGTACCGAACCTCCTCGACCCTGCCGGTACCGTTTGGGAAAGGAACTTGAACGAATTCACCAGCCGAGTTCAGCTCCGAAAAAGTGCCTTTCTGATCGAGGTAATTGTAGGCGCGCTCCAGAGAAACCTGCCAATCATTCGGACCCGACTTCCAATTGTATTCGGCGCGGCCGATCAACTCGCCAATGCGCGTGTCACGGCCGAGACGAGCTCCAGTGGAAGGCGCACCGCTGTCAAAGCTCAGGACCTGCGTCGTCACGAGCGGCTCATGATCGAACTTCCTCAGGCCGATGAGCTTGAGGCGACCCGGCCCCGCAGCGAACTCGTAATCGGCGTTGATCTCGGTCTGGTAGCCGGCGAGCTTGGTGACCGTTGTTCGGCGGCGGTTGTCGCCGTCGGTACGGATGCGCCGATCCCGGATGTGCGTCGGATTCCAATATGGGCCGTACATCAACGTGAGATTGCCGACGGAGGAACCGGCGCCATCGAGGCCAAACTTCACCTGGAACTTCGGTTGCTCGGATTCCGAGTGATAATTCTCCGTCCGGCTTTCGGTGAGAATGCCATCACGATCAAAGATTTGAATGGGCCCGCCGAAGCCTCCCCGGCCGTAATCGTTGCTCACGGAAAAGCGATAATCCACCGGTCCTGACTTGCCGTTGTAGCTGATCGAGCCGCCGAGCCACTCGGGCTCCGCATAATGCGCCCGGAACGCCGGGTTCCACTCAAATTGGCCCGACGACTTGGTCTGCTCCCTCGTGATTACGTTGGCGACCTGGCCGGTCAGGCCGGCAATTCCGAGAGACGCTGCCTCGACGATCTCAATTCGATCGACGTTGGCGGCGGGGACGCGGCTGAGCTCGTCGACCGCTCCGCCCGACTTGTTATTGATCCGAGCGCCGTTGATCAGGACGTTTTCCGACGCCTGCCCAAGGCCACGCTCCTCGTCCGCCTGCTTGATTGCGAAGCCGGGGACCTGCCGGAGCATGTCCAGCGCCGTCCTCGGGGCGAAGCGCGCGAAGTCCGCAGGAGCAAAGACACGCTTGTTTTTGTCCGGTGCCGGCGCAGCGGCTGATGGGGGCGTCTGCGCGCGCGCTTCAGGCGGCAGGGCCAGCAGGATCGCGACCGACGTAAGCAGCAGCGGGCAATAGGTACGCAGCGACATGGGACAGGCCTTTCGACGGGACAGTCAAATTCAGCGAGGGCGGAAGCCGATGGCTTTCAGCTCGACGAGCCGCTCCGGCGTCGGGAATTCAGCCATTCCGCGGCGGACCGCGGCAGCATATCCAGGCGTCACACCCAGCGCCTTCAGCTGCACCAGCTGGTCTGGAGACAAGTTGCGGTAGCCGGCGCGCTCGAAGCCCGCGATGTAATCGGCAGTGATGTCGAGCGCCTTGAGCTGGACCAGCTCGTCCGGATCCATCCGACCCATACCGTGGCGAACGAACCCCTCGATCCAGCCCGGGGTTACGTTGAGAGCCTTGAACTGCAGCAACGTGTCGAGGTTGGACGGACGATAACCCACTCGGGCAAGTCCGGCGATGTATCCGCCATCGACGCCGACGGCCGTTAGGCTGATCAGCTCATCTGCCGTCGGGACCGGATAGCGCGCCGCATGCAGGGCTTCGACGATGTCGCGGCGTGCGTTCACCGCCATCATGGAGAAGCTCTCGCTCTCGGACGGCCGCCGCATGCCACGGCTCACGAGGAAATTGCTGAAGCCCGCGTCCACGGTGAACCTGCAATCGCCGGACGCTATCGAGTGACTACCAGTGCCCGCACAATCGAGCCGTCCAGCCTCCCGGGCGAGCGCAAAACGCACCGGCTGATTGCCTTGAGCGCGCAGCCGGCCCAGGTCGAGACCTGCGAGATCGCGCACCGCGAAGTCCGTCGACCAACGGTTGTCCCGGTCATGCCCGCGATAGCTGCTGAAGCTTGCGTGGACCCTGCCCGCGCTGCTGCGCGCAGCGTCCAGCCGGAAGTGGATAGGCTCGGCTTCGCTTGCGGTCGCCGACGAGATTGCAACAAAGGAAACCAGGATTGCGGCAAGGAATGCGAACAGTCGTGTCATCGCAACTCTCCTTCAAGTGATCAGGCAAGGCTTGCCCATTCGCCCAAGAGCGGGCGTCAGACTTCATCAATGGGTCGTGAATTCAGCGCGTTCGGCGGCGGATTACGGCGCTACTCGCTATTGTCCGGATCCGGATCGATGTCCTCAGGCTGAAGGCCAGCGGCCTTGGCACTGACAATCGAATCTACGCTTGGCAGACCGCGGTTCGCGCGGCGGTATCTAGCCACGTCGCCTGGCGTGACGCCGACTGCCTTGAGCTCCTGCAGGTCATCGATCGACAGGTGGCGATAACCCGCATTCGCCATGCCCCGGATGTAGGCACCGTCGATGCCGAGGCTGTGCGCTGCGACGATGTCGTCAGCGTCGAGTCCCGACATGCCGGACTGTGCCAGGCTACGTACGTAATCGGCCGTCACTCCAGTAGCGGCCAACTGGACAATATCGTCGTGTGATAGGTGCATGCCCGGAGCAGCGTTTCTCAATGACTGCGCATATTGTGGGCTTACTCCAACAGCCTTCAGTTCGATGGCCCGTTCGATGGAGTTGCTGGTTGCCTGGGCGACGGCACCTGTCGCACTCGCGATCGCGGCCTGAACGACACCGCCGATGTTTACGGCAACAGCGTGGGGGCCCGACACCGCCCGGATCCCGTCAGGACCGATCGAGGCAATCTTGACCTGGGGTCCGGCGCCTTGACCGGAAATCGTCGCAACGGTTCCAGGTTTCGCCACGGATGAGACACCCGGGGCCTGCGCAACCGAGGCCATCGCTCCGTCTTCGACGAACTTTCCTTCATCCCTCGCGGCAGCGATGGTCGGCGAGACGAACTGGATCGCAGCCAGTGGCACCGCCATCCCGGCCGCGAAGAAGGCCGCGGCACTGCTCCATCTCCATCCCCCCGGCGCCCGCTCCAGAGCAGCGTCGAGGACGCGCTTAACTCGCCGGGTCAGCGAGCCTTTCCCCGGCGCAACGCCATGCGCTCCGAGGAGCATGCCGCGACACTCATGGCGGGCGACGCCTACGAGCAGGTTGGCATATTCCGTATCTTCGATGTCCGCGGCGAGGACCGCATCGTCAGCCGCTTCCTCGCGCAGCTGGTGCGCTTCGCGGGCGAGCAGCCAGACCAGGGGATTGAACCAGAAGATCGCAACCGCGACCCTCGAAAGCATCAACTTCGCCCAGTCGAGGCCAACGACGTGCGCCAGCTCATGCGCAATGATCGCTTCCGCTTCAGCCCGCGCCTTTGTTGCGTCGGTGTTGAGGAGGATGACCGGGCGCATCAGGCCCCAGCTGATCGGCGAGCGCAGCTCGTCGCTTGTCAGGAGCGCCGTTCCGTTCTTGAAACTCATCCGGTGCTGTGCCTGCGCAAGAGCATGCAGCCAATGCGTGTCCGTGAGCACTTCGGCACGCCGCCGCAGTACGCTGAGGCGACCGAGCGCGATCAGAGTGAGCAGAACGAGCAGAGCGGCCGGGCCGCCATAAGCCCAGAGGACCCAGTTGCGGGGAGCGACACCGTCATCCGCGGCAGGCTGAAAGGGTTTCGCAGCACTCGCGACCTCCGGCGCGGCGGGCACATCAGTGATCGGAGCGGGTGTCGTCCTGATCACCGGTGACGCGCCCTCGGTCGCCAGGAATTCCGGCCCGGCGACATTCAACGCCGGAAGCGCAATCGTGCCAACAGGCAGGAGTAGAAGTGCGAGGAGCCCGAGGTGCGCGACCCAGCTACGGTCGGAAGAGGACCTTCGCTGCATCAGCTTCAGAAGGAGCAATGTCCCGCCCGCGATCAGAAGGGACTTGGCGGCTAGTGAAAGTAGGAACTCCATTACTTCGCTCCCTTGCCGTTCTTGGCGGCGCGCGCCCGCGCGATCATCGCCTCGATCTCGTCCAGCTCCGAAGTGTCCAGCCGGTCCGACATGCCGAGCAAGGCCGTCGCTGCCCCGGCCGGCGAATTGTTGAAGAAGACGCGGACCACTTCCGAAAGCGCCGTCTTGCGTGCGACTGCGTCCGAAACGACGGGGCTATAAAGGAACCCCCTCTCTGATTCGGTCCGCTGAACGAAGCCCTTGTCCTCAAGCCGCTTCAGCATCGTCCGGACTGCCGAGCCGCTAGGCTGGTCGGGCAAAGCATCGCAGATTTCCGCGACCGCGAGCCCGCCTTGCTGCTGGTACAGCAAATCGACGATCTGACGTTCTCTTGGAGGCAGCTTGTTGAGCATGAGAATCGGAATCCTTTCGCGCTACTTTTGTAGCGTGCTACATTTGTAGCGCCGACGCAAGCCCCTTTTTTTACGTCCTTAAATCGACAGGCCGACGTCGCCTTCGAGCACCTGCTGCGTCAGTTTCGGCGGCTCTCCAGCGCTCCAGAGCGCGGCGCTGTGCACGACGCGATAGCGCAAGGGACCGCCGTCCGGGCGATCGCTGCGCGTTATCGGACGCGGAATACAAACGAACTCCGTGCGCATCTCATTCGCGTTGAGCCGGACCGTCGCATAGCCGTGGCCTCCCATGTCCACGAACTCGAGGTGCGGCGCGAGATCCGGGTTGGATAGCTGGCGCGCACGCTCGAGATCTAAGCTCTTCGCATATTCGAGGCACGATCGGACGCCGTGGCGGAGCAGCATATTGTACGTCCAGTCGGGTTTCGCCTGGCCGGGCCGATCGACGAGGTAGAGCGGCCGCATCGTCCGATCCTTCTTGAACCCGTGTTCGTAGCCTTCCATCGCGCCAGGGCTGACCAGCGACCCTCCGACAAAGCTGATTCCGACCGGCTCGAACTTGCGCGGCGGCAGGTATTTCGCCGCATAGCCGGCCCAGAAGCTGTGGCGGTCGCCGGAAATGATGGCGAAGCCGGTGATCCCTTTCTCGCGGATCAAGTCGTAGATTTCGCCACGCTCGGCATAGGCCGCGCCCCAGTCGTCGGTCCGCGATATCGCGTAGGTGTCCGACGGCCAAGCGGTCTCGACCATCTCGGCGGGCAGGTTCTGGGGATCGGTGCGGATGTCGCAGGCGCCCAGCGAATTGCCCCAGATCTTCCACGTCGCTGTCGAGCGCCGGAGCTGGTCCTTGAACCATGCCTTCTGTTCCGCCCCGAGCATCGTCCGCGGCGCCTTGTCCTTGCTTGGATTGGCGATCTTCGCGTCACGGAAATGGAGCTCTGCGGGCGGGTTGCCGCCATTGTAGGCCCGCCCGGCGTCGAGCGCGATCATTGCTTCTTCCGAGAAGACTCCGCCGAATTTCGGGTCGAAGATCTTTTGAATCCCATCTGCATCGCTCGGGTCGGGGCCGCAGAAGCTGTGCTGGTCGGTCAGGATGAGGTCGAGGTGCTTGCCGTAGCGCAAGGTGCGATAGGCGATCAGGCTGCGGATCGCCTTCAAATTGTTCGGCTCGAGCCCGAGTCCGTTCTCGTCCCATCTCTCGATCTCGACATCCTTGACGGGAACGCTCCCGAATTCGGCAAGCGACCGACTGGGTGGCGACACACGCGCCGGGATATATTCGAACCAGGCCTGATTGGCGGCGACTTTGATAGTCTGCCCCGGCCGAGGCGGTCCGCCGGCCTGCTGGATGCTTTGCCGCCCCTGCCAGGAGAATTCGTGATTGTCCCACATGCAGACGAACGGCCAGCGGGCGCGGGCGTCCTGAAGATCGGGATCGGCAAGATAGCCTTTGTAGACGACGCGGTAGCCATCGAGCGTCAGAGGGTAATGGAAGTTGCTAGCCTTGCCGGCATCAGGGATCCGCCCAACGTCGTAGATGGTGCGGTCGTAACGCGTCTTCACCTCATCCGGATATTCGACGATCTCGTAAATAAAGTCGCCGAGGTGAAGCACGAAGCCGAGCTGCTCCGCCGGCATGGCCCGTTCATCCTCGAAGATCATTCGGCGGTAGGCGTTTAGCTTGCCTTCGTTGACGTCCTGGCAGCTGACGAAGGCAAAGTTTACGGGCCGAAGATCGTTGGTGGCGGGCGCGGTGATGGTCCGCCCGATGCGGCTTCCGTTCCCCTCGGAATCAGTGAAGCGGTACCAATAGACATGCGCCGGCCTGAGGCCGCCAACCAGGACGCGCGCCGTCCAGTCGGCATCGGCCAAGACCTGCGTGCGGGCATGCACGACGACTCGCTGGAATGCCTCGTCTTCGGCGACCTCAACCGTGAGCACCTGCCGGTTTCCATTATCGTAGGGACGCCGCGTCCAAAGGATCACGCTGTGCGTATCGGGGTCGCCGGATGCGACGCCTTCAGGAAAGTGCTGGCGACTTTGCTTCCAGTTGCTGCGCGAGGCCCGCGCGCTTCCAACCCAGGCGAGGGACGCGCCCATCGCCGTCGCAGTCTTGATGAAGTCACGGCGGCTGAACGGCATCGGCTGGTCCCCCTTGGCTCCCCACGTGGGCGTCTGGGCACGGTCGCTCCGAGAGCTCGGGGAGCAATGCCTTTTCGATGAACGGGCTTCCGTCGCCGACGCCGAGGAACTCAAGGGTTCCGTCTCGCGCACAATCGCCGGTTTCGTGGAAACAAACGGCCCGGAAAGATGAGCCAACCGAGCCGTTCGTTGGGGACCCGAGGGTTCAAGTCTGAAGGTGTTCGCGTCCCACGCTGACCCTACCACAATTGACGCCCGGCGTCGCTATCAGGGCTGCTTTCGGACCTTCATCTGCCGCTTTTGCGCCTGATTGCGTTGCGAAATGGCCTTCTGCTGAATAGGGCCTTCCCATGACAGACCGCGACGAAACCTATGCCAAGATCTTCACGCTCATCGAGCCCTTTAACAAGAAGGGCATCGATATCGAGCCAGGCACCCGCTTCGCGCAGGATCTGGAATGGGACAGCTTGACCGTCATGGACTTCGTTGCGTCGGTCGAAGACGAGTTTGACATCCTCATCAGCATGAACCGTGCAGCAGAGATCGAGACGGTCGACCAGCTCGTGGATGCTGTGCGCCAGCTCGAGAGCGAACGTTGAGCGACCTTTTCTCCAAGTTTGATGATCTGATCGCGCTGCGTGAGGGCCTGCTTTCGACCGGCGTCACCGACCCGTTCAATTTGGTTATGGAGAAGGTCGAAAGCCCGACCGTCGCCATCTGCAATGGTCGGCGCACGATCCTGCTCGGCACCTACAATTACATGGGCATGACCTTCGACCCCGACGTCGTCGCTGCGGGCAAGAAGGCGCTCGACGAGTTCGGCTCCGGCACGACCGGGAGCCGCGTGTTGAACGGCACCTATGTCGGTCACCGCGCCGTCGAGGATGCGCTCAAGGATTTTTACGCCATGGATCATGCCATGGTGTTCTCGACCGGATACCAGGCGAACCTCGGCATCATCTCCACCATCGCCGGAAAAGGCGATTACATCATCCTCGACATCGACAGTCACGCGTCGATCTACGACGGCTGTGCGATGGGGAATGCGGAGATCGTGCCCTTCCGCCACAATGACATCGACGCGCTCGAAAAGAGGCTGAAGCGCGTGCCCGCGGGGGCGGGCAAGCTCGTCGTCCTGGAAGGCGTCTATTCGATGCTCGGCGATATCGCACCACTGAAGGAAATGATCGCCGTCTCGAAGGCAAACGGCGCGATGGTTCTCGTCGACGAGGCCCATTCCATGGGCTTCATCGGCGAGCACGGCCGAGGCGTCGCCGAGGCGCAGGGCGTGATCGACGACGTCGATTTCATCATCGGCACTTTCTCCAAATCGGTCGGAACAGTCGGCGGCTTCTGCGTCTCGAACCATCCGAAGTTCGAGATCCTGCGCCTGGTCTGCCGCCCATACGTCTTCACGGCGTCGCTTCCGCCCTCCGTCGTGGCGACCGCCGCGACTTCGATCCGCAAGCTGATGGACAGCAAGGCGAAGCGCAATCACCTCTGGGAGAATTCGAAGCGGCTGCATGCCGGTCTTCGCCAGCTTGGCTTCAAGCTCGGCACCGAGAAGTCGCAATCGGCGATCATCGCGGTCATCATGCCGGACCTCGAAACTGGCGCGGCGATGTGGGAGGCGCTGCTAAAGGAGGGCCTCTACGTCAATCTCGCCCGTCCACCAGCGACGCCGGCGGGGATGACACTGTTGCGCTGCTCCCTGTGTGCAGAGCACAGCAGCGAGCAAGTCGAGGAGATACTCGGAATGTTTGCTGCGGCGGGTCGAACGACCGGCTGCATCTGACAGAAAAGCCGACTTTCCCGCATTCGTTAACGAGTCTAGACTGCCGATCGTCATGACGTCCGGCGGGGAGGAGCTCCAGTTCGACTGGCGGCGCGGCGGTGCTGCAGCCGGCGCACTCATTGCGACCCTCATTTTGCTCGCGATGGTCGTGCTCGTTGCCATGTCCAATCATCAGCGCGACGAGGCGCTGGATGGCGAGCGGCACGCCTATGACGTAAACCTGCTCACCCGATCGGTCGATGCCAGCATTGCCAATGCCGAGGCTGCGCTTGGCCGCTTCGTGCTGGATGAGGATGTCACCTCGAGCGGCAATATCTATTACAGCCAGTGGCGCCTTGCCGGCCAGCAAATCCGCCAACTTGAGCAACTTGTTAGATCCGACCCGCGTCAGCAGCAGCGAGTCCGCGAGCTCGAGCAGCTGTATGAGATTCGTGGCGAGGAGTTCGCCCTTGCAGCGCGGGCGACCGTAGCGAAGCAGGGCTCGGGAGGAACCGGCTATTTCTATCAAGCGGCACAGGCTCATACCGGCAAGGACCTGACCGCAAAGCTGTCCGAAATTGCGCGGGCCGAACGCCAGTTCCTGCGCCAGCGGATGGAGCAGACACAGTTCTTCTCGGCGCGCGCCGATCGCCTGACTGATTATCTTAGCTGGCTCGGTGTGATTGTCGGCGTCGGGGCGATCTTTCTGGGGCTGATCGCGGTTCAGGCGATCCGGCAGTTCGCTTACGCGAAGAAGCAGGCGGAACACGAAACCGAGCGTGCCGACACGCTGGAAGAAGCTGTTGCAGAGCGGACCCGGGAGCTCAAGGACGCGAACCAGGCCCTCAAGGCTGAAGCGGAGGAGCGTCAGGCGGCGGAAGCCCAGCTGCGGCAGGTTCAGAAGATGGAGGCCGTCGGTCAACTCACTGGCGGCATCGCGCACGACTTCAACAATATGCTCGCAGTGGTCGTGGGCGGCATCGACCTTGCTCGCCGCCGCCTGACGGGTCCGCGACGCGAGGTCCTCAACCATCTCAACAATGCCATGGAAGGCGCTACGCGCGCAGCGGCGCTGACACGGCGCCTGCTTTCCTTCGCTCGATCGGAGCCCCTGTTGCCCGAGCGCGTCGACGGCGCCGAGCTGGTCCAAGGCATGTCGGACCTTCTCGATCGAACGCTCGGCGAGCGCGTCCACATCGAGGTCGATCTTCATCCGGAAACCTGGCCGATCTACGTCGACCCGCACCAGCTCGAGAATGCCATCGTCAACTTGGCCGTGAACGCGCGCGACGCGATGGATGGCGAGGGCGCGGTGCGGATCACGAGCGGAAACGTCACGCTCGCGTCCAATGAGGTAGGCGACGTCCGCGCCGGCGATTATGTCCGTATCAGCGTCACCGACACGGGTTGCGGCATGACGGCGGAGGTGATGGAGCGCGCGTTCGAGCCCTTCTTCACGACCAAGCCGGTCGGCAAGGGAACCGGCCTCGGCCTCAGCCAGATCTTTGGGTTTGCACACCAGTCGGGCGGCGAGGTCGGGATCGAGAGCGAGCCCGGCCGAGGAACCATCGTGTCGATCTACCTGCCGCGTTCGGAAGCCGAGTCGCAGACTGTGCGCCTGCACCCAGCGATGCAGCGCGCCGATAATGAGGCGACGGTTCCGGGTGCACGCATCCTAGTTGTCGAGGATGACCCCCGGGTGCGCAGCTCAACGATCGAAGCCCTTCAGGACCTGGATTATGATCCGGTCGCGTGCGGCAGCGGCGCCGAAGCCATCGAGATATTCAAGAATCAGTCTTTCGATCTCGTCATTAGCGACGTGATCATGCCTGAAATGACTGGCCCGGAGCTGATACGGCACCTCAAGCAGACGCACCACGATTTCGCGGTGCTGTTCGTCACCGGCTATGTGGGTGAAGGCGAGACCGGCGGTCTCGTGGGCTATGAGCTTCTGCGCAAGCCGTTCACGGTCGGAGCGCTGGCCAATGCGGTTGCAGTGGCGCTGTCGCGTCCGCCTAGCGCACCGCGCCGGTCCGGAGGAGCCGCGGCAGCAGGCTGATCGCGGCGAGAAGCGGCCATCGCCGTTGCCATGGCTTCAATTCGATGTTTGTCCCGGCGTGCCGATTGATCTTCCAGGCGATGTAGTCTGCGCCGCCGGCGAAGGTGAAGCTGGCCTTTGCGAGCCGCATGAGCTGAGCCCGCCTTCCGCGGCGGCGATAACGTCTCCACGCCGTCTCAGCGTTTGAAACGTCCGCAACGTGCGCAAGCGCCCTCGTCAGGTTCCGGTAGAATGGTGCGTCCCGCTCGACGATGCTGTCGGGGCGTTCCTTTCGCTCCGCTCGAAGCTCTGTCCCGTACGTCAGGTCGAATGCGCGGCGCCACAGCTTCAACGGATCATTCCAATCGTTCCTGTTAAGCATCGGCCGGGTAATCGCCGCAAGCAGAGCCGGTGCCTCAGCAACGGCATTTTCTACACGAAGCCGCGCGGCATAGTCCGTCACCCAGACCAGCCGTGACGGTTGAGAAAAGCGGGCGGCAACGGACAAGTCGGGAGCTTCCGACGAGCAGAAACGAGCAAAGTCCGCTTCGCTGAGGATTGCGTATTTTGCGACAAGCCCATCATGCTCGAAATAGAAGACATTCGGCGGGATCAGCCTGTTCGCATCCGCCAGCCACCTCTTGTCGTAGGCCGTGCGATAGTCTGAAACGATAAGATAGAAATCGAGCATGAGCCCTTCGAGCTCGCGCTGCCGAAGGCACGACCCGTAAAAAAGCACTGCTCGCGACGCGTTTGCGTGCTTCGCCGCGATCGCTTCGGCCATCGAGGTCACTCGCGGATCGACCGGCTGCGCCAATTCCGTCGCGATCAGATCGCGCAGTCCGGACACTTAGTTCAGGCCGCGAGGCGGACGAAGGACAAGGGCTGGGCCGGCCTCAGCACGACAGGATGACCGATCTCGGCCCGGAATGTCTCGCCGTCCAGGATGACGTTCGTGTTTTCACCCTCGATGCTAATCTCGTCAGCTTCCGAGAAATAGACTCCGCGACGACGGGACGGGCCAATCCGTCCGCGCAAGCTGGCCACGGCGAACTGGAATATTGACGTCGGTCGCTCTTCGATTGCGAGCAGCTTCAGCCTTCCGCGACCTGTTCCTGCAAGCTCGCTGGACAGGAGGAGCCTCTCGAGTGTCGTGACTGCCAGCAGAACGAAGCGTCCGGTCAAATGCTCTTCACGAGGAACCGATACCTGGAGCAGCGACGGCTTCGGCGGCAGGAAGCGAGACTGAAGCCCAAGCAGAATGCGCACGAACAAGGCGATCGCAGTGAGCACATGGCTCATTCCGTTCGGAAGCCCGAGCGGATAAATCTTGTTGCGACAATAAAGCATTGTCTCGGCAAGCCCTGCGCCCCCAAGGAACATGCCAATGACCGGATGCGATGAGGCATCGTATCGCAACGCTATCAACTCGCGCGCGACGATGTGTGGGCTAAGATCGGCCTGTGCGAGGTCGACAAGCCGTTCCAGCGCTACGATTGGATCGCCCTGCGCTCCAAGGTCCAGAGCTATGAGGTTCGTCTTACCGTTCGGTAGGACCGCAACCGGCGGAGCCTCGTCTGCGAAATGACCGCCGTTGTGAATTTCGGTAAGCGAGGCCTGAACGGTCCCGTCGCCGCCGTTGATGATGAGAAGCTTCGGACGGACGCGGGCGATCGTGCGCATCGCATCGCCGATCTGATCGGCGCGTTCGACCTCGTAATGAAAAATGTCCGGATGATCGGCACAATAAGCGCGGATGCGCGAAAGCTGCGCGATGTTGCCCGTGGACTTCGGGTTTGACAGAAGAGCGATGCGAGGCCGCGACATGTCAGCCGTGAACCACAGATGCGGACAATTTCGACATGCTTTTCAAATTCCGTCCGCTATAGGCCCATCAAGTCATGGGCCGTTCACAACGGTGCAGCGACCCATTGAGCTATCTCGGCTTGGTTTGCGGCCAAATCATGGTGTTGGGACGACATAATCCGTGCGCCCGCTGTCTTTGATCGATCGCTATCTCGCGCGCTCCATCGCCGTGCCGCTGTTCGGCACGCTGCTGCTAGCGGCAATGCTGCTCGTCCTCGACAAGATGCTTCGGCTCTTCGACTTCGTGGTGAATGCCGGCGGCCCGGTGAGCGTCGTCTGGCGAATGCTTGCTAACCTGCTTCCCGAATATTTCTCGCTTGGCATTCCGATCGGGCTCATGCTCGGCATCCTGCTCGCCTTCCGGAAGCTCGCTCTTTCGTCCGAACTCGATGCGCTGCGCGGGATCGGCGCAGGCTTCGGTCGGCTCCTACGCGTGCCCTACTCCTATGCAGTCGTGCTGATGCTCTTAAATCTGTTCATTGTCGGGTGGCTGCAGCCGTGGACCCACTACGGCTATGAGCGCCTCCGTTTCGATCTTCGCTCCGGCGCCCTCGGCGCGTCGATGAAGGTCGGCGAGTTCAATCAACTGGGCAAGAGAATGACCCTGCGCATTGAGCGCAGTGAGAAGAAGGGCACGCAGCTCTACGGCATCTTCATCCAGACGGACGACCGCTCAGGCATGTCGGTGGCGGCAACTGCCGAGAAAGGCCGGTTCCTTTCCACTGACGATCCGGACGTAATCCTCTTTCGGCTTGAGAATGGCCGCCTGGTTCAGGATTCGCCCAAGTTCCAGACGCCGCGGACCCTTTCGTTCGATTTGTACGATCTTCCGATCCCCGTGCCGCGCGTGGATCCCTTCCGCCAACGCGGTCACGAGGAGATCGAGGAGCTCACTTTGCCGGAGCTCGTCAGGATCGGCTATTTCACGAAGAACGTGCCGCACGAGGAACGGCTTGGGGTCCAGGCGAACCTGCACTTCCGCCTGGTCGAGGTGCTCATGATGCTGATGCTGCCGCTACTCGCCGTTGCGCTTGCGGTCCCGCCCAAACGAAGCGCCTCTTCGCTGGGTATCTTTGTCGGCATCGTGATGATCGTCACCTACCACAAGGTGAACCAGTATGCGGAGCGCGCTGCCTCGCAGGGCCGAATGGAGCCCATACTGGCGCTCTGGCTACCGTTGATCGCGTTCGCGGTGCTGATCTACTGGATGTACCACGTTTTGGCTCATAGGCCGGGCGGGCAACCGATCGGCGCGCTCGAGCGGGTCTTCACCGTACTGTCATCCAGGATCCGGCGCCTGTTGCCGAGGCCGAGCGAGGCATGATCAACCTTCACTTCTTCCCGTCTCGGCAGCTCGCCTTCTACACGGTGAAGCTGTTTGTGACGCGCAGCTTGGCCGTTCTCATGGCGCTCATTCTCGTGCTTATGACGCTCGACCTCCTCGGCGAGTCCGGGAAGATCCTGGCCGTGCCCGGAAACGGCGAGGCGGAGCTGTGGAAGTATGTCTCCCTCCGTGTCCCGTTGTTGATCTCGCGCTTCCTGCCCTTTTCCGTCCTGCTAGGGACTTTGATCGCCTTCACTGGCCTCAACCAACATAGCGAAGTGGTGGCAATGAAGGCGGCGGGCATCTCCGCTCACCAGATGCTGGCTCCGTTGATCGTTGCCAGCCTCCTGATTGCCGGCGCGCTGTTCGTCTTCAACGAGCAAGTGGTGGTCAACGCGAACCGGCAGGTCACGATTTGGAGCGACAACGACTATAAGCCGGTCCCACCGGAAAGCGGCATTCTCTCCAACGTCTGGATTCTCGACGGAGACGATCTGGTCGAGGCGGATCATGTCGGCGGCGGGGGCAGTCGCTTCCACGCCGAGGGCGTGACGATTTACGAGCGCCAGGCGGGCGAGCTCCAGCGCGTACTCAAAGCAGCCCGGGCGGACCCCGCCGGCAATGCGTGGAAGCTGAGCGATGTGCGCGTCTACGATTCCGCGATGAATGTCGTCCGGCGCTTGCCTGAAACTACTGCCATGCAAGGAATTCAGCCGGAGCAGCTCACGCTTGCCAAGGTGGATCCGGATCAACTCGACTTCTGGACCCTTAAGGAGCGGATCGGCCAGCTCGAACGTGCCGGCCGGCCTACCGCCGAGGCGAAGGCGGGACTGTGGCACAAAGTGTCCGGTCCGCTTTCGACACTATTGATGCCCCTACTCGC
>Ga0070670_100002435_pt1 | contig 15345 bp, 13 predicted proteins | sample KBSS63metaG_FD_64665 | JGI IMG/M metagenome (GOLD analysis project Ga0070670, IMG submission 64665) | Switchgrass rhizosphere microbial communities from Kellogg Biological Station, Michigan, USA - KBS S6-3 metaG | ecosystem: Host-associated > Plants > Roots > Rhizosphere > Soil ... | reverse complement strand
CGGACACCTGGACGCCCGTGTGGCGCGACGAGCGGAGCTACACCGTTGCGGCGAATCTGACGAAAGTGGCCGGACGGCACGAGGTTCGATCTGGCTTCGATTTCATCCGGCTGCGGCTGAACCACTGGCAGCCTGAGGTCAGCAATCCGCGCGGCATCCTCACGTTCGGCAGCGACGTGACCGGTACGACCGGTTACAGCGGCAACAGCTGGAACAGTTACGCCGGCTTCCTGATGGGTGAGCTGACGAGTTTCAACAAGAGCGAGCAGTTCGAGGAACTCAGCGGGCGCGAGAATCAGTATGGTGCCTACGTATCGGATCGCTGGACGCCCAGCGCGAAGCTGACGGTCAATCTGGGTGTGCGCTACGAATACTATCCATTAATGAGTCGTCAGGATCGAGGCATCGAACTGCTCGACGTCGCGGCCTACACCGTCAGGCTCGGTGGTGTCGGCAACAATCCGAAGGATCTCGGCATCGATGTCAACAAGGCGCTGTTCGCGCCGCGGCTGGGGGCGTCTTACCGCATCAACGACCTCACGGTACTGCGTGGCGGGTACGGGAAGACATTCGACCCATTCCCAATCACGCGTCCGATGCGAGGACGATTCCCACTGACCATCGCGCACAGCGACAGCGGAGCGAACACCTTCACGCCATTTGGGAACTTGGCAAATGGCATTCCGCTGGTGCCCAATCCCACCGACATCCTCACCAGCGGCACGGCGCCGCTTCCGCGCAGTGTCGACATGACGACGCCGGATCCGAACGACTTCGGTCGCGGCGCAACTCAGTCCTATAACGTGACGCTCGAACGTCGTCTGCCGCTGGATATCGTGACGAGCGTCGGATACGTCGGCACCCGCACGGATGGCACCTACACGGTGCGAAACCTGAACTACGCCGAGAGCGGTGGTAACGCGAACCGGCAATTGTTCACCCAGGCTGGAACGGCGACCATTAACGTGCTTGCCGGCACCGGGATTGCGCGTTACAACTCGCTCCAGGTTGCCGTGAATCGACCGTTCAAGAACGGTTTTCTATTAAAGGGCGCGTATACGCTGTCTCGCGCCATGAACGTCGGCGATGATGATGGTGCCGCATATCCGTGGGCGCAGCCATCGCAGTTCAGCCGTAACTATGCGCCGGCCGGCTTTGATCGGACGCATGTCGCACAGATGGGGTTCGTCTATCAAATCCCATTTATGAAGACGAGCACTTCGCCGATCGCATATGTGTTCAAGGACTGGCAGGTCAATGGGATCGCCGCGTGGCTGTCAGGCAGGCCGTTCTCGATCGGTGGAACCAACGGAGGCCTGCAACAGTCGGGTGGTCTTCAAACGATCAACGTGGTCGGGGATGCCAAGCCTGGCTTCGGCGAGGCCGGACCGGACGAGCGGTGGTATGACCCGGCCGCATTCGCGCAGCCGGTGGGGGCGACCTGGGGCAACAGCGGCCGCAACGCCTTCCGCGCGCCCGGCAACTGGAACCTGGACGCATCGCTCTTCCGGACGATTCCGTTCGGCGCCAACAAGCACGTCGAGCTCCGCATCGAATCGCAGAACGTGATGAACCATCCACAGTGGGGCACGCCGAACACGAGTTTCACGGATCCGAACTTCATGAAGATTCGCGACTACGCAGGTGGATCACAAGGAGCCTGGCGTGCGCCTCGCACGGTGCAGCTCGGAGTGCGGTTCGCGTTCTAGCGCAGAGTACACGATCGTCGGCGGGCCTAAAGACCTCGCCGACGATCGTGCAAACGTAAGAGGTAGAAGGTAGAAGGCAGAGCGCCTGCGGCCCGAGCGAGGCGCGAAGTCGCCGAGCGAGAGCGCGTGGGGGTGGGGCCCCACGCGCAGTGATTAAGGTAGAAGGTAGAGCGACCATGACGAAAAAGACAAAGAAGGCACGCGCGCGCCAGATCACGCGGCGTGAATTTGTCGGCGGCGCGATCGCGGCGGCCGGCGTGATAACCGGTGCCCCTGCTTTCCTGCGCGGGCAGAACCTGAACAACAAGCTGAACATCGCGTTCATCGCGTGCGGCGGACGGGCGAACGCGAGCCTCGGCGAGCTGACGATCACGCCGGGGCGAAACGCCGCGGCTGGCCATCCGGACGAGAACGTTGTCGTGCTCTGCGACGTGAACCAGGAGGCGATCGATAAGGCATTGCAGCGGTTCCCGAAGGCAAAGACCTACACCGATCTGCGAAAGGTATTCGACAGCCCGAACGACTTCGACGCGGTCGTCGTGTCTACCGCCGAGCACACCCACGTGCTCGGGACCTACCTGGCGCTGACCCACGGCAAGCACGTCTACTGCGAGAAGCCGCTGTCGTACAACATCTGGGAGACGCGGCTCATCCGCGAAACCGCCGCGAGGTACCCGAAGCTGTCGACGCAGATGGGCAACCAGGGACACGCTTCCGATGCGCGGCGCAAGATCAAGGAGATCCTCAACACCGGCGTCATCGGCCCGGTCAAAGAGGTCCACGTCTGGGCGGATCGCGCGTGGGGGCTCCAGGATGCGGCGTCCGCCGAGAAGTTCGACAAGCCGCACGGGTTCTACAACGGCATCCAGATCGTCGAGCGGTTCAAGGAGGAGATGCCGATCCCTCCGAACATGCATTGGGATCTGTGGCTCGGGCCTGCCCCGGAGCGGCCGTATCACGCCACGTACTTCCCCGGCCCGCGGTGGTATCGCTGGTGGGATTTCGGCAACGGGACGATGAGCGATCTCGGCAGTCACGACAACGACGTGCCGTACACCGTGCTCGATCTCAAGCGGCCGGACGGGAAGGGCGGGTTTGCAATGGCGCCCCTGACGGTCGAAGCCGTGTCGCCGAACGTGCCGGTGCCGCACAAGGAACTGGCACCGGCCACGCTCATCGCGACGTATGAGTACGCGGCGGTTGGCTCGCAGCCCGCGCTCAAGCTCGTGTGGCACCAAGGCGACAGCAAGCCGCCCGGATGGACGCCGGAATGGGGTGCCCGCTCGTGCGTCTTCATCGGCGAGAAGGGCATGCTGCTCGGCAATGGCAAGCTGCTGCCGGAGGAGAAGTTCAAGGACTTCACCACGCCGCCCGAGTCGCTGCCGCGTTCTCCCGGACATTGGGTCGAATGGGTCAACTACGCGAAAGGTCTCGGCCCGGTGCCCGGCTCCAACTTCCAGTACTCGGGTTGGACGACCGAGGCGAATCACCTCGGCAACGTGGCCTACCGCACCGGCAAGAAGATCGAGTGGGACTACAAGAACCTGCGCGCCACCAATGCGCCCGAGGCGGCCCCATTCATCAAGCGCCCTGCGTATCGCAAGGGTTGGGAAGGCATTCTGAAGACCACCTAGGAGACCCCCGATGTTGATGACACGCAGGGATTTCGTGAAGCAGGCGAGCGTCGCGTCGGCCGCGGTGCCGGTGATGACGCAAGCGCAGGCGCGCGCGTCCTTACAGACCAAAGAAACCGTCAATCCGCTGCCCGTGCGGGTCGGGATGACCGACTGGAATCTCGGTCAGCGCGGCGACATCACCAAGGTTGCGCTCGCCCGCGAGATTGGGCTCGACGGCATCCAGGTCAGCGTGCAGTACCCGACAGACGGGAAGACGCCGACGGTCCGCGATGCGAAGACGCAGGAGGCGTTCAGGCGCGCGGCGCTGGACAACGGGATTCAGATCTGCTCGCTGGCCATTGGCAATCCCGGGAAATCACGCATGCCAATGACGACCAGTCCGGCATTTGCGATCCTGCTGGTCGAGGCCGTGGAAATTGCCCACAACCTCGGCACGAACAACATACTGCTGCCAGTGCTCAACGACAGCCACATCGACATGACGAACCAGGCGCAGGTCGACACCTTCATTGCCATGATGAAGGAGGTGGCCCGTTACGGCGAGAAGTACGGCGTCGTAGTCGGGCTGGAAGACAAGATATCGGGGGACGACAACAACAAGCTGCTGGATGCGATCGGCTCGGACTACGTCGCCGTCTACTACGACGCGCACAACATCGTGTCGAGCGTGCAGAACAACGACGTCTACGCCGAGCCGAAGAAACTGGGCAAGCGGATCAGTCAGATTCACGTCAAGAACGGCAACATGCTCCTGTCGGCGTCTGGCGGCCGAATCGAGTGGCCGCGCATGGCGCAGGAGTTCTACGACATCGGCTATCGCGGCTGGTACGTGCTCGAGACCAATGCCCCGACCAAGGACATCGTGGCCGACACGCGCGCCAATATCGAATATGTGAAGAAGACGTTCCGCATGCCGCCGGCGCCGTCGACGTCGCCGACAGCCTGAGGCCGATCTGCCCCTAGCTGTTATCGCACTGCCGCCGTCGTCGGCGTGCAGTTGGCGGGTTCCACCCGGTAGTGCCCGTACATCCCGATCGCCAGGTGGCCCTCGACGTGGCAGTGGAACATCCACGTGCCAGGACTTTGCGCGATCATGTCGGTGGTGTGCATCTCGGCGGCGTTGAGCGGGACAACGTCTACTGAGCGGTCGTCGAGCATCACGGTGTTGGCATGTCAGTGCGCGGTGTGCGTGCCCGCCATCCCCGCCGTGTACCAGCGTACGCGTTCCCCCTGCTTCATCACCAGACTAGCGGTATTGCCGAACTGCAGAAGCCGTCCCGCTGAGAATAGTGCCAGATGCGCCCCGACTCCGGGTCCAGCCGATCCACACCGCGTCCGGTCCCGACGTACAAGCGGCCTTCCAGGTCTTCGACAATGGCCGACACCTGGTTGCTGGACAGACCCTCCCTCGTCGAATAGAGCCTGAACGCCGGAGAATCCGCGCCCGGATTATCGACGCACACGAGGCCGTCGTACGAACCGATCCACAGCCGCCCCTTTGAATCGCGAACGATGTCGCGCGGCAGCCCGTCGTCTTCCCCATAGTTCGTGAAGGTGTAGCCGTCGAAACGCGAGAGGCCTTCGCGGGTCGCCAGGACGCAACGGGTCAGAGTCAGCCAACCCCGCCGCATGACGGGCCTCGTACTATCACTCCTGTGCGCAGGCCGCAAGCAGCGGGTACCGGTGGGACTATACTCTGCAACCTGCACGGACGAAGGCGAACGATTCACTCATGACTGGTGAAGCACGCACCCTCTTACAGATGCGGGGCATCTGCAAACGCTACCCGGGCGTCCAGGCGCTGCGCGATGCCGAGCTCGAGGTTCGCGCGGGGGAAGTGCACGTCCTGCTCGGCGAAAATGGCGCTGGCAAGTCGACGCTCATGAAGGTCCTGAGCGGCGCCGTGCAGCGCGACACGGGTGACATTCTGTTCGACGGCCAGCCCGCGGACATTCCCAATCCCGCCGCGGCGAGAAGGCTCGGAATCAGCACGATCTATCAGGAGCTGAGCCTGGTGTCACATCTCACGGTGGCGGAGAACATCTTCCTTGGCAAGGCGCCGACCCGCTGGCCCGGCGTCGTCGACTGGAAGAGGATGCGGCTCGACGCGGCGCGGATCCTCGAATCGCTTGGCACCGCTCTCGATCCGGATGCGCCGGTGCGCACGCTGCGTCTCGCGCAGCAGCAGATGGTCGAAATCGCGCGTGCGCTCACCGATGCGGCGCGCATCCTGGTCATGGACGAACCCACCTCGGCGCTCAGCGAACGCGAGGTCGCACAGCTTTTCGCGACGATTGCGCGCCTGACCGCGGGCGGCGTCGCGGTGGTGTATATCTCGCACCGGATGGAGGAAGTGTTCCGCATCGGGCAGCGCGTGACGGTCCTGCGCGACGGCAGCCACATCGCGACCCGCAACATTGGCGACGTGTCGGTGCCGGAGCTGGTGAAGCTGATGGCGGATCGCGAGGTGAGCGATCATTATCCGCGCCGGATGCACGCACGCGGCGAGGAACTGCTGCGCGTCGAGGGCCTCGGGGCCGGGCGGCACGAGGTGTCGCTGGTGCTTCATCGAGGCGAGGTGCTCGGAATCGCAGGGCTGGTCGGCGCCGGCCGAACCCGCCTCGCGCGCGCGATTATCGGCGCCGACCCGGTCGAGCACGGCACGATCGCAATCCGGGGACGGCCGGTTCGCATCGATTCGCCGGCGGCCGCGGCGCGCGCCGGCATCGGCTTCCTGCCCGAGGACCGCAAGCAGCACGGCCTCGTCCTCGGCCTGTCGCTGGAGCGCAACGTCGCGATGTCTCACCTCGGCGCCTTGTCCCGGTACGGTCTGATGGATCGACGCGCCGAGCGGCGTGAGGCAGAGACTGCGATCACGACGTTGGGCATCCGCACGCCGGGAGCTTCGCAGCGTGTGCTGCATCTGAGCGGCGGGAACCAGCAGAAGGTCGTGCTGGCGAAATGGCTCGCGGCCCAGGCCGAGATCCTGATCTTCGACGAGCCGACCCGCGGCATCGACGTCGCCGCGCGGCACGACATCTACGTTCTGATCAATGCTGTCGTCGCTCAAGGGGCGGGCGTGATCATGATTTCGTCCGATCTGCCGGAGGTCATCGGAATGAGCGATCGCGTGCTGGTGATGCGCGGTGGAGCGATCCGGGCGGAGTTCTCCTCACAGGACGTCACCGACGCCGCCGTGCTGCAGGCGGCGCTCGGCATGGCGTCGTGACCGACGATCCGCAGGCTGCGGCGCCCCCGCGGCTGAAGGCGCAGCGGGCACGGCAGCTCGGGACGTTCGCCGGGCTGCTGGCGCTCTGCATTGTCCTGTGGGCGGCGACGCCGCACTTCCTGACCGTTTCGAACCTGCTCAACGTCCTCGAGCAGACGTCGATCAACGCCATCGTCGCTGTCGGGATGACGTTCGTAATCATTTCCGGAGGTATCGATCTGTCGGTCGGCTCCGTGCTGGCGCTGTCGGGGATCGCGCTCGCGGCGGCGCTGGAGGGTGGCGTTCCGGCGCCGGCGGCCATCGCGCTGGCCCTCGCGACCGGAACAGCCTGCGGCCTGGTTAATGGCGTCCTGATTACATTCGGCCGGCTACCGCCGTTCATTGCCACGCTCGGCATGATGAGCGTCGCGCGGGGCGCCGCGCTGATGCTTGCCGAGGGGCGTCCCATTTCCGGGTTCACGGAAGGCTTTCGGGCGCTGGCGACCGGGCGCGTCGTGATCGTGCCGGCACCGGTAATCCTCACGGCTGCCGTCTATCTCGTCGCGCATTTCGTGCTGGCGCGCACCGTCTTCGGCCGTGCGACCTATGCGATCGGCGGCAACGAGGAAGCGGCGCGTCTGTCCGGCGTCCACGTGCGGTTTCACAAGACCGCCGTCTATGGGGTCGCCGGTTTGACGAGCGCGGTCGCGGCGATCCTGCTGACGGCACGGCTCAACTCGGCGCAGCCGACCGCCGGAACGATGTACGAGCTCGACGCCATTGCGGCCACGGTGATTGGCGGCACCAGTCTGCTCGGCGGCGAGGGCACGCTCGTCGGCGCGCTCATCGGCGCGCTGATCATGGGCGTGCTGCGAAACGGGTTGAACCTGCTCAACGTATCGTCGTTTTTCCAGCAGGTGGTCATCGGCGCTGTCATCATCGGCGCCGTTCTGATAGACATGTCGCTCAAACGGCGGCGATAAAGGGAGACTCGAATGAGACGCCTGTGCGGCTTTGCGTTCCTCGGACTGCTCGCGGCGGCATTGGCTGCCGACGGCTGCAACCGCGACACCCGACCCACTACCGGCGGGGCCCCGCGCGTCGCGTTCGTCATGAAGACGCTGAACCATCCATTCTTTCTGGACATGCAGCGCGGGGCGCAGGAGGCGGCCGATCGCGCCGGCCTCCAGCTGGTCGTGCAGGCCGCCGAGCGGGAGATCGATGTCGAGAAGCAGATGCAGATCATCGAAAACCTGCTGCAGACCGCGATCAAGGTCCTGATCGTGACCCCGAGCGGCTCACGTGAGATCGCGTCAGCGATTGTGAAGGCGAATCGCGCGGGGGTGCCCGTGATCGTGGTCGACACGCGTGTCGATCCCAAAGCGATCACCGACAACAACCTGAAGGTTGAATCCTTCATCGGGTCGGACAATTACGAGGGGGGACGCATGGCCGGCGACTATCTCGCCAAGGCCGTTGGCGGAAAGGCCCGTATCGCGATTCTCGAAGGGATTCCGGGCCATGAGACCGGCGATTCCCGCCTTCGCGGCTTCCGCGATGCGATCCAGCCGCATCCCGGCATGACGATCGTCGCAAGCCAGCCGGCCAACTGGGAGCGCGACCAGGGGTTCACGGTGTTCCAGAACATGCTGCAGGCGCATCCCGACATCGACGCGATCTTCGCGTGCAGCGATCTCATGGCGCTCGGCGCCGTCGAGGCGATCGCCGCCGCCGGCCGCAGCACCCGCATCCGCGTCGTCGGCTTCGACGCGCTGGACGATGCCCGCAAGGCGATCTCCGCGGGCACCATGGAGGCGTCGGTTGCGCAATCGCCGCGCGACATGGGCAGGATCGCCGTCGAGAGCGCGGCGAAACTGCTGCGCAGCGAACCGGTGCCGACAGAGCAGAAGGTGCGGCTCGCGCTGGTGACAAAAGGCTCGAATCCGTAATCCCTAATCGCGAATCCGCAATCGTGAATCACTGAATCGATCGTCAAGAATCGACGGCTCGCGAGCCTATGGCAAAACTCAATATCGGATTAATCGGAGTCGGGCGGCTCGGCCGCGTCTACGCGCGCGACCTCTCGACGCGGATCGCATGTACTCGGCTCACCGCGATCGCGGACACGGACGAGGCGGCGGTCCTTCGCGTTCGTGACGAGTTCGAGATCCCACAGGCATATACCGACGCTGCAGATCTTTTTGGAGATCCGTCGGTCGACGCAGTCGTGATCGTGACGCCCACGAACACGCATCGGGAAGTCGCCGTCGCCGCGACCGCTGCGGGCAAGCCGATTTTTTGCGAGAAACCTCCGTCCATCTCCCTCGACGACGCCATCGCGATGCGGAAATCCGTCGCGCAGTCGGGCGTCTTCTTCCAGCTCGGCTTCATGCGCAGGTTCGACAGCGGCTACGCGGCCGCGAAGGCGCGGGTGGATGAGGGGATGATCGGCGACGCGGTGGTATTCAAATCCACCTCGCGGGATCCGTATCCGCCATCGCTTGCCTATGCCGATCCCAGGAGCAGCGGCGGCTTGATTATCGACATGGGCATCCACGATTTCGACCTTGCTCGCTGGTTCATGGGAGAAGTCGCGAGCGTCCAGGCGATTGGCGGCGTCCTCGCCTATCCCGAATTCGCTACTGTGGGCGATATCGACAATGCGGTGGTCAGCCTGGTGTTCGGGACCGGCCGGCTCGGCGTAGTGGATCTCACTCGAAATGGCATCTATGGGTACGACATCTCGACCGAGCTGCTCGGTACGCAGGGGACCCTGCGCATCGGCTACCTGCGCGAGACGCCGCTGCTCATGATGACCCGCGCCGGCGTCGGGCACGACACCGTCCCGTACTTCATGGAACGATTCCGCGACGCGTACACGACGCAACTGGAGAACTTTGCGCGAAACGTGCTCGACGGGCGGGAACCGCCCGTTACGATCGACGACGGAATCGAGGCGTTGAGAATCGCGGTCGCGGCCACGCGAGCGCGTGAGACGGGCCAGCCGGTGCAGATTTCGTCGGTCGAGGGGGTGGCGCCCTCGCACCAGGGCGGCGGTTAACGCGGGCGCTCGCGACGCGTCCTCATGAACATGAACGATCTGCGATACAGCGCGCGAAGCCTGGCGCGTATGCGTGGGGTGGCGATCGTCGCGATGGCCACGCTCGCGCTCGGCATCGCGGCGACGACCACGATGTTCAGCGCCGTCTACGCTGCGCTGCTGAGGCCGCTGCCGTTCGCTGATTCCGATCGGCTCGTCATTCTCTTTACGACACTCACGACCCCGCGCGAAGGGCTCATGCGGACGCGCTGGTCCCGCCCCCTGATCGATACGCTCACCGCATCGGTGACGTCGTACGAATCAATCGCGTCCTTCACTCCCTCCCTCATCGCGATCAGCGGCGGCACCGGCGAACCCGAGCAGACCGATGCGGAAATCGTTTCGCCGGAGTACTTCCACGTCCTACGCGTCAGCCCGGCGGTCGGCCGCGTCTTCACGCCGGACGAGGACCGCACGCCGGGGTTGACGGCTGTGGCGATTCTCAGCGATCGGTTATGGCGGCGCCGCTTCAATTCCGACCCTGCCGTGCTGGGCACTACGATTCGCGTCAACGACGTGCCGCTGACGATCGTCGGCATCATGCCGGCGGGATTTTCGGGGCTCAGCGACAAGGGGCAACTGTGGATTCCACGTGCGATGGCGCCGCGTCTGACCTACGCCGAGTACCTCACGACGCCGCAGCTCTTCATCGGCGTCGTGGCACGGCTCGGGGACGGCGTCACCCTCGACCAGGCGAACGCGGAGCTTGCGTCGGCCAGCGCCGCGTTCCCGACGCCGCGGGGCTACGACGAGGGAAAGTGGAGCGCGATCGCGCAGCGCGCCGGCGCTGCGCGTGTCGATGCGACGATGAAACGGTCCGTGCTGGCGCTGCTCGGCGCCGCCGCGTGCGTGCTGCTGATCACGTGCGCCAACGTCGGCGGCCTGCTGCTCGCGCGCGGCCGCATGCGGCGGCGCGAGCTCGCGATTCGGATGGCCATCGGGTCGGGGCGGACCCGCATCGTCCGGCAGTTGCTGACCGAGAGCCTGATGTTGACGTTCGCCGCCGGCGCGTGCGGCGTGGTGGCCGCGATCTGGGGGATCGACCTGTTCGCGCGGTACGCTCCCGCGGTCATGTGGACGGGCCGAATGACGATCGGGCAGTTCGGCGCACCCGCGCTCGATCTGCGATCGCTGTTCTTCGCGCTGGGCCTCACCGTCGTGACCAGCGTGCTGTGCGGGCTGGCGCCGGCGCTCGACACGTCACGCACGCAGTTGACCGATGCGTTGAAGGAAGATGCACGGAGCGGAGGCGCGGGCCGCCGCACGTTCAAGGCGCTGGTCGTGATCGAGATTGCGCTTGCCGTGCTGCTCCTCGCCGGCGCCGCGCTGCTCCTCGACAGCTTCGTGCGCAGTCAGCGCCTTCGTGCGGGCTTCGAGACGGAGGGAGTTCTGACGTTCTGGGTTCGTCCGCCGGTGTCGAGATATCCGGTCGGCGAAGGACCGGCGATTATCGAGCGGTTGCTGACACGTGTCCAGCAGGTGCCGGGCGTCGAATCGGCCGCTGTGAATCGGTGTACGCCGTTCACCGGTTGCTCCCGTACGGTGCTGCATTTCACGGATCGTCCTAACGCGGAAGGCAGCGAGCCGGTGGTCGGCCGCCACTACATCTCCGCCGATTACTTCAAGACGCTCGGCATTCCGCTTCTCGCGGGCCGGCTGCTGACGCCGGACGATCGAAGCGGGCGTCCGCCAGTGACGGTTATCAGTGACAGCGCGGCGCGCCGGTACTGGCCCGGCGAGAATCCGATCGGGAAACGCGTGTGGTTCGGAAGCACGACCGGGCCGTTTGCCGATCCCGCGCACGCCGTCGAGATCGTCGGCGTCGTCGGCGACGTGAAGTACGAAGCGATCGACTGGCCGAACAGTGTCGGCCGGCCGGAGTTCTACACCTCGTACCTGCAGTTCGCCTTTCCCGACACGATGTTCATCGTCAAAACGCGCGGCGCGGCGTCAATGCTCGTGGCTGCGCTGCGCAAAGCCGTCGCCGACGTCGACTCGGCGCTGCCGATTTACGATGTCTTGACGCTCGACGACCGGATTTCAGGGGCACTATCGCGTCCGCGCTTCAACGCGGCGCTGGTGACCGGTTTCGCGCTGGCCGCGCTGCTCGTGTCGGCGCTGGGTGTCTACGGGATGCTGTCCTACTCGGTGTCGACGCGCCGGCGGGAGATTGGCGTCCGCCTCGCCCTCGGCGCCGCGCCGTCGCGCATCGTGCGGTTCATCCTGGGCGAAGGACTGCGACTCGCGATTGGCGGAGTCGTCGCCGGGCTGCTCGGCGCCCTTGCCCTCGGCCGCGTGACCCGCAGCCTGGTGACCGACATCAGCCCGAACGACCCGCGCATCCTGGCCACCGTGGCTATCGTGATGCTCGCCGCCGCGGGTCTCGCCGCCTTCCTGCCCGCTCGCCGCGCCAGCGGCGTCGACCCGCTCGTCGTGCTGCGCGAGGATTGAATCAGGCGCGCTTCATCCGCTTTCGTGTCGGCTTTTTCCGGACCCGCACGGCTGGGCGTCGGGCCCGCGCAGTCCTGGGCCGCGTGGGATCGGCGAGATCGTACGCCTCCTTCATCCAGTCGGTGATCGGGGCCTCCACTTCATCGCGGTGGGTAATGCGGACGACGTGGACGCGCTTCGTTTTGGAAGCAGAATCGACGCGCCGGACCTGCGGGGCCTTGATCGCACGCTCGAGAAAAATGCTGACCTCGAGGTAGTGTTTCTTGGGGCGGACGAAGAAGTAGCACGACTTCCGCGAGAACATGATCGAATGGTGCGACGCGTAGATGCGCTGATCGCCGAACTCGGCGGCCGTTTCGCGCAGCCGCTGCCACGCGTCACGCAAGTCTTCGGACAGGTCCTGCGTGAGCGCCGCCTCGGTCGTCGTCCAGCAATCGTGCGGCTCCCCTTCCTCGACCCACTGCTTGCAGTGATAGCATTCTCGCCCGGCCACGACGCGATTATGCACCTTGCGGTGCACGGCGCATGTCGTTACACTTCTGACATTCTGCGAATCATAGTTGCGCATGCCTGAAAGCTTCAGCGCTCGCCTGCGACAGCGGCGTGAGCAGCAACAGATCAGCCTCAGCACGATCGCCGACCAGACGAAGATCAAGCTGTCGCTGCTCGAGGCGCTGGAGCGCGGCGACGTGACGCACTGGCCGTCCGGCATCTTCCGCCGTGCGTTCATCCGCGCATACGCCCACGCGATTGGCCTCGAGCCCGACGTCGTGGTACGCGAGTTCCTCGAGCTCTACCCGGATCCGACCGAGCTCGTCGAGCCGGTGCCGGCGATTGCCGCCGTCATCGACGGGCCGTCCGGCGCCCCGCCAACGCGGCTGCGTTACCTGGTCGCCTCTGCTGTCGGATCCCTTGCAAGGCGTCGCGCACGAGCGCCCGAGCCGATCGCCAGCAGCCACCCAGCTCCGGCCGAGCCGGCGCCCGTCACGATGGTGGCGGCTACATCCACCTCCGCTGAAGCTACGGCGGACAGGTCGGAGCGGCGTTCGAATGGCGTGTTCCGTGGTGCCGAAGGGCCGCCCGCTCCCCAAGCCGAACCGCCCGCTGCTCAGGCTGTTGCGAGCGAACCCCAACCGCCGGCTGCGCAGGCCGGACCCAGCGATATCCAAACCGAGGCGTCCGCTTCCGCGATCGAACCGCAGGCGCCGCAGTCCGTAGCCGAACCCGTCGATCTTCCGGCAGTGGCGGAACTTTGTACACAGCTGGGCCGGACGTCGAGCCCGGTCCAGCTGGCGCCCTTGCTTCAAGAGGCGGCGCGGGTGCTCGATGCCTCTGGGTTAGTGGTGTGGATCTGGGATCCACAGTCAGCGGAGCTTCACCCGGCGCTCGCCCACGGCTACTCGGACCGGGTCCTGGCACAGCTGCCGGGGCTGCCACGAGACGCGAACAACGCAACGGCGGCCGCGTTTCGCGCAGCGCAGATGTGCGTCGTCCCGGGCGACGATGCGATCAACGGCGCGCTGGTACTGCCGCTTCTGACGCCGGCGGGGTGTATGGGTGTGTTGGCCCTGGAGCTGCAGAAACGGAACGCGGAGCGGGAAAGCATCCGGGCTGCGGGAACCATCGTCGCGGCGCAGCTCGCGGCCCTGATTGGGATGGGCGCGACGGCTGAGAACGCCGAGCCTGTCCGAAGTATCGGTTAATCCTTCCCGAGGGCGCTCTTCACAGCCTTCACGACCTGATCGATATCGTAGGGTTTTCCCACGATTTCAAGCGCGCCGGTGTCGCCGACCATCTCGTCCAGCCGCTTTTTGTTCGTCGTGGTGACGACGACCTTTCGGCCGCGCATGTGCTCGGAATCGAGAAGCAGGCGGAGGAAAGTCCAGTTCTTGTCGTACGGAAGGGAAACGTCGTAGACGAGGACCTGCGGGTCGTGGGTCTCCAGGTATTTTGGAAAGTCGCCGGCGCCGGTTTTGAAATCGCGGATGTGGCCCGTGACGACGCTGGTGAAACCGCTGTGCTGCAGTGCACACCGCAGCATCTCGACGGTGTCTTCGCTGCTGTTGATGACAGCGACTGTCTCCTCGTATCGTGCCGTACCCATATCGCTATCGTTCATTATTCATTATCCAGGCTGCGCCAGAGATACCAAGACGCAACCGATCGATATGGCCGCCACGATTCGCCGATCCTGCGCATCTTATCCGCAGTCGGCCGCTTCCGCAGCCGATAGACGTTCTTGATCGCCGTGACGATGCCGAGGTCGTCGACGGGGAGCACGTCGGGCCGATGCAGCCGGAATATCAGGAACATCTCGGCTGACCATCTCCCGATCCCCTTCACCTGGGTCAGCGCCGCAATCACCTCGTCGTCGGTCAACGCGTCCACCGCGTCGAGCGGCAGTGCTCCGTTCAGCACCTTGTGGGCAAGATCGCGGAAATAGGCGATCTTCTGCCGGCTCATACCAGCGGCGCGCATCTGCTCGTCGGTCAGCGCGGCGAGCGCTTCCGGCGTGACGCCAGCCGGCATCAGCGCGACGAGCCGCGCGTAGATGGTAGCGGCCGCTTTGGTCGACAGCTGTTGTCCGGTAATCGCCCGCACCAGCGCTGAGAAATGATCGCTGCGCTGCGCAGCCGCGAGCCCGCAGGCGCCGTGTTTTCGGATGAGCGCGGCAAGGACCGGATCACGACGCACGAGCAGGCGCCGCGCCCGGGCGTAATCGTCTGGAGTCACGAAGTCTCAATGATATTTCGGGGAGCGTACAAAGAAAACACGGTGGACGAATCCACCGTGTTGAAATGTCGTTCGAACGCCGACCCGAAACTGCTATTCGTCCCGGGACCAGCCGTCGCGGCGCGAGTAGTCGTCGCGCGAACTCTCCATGGACGATGGCGAAGACGACGATGAACGGTAGCTCGACTCTGAGCTGGATCCGCGCATCGATTCACTCGAACCGGAGGCTCGCGTTTCGTCGCCTGACGGCACGCCACTCTCCATGCCGGTGTCCGCGTTCGGGTTACTCATCTGTTCGCGGCGCCGCTGGTGGCTGGCAATTCCGCCCTTCCGACCTGCGTCGCGCGCTTCTTCGCTTGTCCATTCATGCGCGGTGCCCTTCTGGTGGGCAGCCTTGCCCCCCTTGCTGGCGATCTCGCGCTGCTTAGCCCGATCCATCGAAGCAAAACCGCGATCTTCTTTAGCCACGTGCCCTCCTCCCCGTGCCCGGGTCTTTCGGATCCCACA
>Ga0070670_100002432_pt1 | contig 15352 bp, 15 predicted proteins | sample KBSS63metaG_FD_64665 | JGI IMG/M metagenome (GOLD analysis project Ga0070670, IMG submission 64665) | Switchgrass rhizosphere microbial communities from Kellogg Biological Station, Michigan, USA - KBS S6-3 metaG | ecosystem: Host-associated > Plants > Roots > Rhizosphere > Soil ... | reverse complement strand
GTCCTGATCGCCGTACTAGTTGGGTTCCGCTACCAGGTCGGAGCGGACTGGCCCACTTACGAGCGGCTCTTCTCCTACGCGCGGCTATCCAGCCTTGAGCGCGTGCTCCGCTTTGGCGAGCCGGGCTATCAGATCCTCAACTGGACCATCCAGCAGATGGGCCTGAGCCTTTGGGCTGTGAACATCGTCTGCGGGTCGATCTTCGCTTGGGGCCTGTATCGCCTTTGCCGTATTCAGCCGTCGCCATTTACGGCGATGCTCGTTGCGGTTCCCTACCTCGTGATCGTCGTCGCGATGGGCTACACGCGGCAGTCCGTAGCGATCGGCATTCTCATGGCTGGCCTTGCGGGTCTCAGCCGAAACGGGTCGCTGTTACGTTTTGCCGTGTATGTCGTTGCGGCTGCGATGTTCCATAAGACTGCAGTCGTGGCCTTTCCGCTGGCTGCTCTCACCGGGCGGAGAAGTCCGCTCATCAACGTCCTCCTCGTCGCCTCGATCGGCTATTTCCTCTACGACTTCTTCCTTGAGGATTCGCTTCAGAACTTCGTCAGGAATTACGTTCAGGCCGAATATTCATCGCAAGGTGCGCTCATCCGCGTCGTGATGAACCTATTGCCGGCCGCTCTGGTGCTTACGGTCGGCACTCGCCTCGGCTTCAGCGACACGGAGCGAAAGCTTTGGAGGAATTTCGCCCTCGCTTCGTTTGCGCTCCTCGCCCTGGTGTTGATGAGCCCGTCCACGACGGCTGTCGATCGCATTGCGCTATACGTTCTGCCGATCCAGATCGCGGTCCTTAGTCGCGTGCCCCGCGGCCTCATGAACGAGGTATCGGGCAAGCTCGCCGTTGTTGGTTATTCGCTCGCAGTCCAATTCGTCTGGCTGAACTTCGCGGCGCACGCAGACTTCTGGGTGCCGTATCAGTTCTTCCCACTGTCGTAAGTATGCCCGCGCCCGGAAGGCCCGCCATTGCAACGGCTTGCGGAGGCACGCTAGAGCGCCGGTTCGCGCAGCTTGAGCGGAGTGGGCGTTGAAGGGGATCATCCTTGCTGGCGGCAGCGGCACGCGCCTTTACCCGGCGACGCTGGCCGTCTCGAAGCAGCTACTGCCCGTCTACGATAAGCCGATGATCTATTATCCGCTCGGCGTTCTCATGCTGGCGGGGATACGGGAGATCCTGATCATCTCGACGCCGCTCGATCTTCCTCGGTTCGAGGCTCTTCTTGGGGATGGAAGCGCCTACGGGATATCGCTCTCCTATGCTGAGCAGCAGCAACCGCGCGGACTTGCGGAGGCCTTTATTATCGGCCGCGAGTTCGTTGGAGACGACCCGGTCGCGCTGATCCTTGGCGACAACATCTTCTACGGCGCGGGCCTCGTGAATCTCGTCCGGCAGGCGGCACAGCGCGACAACGGCGCCACCGTCTTCGCCTACCCGGTCGACGACCCGCAGCGATATGGCGTCGTCGACTTCGAGGCCGACGGGCGCGCAATCTCGATCGAGGAAAAGCCGACAGACCCCAAATCCAACTGGGCGGTCACTGGCCTCTATTTCTACGACAATGATGTTCTCGGCATTGCCGCGTCGCTCAAACCCTCGGGGCGCGGCGAGCTGGAAATCACCGACGTGAACCAGGTATATCTCGAGGCGGGAAAGCTACGTGTAGACCGTCTGGGACGTGGCTTCGCCTGGCTCGACACAGGCACTCACGACAGCCTTCACGAGGCGTCGGCGTTCGTTCGGACGGTTGAGCATCGGCAGGGTCTCAAGATCATGTGTCTTGAGGAGATCGCGCTTGAGCTCGGCTATCTTACGGCTCGGCAGGCGTTGGCCCGCGCCGACCAGCTCGGAAAGACGCCATACGCGAATTACCTGCGTCGCCGGGCCGCGGAATATGCCGATGGTTGACGTAAGGCCCATGCGGCTTGCCGGATTGTGCGAAATCCGACCGAGGCGCTTCGGCGATGAGCGAGGCTTCTTCTCCGAGATCTGGAGCAGGGAAGCGATGAGTTCCGCCGGCTTCGAAATCGACTGGGTGCAGGACAATCACTCATATTCTGCAGCCAAGGGAGTGCTGCGCGGACTTCATTTCCAAGAAACTCCTGCCGAGCAGGATAAATTGGTTCGCGTGTCGCGCGGAGCGATCTTCGACGTCGCCGTTGACATTCGCCGGAACTCACCGACTTTCGGGCAGTGGGACGGCGCTATCCTCTCGGCCGATGAATGGAACCAGATGCTGGTGCCAAAAGGCTTCGCTCACGGCTTTGTCACACTCGAAGAGAATACCGAGGTCCAATACAAGGTTTCTGCTCCGTACCGCGCGGATCTCGATCGAGCGATCAGATACGACGATCCCGCAATCGGCATCGATTGGCCGGAAGTCGGCGTGCCGCTGACTCTGTCCGACAAGGACCGGAGAGCACCGCTGCTCAGTGAGATCAGGTCGATATGACTCTCTCAATCAAGCGTGTTCTGGTTACCGGCGGCGCCGGGTTCATCGGAAGCGCCGTTTGCCGTCACCTTGTTGCCAGCGGTTATGGCGTAGTGAACGTCGATAAGCTGACCTACGCGGGCAACCTGGAGTCCCTCCGCGATTTGGCAGGCCATTCCGAATACCGGTTCCACCAGCTCGATATTTGCGACGAGGCGGCTGTCCTTGAAACGATGCGGAACGAGCACATCGATGCGGTCATGCACCTCGCTGCTGAAAGTCATGTCGATCGATCGATCGATGGGCCTGCAGAATTCCTTCAGACCAATGTCGTGGGGACCTTCTCGCTACTGAATGCGGCGCTGACCTATTGGCGAGAGCTTCAGCCAAAGAAACGAGAAGCCTTTCGCTTTCATCACGTCTCGACCGACGAGGTGTTCGGCGATCTGCCTTTTGATGAAGGCGTCTTCACGGAAGAGACGCCGTACGCGCCGTCCTCGCCCTATTCGGCTTCGAAGGCGGCATCCGACCATTTCGTCCGCGCGTGGCATGAGACTTACGACCTGCCGATCGTACTCTCGAACTGCTCCAACAATTACGGCCCGTTTCATTTCCCCGAAAAGCTGATCCCGCTGGTGATCCTGAACGCGGTCGATGAGAAGCCGCTGCCAGTCTACGGTCAAGGCGCGAACATCCGTGACTGGCTGTATGTCGAAGATCATGCCCGGGCGCTCGAAGCGGTTCTGACGCGCGGGGACCTCGGGGAAAGCTACAATATTGGCGGCCGCTCGGAGCGCACGAACCTGCAGGTAGTCGAGGCGATCTGCGATATCCTCGACAGTAAGTGTCCTCGCTCGGACGGCTTGCCGCATCGCGAGCTGATCGAGTTCGTCGCCGACCGACCGGGTCACGACCGCCGCTATGCGATTGATTGCTCCAAGGCCGAGCGCGAGCTTGGCTGGTCCACGCGAGAGACCTTCGAGAGCGGGCTCGAGAAGACCGTCGACTGGTATCTTGCGAACGATTGGTGGTGGCGTCCCATTCGCGAGCAGAGATATTCGGGCGGCCGGCTGGGGGCTGCGGCATGAAGGTGCTCGTCACCGGCCGTGAAGGGCAGGTGGTACGCAGCCTGGTGGAGAAGGCAGGCGCAGTTCCAGGATTGACGTTGATGCCAATCGGCCGGCCCGAGGTCGAGCTGGAGATTTCCGGAAGTGTCGCGTCGGCGATCCGGAACATGGTGCCGGACGCCGTTATCAACGCCGCAGCTTACACTGCGGTTGATCAGGCCGAAGATGAGCCTGAGCGAGCGGAACGGATCAATGCAGAAGCCGCGGGAGAGGCTGCTCGGGCGGCCGCGGAGCTTGGTATTCCCATCATTCAGTTGTCGACTGACTACGTGTTCGACGGTTCGGGCGAGGGACCTTATGCCGAAGATGCGCCGGTCGCGCCGATCAATGTATACGGACGGACCAAGCTCGAAGGCGAAGAACAGGTGCGGGCGGCGAATTCAGACCATCTCATCCTCCGGACTTCGTGGGTATACAGTCCGTTCGGTCGCAATTTCGTGAAATCGATCATGGCCGCGGCACGAGATCGCCCGGTGCTCACTGTCGTCGATGATCAGCGTGGCTGTCCGACCTCTGCCCTCGATCTTGCTGATGCGCTGATGCTCGTGCTCAAGGGCTGGGATTCCGGAGAGCGGATCGGACGTGGGGTTACCTATCATCTCGCAAGCCCATCAGCGGCGACCTGGTTTGAGGTGGCCCAGCACGTCCTGGCCGAGTGCCGCCGTCTTGGAATGCCGTCGGCTGAGGTAAAACCGGTGGTGAGCTCCGAATGGCCGACGCGTGCGGAGCGACCGCGTAGCTCGGTGCTCGATTCCAACCGGTTCGAACGCGACTTCGGCTATCGGATGCCGGACTGGCGGACTTCAGTCACGACTGTCGTGGAGCGGCTTGCCCTGGCAGACGGCCTTGCCTGAGCGTCAGGCCAATATCGATCCGTTGACTGTCGCCGGCTTCGGAGAGGAGTGGGCGGCATTCGACCAGTCCGGGCTCGACGAGCAAGAGCATCGCGATCTGTTCGACCGCTACTTTGGGATATTCCCGTTCAATGCGCTTCCGCCCCAGGCCGAAGGGTTCGACCTGGGCTGTGGGTCAGGGCGCTGGGCCGCGTTGGTTTCGCCGCGCGTCGGCAAGCTCCACTGCATCGATCCTTCGGACAAGGCGCTGGCCGTAGCGCGACAGGCTCTTCAATCGGGCAGCAACGTCGACTTCCACCTTGCCGGCGCGGACTCGATCCCGCTTGCCCCGGACAGCCAGGACTTTGGCTATTCGCTAGGCGTCCTTCACCACATTCCGGACACGGTCGCGGCTCTCCAGGACTGCGTGACGCGGCTCAAGCGCGGCGCGCCCTTCCTCGTCTATCTCTACTATGCGTTCGACAACCGGCCTGCATGGTTCAGGCGCTTGTGGCGGACCACGGAGTCTGGGCGTCATTTCATCTCCCGCCTGCCATTCGGCCTGCGCAAGGCGGTTACGACCGTGATCGCGGGCACGGTGTATTGGCCGTTGGCGCGCGGCGCTCGACTGGCGGAGCAAAGCGGCCGGAATGTGAGCAATTGGCCGCTCAGCCCGTATCGGGACCTCAGCTTTTATACGATGCGGACGGACGCCCTCGACCGTTTCGGGACGCGGCTGGAGCAGAGGTTCTCGCGGACGCAGATCGAGCAGATGATGATCACCGCCGGCCTGAAAGATATCCGCTTTAGCGAGCGCGAGCCCTTCTGGGTGGCCTGCGGAATAAAGGCCTAGGGAACGGGGCCCTTGCCGCTCACGCCGCGCATGCCGTCGCGCAGCCCTTTGAACAACAGCCGCAGCCGTTTCGCTTTCTCGTTCCGGTAGAGGAGGATCAGGCCCACATCGACGGCAAGGCGGTGAAGCACGCCGGCCTTCGTAGTCGCACCCCCGCGGCTTTGATCGGCGATCAGCCACAGGTTGCGGAGCTGGTAGTAGCTGTACCAGCTCGGCTTCGAAGCGATGTGCGCCTCGCGACCGAGCAGCCGAATGGGCCTGAACTCGTAGCTGTCGACCACCTTCACGTCGTGGCTAAGCAATTGAGTCCAGCCGCGGCGCTGTAGCTCCCACCCGATCGCAAGATCCTCGTAGCCCATCCACAGCTGCGGCCAGGCACTGACACCGTCACGGATCGCGTCGAGATTGTAGAGCGCGCAATTGGAGCTGCTCCACGCGACCTCCGTTGCGCCGCTGTCGCGGCGACCGTCGAGCAATCCAAATGAACTGAAGGAGCGGCGAGGAGAGTCCCGTCTTCCGTCGGCGTGCGAAAATACAAGCTGGGGATAGACGGCTCCGACCTTTGGCCGGGACTGGCCGAGGCGAACGAGTTCCAGCACCTTGTCGGCGTCGACTTCGCCGTCGTGATTTACGGCGAAGCACCAGTCGAAGCCGAGTCTTGCCGCGGTCTTCAGCCTGAGGTCGAGGTTTCCTGCGGAGCCGAGGTTGGTCCCGGCATTGACGTAGTTGATGTCCCATCGATTGGCCTTGGCGGCGTCATGGATATGCCCGCGCCCGAGCGAGTCGACGACGATCACCGCGCCGAAACGGAGGTGGTCACCTGTGAAGACCTTGCCGAGCAAGCGGATTACGGCATCGTCGGAGTGGAAGGCGGAGATGGCGAGCGCAACCCGCTCGAGCAACGCCTCCGTCACGGGCTCAGGCTCCGTTCGTGCGGAAGAATTCGACGGTTCGTGCCAGGCCTTCGTGGATGCCGACCTCGGGGGCAAAGCCGAATTCCTTGGCGAAGCGCGACGTGTCCGCCTGAATGGAGCGGATGTCGTTCGGCCAGGGAGGGCATTGCTCCGTCGCGAGGGGCTTCCCGCCGATCCGGCCCAGCTCGCCGATCAGTTCCTTGATCTTGGCCGTCCGGCCCGTGCCGACGTTGTAGATCTGCTCGGAAGAGGCATCGAGCACTGCCATAAAGGCGCGAACGACGTCGTCGACATAGACGAAATCGCGGCTCTGCTCCCCGTCGCCGAAGAGCTTCACGGGCAGGCCATGGGCTGCGGCGTGCGAGAACTTGCAGGTAACGTTGGCGTAGGGGTGATCGGTCGCCTGACGCGGACCGTAGACGTTGAAGAGTCTCAGGCTGCAATGGCTGAAGCCGTGCATGTTGCCGTAGAGGCGGAGCAGATGCTCTCCCGTCAGCTTGGTGAGAGCATAGACCGTCAGCGGTTCCGGCGGCACAGTCTCCGTTAGCGCGACGCCTTCGCGGTTTCCGTAGACGGTCGAACTTGATGCGAAGAGGATCCGGCCGACACCGTTCGCCGCGGCATATTCAATCACACGCATCAGGCCGCGGATGTTCACGTCCTCATAGGCATCCGGTTCGGCGAGGCTGTCATAGCCGCTGATCAGCGCCGCGAGGTGGATGATGCCATCGATGGGTCCGATCGCATCGGCATGGTCCTCGATCTCGCGAATATCGCCGTCGATCAGGCGCAATCCTTTCAACGCCAGCAGGTTCTCGCGTTTACCCGAGCAGAAATTGTCGAGCACGACCACTAGATGTCCGGCCGCGAGCAAAGCGTCGGTGAGATGCGAGCCGATGAACCCCGCACCGCCGGTGATGAGATAGGACTTACTCACGCACTGCTCCTGCAGTCATCTTCCGATAGATGCCATCATACTTTGCGACGCCGCTGCGCACGTCGAACCAGCGGCGAGCCTCTTCGCGAAGCTGCAGCGACTCGATCCTCATGCGCGATAGCTGCTCGATCGCGTCCCGATAGGCGGCCGCGTCGAAGCTCGGCACGACAACACCGGCGCCAAGCTCGTGAACGATCGCAGCGACATCACCTATGCCTGAATTAGTGACGACCGGTAGCCCGACCGCGAGCATCTCACCCAGCTTCGTCGGCGAGGCCGCCTTCTTCGAGAATACCGGTCGGACGAAGAATAGTCCCAGATCAGCGGCCGCCAGCCATTGAGGAACGTCCTCGCGCGAAGCGGATCGGACGTGCACCGCTTTGCCCAGTCCGTGCTCCGTGGCCTTAGCAGAAATTGCCGCTGTCCCTTCTGGCGTCACGAACAGCATCTCGGCACTCGGATGGCGGTCCCGATAGGCTGCGAGGAAGTCCAGCATCTCTTCGAGAAGAACGTTGCAGCCGATCGAGCCGAGGTGGACTAGCAGTCGCACGTTTTCCGCGAGACCAAGCTCGCCCCGGCGGCCTAATCGGATATCGTCAGTCGCAAGAGTAAAATGGTCGAAGTCTGCGCAGCACGGGATGACCGTCACGGGCGCAGTGGGCGTCGGCCCGATCTCCAGGAGGGCCTTGCGGCCTTCGTCGGCGAGCATGACGATGTGGTCCGCCTCGGTGATTAGTTCCCGCTGGCGCGCTTTGAAATAGCGGAACAGCGCCCGGTACAGGGCTTTGGACTGGTCCCATGCCGCGCCTTCAGCACGCTCGTCGGGCCAGAAGGCACGCATGTCGTATAGCAGGGGCACGCCGCAGCGGCGCTTCAGTTCAAGGCCTGCCATCCCTGCCAAGTCGCTCCGGCAATGGGTGAAGTCGGCGCGTCGTTCACGGTGCAGCCGCAGTGTTTCCCGGCGCAGTGCTGCGACGTTGAGCATGGCTGAGACGATAGGTGGACGGCTACGATAAGAAAGCGGATGCCAGTCGATACCGGCGTGATCGCAGATCTTGCGTACCGTGGTGCCGTCGACGATCGGCAAACCGGGTTTCTCCAAGCTTATCAGTCGGATGCGGTGACCGAGGGCTGAGAGGCCCGTCAAATAGGGCAAGACCTGGGACCGCCCGAGCGGATCGGTCATTCCGTCGTAGGAAACATAGATGACGTCGGCCAAAGGCTCGCCTTCAGCCGTTCTGTGCCGAAGGAGACACGACGCGCTTGATCCGCACTAGCCGATCGCGCCCCAGCAGGCGGTAGGCCAGGTTCCGTACCCCGGCTCGCGCAACTCGGTATCCGAGCTGGCCCGTGACCCGTGCTTTGGCCCCGATCCCTGGCGCAAAATGGACGGCCTTTGCGCCCCAGCGAAGGCCATGCCCCCACTCGCCATATTCGAAGCAATTCTGGCAGATGTTCGAACTTGCCTTGGTGAGCAGCACGGGCAGGCGCGACCCAAGGATGTCGGCGTGCTTAGAAAGTGCTTTGATAGTGCTGTTGCCCCACTTCCACGGCTTCTTGCCGAAGCTTCCCGGAGTCCAGCGCGAGCAGAATATCTGCTCGTCGATGTAGTGGAACTCGCCCGCGCGAGCCAAGCGTAGGAAGAGATCCGTGTCCTCGACCTCCATTTCGGGATCGAACCCGCCGACCTTCAGTAGAAGATCGCGCCGGATGAACATGGTCGAGGGAAGCATTCGGCCGTGGCCGTCGACGATGAAATCGAAGCAGCGTCCACGAAAAGGCGGTTCCTTCGAAATCTCGTCGATTGTGCCGATCTTCCTGTCGTCGGCCTCGATCAGAAAAGCGCTCGAATGGAGGATGAGTTCGTCCTGCGGAAGACTGCCAGCGACCTCCAGGTTCCGCGCCATGAAGTTTGGCGCATAGAGATCGTCGGCAGCCAGCCAGCCGACCCATTCGCCGGTTGCACGTTGGAGGGCGTTGTGAAGGGCGGCCGCCGGCCCGGCATTCTCCTGCCGCCAGAACTGCATCGGAATGGGAGCTTGCTTCACAAGCTCGGCAACGATGGCATTCGAGCCGTCCGTCGACCCGTCATCGACGACGATCAGCTCGATCGGGCGATGACTTTGGTCCCAGACGCTTCGGATCGACTGCGCGACATAGTCCTGCGCATTGTAGACAGGCATCAGTACGGAGACGAGCGGCTTAGATGTCACGCAGTCCTCAATCGAATGAACGCCAGGATTGAGTCCGACGTCGATCGCACAACGGGATCCAACGCCCGAGCCACCAGACCTAACGCAATGAAGGAGACGAGCGCCAGCAGGATCGCCTCGACTAGCGTCAGGCTCAGGGTTGCGGCGACAAGCGCGGCGATGCCAACCATCACCGCCGACAACGGAAGTAATGAGTAGCTTGAGGAAGGAAGCCGGGATGCGCGGATGAGCAATACGGCGTCGGCGAGCACTCGCAGCAGCCATGCCGCGGCAGCGCCCATCAGCCCGAAGGATCCGATCAGCACGTATAGCAGTATGAGAAAAGGCACGACTTCCAGAAGGTGAAAGCGAGCAGCGATTTCGGGGCGGCCGCGGGCTCGGACCAAAGTGAAGGGCAAGCCCGCGAGGCTATTGATCCAAACTGCGACGAGCAGAACCTGAGCGACTGGAGCGGACGACGCCGCGAAATGAGCGCCAAGCCACCATGTGAAGAAGGGGCGAACCAAGAGGATCGCCGGCACGCAGGCGATCGCGACTACTATCGACAAGGTTCGGAAAGAGTTGCCGGCAAGTTCCGTTGCTTCGGCTTCAGGCAGGCCCGATAGGCGAGGGAAAAGTGTTTGACCGAGAGCTGACGGGAGGACGGCAACGCGCACGGCGAGGTTGCTCGCGACATTGTAGGGCGCCACCGCAGCCGCACCCATGATTGCGCCTATCATGAGCTGGTCTGCGGAGACGAGAACTGGCCCGACCAGGCTGGTCACCATCACCCAGCCGCCATAGCTGACAAGTTGCTTGAGGACGCTGCTTTCGAACCCGGCAAGACCGTAGTCGACCCTGCTCCTGCTCATGACGAAAAGCACTGCGACTGGAACGGCTCGGGCAAGGACCGCCGCGGGAAGGATCGAGTTCAGCTGAGGTCCGATTGCGAAGGCGGCGCCGAGAGGGACGAGCTGGAACAGGGCAGTGCCAGCGAGGTTGACCAGATTCAGCCTGCCGAATTCCTCGCGGGCCGTTAGAAGACCGTTCAGAACTCCCCCCGCCATGGCGATCGGGATGGCGGCGCAAAGCCACGGCATGGCAAGTTGAAGCTCATGTCCCATGCCCGGCGGGAATGAACCCTTGCTGATCAGCCAGGGGCCACCGAGAAGAAGGACAGCTGCGATGAAGAGGCCCAGGCCAAGGTTGGCGACCAATGACGTGAGGACGATACGGGCCCGAACTGCAGGCTCATCCGACCGCGCGCGCGCCAGTGCATGCGTCGACGCGGTCGAGAGGCCCAGGTCGAGCATTCCCAGATAGCCGAGCAGAAGCCAAACGATCGCAAGCATTCCGAAGCGCGCCTGGCCGATGACTTGCAGGTAAAGCGGGACCGTCACCAGCGTGATGGCCAACGGAACGGTCGCACCGGCTACGTTGTACAAGGTGTTCCGCTTGATGGTCACAGTAGTCCTGTTGCTCTCACTGGCGGATACACGCGGCGCGCAAGCCAATCGGTAATTGGCGGAGCCGCCTGCCTATGGCAACAGCTTGCGCCTCGTCGTGCGCCGGCCGGAGGATGTGTGGAGTTCAGCGATTCTCAGTGGCCCGCCGATGGCCTGGAACGGCTCGGCAAGTGTCCCCTTTGCGGTGCGGCTGCCCGTTCGATCCTCCATCGGGGCCTTCGCGACCTGATATTCCGTTCGGCTCCGGGCGAATGGGACCTGTGGCGTTGCAGCAATTGCAGCTGCGGTTATCTCGATCCGCGTCCCTCGAAGGACACGATCCTTCTCGCCTATCGGAGCTATTACACGCACGATGAAGCCGCGCCGAGGAGCGAGCCGGGTAGCGCCTTCGGCCGCTGGCGCCGCAAGCTGGCCAACGGCTATCGGAACTGGCGGTTCGGAAGCCGCTTTCGGCCCGCAAGTTGGCTTGGAGTGCCGCTCATCCTCGCAAGCCCCCGCTTGCGTGCGTCGATAGATGTTCCTCTCAGGCACCTGCCGCCGTTGGGGCCTGGCGAGGTTCCTGCGGTACTCGACGTGGGAAGCGGCAATGGGGAATTCCTTCGCTCGGCGAGCGATGCCGGATGGCGCTCCTGCGGCTGCGATCCGGACCCGAAAAGTGTTGAACGTGCGCGGAAGGGCGGGTTCGAGGTGAGATTGGGCGGGATCGAATCCTGGGCCGACGCACCGGCGGCCTTCGATGCCATTACTCTTAATCATGTGATCGAACATGTTCACGATCCGCTCGCCGAAATCGCTCAGGCATCGCGCCTGCTTCGGCCGGGAGGCATGATCTATATCGAGACCCCCAACGTGGACGCGCTGGGTCACTCGCTTTACGGCCCGGCATGGCGCGGACTGGAACCGCCGAGGCATCTGGTGCTCTTCTCCTGGGGCGAAATGAGACGCGTTCTGATGAACGCCGGCTTTGAGCGGATAGAGCGGGTTTCGCGGCCAGGCGTATTTTCAGGGCTCGCCGCTCAGAGCGTCGGGATCGCCAACGACCCCCATGCTCCGCGAAGTCAGGTGGGAAGGAAGCTCCCGCCGAACGTCGGACAGCGGTTGGCGTCGGCATTGTCGCCCCTGCACTCCGAATTCATTGCGCTCGTGGCGCGCAAGCCAAATGACTGAAAACGTTGTGGGCGGCCCCAAAATCTCCATCGCGATGGCGACCTATAATGGCGCCAGGTTCCTCCGCGAGCAGCTCGACAGCTTCGCTGCGCAAACCCGTTTGCCCCACGAACTGGTCGTCGGTGATGACGGTTCAACGGACGACACCGTGGCGATCCTTGAAGAGTTCGCCCCGGCAGCGCCGTTTCCGGTGCGCATCTATCGCAACCCTGCGAACCTGGGGTTCGCGGACAACTTTCTTCAGACGGCCGAGCGCTGCGAAGGCGACTGGATTGCTTTGTCCGACCAGGACGACGTCTGGTACCCCGAGAAACTCCAACGGATTGCCGCTGGCATTGAGCAGCATTCAGGCGGCGATCTGGCCATGGTTGTACACCAGGTTGACCTGGTGGACGGCGAGTTGCGACCGACGGGCCGGCGACTTCCGTCGATCCGCCGTTCTCATATCAGTCCGCCAGGCTCGCAATCCGCATCCTGGTTCGTCGGAGGATGCGCCATGACCGTTCGCTCGGATCTCGTCCGGGATATCGAGTGGCGGCACCGGCCTCTGGACCAGCACGCGTGGGCACACGGGCCCGGCAGGAAGCTGATGGCGGCACATGATTTGTGGCTGTCCTGGCTCGCCAATTCTTTGGGCTCGACCTTGCTGCTGGCCGAGCCGCTGGGCTCCTTTCGGAGACACGATGCTGCGCTCACCGGAAGCCATGCGACAGCCGGCGGCGAGCGCCTCAAGATGGCGATGAACCGAGGCGGCGAGGCTTATTGGGCGGGTTCCCGGCATGCTGAGGAAGTGGCCTCCTGTTTCCGCGCCTTGGCGCAGAGGGCTTCGGACGAGCGAAGGCAATTGCTCGCGCGCTCGGCAGACGGGTTCGAACGCCGTGCGCTGGTGAACCGATGGCGCGCCGAATTCTACGATCTGCGTTCGGCGCCGGCCCGGATTGCAGCGTTGGCCCGGATGGTTGCGCGGCGTGCCTATTTCGGGGACTCGTTTAGCAGTGTCGGCTGGCGCGCATTGCTCAAGGATACATTCGTGAGCCTGACCGGGTCCGGAGCGGAACGATGAGTTTTGAAGGAGAGATCAGGCTCGTTCCATTCGATCGGACCTATCTCGAGCGGAGCTGGGAGTGGCTTCGCGATCCCGAGATCAAGACGATGACCATGGCGGGTGAATTCACTCGTGAGGATCAGGAGCGGTTCTTCGAGGATCTGCCTTCGCGGCAGGACTACAAGATATGGGGAGTCGAAAGCGCCGACGGACAGCCCATCGGCGCTGGAGGCCTCAAGCATATCCAGGGCTCGGACGGAGAATTCTGGTGTTATATCGGCGAGCGCCCTTACTGGGGCAGGGGGATAGGAGGCCGGATCCTCGAAGCCTGTGAAGTTGAGGCCCAAAAGCTCGGGATCGACCGTCTCACGATGGTCGCGCTCGAGGACAATGAGCGCTCCATTCGGGCCTACGAGAAAATGGGGTTTCAATTCGTCAGCCGTCACGAGGAGGACGGCACGGTGACGCTGGCGAAGTCCCTGTGAGCGTTGAGGTAAGACGCTACGGCCCGGATCTCGCCCAGGAGTGGGACCGGCTGGTCTACAACTCTCGCAACGGCTTGTTCCTCTTTCGCCGCGGCTACATGGATTATCACGCCGACCGGTTCGCGGACATGTCGGCAATGGCTTACGTAGACGGTGATCTAGCGGCCGTGCTGCCAGCCTCGTTCGATCGGGAAAGCGGACGTGCATCCAGTCATGGCGGACTGACATTTGGAGGTGTCCTGTTCAGGCGCGATCTTCGCGGCGACGTGGCGCTCCGGGTCATCGATGCCCTGCTCGACGCGTTAAAATCGTGGGGTGCGAGCGAACTGGAAGTCCGGCTTTTGCCGCAATTCCTGGCATCCTACCCCTCGGCCGAGCTCGATTATGCACTTTGGCGCAGGGGCTTTTCGCTCGTGCGGCGTGACCTTTCGAGTGCAATCCCGCTGGGCGACGGCCTGCCCTTCAATTCGTCGAAGAAGCAGGCCATCGCCAAGGCGGCGAAGGCCGGACTCGCCGTCGGCGAGGGTTCGTTCGCGGATTTTCACATGCTGTTGCAGGAGGTGCTCGAAGCGCGCCATGGGGTTGAGCCGGTTCACGCACTGGCCGAACTCCAGCTCTTGAGTTCTCGCTTTCCCGACGAGATCCTTCTTCGATCGGTCGAGAAGGACGGCCACATGCTCGCCGGTGCGGTTGTCTACCGATATCCGAAGGCCTGGCACACGCAGTACATGGCGGCATCCGGCGAAGGCCGAGGCATGGGAGCGCTCGATCTCGTAATCGCAGGCCTTATCGACGAAGCGCGTCACGCAGGCGCTCCCTGGTTCAGTTTCGGCACGTCGACGACGAACCAGGGAACCGAGCTGAACGAGGGGCTGCTCTGGCAGAAGGAAAGCTTTGGAGCGCGCTCCGTCACGCATGATTTCATGCGGGGAACGCTTTGACTGCGCTTACCTCCGGATCTTGAACAAGAGGTCTGCGAGATAGCCCACTGCGGCCTTCGCCGAAAAATGGGTGCCCAGCGATGCCTTGAGATAGGCGCGGTAATGGGCGCCGCCGTCTTGCCAGCGCTGCATGATCAAGAGCCTCGAAACGCGGTACCGGACCTCGCGAGCCATTTCCGGCCAGCGTCCGAGAATGATTGCGCACGACTGAAGGTGCTCGCGCATGAGGCCGATCGGCTGCGACCGGTCGGCCGAGCCGGTGACGTTGCGATCGATCTCCTTCGAATGCCGCCTCTGCCGCGCGTAGACGCCCGGGATCGGCTCGATCGTCCCTCCGTACGAGAGGCACTCCACATAATAGAGCCAGTCGGATGCGACGGCGATCGCGCGATTGAACGACCTTGGTGAATGCGTGGCCCTCACCAAGGATGAGATTGCGCTGTGAAAATGCCCGTCGCGGATGATGGTGGAGAGATCGCCCTTGCGAGGAGCATCGAGCTCGCTGCTGAGCCAGAGCTTCTCGCCGGTGTCGCTGTCGAACAGCTCCACGTCGTGGTAGCAGATCACGCACTGTGGGTTGGCCTGCATGTACGCGACCTGAGCGCTCAGCTTGCCGGGCAGCATCATGTCGTCGCCGCCGATCCACGAGATGTAATCGCCTCGGCAGCCGCTTAGCGCCAGATCGTGATTGGGCGTGACTCCCTGGTTCCTCTCGGAAATCAGGAGGACGAACTTGCCGGGATGCTCGGCATCAAATTGCCGCAGCAGCTCGGCCGTCCCGTCGGTCGAGCCATCATCGGCGACGACGATCTCGAAATTGGGGTAGTCCTGGGCGAGGATGCTCCGGAGGCATTCGTCCAGGAAATCGCGCTGATTGTAAGTAACCACCGCAACGGACACGAGCGGGGCGTCGAGCGAAGGCGACGTGTTCACTCCGATTCCTCGAGAATCGCGCGGAAGTCC
>Ga0070670_100002431_pt1 | contig 15353 bp, 9 predicted proteins | sample KBSS63metaG_FD_64665 | JGI IMG/M metagenome (GOLD analysis project Ga0070670, IMG submission 64665) | Switchgrass rhizosphere microbial communities from Kellogg Biological Station, Michigan, USA - KBS S6-3 metaG | ecosystem: Host-associated > Plants > Roots > Rhizosphere > Soil ... | reverse complement strand
ACAGTTGGGGCCACATCGATGACATGGTGAAATTGCGACCGGATCTCTCCCTTCGCCTTGATCCCGTTCGGCCAATGCACGATCGTCCCATTACGAGTACCGCCGAAGTGCGACGCGACTTGCTTGGTCCACTGGTAGGGCGTGTCCATGGCGTGCGCCCAACCGACCGCGTAGTGATTCAATGCTTTGTGTGTGCCGAGGTCGTCGATGCGTTCGATCATCAGCTCGGGCGTTACAAGATCAGGAGCGTCGCCCATGGCGATCTCGTTAATCGTGCCCATAAGCGAACCCTCCGCGGACGCGCCATTGTCCCCGATGATGTAATAGATAAGTGTGTCGTCCTGTATCCCGAGTTCGGCAAGCGAATCTATGACGCGGCCGGTGTGATGATCGGCGTACTCGAGGAACGCCGCGTATATCTCCATCTCCCGTGCGAGCACCGGACGCATGCGCTCTTCGGTTTCGTTCCAGGCGGGGATATCTTTCGGCCGCGCCGTCAACTCGCAATCGGAAGGAATCACGCCGAGTTTTTTCTGACGTGCAAATGTTTCTTCGCGGACCTTGTCCCAGCCCTGGTCGAACTTGCCTTTATACTTCGCGATCCAATCTTTTGGAACGTGATGAGGAGCGTGCGTGGCACCCGGCGCGAAATAGATAAAAAACGGTTTGTCGGGCGCCATCGCTTTCTGCTGCCGGATCCATGCAATGGTTTTGTCCGCCAGATCTTCCATCAGGTGATAGCCCTCGTCAGGCGTCTTCTCCGGTTCGATCGGCGTCGTGCCTTCGAAGAGCGGCGGGAAGTACTGATTGCATTCGCCTCCGATGAATCCAAAGAAGTGTTCAAAACCGGAGCCAGTCGGCCAATGCTCGTACGGCCCGATTGGGGTCGACTCGAATACCGGTACTTCGTGACACTTACCGAATTGCGCTGTCGAGTAACCGTTCAGCTTGAGAATTTCAGCCAGGGGCGCGCAGGTGTTCGGTCGTAACGAGTTGTAGCCCGGAGCTGCCGTCGCAACCTCTGTGATCGCACCCATGCCGACGGCGTGATGATTGCGACCCGAAAGCATTGCCGCCCGCGTTGGCGAACATAGAGCCGTCGTGTGAAACCGGTTGTACTTCAATCCGGTTGCCGCGAGCTTTTCGGCGTTCGGTGTCTGGCATGGCCCGCCGAACGCGCTCGAGGCGCCGAAACCTACGTCGTCGAGCAAGATCACAAGCACGTTTGGAGCCCCTTCGGGTGGTCGCAACTGCGTGATCGGAGCAAATTTTGTAGCCGGATCTTTTGCGTCGTAGGTGGTCAACGTGACAGGCCTGCGATCCGGGATCGGAAGAACTGAACGCTGTATAGAATCATTCGAAGCCATAAAATTTCTCCTCAGCTAGGTCTGCCGTACAAGCGGCGATTTTTTCCACGGCAACGGGATGTTGGTCACCGTAGCCTCCAATGGATGTGCTCAACTAACAAGCTGCGCGTCAGGAAACTTCCATGTCCCGTCGAGCACTTCCTTACGCGGACGATAGAGGCGCACCATGTAGTTCCACCCGGGACAGATCGGCAGACAGTTCGCGGACTTTCCGTCGCATCCGCCGAACTGAACGGTGACCGATTCGTCGGCGTTTTTCTTTGCAGTGATACTGTTCAGGGTGTAAGCGTTGAGGTCGTTTTTTCGAAAGTGCCCTTCGGCGTCGTAGACGCTGATCGACCAGAAACCGTCGACCGGCACGTCATTCTTGACCGTCAGCTCGTAGATACTCCTGCCATCATTCTTGGGCGGGATGATGTTGAGGTAGATGGCGTCCTTGTCTGGATTGCCGCCGTATGCCGACGCGGTTCCGATTAGGTGACGAACGGGATCGACCTCCTCGCGGCGGCCGAATGCACCTTTCAGATCGAGCAGCGTCTCCCCTAGCGCCAGAAGCGCGTCGCGAACCTTCTTCTGACTTACGGGGTCCCAGTTCGGTACTTCCCATTTACCCGGGCCACCGGGCTGTTCGAACGTGATCGCATCCTGCAGCTTGTGCACCTCGGCGACATCAGAGGGATCGTCGGGGTTCACGAGGATGCGCATTCCGAGTGTCAGATAGCGCGTCGTGCCGCCAATACCTTCCTTTGAGAATTTATATGTGCCTCCTCCGTAAACAACCTGAGGTACGTAATGGTCCTCGTCGATCGCGATCATCGTCTGAAACCGTGTACCCGGATCCGGCAAGGTTACAGTGACGTCTCCGGCGTCAAGATCCCACACAGAGAATGAATAGAGTGTGTCGCGGTTGGGGCGAATGATCGGGCAGTCGATCGCCATCGGTTCCCGGTAGTGGAGGAACTTACCCAACCCGACCGATGTCGCTGTGCCGCTTTTCACCAAGTCCGACTCAGCACGAATGAAGTTGTCGGCGGTGACCGGGACTGTCTCGGCTGATGCTGTTGGTTGTGTTTGTGTAGCCATTCTATTTCGCCTTAAAAGTTCGTATGAAGGGCGCAACCCGGGTTCACGTCCGCTCGACGTCCGTTAGGTTCCACGTCTTTTCGAACAGCCCCTCTGTCGGGCCATAGAGACGGAAGAGCACTTCGAAATTTTTCGAAGTACCGGTGTCAATCCAGTTCGACTCTTTGCCTGCCGGCGCCGTTCTTCCAAAATACAGATCGACCGATCCGTCGGCGTTTGTTTGGAGGTCGGGTAACTGCGACGAGACGGTGCAATTCTTTGCTTGTCGGATGAGGGCGTGAGTCGTTCGGTCGTAGAGCGTCGCCGACCAGAACTGAGTTATCGGTACATTCGGCGGAACGGCAAGACGATAGGTTGCGCTCGAGTCGAGCGCCATTCCGTCCTTATCGTGAATCGAGTAAAGATAATACTGCCCCCCTCCCGGACGCTTAATAGCTACATATCCCATTGAATAGGACACGGCACGGGCACTGATCGGGTAATCGTTAGTATCGGAATAGAACGTCCTATTGCCCTTGCCCACGCCCGCGACCACCGGAAAAAACCAATGGCGATTTGGGTAAAAAGGTGGAAAGACTGTTTCAAAAATTGTATCGAGGTACGCATGTGCTTCCTCGATGCCAGATTGCAGCAAGGCTTTCCGCTTATCATCGGGCGCAAACGGCTCGCCTTTTTTGATATCGATAGTTTCCAGGCAGTCGATAAACCCGCGGTCGCGTTCGAGCCATGGCTCAATTTGTACGATCCGGTTGAGCGACTCAAAGAAGCGCTGATCGTAGGTTATTGTCGCGTCGAAGATCTTGCCCAGAGCGTCGATGAAGACAGTCTCTGGCGGATTCGCTGCCCGTGAGAGCGGATAGAATTTTACTTTCTTGCCATATGCGACCGCCTTCTCGATATCCTCTTCGCTTCCACTCTTCAAAACGCAGCGCAGCAGTGCGTAGCCTTCAAAAATTTGCGAAGTCAATGGAATATATCCATCCGGCACGTTGTCCTCGTAACCCGGTGGAAGAATCAGACACTTGCCTCCTTTTCCTGCGTCAACACCTGCCGGCCCGACATCCTCGAGAGCGCATTGCCAGAAGTCGCAGATGTTCCCGGTCATCGATCCTTCATCGCCGGCGGGCGGGATCTCGAGCACCATCGGCCCGACGTCTTTCGTGTTGAAGAAAGGCATCAGGTAAACGACGCCGGGATTCGGGGTCAAGGTCTGATTCTTCCAATCGAGAAGACCAGACCAGTAACAAACCTGATTGAAATCGCCGCCTATATTTCGAAAAGCCTGAAACATTAGCTCGCCGTTTACGACGGGCATGCTCCAGATCACGGCCTCGGCAGCTCGACGTTGTATAGAACGATCGATAAGTTCGCTTGGGCTGAGTGCTTGGGATTTTTCCATCCGGGCCGTCACTTTTTTAGTTCCCTTTATGTGAGATCTCGACGCACGTCACGGCGTCGGGATCGATCCGCACGATTCATCGAGTAAGACCGCTCTCAGTAAGGACGCGTTCCCAGGTTCCGTCCGGGTTGTAAACCGTCATCGCCTGAGCGATCTTCTCGCTGTCCGGACCGAGGTTTTTCTGATAGACCGTCCCTTGCTGATTGACAATGAAAGTCATCACGCCTGACGAACCGTAAGCTGCGGGATAAGCGACGAGAGCAAAGCCGCCGATCATGCGGCCGTTGATCAGGTAGTTGTATGCACCGCCCGCTGCGCTCGGGCCTTGAGCCTTCAAGACTTTTAGGTAATAGCCGTGAAAGGGCATGGCCTTGATGTTGCCCGTAGCGTCTTTTTCTCCCTGATACCCCTCATTCCGCGCGTAAGCTACGAGCGGACCTAGTGGGCTTGCATCTTCTCCGACAGCGTTAGGCCAGTAGAGACCATCCTTTTGGCCCGGAGAACTGATGAGCTTCTGCGCGAACTCCTGAACGCCGTCATCGTTCCAATCGCCGTCGAGGAAGTAATCCCACTGAGCCACCGCGTAAGTAGCACAGACCCGGATCGTGTCCAGTTCGTTCCGGCCAACACGACGCAGAAGGATCTCCTCGACACCTTGGCTCGTATCAAATTCCCACCGGTCGCCGCGTTTGACGATCGGCACGGGAAACGACCAACCCTCATCGCCAAACTCGACCGAGTATTGCGAGTCGTTGACCTTGTCGAGTTTTGTCCTTTTATCGGCGCGTTTGACGAAGCTCGCGAGCTCCGCATTTTCCTCGACCGGATCGGTCGAACGTAAGCGTTGTGCGTCGGGCGCGAGGATGCGATCAAGAGCTCCCCGATCGTGAGCCTTGGCGGCTGCAACTAGACCTTTCACGGCATCATCCGGCGACGCGAACGCTTGAGCAGTTTGGCCACTCGCGCAAATCGCACTGGCGGACACGCCAACTGCCAGGGCCATCACTAACCGCGCTTGCCTGAACGCACTCCGAATTGTCGTTTTGTCTTTTGTAGTTTTCATCACTAGCCTCTCTTTCTCATTCCGCCTCCGCCGAGTCTCGGGGCGCCTCCGCCGGGTCTTGGTGCGCCTGCGCCCGGACCGATGCTGCGTTGCTGCCCGCCACCACCACCTCCCATGCGATTCATACTGTGCGTTCCGCGAGTGCGATCCTGTTGTATCTGCTGTCGGTTGCCGCCACCACCGAATAGCGATGGGGCAGAATCACGACGCGGAGTTGCGTTTTGCGCCTGATGCCCGCGATCCATCCACGAAGGTTTTTCCGTTCGGTTCTTGAGAGCTTCGTTTCGGTTGACGTTGTTGCGATTGATATCGCTCCGGTTGATATTGTTTCGATCGACAGCGTTCCGATTGCTGTTTCGATCGACGGCGTTCCGGTTGACATTGTTCCGATTGATATCGTTTCGGTTGATGTTGTTCCGATTGATATCGTTTCGGTTGATGTTGTTCCGATTGATGTTGTTTCGGTTGAAGTCGTTTCGATTGACGTTGTTGCGCGTGATGTTGTTTCTCCGCACGGTCGCGCTCCGATTCAGGTTCGTCCGGTAGTTATTGTTGATTCTTACGGTGTTGATATTGCGGTTGATATTGACGCGGTTATAGCGGTTGTTAATGTAAATGTTGCGATTCACGTTCACATTGACGAAACCGCGATTGACGCCGATCCAGCCGCCGCCGACCCAGCCATGGTAGTAGATACCGCGACCGCGCCAGTCCCAATCGTTGTTGAGCCAGGCGCCGATCGCCAATCCGGCGCCAAAGGAAATTGCCGCCGCTGCAATGACCTCGCCTGTTGATGGTCCATGCTCCACATACACAACCTCGGGGTTGTATTGCGGAACGTAGATCACCTGCGGCTGCCCCGGGACGATCCTGATCACTTCCCCTTCAACGATTACTTGTTGCTGCGGCGTCGTAACCAGATTACCGGCCAATCTCGCTTCGGCGCGCAGACGCTGGATCGAGCTCGCTACGTCGGTAGATTGATTGACATAAGCCTGACCGAGAGCGATCGTCCAGTCGCGATCTTGCACCATCTTCTGGAGGACCTGCGGATAGTGCGCGACCGACTTAACACTGACATCCCAGTTCTTATTCGAGATCGCATCATCGTCCGCTCGACCGCCCAGAACTTGGTTCGCCTCTTCTAACTCATCAAAAAAAGTGGCGGCTGGGATCACCTGCGCCAGCAGAGGATCCGGATAGAGTGCGATCGGTGACAGCAATTGATCCAGTTCATCACTGCTGAATCTGTCATCGGGCGGTATAACGACAGCGCTCGCTTTGACGAGAGGAAAGGTAACAAGCACGACGCACAGGGCGAACGCATGCAGCTTGCAAACTATTTTCTTCATCGCTAACTCCTTTCTGGTGTAATTGTCATCGGCCTCAGGCGAGTCGGGGCATCGTCTTGAGCATCTCTCTCAGCGGCGCAAGATCCAGCTTGCTGAAATAGGCTCCGACTCCGGCGGACTCTGCAGCACTGCGCGATTCACACGAGTCCCACTGAGAAACGATCACAACGAATGCATTTGGAAACTGTGATTTGATATTTCTTGTTGCCGTAATTCCATCCATCGTTTTCATTTTGATATCCATCACGACAACATCCGGCAGGTGCTGCGTATATGTTTCCAAGGCCTGGCAGCCGTCGGGACACTCGACAAATTCGTCTACCACATCGGCGATAAAACTTCTTATCATCCTTCGCATCGGTTCATGATCGTCCACGATCATTACTTTCATTGCTTTGACCAATTCGGACGGAACCCGTCCAGTGATTCGAATTGCTAACTCTTTTTTCAATACCCGATTTGTAATGGATTCAATGCGCGGAAAGATACTGCGACACGACGATCAATACATCCGTCGAAACACGTAATTTGAATAGGTTGGTTTGCTTATTTTGAGTACGTATATCTACGTACAACGAATGGCGAGAGCTGTGTCGACTACGAGGAAGACGCTTTGTGGTCCAGCGCGAATTTCATGAGTGCGTGGCTTCCATGAAGTCCGCGCTTCTGACAGATGTGCGTTCGATGTGCTTCAACGGTCCGGTGGCTGATGCATAATTCGTCAGCGATTTGCTTGCTGGTTTTATAATCGGCGATCAATTCCAAAACGCGTAGTTCGGCCGGCGACAGTTCCGAAGCGCTATGCTCGTGCGATTCTGAATTCGCGACACCGCGGCCCTCCCCGATAAGATGAGATGTGAGTGCCGGACTGACAAAGTGATCCCCTTGAGTCACGGCGTGGATCGCACTAACGATGTCGGTCGCCGCGCTGTCCTTCAGAACGTATCCCCTCGCACCGAGATTCAATGCCTCATCGAAGATCTTTTTTTCCCGGTACATCGTCAGAAAAATGATCGACGTGGAAATGCCAGCTTCCAAAACGGAATGCGCGACGGAGAAACCGTCGAGTCGGGGCATCGAGACGTCAAGAAGAGAGATAGTTGGCTTCAGTCTGCGAATGAGCGCGAGAGCATCCTCGCCGTGGCCAGCCTCGCCGACAATCTCCAGTTCCGGCTCCGCCTCGATCACATGGCGCAATCCGGTTCGGAAGACAGGATGATCATCTGCGATCACGATGGTAACTCTATCGCTCATTCTCTTCCTCGGACAATCGAAGACGGACGGAAAGAATTGTACCCTTCCCTTGTCGGGAATCAATCTTGACCGTCCCTCCGAGCATTCGTGCACGCTCGGCAATTCCGGTCAGCCCGTGGCCTTGCCCATTTCTCGGACTCTTTGTTTCTATGCCCTTCCCATTGTCAGCCACCGTGACAATCAGCTCGTTTTCGTTATGCTCGAGATCAACTTTTGCCTCTGTCGCCTCCGCATGGTTGATAACATTGTTCAGCCCTTCCTGTACAATACGATAAATGCTCATCTCCGCATCCGGCGAAAGCACACCGTCGATCTTGTCGAGCCTCGCAGATAATTTGATCGAAGTGGATTCACCGATCTTGTCCACCATAGATTCGATCGCGCGCGCCAGACCTAGTCGGTCCAGCTCGTAAGGGCGCAGGTTGTGGGCCATTTTTCGTACTTCATCAATAGCGCCTAACGCCGTTGACGAGATCTCTTCCAACTGCTCCTCGAGGATCACCCTGTCGACACCGTCGCGCAAACAAATCGTCGCCCGGTTGCGGATTATGGCAAGGCTTTGGCCGAGACCGTCATGAAGCTCCCCGGCGATGCGGTGGCGCTCCTGTTCCTGAAGATTCATAAGGCGGCCAGCGAGGTTCTGCACATTTTGTTCTGAACGCAAGCGGGAAACCTCCGCTCTGCGACGTTGGGCACGGTTGAGTAAGAGACTGACGATCAGAATCGCCTGTAGGAGGATGACTAAGACTGCCGCGACAATGCTCCACCGGTATTCCTGCCAGAATGTCCGTTCGTAAAACTTCAAACTGCTGCCTTCCGGAAGATTTTTCTCGGCAATTCCCCAGCGCTGCACTTGTCGCCAATCAAACATCGGAACAGTCGGGGCTTCTTGTACCGGAATATCTTTAGGTGCTGTGCCGTTCGCAACCAGCAGTGCGATTCTCGCCAACTCACTTCCCGCCCATTCCATGCTGATAACCTTTCCGCCAACGATCCCGCTGCCGACCCAGGAATCTATAATTCCGTATACGGGAGCATTTGACGACTGAGCAATAAGGCTGACGGATTCGTACAGAGTCGCGCTCTTGTTTCCGACGCCACGGGTTTGGCTTACATTTAAGACAATGGAGTCGGGCGGAAGCTCTTTGACCCTCGAAACGACCTCATCGAGAGGAAGGTTTAAGATGTAATCGATGGCGACCCTTTGCTCGAATGGTTGTAGTTGGGCCTTTGTCTCCTCTATCAGAAACCCGCTATTGGTCAGCCTTCCGATGACGACAAACACGCGCTTCGTGTTCGGCTGAAGACTCAGCGCCATTTCAAGAGTGTCGGCGACCTTTGTACCAACCCAAATACCTGTAACGTCGTTAGGCAACTTGGAGCTATCCGGGCGTTTGACCGTAATGTAGACAATGGGCACGCCGGGAAAAAGTTCGTCCCGGTACCGAAGCAAGAAATCTAATGCTGCTTCAGGCCAAGCCGCGATTACATCAAACTTCATACCCGAGTATTTCCGGCGGAGATAGTCCCGCATTAACTGCTCATGGCTCTCGCTTGGGAAACGATAGGTTTCGAGATTCTCGCTGTAAAACTCGGAGCTTCCGGGTAGACCCGAGCGGAGGACAGATTGGAAACCTCTTAGGAATACTTCTCTGTTCGGAAATTCCGGGCCGGGTTCGTTAAGCAAGAGTACCTTTTTTGGCGGAGAAGGGATGTCTGTTTGCGCGCTTGTGAGAGCAGGAGAGTAGAACAGAACCACGTACACGGCCATCAGCACCAACACCGCTCGGCTTTTACTTAAGGTTCTTTGCGTGTTCATGTCGTCGTCGTTGTTTACGCCCTGTTGCTAAATATCTCCAGTACGTCTTGTTCGTCCACATCTCTCCCCGCTGCCTACAGGCTTCGTTTCAAAACAGAAATTTCACGGCGAACTGGAGCTGACGTGACGATCCTGCATCGCCTGTAGGAAATCGTGTGTTGGTGATTCGTGCAAAACCTGGACTTCCCACCACTCGGCCTGGTTGACCGAAGTTCGCGACGTTTAAGAGATCAAATGCTTCGAAGCGAAATTGCACGCGTCTGTCTCGTTCAAGCCGAAGGTTTTTGATAACTGAGATATCCACATTATTAAAAGTGGGTCCGACGATCGAGTTACGGGGCAGGTTGCCGAAGCGTGGCACGGGAGTAAAGACCGTGCTGTCAAACCAACCGTCCACCCTCCCGGTTATGGTGATGGGACCAGTCACATCGGGGCGAAGCGTGTTCGCGATGCCCGTGACCGTGCTGTTAGTTGTAACTATGTTGACAGGATTGCCGCTTTGAAATTGAACAGTCGCCCCTATCTGCCAACCTTCCCTGATTCGATCACCTCTGAAGGGCAGTTCATAAATCATATTCATTGCCAAACGATGGCGAGCGTCAAAGTCAGATGGACCGCGATCGCCCCTTACGTCATAACTGTTCTGCACCGTGACCGAGGTCGGAGGCGAACTGAGCGAGTTGTAATCAATAGACCTCGACCAAGTGTAAGAGCCGTTGATTTGAAGTCCGTTGGAGAAGCGACGAGTGACGGTCGCCCAGACAGCGTTGTAACTTGAGTTTCCCGAACCTTCGACCTGTATGATGTTGCCTAAGGTCGTGCCCGGAAGAATAGGACTCGAGGGCGAGAGCGAGAGGAAAGGTCGGACACCATCTCGCGGCTGATTGATGTTCCGCGAAAGCCGCAGGTGCGTTCCTTTGGACCCGAAGTAGCCGACCATGATGACGACATCCGCCTGAAGTTCACGCTGAACATTCATGTTCCACGACTGGACGTACGAGTTATCATATTTCGGATCAATACTGATAGGAGACAGTCCGGAAGCCCTTGCTAAGTCGATAGCGTTCTCGAGACGCACGCTACCGGTTACGCTTAGAGGCGTGGTAAAAGGCTGCGTGGCAACGGTGCTCTGGACGGCGTTAATCATTGGCTGTTCGGTCATGATTGCGTATGCCAACCGAAAGCTTGTTCGACCATCTTTGAACGGATCCCACACGATTCCCAAACGGGGTTGAAAATTCAATGCGTTGGTCTTGTATATCTTGTCAACGTCATGGCCAACTCGAAGAAGTGACACGCTTGCCGGATCGAATACGACGAATCGATCGGACATCTCTGACGGCGCAGTATTCAAGCTGTAACGCATTCCAACAGCCAAAGTAAGATTGCCGCGCAACTTGAAGCTATCCTGAAGGAAGACGTCGTATGCTTCCTGTTTTATGCTGCTCGAGCGATCGCCGAGCGAAATGGAAAAGGCGTTGGCGTTACCTTCTATGAAAGCCGCGATTGACGGGAACCTGAACGTTCCTGCATCGAGAACGCTAAGATCGCTGATAGAGCGCCGAAACTCACCGCCGACTCGAATTGAGTGTCGTCCCCTCACAACGCTCAACGTGTCCGAAAATACCAGTGACCTGCCATCACGCGTCTGCGGCAACGTGCTCGGCCCGCCGAAATTCAATCCGCCCGCAATGTCGATCTGCGGCAAGCCGATCGGTTGATCTACACCGTTACGAATCCCAAACTCTTCGGAACTCATCTGTGCACGCGCGACGCCGGACACGAGGTTCCGACTCAAGCCAAAGCGCACTTCATTAACAACGGAAGGACTAAATACGTGCGTTTCGTTTAGCGTAAGAATTTGCCGTTCGCCTCGCCGAATGTCACCGAAGCCAGGGATCGTATTTCCCTGCAGTACGGGCTCACCGCGCTCATCTCGTTGGACGGCAAAGAAGCCATTTATAAGATCCTTCTGCGTGAGATTATGACTTACGTCTATTGTCCACAAATCAAGAGTGACTGCAGCCGTTTCTGAACCGATGAAACGTGGTGTGCCCGACGAGTCGGCGAAATTCGAGCGAGGAATCAATGGAAGGAGTCGTCGAACGACAGAATCCGATACCGCAGCCCTTTCTTCATCGCTAAGGACAAGACTGTTTAGGGAAACGCTCTGCCGTTGTTTAAGACCTTCGTACGCGAAAAAGAAAAAGGTTCGATTCGCTATGTTCGAAGCGTCGCCTTTCAAAAATCGCGGAAGCGGAATCGGCCCACCGACCGCCACTCCGAACTGATTGCGTTTGAATGGGGCGGGGCTAGAAGACGTGAAGTTAAAGAAGTTGCGCGCATCGAATGCGTCGTTTCGAACGAATTCAAATAGTTCGCCGTGAAAGGCATCAGTTCCTTTTCGTGTTGCGATATTGATAATTGGACCGGAGTTGCGTCCGTTCTCGGCGCTATTCGTTGAGTAGTCGATTCTGAATTCTTCAATGCTTGCGATCGGCGGCGTGAAGGAGATGATGTTATTGATTTGATCGTTGAGCGTTATGCCATTGATCTGATAATTCCCGGTGTCCTCCCGATTGCCGGCAATATTCAACCCGGACGAACCCAGAGCCCGGGCCGGGACTGATAAATTACCATTCTGTGGTGGAGTCACTGCCCCCGGTACGAGCAAGCCGAGGTCTATCAGGTGTCTGCCATTCAACGGAATTTCCTGCACCACTCGGTTCTCGATCACCTGACCGACGGCCACGGTAGATCTCTCTATCAACTGGCCGGTCGGGCTCACCACTACCACCTCGGAAATATCACCAACGCGAAGTTGGAAGTCCAATGGAACAGAACTTCCGATTCCGACATTCAGCTCTTCAACGACTTGCGTTTGAAAGCCAAATGCATTCACTTCGATCCGGTACACACCGATAGGGAGGGCTGCAAAAAGATAAAAACCGGTACCGTCAGTCTGAGCAGTCCGCAGATTTTTTGTTCCGACGTGGACTGCGGACACAGTGGCTCCGGCCACTGTCGCTCCGGTCTGATCCACGACTTTTCCTTGTAGGTTGGCAACCGACTGCGCTGCCGCAGAAGAGATGAGTAGTAATACAAATGCAAAGGAGAAGGCTAGAAGTCCCCCGAATAGCACTCGAGAAAATTTGTCGGGCGGGTTGCTACTCTGCTGTCGTCGCTGGCGGAAACGCGAATCCGAAATCCGCGTTATCGTCGCACTGAAGACTTCAAAGAAGATAGTTTTACGGTCGCACACGACGACGTTCTTCGACAGTAATCCTCCTTGAGGACCACTCGAGGAAAAGAACAGCCGAGATGGGGGAGTCGCATCGTGCATTCCGAAAACTGCTGTTGCGGGTGAATGCGATTACCGAATTCCGATTTAGTTTCAACCCAAATGGAAATCCAAAAGGATCCTGAACGCGTGTTCTACTCCCGCAACTCCTGCTGATGTATTTAGTGACCAGGATGGCAATGACGCCAGAAACCGAGATAGTGAATCTAACTTAAAGGCCCAGACAATTCCCTACGGCTCCAGGCGAGTGCAGAACAACGAGTGTGGATTTACTTTATTCCCATTCATTGAGTCGGTCAATCAATATTTCTAGGCGGTAGCATGCTAGGACATTACCTTCTTCTAGGCAGACGCCGAATTCTAGTATGACAGCGACTTGGCTTCGCCGAGGGGATTTATAACTCTTGCCGATTATAAGCGCAGATTCCCGACGCACTGGGTCCCGGGTGGTGGACAAGCAGTCGGATTTCAATCACAAAGAAGCAAAATTGCGGGTGAATAGATGGGTGAATAGATGCAAAAGGCGTCCAAGCTGGACGCCTTAACTGCTGTAGTAAATGGTGATCCGACCAGGACTCGAACCTGGGACCCAATGGTTAAAAGCCATTTGCTCTACCGACTGAGCTATCGGACCACTACGGTTGTGAATGCCTGGGAAATTAGACTCTCTTCAACCGAATGCAAGATTTTACCGTCTGAGTTGAGGGTTGGCAAGTTCGTGTTTTAGCTAACCCTCGACGTCGGTTGGATCCTTTCCGTGTGTTCCGTGAATTCAGTGCAATCCGTGGTTTGGATTTTGTTCGTTGCTGCGGTCATGAGATACAACCAGCCATAAGCCGAACCACGGAATACACGGAATACACTGAACAAGAAGGAAGGTGAAGGAAGCAAAACAAGTAAAGACTAACTCACTATCAATTCCATTCGGATGTTCGCCCTGACATACTGCGAGTTCGGGTCGAGTGGAGTTTCGTTGAATCCGAATTTTCGGTAGAGCTGAATCGCTGCGACCTGCTTTGTATTCGACTCGAGAATAATTCGCTTCCTGGTCGGTGAACCGCGGGCGAGTTCGATACAGGCGTTCATGAGATGATCGCCGACTCCCCGTCCGCGAAAGGCCGGATCGACAGCCATCTTCGTTAATTCAAACGCGTCGTCTTCGTAAGGGATCATCGCGACTGCTCCTGCAACCTCGCCGTGAGTCAGTGCAAAGAAGATCTGTCCGCCGGCATCGATCACCGCTTCTTGCGGATGATCGAGAATGTCATGATCGTGCTCTTCGATCCCGTAGGTCTCGGCGATCCATTGGTAATTGAGATCCGCAAATTTCTTCGCGTATGTCGGCTCAAATCCTACGATGGAAACCTGATCCATTTTTCTTCAGTGGATAGTGGTTAGAGTCTGAAGTGGATAGTTAAAATCAGTTATTTACTCCTGAAACCACCCCTCCATCACCGAGTCTTTGAGGATGACCGTCTGATCACGTTCCGGTCCTGTCGATATCAATCCGATCTCGACGCCGATCTGGGCCGATAGAAACTCGACATAGGCGCGGGCGTGTTTTGGAAGCTTTTCAAAGTCGGTCGTGCCGACAGTCTCGCTCTTCCAACCCGGCAGCGTTTCGTAGATCGGTTTGATCATCCGAAGGTCGTGCGATACCGCCGGAAATGTATCGACGCGTTTGCCTTCGATCTCGTAACCGATGCAGACCTTGATCTCGTCCAACGCATCGAGAACGTCGAGCTTCGTCAACGCGATCGAATCGAAACCGTTGAGCTCGGCCGCGTATCTTGTCGCGACAGCGTCGAACCAACCGCAGCGGCGCGGACGTTTCGTAACGGACCCGTATTCGTTACCGCGTTGTCGGATCAGGTTCGCCATGTCCTCTTCTTCGTCGAGCATCTCCGTCGGGAACGGACCTTCGCCGACTCGCGTCGCATACGTTCGAACGATGCCGAGCACTCCGGTTATGTGATGCGGAGGAATTCCTGCTCCGACAGATGCACCGCCGGCAGTCGGATTCGAAGAAGTTACGTATGGATAAGTTCCGTGATCGACGTCGAGCAGCGTCGCCTGCGCGCCTTCGAGCAGAATTCGTTTCTTCTGCTTTCGCGCTTCGGCCAGAAAGTGCGATGTCTCGCAAACGAACGGACGAAGACGCTCGACCAGCGGAGCGATCTCCTCGTAGATCTCATCGGCATGAAGAGGCTGCTGTCCGAACAAGACGATGATCCGATTTGCTTCCTCGAGGTTTCGCTCGATCCTAAGCTTGAGCAGCTCAGGCGACATCGCATCCGCAACCCGGATCCCTCGCCGACCGACCTTGTCCTCATACGCCGGACCGATGCCGCGAAGAGTCGTGCCGATCTTCTCATTGCCGAGGCGCTCTTCGGATGTGTGATCGAGAGCACGGTGATACGGCATGATCAGATGAGCACGCGATGAAACTTTCAAACGCTCAGGCGTGACCGAGATCCCCTGTTCGATCATCTGATCGATCTCCTCGAAGAATGCTTTCGGATCGATGACCATTCCGTTTCCGAGGACGCAAGTCGACTCTTCATGGATGATGCCTGACGGAAGAAGTCGCAGAACGAATGCTTTGTCGCCGACATAAACGCTGTGTCCGGCATTGTGACCGCCCTGATAGCGCGCGACGACATCGAACCGGTCGGCAAGCAGATCGACAACTTTTCCTTTACCTTCGTCGCCCCA
>Ga0070670_100002430_pt1 | contig 15354 bp, 13 predicted proteins | sample KBSS63metaG_FD_64665 | JGI IMG/M metagenome (GOLD analysis project Ga0070670, IMG submission 64665) | Switchgrass rhizosphere microbial communities from Kellogg Biological Station, Michigan, USA - KBS S6-3 metaG | ecosystem: Host-associated > Plants > Roots > Rhizosphere > Soil ... | reverse complement strand
GCGTCAAGGACGTCGCGCCGATCCTGTCGGCGACGCTGAAGGAATCGACGATGCTGATGTTCATCATCGGCATGTCGCTGCTGTTCTCGTACGTGATGAGCTATCTCCATATCAGCCAGTCGATGGCGCAGTGGATCGTCGCCCTGCAGCTCTCGAAGTGGCTGCTGCTCGCGGCGATCCTGCTGCTCGTCGTCATCCTCGGCTTCTTCCTGCCGCCGGTCAGCATCATCCTGATGACCGCGCCGATCATCCTGCCGCCGCTCAAGACCGCCGGCTTCGACCTGATCTGGTTCGGCGTCCTGATGACGATCGTCATGGAGGCCGGGCTCATCCATCCGCCGGTGGGCCTCAACCTGTTCGTGATCAAGAACATCGCCCCCGACATCACGCTCGGCCAGATCATCCGTGGGGTGCTGCCGTTCGTCGTGCTGATGTTCGTCGCCGTCGTCCTGATCTGCCTGTTGCCGGGAATCGCGACCGCGCTGCCCGACGCGGTGATGGGAGCGGTGCCCGGCGCGCGCTAGCAGCGGCAAGCCGCGGCCGCGTCGATCGCCTCATAGCTCGCGCGCATGTCCGCCCGTCGAACGCCCGACGCCTCGCCTCGCCCCGTTGCCCGCTTTCGGCTCCGCGTCACGGCCGGCGAGGCAATCTTCGTCGGCCCCGGCAAGGTGGCGCTGCTCGAGGCGATCCGCGACACGCGCTCGATCACGGCGGCGGCGAAGTCGCTCGGCATGTCGTACCGGCGCGCCTGGCTTCTCGTCGACGAGCTGAATCGATCGCTCGCGAGCGTCGCGGTCGAGTCGGCGATCGGCGGCGAGCGCGGCGGCGGCAGCGAGCTCACCGCGCTCGGCTGCGAGCTGATCGACGTCTACCGGCGCATCGAAGCGACGGCGGCGCGCGCCTGCGCGAAGGACATTGCCCGCCTGCTCGAGCTCGCGTCGCCGCCAGCGCCGCGCGCTAGCGCGTCACGCCCACGATCACGCTTGAAGCCTTGAAGACGGCGAGCGCCGGCACGCCTGGCGCGAGGCCGAGAGAGCGCGCGCTCGACTGGGTGACGATGGCGACGATCCGCAGCCCGCCGGCGTCGATCTCGACCTCGGCGTTGACGGCGCCCGGCTGGACGCTGAGCACGGTGCCAGCGAGCTGGTTGCGTGCCGAGAGCAAGGTCTCGCCGGCGTCGGCGACGACGACCACCGACGACGCCTTGACGAGCGCGAACGCCGGCACGCCGACGGCGAGGCCGAGTCGTGCGGTGCTGCCGTGCGTGATCGTCGCGACGACGTGCTGGCCGCCGCCGACGCTCAGTTCGACCTCGTCGTTGACCGCGCCGGCGATGATCGCGCTGACCGTGCCGACCAGCTGGTTGCGGGCGCTCGACCTCATCATGTGCTCCTCGAGGAATTGAGCCGGCGGGGCAATCGCGATCCCGGCGTCGATGTGGACGATGTCGTCGGCGAAGGCGTCCACGTCGGCCGGGTCGTGGGTGATCAGGACGATCGGCAGCTGCAGGCGCGCCTGCAGCTCGGCGAGCTCGGCGCGCAGGCGGTTGCGCAGCGGCTCGTCGAGCGCGGCGAAGGGCTCGTCGAGGAGCAGCGCGCGCGGCTCGCCGGCGAGCGCGCGGGCGAGCGCGACGCGCTGGCGCTGGCCGCCCGAGAGCTGATCGGGGAAGCGGTCGGCGAGCGGGCGTAGCTCGAGCGTGTCGAGCCAGCGATCGACCGCGGGGCCGCCGGCGTCGCGGCGCGGATTGCGCCATCCGCCGGAAAGGCCGAAGGCGATGTTCTGGCGCGCGGTCAGGTGCGGAAAGAGCGCGTACTCCTGGAACAGGTAGCCGCAGTCGCGCCGGCGCGCCGGCGTGTCGATGCCGCGCGCGGCATCGAACAGCGTCTCCCCTGCCATCTCGATCCGGCCGGCGTCGGGCCGCATGAGGCCGGCGATCGCCTTCAATGTCATCGTCTTGCCGGCGCCGGAGGGGCCGAACAGGACCAGCCGCTCGACGTCGCTCTGGAAGGCGACGTCGAGCTCGAAGCGCTGGGCGCCGGCGCCGACGGTCTTCGTGATCGCGACGTCCCACTTCATGAGCGACCCGGTATCCGCGTCGGCGCGATGCGCCCGGCAAGCAGAAGGATCGCGATGCACGACGCCGAGGTGAGCAGCACCAGCAGGTTGGCGAGCTCGTCCTGCCCCGCCTGCACCGCCTCGTAGACGGCGATCGAGAGCGTCTGCGTCCGGCCGGGAATGCTGCCCGCGACCATCAGGGTCGCGCCGAATTCACCGAAGGCGCGGGCGAAGGCGAGCAGCACGCCCGCCAGGATGCCGCGCCACGCGAGCGGCAAGGTGACGCGGAAGAAGACCGCCGCCCTGCCCAGGCCGAGCACGCGCGCCGCCTGCTCGAGCTGGAGGTCGACGTTCTCGAACGCGGCGCGCGCCGACTTGCAGACGAACGGAAAGGCGACGATTGCGGCGGCGAGCACCGCGCCCTGCCACGTGAAGACGAGCCGGATGCCGAGCGTTCCCTCGAGCCAGCCGCCGAGCCAGCCGCGCCGGCCGACGACGACCAGCAGGTAGTAGCCGAGGACGGTCGGCGGCAGCACCATCGGCAGCAGCAGGATCGAATCGACCAGCTCGCGGCCCGGGAAGCGCAACCGCGCCAAGGCGAAGCCGGCAGCGACGCCGAGCACCAGGTCGAGCGCCGTCGCCCACAGCGCGACTTTGAGCGACAGGCCGAGCGCGATCCAGGCAGGGTCCATGTCGTCCGTCGGCGTCTCAGAGGAGCGAGGCCGGGCGCGCGCACGCGCTCCGTGGGTTCGCCGCGTCGACGCTCAAGGCCTGGCGAAGCCGAAGCGCGCGAGTACCGCCTGCGCCGGAGGTGAAGCGACATAGGCGACGAAGCGGTCGGCGGCGCCGTTGCCGCTCGCGGCGACGACCGCGATCGGGTACGTGACCGATCGGTCGGTCGGCACGGTGAACCCGATCTTGACCTTGTCCGGCATCAGCGCGGCGTCGGTGCCGTAGACGAAGCCGGCATCGACCTCGCCGCGCGCCACGTAGTCGAGCACCTGACGGGCCGTATGGGCGCCGATCATCTTCGCTTCGATCTGCGGCCACAGACCTGCCTTCTCGAGCACCGCCTTGGTGTAGCGACCGACGGGCACGCTTGCCGGAACGCCGATCGCGACCTGACGGACCGTCGCTCCGGCGAGGTCGGCCAGGCTTCTCGCCGGCGGCCGGTCGACAGGCACGATGACGACCAGGGAGTTGCCGGCAAAGTTCGCCCGCGTGCCCGCGCGGATGAGTTTTTGCTGCTCGGCCTGGTCCATCGTCTCCTGATCGGCGCTGGCGAAGACGTCGACCGGCGCGCCGCGCGCCATCTGCTGCAGGAGCTGTCCCGAAGCGGCGAAGTTGAACCGCACGCTGGTCCCGGGGTTCGAGGCCTCGAAAGCAGTGCCGATCTCCCGGAACGCGTTGCTCAGGCTGGCTGCCGCGGAGACCGCGAGGTCGGCCGCGGCAGCGACGCTGCTCGCGATCGCGAACGATGCGGCCACGACGAGGCGACGCGCTCGAAGCGGCGATGGCGAAAAAAAGCGGAGCGCTGACGACATGGGGTCTGCAACGTGGACGACACCGATCGTCGGCGTTCGTTATATCCGAGTGTATATTGCCCTCGCACCGGCTTCACGGCGCTCCCGGACGATCCCTCTCGACGAGCGCGAGGTACTCGGCGATCGTTCCGCCAGCGAGCGGCTTGGCCATGACGCGCAGGCGATGGCTCTTTCGTCCCATCGTCATCGGCCCGCGCTCGCGCACCTGGACGTAGCCGCAGCGCAGCCAGAAGCGTTCCGCCTTGCGGTTGCCCTGGACCACGCCCAGGCGCAGCCAGCGGGCGCCCTGCTCGACCATCCAGTGCTCGAGCCGGCGATAGAGCGCGTGCGCGACGCCGCTGCCATGCAACGCCGAAGCGACGATGAACAGGCCGACGTGCCAGACATGCAGCTGGATGAAGTCGGCGACGATCGTGGCGACGCCGATCATCTCGCCGCCGGCGTCGAAGAAGCCAAGCAGTGACATCGCGCGATACGGCATGCCGGCGGGCGGCACGTCGGCGAACTCGTCCCTGGCCTCGTCGGGGCCTGGCGCCTCGCCGTTGACGGCGAGGAAGTACTCGGGGTTTCGCTCGAAGAATCGCTGCACCTGGTCGACGTCGTCCGTGCCGAGCTGGCGCAGGACATAGGCGGCGTCGTCCACAGTCGTCATTGCCGGCTGCCGGGCAAGCTCATCCCTGGCGCGGATCGAGCGCGTCGCGCAGGCCGTCGCCGAGGAGATTGAACGCCAGCACCAGCACGAAGATCGCGAGCCCGGGCCAGATCGCCATCCAGGGCGCGTTGTCGACGTAGTTCTTGGCGGTGTTGAGCATGCTGCCCCAGCTTGGCGCCGGCGGCTGCTGGCCGAGGCCGAGGAACGACAGGCTGGCCTCGGCGATGACGGCCGCCGCGATCGCCAACGTCGCCTGGACGATCAGCGGCGGCAGCACGTTCGGCAGCACGTGGCGCAGCGCGATCCTCAGCGGCGAGTTGCCGAGCGCGCGCGCCGCCTCGATGAAGTCCTCGACCTTGACGTTGATCACCTGGGCGCGCGTCAGGCGGACGAAGATCGGCGTCGCCGAGATGCCGATCGCGATCATCGCGTTGGTCAGATTGGGACCGAGAAACGCTGCCAGCGCGATCGCCAGGATCAGGAACGGGCAGGCGAGGAAGGCGTCGGTGAGGCGCGAGATGAGGGCGTCGACGAAGCCGCCGACGAAGCCTGCCGCGAGGCCGATCGGCACGCCGAAGGCGAGCGAGATCGAGACCGAGACGACTCCCGCGAGCAGCGACGCGCGAGTTCCCCAGACGACGCGCGAGAGCACGTCGCGACCGATGTCGTCGGTGCCGAACCAGTGCGTGGCCGAAGGCGCCTGGCGGATCGCGCTCCAGCTGGTCTCGATCGGATCAAACGGCGCGAGCCAGGGTGCGAACACGGCGAGGACGACGAAGATCGCGACCACCGCGAGTCCGAAGACAGCGCTCTTGCGCCGCCGCAACCGGCGCCAGGCGCGGCGCCAGGGACCGGCCTCGGTGCGCGCCGGCGCGGCGAGCTGCCCTTCGTCGGAAAGGACCGCGGCCGTCGTCATCGGCGCAGGCGCGGGTTGACCGCGAAGTAGGCGAGGTCGGCGAGCAGGTTGAGCGTGATGTAGGCCGTCGCGGTGACGAGGACCACACCCTGGACGACGGCGTAGTCGCGGTTGAAGACCGAATCGACGATCAGCTTGCCGAAGCCCGGGATGGTGAACACCTGCTCGGTCAGCACCGCGCCCGAGAGCAGCGTGCCGAACTCGAGCGCGCCGAGCGTGATGATCGGCGTCAGCGCATTGCGCAGCGCGTGCTTCAGCACGACGCTGCGCTCGCGCAGGCCCTTGGCGCGCGCGGTGCGCACGTAGTCGGCCTGCAGCACCTGCAGCATGGCGCTCCTCGTGTGGCGCATCAGCACCGCGGCGATGGCGTTGCCGAGAACGAACGCCGGCATCGCCATTGCCGCGAGGTTCGCGCCGAGGCTCTCGAACGGGCTGACGTAGCCCGACGCCGGCAGCCAGCCGAGATGGACCGAGAACAGCAGGATCATCAGGATGCCGAGCCAGAAGTTGGGCGTCGACAAGCCCCAGAGCGCGAACGCATTGGCGCCGTAGTCCCACGCCGTGCCCCGGCCGACCGCCGAGATCAGCCCGGCGGGAACGCCGATCACGAGCGCGACCGTCATCGCCAGGAGTGCCAGTTCGATCGTCACCGGCAGCTTCTGCACGATCAGCTCGAGCACCGGCTGCTGGGTTCGCACCGACTCGCCGAGGTCGCCGCGAACGACGCCGCCCACCCAATAGGCGTAGCGGACCGGCAGCGGGTCGTCGAGACGGAGCTTCTGGTGCAGGTACGCGACGACGTTCGGATCGCGTTCCTCGCCCGCCAGGATCACCGCCGGATCGCCCGGCAGCAGCTGCTGCAAGCCGAAGATCAGCATCGAGACGAAGACCAGCGTCGGCAGGATGCTGGCGATGCGCTTGACGAGGTATTCGAGCATTCCGCGGCGCTCGCTCAGCTGCCCGGTCGGCGGCGGCGAAGGCTTGGCCGGGCAGCGGGCTCCGCTTCGCTGCGGCGGTCGGCCCTACGGGCCGACTCCCCTGCGGTGCTCGGTCCCGGGGCCTGGCCGGGTAACTCGCTGCGTTCGCTTCGCTCTCTGCGCACAAACACCCCCGGCCAAGTCAGAGGTGGATGCGCACTGCGCGCGCACGCCCCGAGCCCTCCGCTCCTCGGCGCCGCAGAGGCGCTGCGCCCGCTGCCCGGCCACGCCTGCGCCGAGTGACGCCGAGCTCGGCGAACAGAGATCACGGCGCCGGCTTCAATCCGACCACGCGCACCAACCCATCCGGAATGCTGCGCAGCCCGGTCAGCTTCGCGTTGTAGGCCCAGAGCCAGTTGCGGTGGTAGAGATAGACGATCGGCCGGTCCTTCAGCACCCGCGCCGCGATCTGCTCGTAGGTCTTCTTGCGCTCGGCGGCTTCGCGCTGCGTGCGCGAGGCGTTGAGCAGCTCGTCGACTTCGGCGACGCAGTAGCCGGCGTAGTTGAGCGGCTGCTTGCAGGCGTCGAAGCTGTAGATGTTGCCGTCGGGATCGGCACGGCCGCTCCAGGCGAGCACGTAGGCCTCGAAGTCGCCCTTGTCGGCCATGTTGAGGGAGGTCGCGAACTCGGTCGACTGGATCTTGACTGCGAAGCCGGCGTCCTTGGCCATCGCCTGGACGACGAGCGCCAGGCGCTGAGCGTCGGAGGTCGTGGGCGTGACCAGCGTGAAGGTCGGGTTCGGCACGCCCGCTTCCTTCAACAGCGCCTTGGCCCGGGCGACGTCGCGCTTGGGCACCGGCACGTTCTTCGCGTAGAAGGCGTTCGTCGGCGCGACCCACTGGTTGCCGACCGTCGCCTCGTTGTCCATCACCACCTGGACGATGCCGGCACGGTCGAGCGAGAGCTCGAACGCCTCGCGCACCTTGGCGTCCTTGCCGAGCGGGTTCTTCTGCGCCTGGTCGCTCTTGCCGACATTGATGGTGATGCCCTGATAGCCGATCTCGGTGATGCGCGCGACCTTCAGGTTCTTGTCCTTCTTCAGCCCTTCGATGTCGGACGGCGCCACGCGCTCGATGATGTCGAACTGGCCCGAGCGCAGGTTCGCCAGGCGCACCGTCGCATCGACGATCGGCGTGTAGACGACCTTGTCGAAGTGGACGTTGCCCTTGTTCCAGTAGCCCGGGTAGCGCTCGAACACGATCCGGTCCTGGGCCACGCGCTCGACGAACTTGAACGGGCCCGCGCACACCGGGTGGGCGCCGAAGTTCGCGCCCTCGGCCTTGGCCGCCTTGGGCGAGACCATCATGCCGGCGCGGTCGGCGAGTGCCGCCAGGATCGGCGTGAACGGCGCCGCGAGGTTGAGCCTGACGGTGGTCGCGTCGACGGCATCGACGCTCGTCACCGGCCTCAGCTCGCCGCTCCGGTTCGACCCGGCCAGGGTCTTGTGGCGTTCGATGTTGAACTTGACCGCGGCGGCGTCGAGCTTCTCGCCGTCGTGAAAGGTGACGTCGTTGCGCAGCTTGATCGTCAGCGTCTTGCTGTCGGCCGACCATTCGTAGCCGGTCGCGAGCTGCGGCACGATCTGCAGCTTCTCGTCGACGTCGAACAGCTTGTCGCAGAGCGAGGCGAAGACGATCCGGCCGACGAAGGTTCGCGCCAGGGTCGGGTCGAGCACGTCGGGGTCTTCGGCGAGGCCGACGCGCAACGTCTGCGACTGCGCCGCGAGCGACGCCAGACCGATGGCGACGACGGCAAGACAACGGGAAACCAGGCTCATCGGGCAACCTCCGGACAGTCGATGCAGTAAATGAACGATGCGCTCATGACGCAAGCCCCGCGCCACCATCGCCGCGCCGGCGCTCGGCGACGAACTCGTCGACGCGACGCTCGATCTCCTCGCGATGCAGCAGGCCGACCGGGTCATGGCGGCCGGGCAGGCAGGCGAGGAACGGCTGGAAGCGCTCCAGGCTCTTTTCGTACAGACGGCGCAGCTCGGCCAACGGCTCCTCGTGGTCGTCGACGCGGAGGTCGAGGCTCGGATAGTCCTCGTCGCCATGGATGCGGAGCGCGGCCGCCTGCTTGCCGCGCTTGTCGCCGCCGGCGCGCTCGCCCGCGTCCATCGCCGCGAGCAATCGTTCGGCCAGAGGCAGCCGGGCGCCGGCCGCATAGGCGGCGACGGTCGCGTCGAGCACGTCGGTGCCCGCGAGCATGTTGCCGGCGACGCTGAAGTCGTCGAACACCCGGTGGCCGCACCAGTCGATGCAGTGCTTGCCGGTGTACGCGGCGGCGCGTCCCTGCGCGCCGATCATGTGCAGCTGGCGCTGCGCCCGCCCCTCGTCGGCGTCGGTCAGCCGAGCGACGATCTCTTCGGGCGCCACACCGTCGCCAAGCAGGCCGATGCCGGCAGGCCCGTAGAGCGGATTCATGAGCGCCTGGGTCGCCAGCGCGCCGACCGCGCGCCGGGTGTGGACGCAGAGCGCACCGACGGCGAAGAACCGGCTCGCGATGGCGACGCCGAAGCTGCCGTCGGCATCTCGTGCGATCAGCGACCACGTCATGGCGCCCGTCCCGGCAGGCAGCGATCGAGCAGGCGCGCGACGTGCAACGCCTCGCGGCCGGCGCCTGCTTCGATCTGCTGGCGACAGCTGGTGCCATCGGCGACGACGATCGCCCCCGGCGCCTTCCGGATCGCCGGCAGCAGGCTCGCCTCGGCCATGCGCAGCGAGACGTCGTGGTGGCTCGCCTCGTAGCCGAAGCTGCCGGCCATGCCGCAGCACGAGGTCTCGATCAGCTCCGGCCGGGCGCCGGGAACGAGGCGCAGCACGTCGAGGATCGGCGCGACCGCGGCGAACGCCTTCTGGTGGCAGTGGCCGTGGACCAACAGCGGCTGCGCGAGCGGCGCGAAGTCGATCGCGAATCGGCCGGCCTTGGCCTCGCGCGCGATGAACTCCTCGAACAGGAGCGCTTCCCCGGCGACGGTCACGGCCTTGTCGCCCAGGCCGAGCGCGAGCGCCTCGTCGCGCAAGGTCAGCAGGCACGACGGCTCGAGGCCGACGACGGCGACGCCAGCGGCGGCGAACGGCAGCAGCGCATCGACCAGCTCGCCGCATCGGCTCCGCGCCTGCTCGACCATGCCGCTGGCGAGAAAGGTCCGGCCGCAGCAATGATGGCCGCCGCCCTTGTCGAGCGTATGCAGCTTGTAGCCGGCGACGTGCAGCAAGCGCGCCGCGGCCAGAGCGTTCTCGCTCTCGAAGACGCCGTTGAAGGTGTCGACGAAGAGCAGCGCCGCTTTCGCGCCGGAGCGCGCCGCGGCGATCGTTGCCTCGGCGCTCGCGAACAGCGACCGGTCGCGCGCGCGCCAGAACGTGTCGCGGCGCCACGTCGGCAGGCGCCGCCGCGCCGACAGGCCGAGCAGCCGCTCGGCGAGCGCCGGCGCGCCCGGAACTCGATCGCGCAGGTTGGCGAGCCACGGCACACGGCTGACCGCGTGGGCGTAGTCGGGCAGGTGCGCGATCAGGCGATCCTTGATCGTGTAGCCGTGCCGCTTCTTGTAGTGGTACAGGAACTCGATCTTCATCCGCGCCATGTCGACGCCGGTCGGGCACTCGCGCTTGCAGCCCTTGCACGAGACGCAGAGGTCGAGCGCGGCGCGCACCGCGTCACCGGTGAACTCGTCCTCGCCCAGCTGACCCGAGAGCGCCAACCGGAGGGTGTTGGCTCGACCTCGAGTCAGATGCTGCTCGTCGCGCGTCACGCGAAAGCTCGGGCACATCGTGCCGGCGTCGAACTTCCTGCAGTGGCCGTTGTTGTTGCACATCTCGACCGCCTTGGCGAAGCCGCCGGTCGAGTCGCCGCCGCTGCCCGGCTCCGTGACCTGCTCGGTGCGCGGATCGTTCTGCACGTCCCACGCCGACCAGTCGAGCGCGGGAACGAGCGCGATCGTCCGGTACCGCAAAGGCGCCTCGGGGGGCGGAAAGCGGAACAGCGTGACGTCGTCCATCGGCGGTGGATCGACGATCCGCCCGGGGCTGAGCAGACGCGCCGGATCGAGCTCGTTCTTGATCGCCCGAAAGGCCTCGGTCAGCGCCGGCCCGAACTGCCAGGCAATCCATTCGCCGCGGCACAGTCCATCGCCATGCTCGCCGCTGAACGCGCCCTTGTATTTCGCCACCAGCAGCGACGCCTCCTCGGCGATCTGCCGCATCTTGGCCGCGCCCTCGCGGCGCATGTCGAGGATCGGCCGCACGTGCAGCGTGCCGACCGAGGCGTGCGCATACCAGGTGCCGCGCGTGCCGTGGCGGGTGAACACCTCGGTCAGCGCGTCGGTGTAGTCGGCCAGGTGCGCGAGCGGAACCGCGCAGTCCTCGATGAAGCTGACCGGCTTGCCGTCGCCCTTGAGGCTCATCATGATGTTGAGGCCGGCTTTTCGCACCTCCCAGAGGTTCTTCTGCGCCGTGTCGTCGGCCATCTCGACGACGCTTCCCGGCAGGCCCAGGTCGCCCAACAGCTCGACCAGTCGGTTCAGGCGCGGCACCAGCCCGGCCTTCGCCTCTCCCGCGAACTCGACCAGCAGGATTGCTGCCGGCTCGCCACGCAGCGCCGTGCGCATCGTCGCGCCGAACGCCGGATTGGCGAGCGCGAGGTCGATCATCGTCCGATCGACCAGCTCGACCGCGGTCGGGCCGAGCGTGACGATGTGCTCGGCCGCCGCCATCGCCGCACGAAAGGTCGGGAAGTTGACCACGCCGAGCAACTTCGCGCCGGGCAACGGTGCGAGCTTCAACGTCAGCTCGCGCGACCAGGCGAGGGTGCCCTCGGCGCCGACCAGCAGGTGCGCGAGATTGACGCTGCCATCGTCGGTATAGGGCTTTTCGCTTTGCGGATGGAAGATGTCGAGGCTGTAGCCGCCGACTCGGCGCAGCACCTTCGGCCAGCGCGCCTCGATCTCGCCGCGATGACGCAGCGCAAGCTCGCGCACGAATCCTACGATCTGCGCGGCGCGGCCAGTGGCACTGTCGACCGGGCCGAAGTCGACCTCGGCGCCGTCGGCCAGGCGGGCTCGAATGCCGAGCACGTTGTGGACCATGTTGCCGTACTCGATCGAGCGCGAGCCGCACGAGTTGTTGCCGGCCATGCCGCCGATCGTCGCCTGCGCGCTGGTCGAGACGTCGACCGGGAACCAGAGGCCGAGCGACTTCAGCTGCGCATTGAGGTGATCGAGCACCAGGCCCGGCTCGACCGTCGCCGTGCGCCGCTCGGCGTCGACCGCGACGATCCGGCGCAGATGCTTGCTGGCGTCGATGACGAGGGCGGCGCCGGTCGTCTGGCCGCACTGGCTCGTGCCGGCGCCGCGCGCCAGCACCGGCACGCCGAGCTCGCGAGCGATCTCGAACGCGACCGCGACGTCGCGGTCGCTCGCCGGCACGAAGACGCCGACCGGCATGACCTGGTAGATCGATGCGTCGGTGGCGTAGCGGCCGCGCGACGCGGCGTCGAACCGAATCTCGCCTTCGGTCCCCGCGCCGAGGCGTCGCGCCAGCTCGTCGGCTAGTGCAAACGCCGAAGGATCGCGCGAACCGGGATGCAAGAATGCCGCTGTCACAAGGCGCAATGATGCTCGACCTCGACTTCCATCCGGCCGGCCGGCATTTCCTGCAGATCCCGGGCCCGAGCCCGGTCCCCGATCGCATCCTGCGGGCGATGAGCTTGCCGACGATCGATCATCGCGGCCCCGAGTTCGGCGCGCTCGGCAGGAAGGTCCTGGCCGACATCCGCAAGATCTTCAAGACCCGCCATCCGGTCGTGATCTATCCGGCGTCGGGCACCGGCGCATGGGAGGCCGCACTGGTCAACACGCTCAGCGCCGGCGATGCGGTGTTGATGGTCGAGACCGGCCACTTCGCCGCGCTCTGGCAGAAGATGGCCGCGCGCCTCGGGCTCGCGACCGAGGTGCTGGTGGCGCCAGGCAGCGATCCTCTGCTGCCGGAAGCACCGCACTGGCGGCGCGGCGTGGCGGTCGACCAGATAGAGGCGCGCCTGCGCCGCGACGGCGAGAAGAAGATCAAGGCGGTCTGCGTCGTCCACAACGAGACCTCGACCGGCGCCCTGTCGGACATCGCCGGCGTGAGGAAGGCGATCGATGCCGCCGGCCATCCGGCGCTGCTGCTGGTCGACTCTATCTCGGGCCTGGGCTCGGCCGACCTGCGCCACGACGAGTGGGGCATCGACGTCACCATCGGCGGCTCGCAGAAGGGGCTGATGCTGCCGCCGGGAATCGGCTTCAACGCCGTCTCGCCGCGCGCGCTCGAGGCATCGAAGCAGGCGACGCTGCCGCGCGCGTTCTGGTCCTGGCACGAGATCATCGCCATGAACGGCGACGGCTACTGGCCGTCGACGCCGAACACCAACCTGCTGTACGGGCTCAACGAAGCGCTCGACATGCTGCTCGGCGAGGGCCTCGAGAACGTGTTCGCGCGCCATCAGCGCTGGGGCGCCGGCGTTCGCACCGCGGTCGAGGCGTGGCAACTGCCGATCCAGTGCGCCGACCCGGTGCGCCATTCGCCGGTGCTCACCGGCGTGATGATGCCGTCCGGCGTCGATGCCGACGCGGTCCGCCGCCTCATCTACGAGCGCTTCGACCTCTCGCTCGGCACCGGTCTCGGCAAGGTCAAGGGCCGCATGTTCCGCATCGGCCACCTCGGCGACAGCAACGACCTCACGCTGCTGGGTGCGCTCGCGGGCTGCGAGATGGGACTCAAGCTCGCCGGCGTTCGCCTCGCGGCGAGCGGCGTGCAGGCGGCGATGGAGCACTTCGCGAGCCACGCCACGGGCTCGGTGCTCGCCCGGGCTGCCTAGCGATCGTTACCGGGGCCGGGGGCCTGCGCCTCCGCCCGACTCGCCTTCGTACCCACTCATTCGCAGCTTCCAGGATTCGCCATGCAACGACGCACTCTTCTCCAGGCCACGGGCGCTGCCGTCGCCACGCTCGCCGTCCCTCGCCTCATGGCGCAGGAGTGGCCCAACGCGCCGGTGCGGATCGTCGTCGGCTTTCCCCCGGGCGGCGGCACCGATGCGCTCGCCCGCGTCGTCGCTGCCAAGCTGACGCCGATGTGGAACCAGCAGGTGATCGTCGAGACCAAGGCCGGTGTCGCCGGTGTCCTCGCCGCCGAGTACGAGGCGCAGCAGCCGAGCGACGGCGCAACGCTGCTGATGGCGCACATCAACAGCCACGGCCTGGCGCCGAGCCTGCAGCCGAAGCTTCGCTACAACGTCGAGCGCGACTTCGTGCCGATCGTCCTGGTCGGCGTCACGCCCAACCTGCTGATCGCCAATCCGGGGCAGAAGGCGCAGACCGTGGCCGAGATCGTCGCCCTCTGCAAGGCGCAGCCGGGGCAGGTCTCGTTCGGCTCGGCCGGGCAAGGCTCGGCGCAGCATCTCGCGCTCGAGATGTTCAAGCTGCAGGCCGGCGTCGATGCGCTGCACATTCCGTACAAGGGCAGCGGCCCGCTCCTCACCGACCTTATCGGCGGCCAGATCATGTACAGCTTCGAAACCATGACGGCGGCGACGCCGCACGTCAAGAACGGCAAGGTCAACGCGATCGCGCAGACGCGCGCGCATCGCGCCAAGGGCCACCCGAGCGTGCCGACGATGCAGGAGCAGGGCTTCGCCGGCTTCGAGGCGACGACCTGGTACGGCCTGGTCGGCCCGGGCAAGCTGCCGACGCCGATTGCCGAGAAGATCAACCGCGACGTCAACACCGTCCTGGCGCAGCCCGACGTTCAGGAGAAGCTCGACACCTACGGCGCCGAAGACGGCGGCGGCTCGCGCGAGAAGTTCCAGAAGTTCATCGCCGCCGAGCTCGTCAAATGGGCCAAGGTGGTCAAGGACGGCAAGGTGAAGATCGACAGTTGAGGCGCCCGGCCGCGCGCCATCGATCGCGTGACGCCATGAGATGGCTGCTGGCCGGCGCCGCGCTGACGCTAGCCTGCGCCTCGCTGGCGCAGACGACCGATCCGCAGTCGGATGCGCCCGACCCGGAGATCGCTCGCACTGCTGAGTTCAAGGCGGCGGCGTCGTACCGCGATGCGTTGCGGCTCTGGCACAACGCCGAAGACGTCAACGCCTGGATCGGGGCCAGCTTTCGGTACGACACCGCGCGCGCGGTACAGCTGTCGGAAACCCAGCGGCAACGAAACGGCCGCCTGCCGATCATCGCGCCAGCCGATTTCTTCGCGGTGCCGAGCGGCGTGTGCGTCGACGTCGCGCGCTTCGCCGTCGAGTCGCTTCGGGTCGTCGAGCCTGCCGCCAGGCCGCGCTATCTGATGATCGAGTTCGATCCGGTGTCGATCGCCGGCAACACGTTGCGGCGTCACTGGATGGTCTCCCTCGAGCGCGACGGCAAGCACTACTTCGTCGCCGATTCCAAGCGCCCGGGCCATATCGCCGGCCCGTACGCGAGCACCGACGAATTCATCGCCGAGTACGCGCGCTATCGCGGCCGGCGAATCGTCTCCTTCGTCGAGCGCGACTCCTACGAGCGGACGATGCGAACGCTGGCGGTGCGACAACCGGCATCGTAACGATCGTTACCATCTCGTCGGGGTCGGGTACCATCCCTCGGCCGTTCCAGGAGCCCACGATGCGACCCTCCGTCTACACCCGGCAAGCGCGCGCGCGCGTCCATGTCTTCGACGCGACGCCGATGCCGTGGGAGGACACGGCGCGGCCCGGCCTGACGATGAAGACGATCCGCATCGACGACGATCGCGGCGAATTCCTCGGCCTGATCCGCTTCGACCGCTTCGTTCGCAGCGGCGTCCATCAGCACCAGGGCGTGGCGTCGAGCTTCATCGTCGAGGGCGGCCTCACCGACTACCACGGGCCGGTGCTGCAGCACCAGATGGGGATCAACTTCCGCGGCTCGACCCACGACGCGATGGCGTACGTGCCGAGCGTGCTCGTCTCCAAGCTCGAGGGGCCGGTGACGTATCCGGAGAGCGAGCGGCTGATCTCGGGGATCCATGCCGGTTCGAGCTACCGCGACTTCAGGAATCCGGCACCCGAGGTCGCGCCCGAGATCAACGTCGACGTCGACCGGGTCGTGCCGATCGAGACCGGCATCGCCGGCATGCGCCGCCAGCCGATCTACGACTACGCCGGCAGCGGCCTCGCGCGACGCATGCTGCAGTGGCAGCTGCGGCCCGAGAC
>Ga0070670_100002428_pt1 | contig 15361 bp, 18 predicted proteins | sample KBSS63metaG_FD_64665 | JGI IMG/M metagenome (GOLD analysis project Ga0070670, IMG submission 64665) | Switchgrass rhizosphere microbial communities from Kellogg Biological Station, Michigan, USA - KBS S6-3 metaG | ecosystem: Host-associated > Plants > Roots > Rhizosphere > Soil ... | reverse complement strand
TTTTTTCTCGAGGAGATAATCGACTGCATCGTGTACTGCGACGAAGGCGCCGGTGATACCGGCAGTACGCGTGCCGCCATCGGCCTGAATGACATCGCAATCAATTTGCAGTGTGCGCTCGCCCAATGCATCGAGATCGACCACGCTGCGCAACGCGCGACCGATTAAACGTTGGATTTCCTGCGTGCGACCGGACTGCTTTCCACGCGCGGCCTCGCGGTCCGAGCGCGTATTCGTCGCGCGCGGCAGCATGCCGTACTCGGCAGTGAGCCATCCGCGTCCCTTGCCCTTCAAAAACGGCGGCACCTTGTCTTCGACGCTTACTGTGCACAGCACCCGCGTGTCGCCCGCTTCGATCAGCACTGCGCCTTCTGCGTGGCGCGTATAACGGCGGGTAATGCGTATGCTGCGTAACTCATCGGGTTGTCGCTTGCTGGGCCGCATGGTTCTTCCTTGAATATGTTATTGTTGCCGCCATCTGTAGGTCAGCCGGCGACGTCAATGATAAAGGCCAATAGTAAATGGTAATGCTCGCAGCCGGCGATTGTGCTTGTCAGTATTTATCGATTGCGCCGTTGCTCCCATGATCCATAGCATGACCGGATTTGCCAGCGCTACGCGTGAACTGCCCACGTCCGCGCTCAACGTCGAACTGCGCTCGGTAAATCACCGTTATCTCGACCTTCAGTTCCGGTTGCCCGAAGACTTGCGCGCTCTCGAACCGGGCTTGCGCGAATTGATTGTGGCAAGACTGCAGCGCGGCAAAGTCGAATGCCGCATTGGTCTTAACACGCTCACCGCCGCAACCAAGTCGTTCGAGCTCAATGTCGAGGTCCTTAAGCAACTGCGCGCCTTGAGCGAAAAATTGCGGCTGGCGTGGCCCAGCGTGAACGGCCTTACAGCGGCCGACATCCTGCGCTGGCCGGGCATGCTTGGGGCAGAAACGGTTTCACTCGAGGAGATGCGCGCGGCGGCGCAGGATGCACTACGTCAGGTTTTGGAAGAATTCTCCGCATCGCGCGCGCGTGAGGGTGAAAAGCTCAAAACGGTCCTGCTCGAACGTGTCGCGGCGATGGAGGAACGCGTCGCTTCAGTCGCGCCCCGTATGCCCCAGGTCATCGCGGCTTTTCAGGAAAAGCTGACCCTGCGGCTGCGTGAAGCCATGGCGGTCGCCGACGACGAGCGCATCCGCCAGGAGATCGCGCTTTTTGCGAACCGCATCGACATCGATGAGGAGCTCTCGCGTCTTGCGACGCACTTCAGCGAGATCAAACGGATTCTCGAGCGCGGCGGCGCTGTCGGCAAGCGACTGGACTTCATGATGCAGGAACTTAACCGGGAAGCGAATACGCTCGGCTCGAAATCCGTCGACGTCGAAGTCACTCGCGTGTCGCTGGACCTGAAGCTGCTGATCGAGCAGATGCGCGAACAAATCCAGAACATCGAGTAATCGCAAACTCAGGAACGCAGACCTGGACATCGAGCCACCGTCACGCCGCACCAGCTTCATGCGCACTCAAGTCCGGCGGGCGGGCAGCAACGTCGTTTGTACGGCAAGCGTTCCCTGCATAGCATGAGCGGCAAGCTTTTCATCGTAAGTGCGCCTTCCGGCGCCGGTAAAACGTCTCTGGTGGCCGCACTGCTCAAAGCGGATCCGCTGATTAAGCTTTCGATCTCCTGTACCACCCGCCCGCCGCGTCCCGGCGAAGTGGACGGCCGCGATTATCATTTCATCTCGAAGCAGAAGTTCGAGGAGATGACGGCCGCCGGCGCTTTTCTCGAAAGTGCCTGCGTGCACGACAACTTATACGGTACTTCGCAAGCCTGGATCGACGAACAGCGCGCAGCCGGCGCCGACATCCTGCTCGAGATTGACTGGCAAGGCGCCGCCCAGGTCCGCAAGTTAGTGAGCGACGCGGTTGGCATTTTCATCATGCCGCCCTCCCTGGATACACTTCTCGACCGGCTAAAGGGACGCGGACAGGACCCGCCCGACGTCATAGCCCGCCGCTTGTCAGCTGCAAACCGGGAAATCAGCCATTTTGTCGAGTTCGATTATGTTATTATCAATGATAATTTCGCAGAGGCGGTACAGGACCTGGTGAGCATAGTCCGCGCCGAACGCCTGCGGGTTGCTGCCCAGGTCGCCCGCCATCGCGAACAATTCAACCGTATGATGTAAGGATCAAATCCATGGCTCGTATCACTGTCGACGATTGTCTGAAAATAATACCGAACCGTTTTGAGTTGACACTCGCGGCAACGTACCGCGCCCGGCAACTCACGAACGGCGCGACGCCGATGCTCGAAGCGAACCGCGACAAGGCGACCGTCATTTCGTTGCGCGAACTCGCCGCGGGACATTACGGGCTCGACATACTGAACAAAACCCCGTCCTGACCGGAGGCCTTCGAGGAAGCGCAGGGGCGACGGATGCATCCCGCTGACGCGGGCGCCGTGCTGAGCGAACCATCCACCGTCCCATGTCTTCCATCTTTGTGGAGATATGCCCGAAGCCGTCACTCTCTTCAAGGAATGGTCCGGCTATTTAAAGCCGGATGATGTCTCTCGAATAGAATCGGCCTACCACTTCAGCGAAGCGGCACACAACGGCCAGTTTCGCGCATCCGGCGACCCGTATATATCGCACCCGCTCGCCGTAGCGAACATCCTCGCGCAGCTGCATCTCGATTCACAGGCGCTTAGCGCAGCGCTCCTGCATGACGTCATGGAAGATACCGCCGTTACCAAGGCGGAGATCACCAAAAAATTCGGTAAACCGGTTGCCGAGCTCGTTGATGGCGTTTCGAAGCTGGATCGCATCGAGTTCGAGACGCACGAAGAAGCGCAAGCCGAAAACTTCCGCAAGATGCTGCTCGCGATGGCGCGCGACGTGCGCGTGATTCTCATCAAGCTCGCGGATCGTCTGCACAATATGCGCACACTCGACGCGGTGCCGACCGCGAAGCGCAAACGGGTGGCGCGCGAGACCCTCGAGATTTACGCGCCGATAGCCAACCGCCTCGGCCTGAACAGCATCTATCAGGAACTCGAAGATCTGAGTTTCAGCTATCTGTTTCCGATGCGCAGCCGCGCACTTGCGAAGGCGCTTAAGAGCGCGCGTGGAAACCGGCGCGAAGTGGTCGGCAAGGTTGAAGCAACGATCAATAAGCGGCTCAAGCAGGACGGCATTGAAGCGATCGTGCATGGACGCGAGAAGCATCTGTTCAGTATCTATCGAAAGATGCGCGAGAAGCACCTCTCCTTTTCGAAGGTGCATGACGTTTTCGGTTTTCGCATCATCGTCAACGATGTGCCCTCGTGCTATCTCGTGCTCGGCGCCCTGCATTCGCTCTATCAGCCCATTCCCGGCAAGTTCAAGGATTACATTGCGATCCCGAAAGCGAACGGCTATCAATCGCTGCATACGACGCTGTTCGGCCCGTTTGGAAGCCCGCTCGAAGTGCAGATCCGCACGCAGGAAATGCACAAAATCGCGGAAGCCGGCGTCGCTTCGCACTGGTTGTATAAGAGCACCGATGCGTCACTGAACGAGCTGCAGAAGAAGACGCATCAGTGGCTGCAAAGCCTGCTTGAGATCCATTCGGGCAGCGGTGATTCGACCGAGTTTCTCGAGCATCTGAAAGTCGATCTATTCCCGGATGCGGTCTATGTCTTCACCCCGAAAGGCAAAATCCTCTCCCTGCCACGGGGCGCCACAGCGGTCGACTTCGCGTATGCCGTACATACGGATATCGGCAATCGCTGTGTCGCCGTGAAGATCAACGACGAACTGATGCCCCTCAGAACGGAGCTCAAGAACGGAGAGCGGGTCGAGATCATCACCGCGTCTCACGCCAAGCCCAATCCGTTATGGCTGAATTATGTTGTGACCGCAAAAGCGCGCTCGCACATCCGCCATTTTCTGAAGACCGTACAGTCGCAGGAGTCGGCGCAGCTCGGCGAGCGTTTGCTCAATCAGGCGCTGGCGACGCTTAGATCCGGTGTCAGCGCGATCAAGCCGACGCAATGGGACAAGCTGCTCAAAGATACCGGCGCGAAATCACAACAAGACATACTTGCGGACATCGGCCTCGGCAAACGTCTCGCCGTGGTCGTAGCCCGGCGGCTTTTATCGTTGGGCGACGTGCCCGACGTCGATCGCAGGACCGCCGCACCCGTGATGATTCGCGGCTCGGAGGGTATGGCTGTGCAGTTTGCGCAGTGCTGCAAACCAATCCCCGGCGATCCCATCATCGGGCTGATTAACAAGGGGCAGGGCATGGCAATTCACACGCATGACTGTCCGGTGATCGCAAAAACACGCTCCGATCCCGACAAAGTGATCGATGTGGAATGGGCGCCGGAGACGCGCAAGCTTTTCGCTGTGACCATCAAGCTCGAGGTGTTGAACCAGCGGGGTGTGCTTGCTAAGCTGGCCGCTCAAATCGCGGAAGCGGAGTCAAATATCGACAACGTCGCGATCGGTCCGGCGCAGGGCGACCCGTATGCGACGATTACCTTCACGTTGCAGGTATTGAACCGGCTGCATCTCGCACATATCATGCGTACGCTGCGGCGGACGCCCGAAGTGATTCGGATCGCGCGGGTCAAGAATTAGCGGCGAAGGACATCAAGAGCTCGTCGCGGCAGTGCGGGCCGGTGTCGGAAAAACGGGGCATCAAGGCAACGCACTGGATGCACTCGCGATAATGCTCAATGACAATAGTATCTGAAGTGGAGTCGTCGCTTTGACACGCAGACTCATCTCTGCCGCTTGCAAATATCAAACCCGTCCTGCCAGCCTTGGGCGTAACGCGTATCGGACTTGATGCGAGCTTCGTCCCTTATACGCGTTGCATTCGGCTTCGCACTCGTACAACCGTCGGTATAACCGTCGCGAAACTCCGGCGGATATCCCGAGAGATTAACCGTGGGCGCCGGCGGCTTGGGCTTCGTGACCACAGGCGGTTGCTGCTCGGGCTGGGGTTGCGACTGCACGGGCGGCTGCCCCTCAGCAGGCGGTGGCTGGCCTACTTGCGTCGCACATGCACTTAACATTAGTAGCAACATCGCGCATGAAAGTCTCCGCATGATCTCGTGATCCGGTTATAGAACGGTCTGTTGGATGGCGCGTGGTACCAGGGAGTTCCCGCCCAAGACCTTCAGCGATGCGTCGTCGCTCGCGTTGCACACTTTCTGCAGCGCAAGAAATGCCCGTCCTGCTGCCGTGTCATGCCAGAACCATTGCAGGATCGCGCTTGCATCGGGATTGCCTGGCTTCGCGGCAGCCGCCTCGTAATAGTAAGCGCGCAAATCGTCGCAAACGATTTTCAATGTCTCGCCGGCGGTCATCGCTTGAAACTTGTGCGCTGCGCTTCCGTTCAGATAAGAGGCAATTAGCCGCGCTAGTTCGTCGATGTCGAGTCCGCTCACGCCGGTTGTCGTTCGCCCGCGACGCTTGACCGCGAGGTCGTGCCAGGGCGCCAGCTCCTCGATCTCTCTCGCCAATTGCGCACCGAGATTGTTTGGGTTGGTCTCAACATCGAAACTGACTGGACACGCAACGCCTTCGACATCTTCGGCGCGCGGAGCGGGTGCTTCCTGATCGTAATCCTCAAGCACCGGCCCGGATGGCGCATCGAGCAATCGCAGTACTGTCGTTAAGACTCGACGTTGAAATGCACTGTCACCCGGAACACCGAATGGACGGCCCAGAATGAACGGCACCCACAACGCGCGCGGCGGTTTGATTGCAGCAGTGTGCTCGCGTACGAGCGATATCTGCGTCGTCGCGATACCTTCCGTCTCGAGGTAGTGACCGAGCGCGCCAACGGCGCACGTGCAATTCGGTCAGACCGGACTCAGTAGTACCGCATCGACGCGGTCACTCTTGAGCAGTCCCGCGAGCTCTCGCGCCTTCGGTTCGAGCTTGCGAATCGGCGCCGCGCCCATAAACGAATAATGAAACTCAGCTACCGATCCGATGACGCCGTCGGTCGCAAGCTCGTTCAACCTGTCGAGCGGAAAAACGACGTTATGATCTTCCTGAAAGCCTGAACGATCGAAGTTTACCGATTGATGACTCATCACGAGATCGGCGGCTGCGGTATCGCCGGGGATGATGCGATAGTCCGTTGCATTCGTGCTGGGCCCGAATGGCCGGTCGCCGCGCGCGTGCAGCCCTGCGGTCGAAATGATCGCGACGCGGCACTTGTCGAGCGCCGGCGGCTTTACCCACGGTCGCCCGTCGAAACCGGCGCAGTCTTTCACTTTGCTCAACATATGTTGACGTTCCCAATCGGGCAGGTCAGCGAGCCTTACCATGCGTGTGCTCCTGTGATGCTTTGGAAAATGGTGCGAGGGCTGCAGTCAGCCGGGCGCCGGTATCTTGAGTTCGTGCGCGAGCTGGTCAAGACCTGTCGCGAGAGCCGGCGGCAGCGGGATCCCCAGTCGTGTCCGCTCGAGGCGTTTAGCATGGCTTTGCTCTCCCGGCAGGCGAATAGCGTCTACGCCGGGAAGCCGCTTGGAACTTCGGATATCCCGCACGAGTTGATCAACGCTCGTTTTGAACTTTGCGATGTCGCGGAACATGGCAACGTTAATCGCGACGATCACATGTCCGGTATTGGTCGCCGTCGTATCATCGTTGTTGAAATCGACGACATCACGTCCCATCGCCGCACCGTTCAACGTGCCTGCAAGCAGCCCGAAGACGAGCGCAAGTCCGTACCCTTTGTAGCCGCCGATCGGCAACAGCAGGCCTTCGCCCGCACGCTTGGGATCGGTCAGCGGCTTCCCCTGTCGATCGATCATCCACCCTTCGGGCATCGTCTCGCCGCGTTGCGCAGACGTTTTCACTTTGCCATACGCAGCAACGGTGGTCGCCATATCGAGCACGATGGGCGGCTCTGTACCTGCCGGCACACCGACCGCGATCGGATTCGTCGACAGCAGCATATCAAGTCCACCCCACGCCGCGAGATGATTTGCATTGCCGACAGCGAGATATAGACCAATCATGTCATGCTCGATCGGCATGCTCGCATACAACGAAGCGGGTCCCGCATGGTTGCTCGCCTTCACGCCCACCCATGCGGTGCCGGCGGTTTTTGCTTTTTCAATGGCTTTTTCGGTGGCGAAGCGCATGACGAGATGGCCCATGCCATTGTCGCCGTCCACGAGCGCCATACCGGCCGCTTCGCGTTCGACGCGAATCGTTGGCTTGATATTGACGGCCCCGCCCTTTATGCGCCGGATGTACTGCGGCAGGCGAAACACACCGTGCCCGTCGGCGCCATTGACATCTGCGCGCGTCATCAGTTCGGCGATTACTTTTGCTTCAGCTGTGGATACGCCAACGGCTTCAAACGCGCGCGCTATGAATGCTTGTAACGCGGTCGCACTGATTCTGCGTGTCTGCTCACTCATGAGCCCATTTTATCCGGTCGCGAACGCACGCGGGCCACCCACAAGACATAGGCGACATTTCCTCAGTGTCTTGCAACCGAAGCGACGAAGCAGCTCACGATCAGATTCCTCGCACAGTCGCACTCAAACAAATCGTGAGCGGCAAGGATGCAGCCACAAAAATGGTTGCGAGATCCGCCGCGCTGAGCGAATTCATCACCAGCTGAACATTTCGACCGGCTACGTGGAGTATCGGATGGTCGAGTATCGCCTGACGCGCCGCGTCTAACCGGGTCAGCCCGTCGGATGTGAGCGCCGGCCAGACCAGCACCAGGAGCTGCACGCTCGCACTTGCGGGCGTCAGCGCAATGCCGCCAGGCGAATTCGCCGGCGCTGAAGATTGTCGTAAGCGAGGATCTTCCTGAACGAACCATGGCCAAACGTAAATCGCCGCCAGTGTGTCGTCAGGTCGAGCGAGGATAACCTGGTCACCGGTTTGCGCGGCGAGCATATCGCGCACTGCCGCCAATGCTGTCGCGACCGTCACGTTACGCATCTTCCAACGACGCTGTCGCCGAACGCAGGATATCGATCATGGCATCGCTGCACCGACTGCGTTGCGCACCGGGATGCCGCTTGGATCGAAATAATGCAAGCAGAACACATTGATTCCAACATAGTCCGGCGTAACGCGCTTGCGGTGAAACGGATAAATGCCGCAGATTTTGCAAAAAAAATGGCGGGCAGTCCTGGTATGAAACTGATATTCGGTTAGCGCTTCCGCGCCCTTCAAAAGTATGAACATGCTCTCATGCACCTTGACCATCAATGCATTCTTGCGGCGGCAGATCGAGCAGTCGCACATTGTGAGCTCGGGAAAGTCAGTCGTAATTTCGAAGCGCACTGAACCGCAGTGGCAGCTTCCCGTGTATTTTTGCATCGGCCGACTACCCATGCTCTCGACCCCTCACTTTGTCGTTAGGCGCATTGTCGTACGTCTCGCTGCTCCCCCGGCTCAGCACACGGACGCAGCAACAACCTTGCGCGTCTTGAGCTCGATACCGAACCAGCATTCATGATCGCCTTTGACGTGACGTGTGCACATGATCTCACCTTGAGTCTTGCTGAGACTGCCGTCATCGAGGCACTCATCCCTTTTAGGCTTCGATCTTAACGCGCGATACACGTCAGTTGCTGCAGCACCTGTTAGATGCAATCTCAAGTGTGTGTCCTTTTGTTCGCCGGGGGCCGGATCGATCAGCGATGCGGGCGAAAGTGCGTATGTGCCCGTCAAGCGCTTGGGATCTGCGGCCGATAACGAGAATGCAAGGGACATACCGACAGTCAATGCGATGTTGCGAGCAGACGTGCGAACTCGCGGGCATCTGGCTAGACTCATGCAAGCAACCTTAGCACCGCCCGGCACTGCGGTTTTCTCGTAGCATGTTGCAGAATAGCGCACCCTGCTCAATTGCATCGTCCAGCGCGATGTGGGTATGCGGCAACTGGTCGAACCAGTGTTTCGGCATATTGCGCTTGGTGCTCGCGTAGAAATCAGTTTTCAACACCGCCATCGCAAATGACTTGATATCAAGCGCGGAATGGCTGAAGGGACTCTCTCCAACGAAACGGAGCAGATACCACTGAATAAATAGAAAGTCGAAGCCCGCGGGATACGCCACGAATACAGGCGTCGCCGGCAACGATTTCAACCAAACGAGGTACCGGTGCATCGCCTCAGCGGGCGGCTCGAGATTTTGCCGGCATGCTTCCCATGCCTTCGGCTGCGTTGCCCACCACTCCGCTGTCTTGGGATGAGCAGATGCGCCCGCCAGCGTTTGCAGATTTGCACTGAATGTTGCTATGAGTTTCTTGTCTTCCGCATAAGCGGCGGACCCGAAGCTGAGCATCGAGTGCGGTCCGGGAATGGGACCATCGGTCTCGACATCAGTGCTGACATACAGCTCTGTCATTGAACAGCCAACACGTCGTCCTTGCGTTCGCCTGCAGCCATGCGATTCGCGCTCAAGGACGTCTGGTGAGGAACCAGGCGATTTTCTTTTAAAAACTTATCAAACTGCACTGTCCAGATCGCAATGCCGCTGTCGGTTGTGAAGAGCGAATGTCCATTTTTGCCAAAAGCAGGCTGAATCACAAGCACGCCTTTACCCCCGGATTTTTCGAATGCCGCAAACCACAATTTCGCATACTCAGGTCCAAAGAAGAGATCATTCTCGACGTAATGCCAAAGTACGGGCACGTCTATCGTTTCTCCAAACTTTCCGATCGTTTCAGCCATGCCCCTGGCACCGCATGGAACTCCCGGATGTTTCTGCGGATCTCCGCCACGTCCTCCTGAAAAGTTGACAACTGCGATTAAACCGGCGGGCTTGAGGCTGGCGGCAGCCAACGATGCAAAGCCGCCGGCGGACTGACCAACCAATATAACCGCCGCCGGGTTTACGAAGGGCAGCTTTTTTGCGAAATCGATTGATGCGATCAGATCCCTGGCAGCCTCCGCGCCGGCCTGCGTGAATGATGCGTAATCACAGCGCGCGTAGCTCTCCGCATAGTTGCCGCCGGTCGCGCCGTAGCCGCGCCTGATCGGCACGAGAACTGCGAAGCCGCGATTCAAAAATTCTTTGACTTGTGGAATCCTGCGAAAGCGTCCGATCGCCGGGCGATCAGCTGCATTCGGCGGATTACCGTGGCTCAACACTATGAGCGGGAATGGCCCGTTGCCTTTCGGGTGAAATGTTGTCGCCGTAAGAGAAACTGCATGCTGGCCTGTCGCGCTACCGACGGTCACAGGAATTTGCACGACTTCTTCATTGAGCTCCGATATCAGCTCGTTGTCATCGGCAACCGCAGGCCGGCAAAGTGCGGCGAAAAACCAAGCCGCCGCAACGATCCGTAGCAATAAAATCGGGGTCATCATTGTTGGGTGCGCCTTGACTGTCCGCGCTGCGATTGAAAACAGAAGCCAGGACGCAGTGCGCCCGTTTCGAACGGAATCAGGAATCACCTCTCGCACTCCATGAACGCTCGCCCCGGGGCACAACGTCGCCGTAGATCCCTGTGGTGGTGCGCCGCTTCACCGCTCACGCAGATAAAAGTCAGGCGGCCGCAATGCAACGAAAGACGGTGGTGAGCGCATCTAATTTCGGAGCACTGCCAAGTGCCCTATCGACGGGACACCATGGATAAGGCAGTGGAGAAAGCCATTTCATTATGACTGCAACATCAGCGGGAGGTAGCGTCTGCATCAGGTCAATAGTGATCTTCAGGTGCTCAACCAGTGAGTCCGCGCGAAACGTCCAGTCATACCGTCCGCTGCCAACCCGGACGTCGCGCGTTTCCTTTTCGGACATGCCCACGAGCCACCGGCAAGAAAACACTTTGTCATCTGTGCAAGGTGGTATCCCCAGGCAAAGCGTATGGACATTTTCGAATTTTCTGGCGAAATCGCGAACCAGTACATCAGTGATCGATTCGAGCCCGTGGCACATTGGCGGGAACGAGAGCGTGCCCGCCTTTGCGACAATCTCTAGCGTCGCGGTGTCAGCGAAAGCGCGGCTCATCAGGTAGGGTCGATTCTCGTCCTTGGCCCGAATGTATGTGAATACCGAATCTTGCGGCGCCGGTGGCTTGATAGCGGTCATGGCCATAACCAATTGAGTCACATCGCGGATTGTGACCGCACGCTCGTCCGCCTCACTGGAAGAGTGCTACGACCAGACGGCCGACGATTAACAGCAGCATTGCGACAGTCGGATAGAACGTCAACGCAAACCCCAGCGCGCGGCCCGGTGCGCCGCGAGCGTAGCCGCGCCAGAAGAGCACGCGACCGATGAAAAACAGAATGGCCGCAGCTGGAATGACGGCTTGCCAGCTCGCAGGCATTTCTGCGGCCCACACTGCATGGACCGATAGTGCCAGCACGGTTTGCTCCAGCGTGTTCTGAAGCGTGGCCTGAAGTACTTGTGCTTGCGCGGTGCCTTTCGTAAGGCCGCCGCCGTCGATGTCCTCGGGCGTGAAGAACCGGTGGCGCGCAAGCAGGCCGATGTTCGCCGTGAGACACAGAACGATAAGCACGTCCCATCGCAGGGCATGCATTACGGAGGCCGCATAGTCGTCCGTCGGTGTGAGGAGCGTCGGACGCGCGGTGATAGCTAGCGCAAGAGCGGCGAGCGTAGCGACAAGGCCTGCAGCCATGCCGAGCAGTACACCTCGCTGCTTGTCACTGAGCAATCCCGACCTCCGCTATTTCACGATGCTACGTGCCGCCCGAGCCCCGACCGGAAACAACACTGCGGCTTCTCGATGTCGGTGCAGCGGAACGCCGCCTGATCAAGGCACCTTCGCCAGAATCTTTTCCATCTCGGCGCTTGTGAAAGCGCGCATGGTCTGCGTGCGGATGCTGCCCATCATGTCCGCGGCCAGCAACACGCTGGCGGCCGTCTCGTCGTCCGGCGCCTCGAAGATGCACACCTGATCATAATGACCCAGCGTCCAATACATCTGCTTGATGCTTACTCCGCTCGACTGGACCTTGGCGGACCAATCGGCTACCCGCCGGGTCGTGTCCTTTGCGGCACGGATGCCATTGTCGGTGAATTGAACCAGACTGATATACGTGGGCATGATGTCTCCTCCTTCAGGTGATTACCGAATGGTTCCAGTACGCACTACTTCAGGCGTGAAGTGCTCTTTGCATGCGGTCATAAGCGTTGGGCGCTGTTGCGAGACTTGGCGGCTAATGTTACTCCCGAGGAGCGTTTCAGCGGCCGTGCTCACTGCGAGCAGTGACAACACACCTGAGAAAGCGCCCGTGTCATCGCGTCGTTCTAGTCCGCTAGCATCGCGCGCGTTGCCGGCCGGCGATCGCCGTTTATTCGATCACCTTGTCCGCGCGGAGCCTCAGCTCTTGCGGTATTTTGATGCCGAGTGCTTTCGCCGCTCTCGCGTTAACGATGAGGTTGAATTTGGTCGGCTCTTCGACTGGCAGATCAGCGGGGCTCGCGCCTTTCACAATTCGATCAATATAAACGGCGACTTTGCGGCACATTGCACCAACGTCCGCGAAATACATTACCACCGCCCCCGCTTCGGCGTAAGAAATGTTCGTTCCCGAGGTAGGGATCCGATACTTGCGAAGCATCTCGACTGTTCGCGGCGGCAAGACGCCTTGCACGATTGCCGCGTCGGGCTTTTGCGCGGCAACGCCTGCGACGACTTGATCCACCTGATCGTCGCGCTGCACTAACGCCACGTCGATTTGCAGGGAGCGTGTGCGCGCCATCTCCTGCAAGTGCGTGCGCAGCGGCTTTGAAAACGGGTCACGCGCATCGAGAATCGCGGCGACGCGACGAGCGCCTGGAATAATTTCGCACAGAAAGTCGAGTGCCTTGACGTGGGTGTCCGTCCCGCTCGAGCCGACGCCGGTTATGTTCGAGCCCGGTCGCGAAAGGCTCGAAATGATCCCGGCGCCGACTGGATCCGCGACGCTTAATATCACGATCGGAGTCACAGACGTCGCGCCTTTCGCTGCGTGTGCCGCTGGCGTGCGCAGCGCGACTATGACATCGACCTTCATGCGGACCAGCTCCGCGGCCAACGTCGCAAGGAGGTCCAATGTGTCTGCCGCGCGCAGGTCGAACTGAACATTCATACCCTCGGCGTATCCGAGGTCGCGCAATGCACTTCGCACGAGGCCCCAGTGCGGCTCCACCTGCGGCTTGACGGTGAGGAATCCGATTTTCACGACCTTGCGTTGCTGCGCATAAGCCGACAGCGGCCAAAGGGCCGCTGCGCCCGTGAGCATCAAGAAATCGCGGCGTCTCGTCATTCGTTCGATTTTGGCACGACTTCATTGCAGCGCGCGGAACATTACATACGCGTCGACGAAGCCGTGTTGGGAGTGCCGAAACGCGCCCGGCAAGGTCCCGACAATCTCAAACCCGAGCGCTTGCCACAGCCGCACCGCTCGCTCGTTGGTCGACACGACAAAATTGAACTGCATCGCGCGGAAACCAAGCCGGCGCGCTTCGATAAGAGAGTGCTCGCCCATGCGTCTGCCGATGCCGCAACCGCGAGCGCTCGGTGAGACCATGAAGGCGGCGTTCGCCACGTGAGAGCCCGATCCAGACTGATTCGGTTTGAGAATATAGGTGCCGACCACCCGTCCGTCGTGCTCTGCCACATAGGTGTGCGTGTCGGGGTAGAACCAGTATGACAGCGCTTCATGGCGCGCCATCTGCGGATCAAACACGTACGTATCGCCTGAAGCGACGACAGCATGGAAAATGCTCCAGATCGCATCGTCATCATCGCGCGTGGCTGGTCGAATCATCGACGTCTAACCTGCGTGAACTGAAGAACCGCCTTTTCGAAATACTCGGTGAAATGGTCCTCCGTCATGCGGCGGAAGAGAGCACGATGACAATCACCTTTCCTTGCCGCTTAACTTTCGAGATGACGTCTGGAAATGCCCCTAGATGGAGGGTCAGGCTCGACTCTCACACGGCCCCGGGCTGTTCGTCCGTTCATCACGGAGCCGTGCGACAAGGTTGTGGAGGTCGCCAAGCACCCAAAGATCGCGTATGCGAGGTCCGTCGAACGTGAAGACGGGCGTGCCATGCCACCAAACGTGCCTCCCCGTAGGCTGCACGTCGAGCAGTTCGCCCCGGTGGAACCCATGAAAACGGACCTTCGCAAAGACCTCATTGCCCTCTTCAACCAAGGCAAGTATGTCCGTCGTGTAATGGTCAAGTGCTGCAGTTACGTGGTGAACGTATCCAATGAACTGCTCGTACCCGACAAGCTCAGGCCCTAGAGAACCACGGAACGTGAAATCGGGATGAAAGAGCCGCGGCACAAAAGATATGTCCGCGTTGTCCCACATCTCCTTGTAGAACACACGAACGGCTTCTTTCTGTGGCGACCACGGTATTCGCTTCAGATCGAGGATTGCTTCATGCATACCCATCGCCTCGTTTGTGCAGCGTAACGATTTATCTCAGCGGCCAAGCATATCCTCAATTCCGCACCAGCCCGCGCGCACGTCATTACGCGCACGATGCGGCCACGACGCGCGGCGGTCCGGTGCAGCGTTTGGTTAGCCCTTAACGCGGCGCAGTGACTCCGGACAGTGTGCATAGAACATCTCTGCAGTTTCGCATCGTCCCTTTGACGGGTAAATGTGGTTGAACCCAATGCACCGCTTGGATAGCGCCCCGACCCACTCCCGAATTCTCGGTTCTTCCTCCTCGTATTTCGGCGGAACAAGATTCTCAGCGATTTCGACGTAACGCCGGAGGAAATAAGCCAGAAAGTCAGCAACTTGGATCATTGGTACTTGTTTTGAGTCCGCGAAGTACGGCGCGTCTACCATGTGAGATAGCGCAGCGTCCCTATTGCCGCGTCCATAGTAAGTGTTGCTCCACTGCGGAGGATTAACCACCAAATTTGTGAGCGGCCCTTCGTCATGACCCTTGTTGTCGAATATCAACAACGTATGGCCGCGCGTCTTCTTTTCGCATTGATGTGCTCGCTGGAGAGCGAGCACGCAGTGGAATGCACCAGCAATCCAAGGCGTTGATAGTTCGGCGTGCAGCTTCCCGGCAGCCCGGGACTTCTCATACTCTGCTTTGTGCACTGCGCTGTACACAAAATCGTGCTTGCGTTCGCAGAACCACGAAATGATCTCAGAAATGTACTTAGCCCTAGTCGGCCCATCCATTTTCTTGAAAGGACTATTGCCCGCGTAGAAGTCCTTCGTGTGCAACTCGTCGAGCTTTCTTCCACAAAGGCCCGAAAGCACGTCTAGAAGCTCGCTCCAATGCTCCTTCGTCACGTGCATCCGTTGTGCATCAACGACGACGCCGGTGACCACCGCGACGGGCTCCTCGCCCGTGCCGCTCTCGTCGAAATAGCACACCTTCATTGTTGA
>Ga0070670_100002423_pt1 | contig 15374 bp, 19 predicted proteins | sample KBSS63metaG_FD_64665 | JGI IMG/M metagenome (GOLD analysis project Ga0070670, IMG submission 64665) | Switchgrass rhizosphere microbial communities from Kellogg Biological Station, Michigan, USA - KBS S6-3 metaG | ecosystem: Host-associated > Plants > Roots > Rhizosphere > Soil ... | reverse complement strand
CCACGCAAAACGCTGGATTGGAGGACGCCGCTTCAAGCGTACGCGCTGGCATTGAGTGGTGGTTCTCACGCGGTGCATCCTCAGTAAGGCATGTGTTGCACTTGGGACTTGAAACCGCCCCTGCATTTCTGTCTACAAATGCTCGTTGACGCCGGCTTTGGCAAAGAACAAAATTGAATCGCTGCGTTAAATCATGCAGCCGGGCTTGGCAGCCCGATCACTCAGGCGCACCAGCGCCCATCTTCGATGTCCGGCGCTTTTTTGTTGCCCGGCGTTATCGTGGGCGATAGCTCGCATGCTTCATGGCGGGCGGTACGTGGAGGCCGCAAGGCCTGCCGGTCCCTGAGTCCGGTCTGCCAACCCGTACCGTCCGCCACCTTGTTTGGCAGCAAGGGCGGACTTCTCTCAACTCAGGAGTCGTCTATGTCCCGCAAGGCAACCGCACCCGAGGGCACCCCAGTTCCCCGTCGCCGCACCCGTAAGCCAGCAAACCTGTTCGACGCGTCTGCCAACACCTCACAGATGCTGGGGCTATCGCTCGGCGACCTGTCGCGCACCACGCTGTTCAAGCCGGTTCTGACGGAAGACGAACTGCCGCGCAAGCGCGCGCCGCGTCCGCGTCCGCGTCCGCGTCAACCCGCGCAGTGCACCATCGGCTACACCTGCCACGACGTGCTGGTGGACGGCGGCCACCGGCAGAGCCGGCGCATTCCCACCCTGCGCCTGAGCGGCCAGTGGCTGGAAGCCTTGGGATTCGCGCCGGGCAGCAAGCCGCGTATCGCCATCGTCGATGGCGCGCTGGTGATCACGCCCGCGCCGTCAACGTAGCGACGCGACGCTGTCGTGCCGACTGGCCGCGAGTTTCCTGGTATGCGCGCCGCGCTTCGGCAAGCGCGGCGCTTTGCCCTATGGCATGTGGAACAGTTGCACCGTCAACGGCAATAACGCCCGGGTGATATGACTGCCTTTCGGCCGCAGCGACCTCCTGGCCCGACAATGTGCGGCAGAATCCAGACGGAGCGCATCCAACGGTGCGATGATAGCGTCCCAGCCGGCAAGGCCTGCTAGGCTAAAAGGAGATCGTCGCCATGGATGCCGCCGCCGATGTTCGCGTTGCCTGAGCATCAGACCGAGATGGACGTGCCCGGTCGCGTCACTACCCTCGATGCGCTTGAGGCGCTGTACGGCCAACCGGCCGAGCGCGCCGTGCGCAAGCAGCTCGATCACTTGAACGCCGACTACCAGGCCTTCGTGCGCGCGTCGCCGTTCGTGGTGCTGGCCTCGGTGGGCACCGAGGGCCTGGACTGCTCGCCGCGCGGCGATGCGCCCGGGTTCGTGCAGGTGCTGGATGCGCGCACGCTGGCGTTGCCGGACCGGCCGGGCAACAACCGCGTCGATACCCTGCGCAATCTGGTGCAGGATCCGCGCCTGTCGGTGTTGTTCCTGGTGCCGGGCATCGGCGAAACCCTGCGGGTGAACGGTCGCGCGGAGATCCGCATCGATCCTGACCTGCTGGCGCGGTTCGCGATCGGCGAACGCTTGCCGCGCAGCGTGATCGTGGTGCGCATCGAGGCGGCGTACTTCCACTGCGCCAAGGCGATGGTGCGCTCGCAGCTGTGGGATCCGGCGCGGCACCTGCCGCGCGATCGGCTGCCCAGTCCGGGCACCATGCACGCGCATCTGGCCGACGGTGCGTTCGACGCCGAAGCCTATGACCGGGCGTTGCCGCAGCGCACTCGGGATTCGCTGTATTAGCGCACCGGCCATGCGGGTGATGCAGTGTTACGACCTGGTACGGATATCGCCGCAACGCAATCGCCTTCTGGCGCTACGCTGCGCGCGAGCCCCGCAAGATGGCCGGTTGCTGCTGATATACGGGGGCGGCTCGTGCCATGGCCAGCCAACGAGCTGGCGCGGATGGACAACTACAGTTGGCTGGCGGCGCGGCCGATAACGCGAGGTCTGCACCCATCGCCTTGGGCCACCTTGGAGTTCCGTCGAACATGCCCGCGTTCCGTTTCTGCTGCTTGTTATTGCTCGCCCTGCCGCTTTCCGCCCGCGCGCAGCAGGCGCCCGACGCTGCGTCGTTCCCGGACCCCGCGCGGCTGCGCGCGTTCGGCCAGAACGGCGTTGGCCTGACGCTGCACACCAATGCGGTCTGCCGGGACGACTACGAGGAGGAGATCGAGGTCTCCGGGTCGCTGGGCAATGGCTTCCGCGCAGTGGGCGGCAAGGCGGCGCCCACGGTCTCCGTGCGCCAGGCGCTGGCGGTTCCGCAAGGCCAGCCGCTGGAGTTTCCCGGCGCCGCGTAACAGTGCTTGAAGGCGGCGTCGGCGGCATTCGCCGCGAAGTAGCGTTCGCGAAGGCGGGAGCTACGATGCCGCAGGGTGCGGCTCGCCCAATGGCGTGGGGTGCAAAATCGAGCAACTGCTGACGATCAGGCGCGGCGCCCCAGCCACGCGTCAACGGCATGGCGCCCGCCGCCACGCGCGACGATGTACAACGCCAGCACGCCCATCAGCACCGGGAACTCGATGCCGCGGTCGAGCCAGGGCCAGGTCGGGCCCAGCGCAACGCTGATCGCGGTCATCTGCAGCACGACCAGCGACGCGACCAGCCGCGTGGCTAGGCCCAGCGCCAGCATGAGGGCACCGCCGGTCTCCAGCAGCATGACCAGGAAGGCCAGTTGCGGCGCGAAGGGAAGGCCGAGCACGTTCTGGATGAGACCGATCGATCCGGCCATCGGATCCTGCATCGAGCCATGCGGGATACCCAGCGCTTTCGGCAGGCCGTGGGTGAACAGGACGATGGCGAAGACGATGCGCAGCAGGACATAGAGCCCGGGTTCGAGACGTGCGGCCCATGCGCCCGCGAGGGATCGGGGAGGTGCTGTGGTAACGGTCATATGGGCTCCTTGAACGGAGTACGCGAACGCTCGCAAGCGTTCGCAGAGCGGACGTGCCAGTGCGAATGCGGGCCGGCGCCGCGCTTGCCTCACTGCGCACGGTGGGGCGCAGCCATGGGGACCGGGTGCGGATGACAGCGACAGACGATGGCGTTGCCGTGTGCGGCAGCAAGCGCTACGTCCGCTTCGGCGCCAACCCCATCTTCTCCAAGGTGAGCGTCTCGTCGGCACGTCCCCAGCCGCCGTCCGCGACTTCCTCGACCAGCACCATGGAGTACGGACGCACGTCCTCGCCGAAGTATTCGACGAACATCGCCGTGGTGCGGTGGATGATCTCTTCCTTGCGGGCGTGGTCCAGAATTCCTTCGGGGAACTTGTAGTTTGCGAATGGCATGGGGTACTCCGTTGTGCTGAGTGGGACCGAAAGAAAAGGCTGGATATCCAGCAGGGAGCGGCGCCGTGGATCGAACAGAGGCGCCGCTACTGCGTGCTACTTGGCCGTCATCCAGCGTCCGCCTGCGTCGCCGCCACGGACGGCCGCAGCAAATCGCCAAGTTCCAGGCGACGCAGGAATTCGGCGCGGATGCGGTCGGCCACGGCGGCGACCACCGCGCAGCCGTCGTCGGACGGATCGACGTGCGCCCGGAACGGGCGCTGGCCGTAGGGCGCCTCGATGATCTCCACCACCGCGCGCGCGACGCTGGCCGGGTCGGCATCGGGCGGTTCGCAGGCGGCCAGGTTCTTCAGCGCGATGTCGGCCAGGCCGCGGGTCGCGCCTTCGTCGTACGCACGTTGCCGCGCCGCATCGTCCGGCGCGCCGGCATGCGCGAAGTGGTTGGTGCCCTGGGTGAAGGCGCCGGGCACGACGATGCTGGTCTCGATGCCCCAGCGCGCCAGTTCCGCCGCATAGCTGACCGCCAGCGCATCCATCGCCGCCTTGGCGGCGAAGTACGGCGCCAGGAACGGCGGGGTGCCGCCGCGGTGGCTGCTGCTGCCGATCCACAGCAGCAGTCCCCTGCCTTGCGCTCGCAACCGCGGCAGCGCGGCGCGGTTCACCCGCTGCGCGCCGAGCACGTTGACGTCGTACAACTGCGCGTACTGCTCGGGAGTGAACGCCTCGGCGGCGCCGAATGCCATATGCCCGGCGTTGTGCAGCAGCACGTCGAGGCGGCCTTGCTCGACGAGGATGCGCGCGATCGCCGCGTCGGCGGAGGCCTGCGCCTGCACGTCCAATTCGATCGCATGCAGCTGCACGCTGTGTTCGGATGCGTAGGCCGCGACGCGCTGCGCCTGCGGCGCGTTGCGTCCGCCGGTGTCGCGCATGCTGGCGTAGACGATGTGGCCGGCGTCGGCCAGCGCACGCGCGCTCATCGCGCCGAAGCCGCTGGACGCGCCGGTCACCAGAATCACTTGGCGCATGGGAAGGCCTCCTCTGTGGGTGGGCGAACGCCGCGGCTCAGGCGAAGCCGCCGTTCGCGCGCAGCACCTGGGCGTTGACCCAGCCGCCGTCGGGCCCGGCCAGGAACGCCACCACGCCGGCGATGTCCTCGGGCGTGCCCAGCCGTTCCAGCGGCGCCAGCTTCGCGCTCTGTTCGATCTGCTCGGCGCTCTTGCCGTGCAGGAACAAGTCGGTGCCGACCGGCCCGGGCGCGACGGCGTTGACGGTGATGCCCTTGCCGCGCAGTTCGTTGGCCAGCACGCGTACCAGTCCTTCGACGCCGGCCTTGGCGGCGATGTAGGGGCCGTAGCCCGGGAAGGCCTTGGCGATGACGCTGGTGGACAGCGCGATGATGCGGCCGCCGGCGCCGAGCTGCGCGGCCGCCTGGCCCAGCACCAGGAAGGCGCCGCGCAGGTTGGTGGCGATCGCCTTGTCGAAGTCGGCCAGGCTGTCGGCGCCGATCCGCGCCATCGGCATGATGCCGGCGCTGTTGACCACCACATCGATGCGGCCGAAGGCGGCGCGCGCGGCGTCGAACAGCGCGGCGACGGCGTTGGGATCGGCGACGTCGCCCTGCACGGCGACGGCTTGGCCGCCGGCCGCGGTGATGGCCGTCACCGTCTCCTGCGCCCTGGCGGCGTTGCCGGCGTAGTTGACGACGACGGCGAAGCCGTCGGCGGCCAGGCGCTGCGCAATGGCGCGGCCGATGCCGCGCGAGGCGCCGGTGACGAGGGCCGTCTTCACTGTGGGGGTATCCATGGCGGGCTCCTGGGAAGCGGGCGGGCTGCCCGTGGAGTCGCAGTGTCCGGGTTCGCGTTGGTGGGATAAATCCTGCTAGATTGGCATCTAAATTCAATCGGGGACAACAATCGTCGCCATGGATCGCCTGGATACGCTGCTGTTGTTCACCCGCATCGTGGAACTGGGCAGCTTCAGCCAGGCGGCGGCCGCGCTGGAGATCCCCCGCGCGACCGCCACGTACGCGATCAAGGCGCTGGAAGCCCGGCTCGGCACCCGGCTGCTCGACCGCACCACGCGCCACGTGCGGCCCACCCTGGACGGGCAGGCGTTCTACGAACGCTGCGTGCATGTGCTCAGCGAACTGGACGACGCCGAATCCTCGCTGCGCCACATCGCCTCCAACCCGCGCGGGGTGCTGCGCGTGGACATGCATGGCGCACATGCCACGCGCATCGTGCTGCCGAGGATCGACCAGTTCCGCGCGCGTTACCCGGGCATCGATCTGGTCGTCAGCAGCGGCGACCGCCTGGTCGACCTGGTGCGCGAGGGCGTGGACTGCGTCATCCGCGCAGGCCAGCCGCGCGATTCCTCGCTGGTGGCGCGACGGCTGGCGAACATGCCGCAGGTGGTCTGCGCCAGCCCGGACTATCTCGCCCGCTTCGGCACGCCGCGCCACCCGGACGAACTCGCCGCGCATCAGGTGGTGAAGTTCTTCTCCAGCACCGGCACCATCGACGACACCCTGGACCTGCGCATCGGCGGCCAGGTCCGCGCCATCGCGCTCGGCGGCTGGATGGCGGTCAACGACGCGGAGAACTACGTGATCTGCGCGCTGCGCGGCTGCGGCCTGATCCAGTTGCCGCGGTTCCATGTCGAAGCGGAGTTGCGCGACGGGCGCCTGGTCGAAGTGCTGGGCGAATGGCCGAGTCCGGACTACCCTTTGTCGGCGATGTATCCGCAGCACCGGCAGTTGTCGCCGCGGGTGCGGGTCTTCATCGATTGGTTGAGCACACTGTACGACGAGGCGTTCGCGCGCCCAGGGGAAGCAGGATGAGATTGCGATGGGGCATCGCCGGGGCGCTGCGCGCCGCGGCGCGGTGCATGGTGGGCGTGGCTGTGATGATGGCGGCGATTCCGCCGGCGGCAGCGAAGGACAAGCGCTGGGATGCCGAGCGTGCCGAGGCCATCGCCCGGCAACTCGCGCCGGTACGCGAGGCGGTGGTCGAAGACTATCTGCGCGGCGACCCGGATCGGGCCTGGTCGCGCTTGCGCGGTGCGGTGGACGAAACGGATTGGCTGGCCGTGCTGGCGCTGGGGGACCACGCCTGGGCTTTCGATCCGGCGCAGTCCCTGCAATGGCATCGCCGCGCCGCCGCGATGAGCGGCGACGATCCCCATGCGCTGGTGGAACTGGCCCTGGAGTACACGCGGCACGAGCAGTGCGCCGAGGCGGTCGCGGCCTGGCAGAAGATCGACAAGGCCGGCTTGCTGCACAGCCACCTGCCCATGGTGGCGGGCTACTGCTATCTGAAACTCGGCCAGGACGCGGCCGCGTTCGCGATGATCGATCGATCCCGGTCGCGCCACGGCGGTCTGGAGCGGCTGTTGCAGGAGCTCTGGGGCAAGCCGATCGCGCTGGCAGTGCATGCCGAGCGCATGCAGGCCTTCAACCAGAGCGGCGACGTGCAGGCGTTGGAGGCGGCGCTGGCCAATGCCATCCGCTTCGACATGGGCGCCGATCGCGGCCAGGCCTTGCTGGCCATCGCCGATGCCGCCACACGTGCCCCGCACAGCGATCTGGCCGGCCCGCTGGCGTGCCTGCGCCCGGTATTCGCGAGCGAGGCCGGCAAGGCGGCTGGCGCGGACCCGGGGACGCAGCCCGCCGGCGAGCGAGCCACCACGGACCGGCTGCGCGCGTTGTGGAAAGCGCAAACGGCCCAGTGCAAGCTGTCCGTCGATGCCGATCCGCTTCCCGAAAGCTCGGTGCTGTTCGAGTTCCTGCTGGTCAACGCGCTCAACCTGGAGATCGCGACGTACCAGGACGTGCTGGCCAGGCAGCGCGACGCGTTGGACCAGCGTGCCCGCTCCACGGGGGGCGATCTCAAGGCGCTGCACGTGTTGGCCGCGCTGCAGGACAATCTCAAGGATCCGGCGTTGAAGGACACCGATACGCTCGGCTGGGAGCGCTACGGCGCCGCGGAATACGCCGCCAGCCGCGTCCGCGGCGAGATCGTCCAGGGCGTGTTGTCCGAGCAGGGCAAGGTGCTGCTGCAACGCGCCTACGCGCAGTTTCCCCATGACGCGGGGGTGTTGCAGCTGTGGCTGGAGTACGGCGCGCCGGAGCGGGACGCCGCGCGCCAGGGCTGGCGCGAACTGGCCTTGCTGCAGTTCCACGCCCCCTCGCTGCAGCGGGAGAACACGCACTTCACCATGGTCGCCATGACGCTGTATCTGGCCCTGCAACGGTATCGCGAACTGTCCGAATAGGCGGATCGGGCGCCGCCGCTGGCGGCGTGCTCGGCACCGCTGCCGGCCGCCGAGGCGGATCGCGGTCAGCGTGACCGCGCCGGTCACCGCAAGCGCAGGCTCGCGCTAACGTTCCGATGCACTCACCGGCAGGCGTGGGTTCGGCAAGCGTCCGGGTCGGGGATGCCATTCCTTGCCATGGCCGCGCATGTCCAGCGAGGGACGGCGACGTCGGTGCCGCGGCCGGCGCCTGCGGGCTTTCCGCGCAAGCGCAGGGCATGCTGTACTGCTGCGCCGGCCATCCCGGCCATCTGGATCCAAGGCACTACAGGGGCATCATGCAAGGACGCGACATGGCATCTTCCAGGTGGGGCGAGCTGCTGTTGGTGGTCGCGGTCGCGTTCGGGCTGCTGATCTGGTCCAGCACGTCGGCGCTGGTGTCGGGCGACGTCGCGGGGTCCTTTTCCGAGGACGGCCTGTGGTCCATGCTGCTCTACGAACTGCTGGTCATGGCGCTGCTGCTGCCCGTGCTGTGGTACCGGGGGTGGCGGCCGCTGGCGCTGGGACTGCGCTGGCAACGGCGGGATCCGTGGCCAGGGATCGGCTTGATGTTCGCCTGCGTGCTGGCGTGCTATCCGCTCAAGTGGCTGGACGGGTTCATGGCCGAGGGGATGAACCCGTCGATGGACGCGATGGTGAGCGGCCAGTTGTCGCTGGCCGCGATCGTGGCGATCTCGCTCGTCAATCCGGTGTTCGAAGAAGTGTTCGTCTGCGCCTACGTGATCCGCGCGGTGGAGCGGACCCACAGCCGTGCGGTCGCGGTGAACGTCAGCGTCGCGATCCGCGCCTCCTACCATCTGTACCAGGGTCCGGTCGGCGCCCTGTCGCTGGTCGTGGTCGGGTTGATCCTCGGCTGGTGGTTCGCGCGCACCGGCCGGCTGTGGCCGGCGATCATTGCCCATGGGCTGATGGACCTGATCGCGCTGCTCGCCTATGCCTGATCGATGCCGCCGCCGCCGTTCACGCCGCCGCGGGCGCGAGGCGTCACCGGATCTTGTAGCATCCGCTGCATCGCTCGGCATCCGGACGCCCATGAAGATCGCTCTTGCCGCATTGACACTCGCGCTGGTGGTCGTGGCGCCGGCGCGCGCGGAGCCGCCACGCGACGCCGCCTCACGGCCGATCGCGGCGAACGCCGGAGTCGGCCGCATGCTCGATGCGATCTATGGATCCGGCCGGCCGCATGGCTTCGAGCGCATCGACGTCGGCGCGATCGTCGCCCGCTACATCCCGTTGGGGACGACGAAGGCCGCGGTCGTGGCCATGTTCGCGGACTCTCCAAGTGCGCGCATCGTCGCCAGCAGCGCCGACACGCTCGTGGTCCGGGACGATCGCGGCCGCGCGCTGCTGGATCCGGATGCGCGGTCGGTGGTGATGACCTTCGTGCTCGGCCCTGACGGCACCGTGACGCGCATCGAGGCGGTGTACTTCAAGGCCCAGTAGCCTGCGGTCGCGGCGTATTCATGCGCGTGCTGGTCGATGCGGGTGCCACCCGAGCACTGGTCGCTGGCCCGCGGCGCGTCGGATGGAGGACAATCCCGCTTCCCTTTTCGATTCTGGAATCGCGATGGCAGCACGATGGACATGGACGGCGCTGGTGTGCGCCATGGCGTTCGGCGCCGCGGCGGCCGAGTCGGCGTCTGGCGAGTACGCCACCAAGGCGGCTGGGGCAGCCTGGAGATCAGCGGGCAGGGCAGCGCGCGCCGGTTCTCGATCGAGTCGGTGGGGGCCAATGGCCACACCTGCACGCTGTCCGGCGCGCTGCGCGGCGAGATCGGCGAGACCCACGACACCGGCGACACGCCGTGCCGGGTGTCGTTCAAGCCCACGCCCGGCGGCTTCGACGTGAAGGCGCTGACCGAAGAGAGCTGCCGCGATTACTGCGGCATGCGCGCCAGCTTCGAGGACGAGTACCTGGCCTTGCCGGCGGGCTGCACCGCGCCGGCGGAGCAGAAGCGGCGCACGGCGTACCTGGCCGACTATCGCGGCAAGCGCTATGCGCAGGCGCTGGCGGGCATGGACGCGTTCGACAAGGAATGCGGCACCTTCTTCAACTGGCTGGAGCGCGACCGCTTCATCAACGACCGCGCCATCACCCTGTTGCGGCTGGGGCATCCGAAGGAATGCCTGGCTGCGCTGGACAGCACCATGGCGGGCCGCAGCCGCGACGAGGCGTCGTTCCAGAAGCAACTGGACGACAGCGGCAGCATGCTGCCACCGACCGACTGGGACAGCTATCTGCCGATCGCCAAGTCCACCTGGTTCAACCGCAAGCTGTGCGAGGCGGCAAAGCCGTAGCGGTTCGCGGCCAAGCGACGCGGATCCGTCCCACAACGGATCCACCCTCTGTAGGAGCGGCTTCAGCCGCGACAGAACCCCCGCCACGCGAATCGAGGCCGCAATTCGTTCTTGTAGGAGCGGCTTTAGCCGCGACAGAACCTCCACTACGCGAATCGAGGCCGCAACTCGCGATGCAGCTCGCGTGACCCCAGCAGTCCGCCACAACGACGGTCACCGCTCACTGCTTCAGTAGCGGCCCCAGCGCATCACCGGCGTTCTGCCCGCCCGCCCGTCAGCGCATCGCAATCGCCACGCCAGGAACCTCACCTCGTCCGCATCGCGCCCCACGCACGCGCGGACACCAGCGAAGCAGCGCAGCAGCAACGACGCCTCCCAGTGCGCATCGCCCACCGCCGCCGGCATCGGCGCACCCCCAGACGCACGCAATCGCAGCATCGACGCGCCCCTCAGTACGCCCGGATCGCGACCACCGCACCGCCCTGCAACTCGACCGCGAAGCGGCCGGGCGCCAGCGTCGCGGGCGGCGTGCGTCGTTCGGCCAGTGCAGTGAGCAGCGGCACCGGGTCGCCCTCGAAGGCGACGCTGCGGGCGTTGCCATGCAGCGCGGAGCCGATCACCGCGCATTCGAACGCCGCCACCTGCGCCAGGTGCGGGATCGCCGGCGCCGCGCGCTGCACGTGGTCGAGGAAGCCCAGCGCCTCGCTGCTGGCGAACTGGCGTGGCGGCTGCCGCGCCGCATAGTCCGCGAACAGCGCCTGGAAGGCGGCTTCCCCGCCGTGCGCCAGCAGCATGCGCGTGGTCAGCCGCGCGGCGCTGGCGATCTGCCCGGCGCGGGCGTGGCCGGCCAGTTCGCGCAGCAGCGCGACACCCGGATCGTCCAGCAGTGCGGCGACCGGATCCGCATCCGCCGCGTCGCCGCGCACCAGCGCGCCCAGCGTGCGCTCCCAGGCGGCCGGCGACGGCAGGCCATGGGCATCGTCGCGATGGCGGCCCGGCGTCGATGGCGGCGCGCGCGTGCCCGGCCGGCGCAGCGCCCACAACGCATGCAGCCTGTCGATCTGCCGGCGTACATCGGCGATGCCGACCTGCGGCAGCGCGGTCGGCAACATCTCGAACACGATCGCGCGCAGGTTCGGCAGTGCCGGCACCACCTCCGCCGCCAGCTCCATCAGGGCCGCGTCCACCAGGCCGCAATGCGCGTCCAGCCAATAGCCGCGATGCGCGCAGCCGCCGGCCAGATGCAGTTCGCATACACGCTCCAGCGGCAGCGCGGCGAGCGCTTCGCGCACCGGTTGGCGCCCGTTCTTTTCGTTGGTCCACAGGTTGTGCAGGTCGAGCAGGATGCCGCAGTCGGCCAGCGTCGTGACCTCGGCCAGAAAGGCGCCGTCGCTGAGTTCGCCAGCCACGGGGCGCAGATAGTTGACGTTGTTCTCCACCGCGAACGGCACCTGCAACCCGCGCGCCATCGCGCGGATGTTGGCCGCCGCCTGGCGTGCGCTCTCGACGGTCTGCAGCGGCGGCAGCAGGAAGCCGGAATCGACCGGGCCGCCGTCCACCGGCACCGCGTTGAAGCTCAGGTGCTCGCTGGCCCACGGCGCCTGCAGGCGCTGCACCACCTCGCGCATCAGTTGCAGGCCGTGCGGCGTCGGCCCGATGCCGCCGCCGACCGGAGCGGCCACGCCGTGCACGAGTTTGTGGTGCGGCAACTCGGCGAGCTGCCGCACCATGCCGCTGTCGATGCGCATCGGCGCCTGCGCGTCGCCGCTCTCGAACCAGAAGAATTCCGGTTCGATCTCGACCACCCCGATCGCGCCGTCGTCCTCGGCCAGCACCGGCATCAGCGCCGGCCACAGCACCAGGCCGACGCCGAGGTCGGGCAGCGCGTGCAGCGCCGGCGCCATCGCTCAGCCGCCGAGCCGCGGGATGAACCCTTCGATCTCCAGCGCCGGATTGACCCGGAAATCGCGTTCGAGCACGAAGCGCAGGTCGAAGCCGGAATGGCAGCCGGCGCAGCCGAGCCGGCCGAGGATTTCCCGGGTGACCTTGTTCATCTTGTCGAGATCGTTGCCGACGTCGACCGGTATCGCGACGGTGACCGCGTGCGGGGAGCGGAGCGGCGAGCTGGTCCTGGTTCTCTTCATGTGCGTTCTCCATGAACGTTTGGGATGGGCCTGCGCGCACGCCATCCAGGTCGGAAGGCGCGCATGGCAGGCGGGCGGCCGCGAGTCTTGCCGTGCGGGTTGGATGACGCCGCGCCGGTCGCTGTCGCCTGCCGATGACAACGCCACGACCGCCGCGCAGCGGACACGGACGCTGTAGACAGATGGGTGCGGGCGTGTGTCCGGAAGGCCCACGGCACGGCCGGCGGCGATCCGGCCAGCGCCGAGGTCGACCTGACGCGCGCCGCCGCGCGCGGTCGGCCGTCGCCTGCCGGCCTCTATACTCTGGCGCGCGAGGATTCTCTCGGATGCCACTGGAGCAAGGATGTTCAAGCGATTGCGCCGCCGTTCCGCCGACAAGCGGCCGCCCGCGCCGGCCACGCCCGAGGCCGCGGCGCCAGCCGATGGCGCCTCCGCGGCCGGCGCCCCGCCCATCGACGGCAGCGGCCTGCGCGCCTTGCTGGCGCAGGTGCTGGAAGAGGCGGGCCGGACGCCGGTGCTGCACGCGGATCACCTGCTCCTCGATGGCGAACTGCAGGTGTTCGTCGAACTGATCGAGGTGGCCGAGCTGCCGCCGGACGGCGTTCGCACCGCCACCGTCATCCAGGTCCGCCACCGCAGGTTGTTTCCCGATGGGCTGGCCGAGTTCCAGCACGCGGCGGGGAAGGATGTCGCGCAGAGCCTGGCGTCGGGCTTTGCGACCTGGGCGCGCACCGACCTGGTCGCGCTTTCCGAGGCGGTGTCCGTGGCGCGGGAGGACCGCCGCTGCATGACCATGCGCCTGGAATTGCCACCGCCCGCCGCGCATCTGCGCGAAGTCGTGCTCGGGCCGGTTGCGCGCCTGGGAGGCGCCGCGCAGGCCGCGGTTTGCGATGCCGGCGACGACAGCGAGGAGGACGACGAAGAAGAAGATTTCGACGACAACGTCGACGATGGCGCCGACGCCGACGCCGACGAACAGGCGCATGCGTTCTGCCCGTGCTGCCTGTTCACCCAGAGCCTGGAGGCGTTCCTGCCGCTGCTGGAAGGCGACACGCGCATGCTCGGCATCCGCCTGTTCGCCACGCGCGACGCCGCGGGCGAGATCGCGGCCGATTGCCGGATCAATGGCGTCGATTTCCCCGAGGGCGCCGCCTGCCTGCGCCGCTATGCCGCCACCTGGCCGGCGTATGCCGGGCTCGAGTTCCGCAAGCAGTACGTGGTGGTATTTCCGCCCGAACCGCTGGCTGCGCCGCCTGCGCACAACCTGGCGTCCGAGGGGCATGCATGACGGCGGCACCGGCGAGGGCGCTGTGCGCCCTGCTGTTGAGCCTGCTGCCGTTCGCCGCCGCGGCGTGCAGTTGCGTGATGTACGACAGTCCGGAAGACGCGGAACAGCGTGCGCCGATCGCGGTCGAGGCGGAGATGCTGTCGCTGCGGTACGAGGAGTCGGTCGACGCCGTGCTACCGCTGGCGCCTGTGGTCGAGGTGGTGCGCTGGAAGGTGACGCGGTCCATGCGCGGGCCGTTGGCGCCCGCGCAGACGTTCGAGACCCGGACCACGGTGTCTCCCGCCATGTGCGGGCAGCAGGTGGTTCAACCGCTGAGCGCCAGCAACCGCAACGGCCGTCTGCGCAGGCATTGGCGGTTGTTCTTCAACGGCGCCGCGGATTTCATCGCCACCTGTTCGCGCAGCCAGCCGATCGATCCCTAGGCGTGGCGACGCGTCGGCGCCTTGGTCCGGCCTAGTGCGCGCCGGCGGGCGCCGCCAGCGCCGAGGCCACGATCGCGTGCACCTGCTGCGCCAGCGCCTTGCGGTCGCTGCCGGGGGCGATCGCGATCGGCGCATGGAAGGTGACCCGCACCACCGCGCCGGACAGGCGCAGGAAGTGCGCGACATGCGCGCCGGCCTGCATCGTGCCGTAGAACGCGTAGGCGTCGCGGTCGCCACCGTGCGCCAGGCGGCGGCCATCGACGCACAACACGTCCAGGGTGAACGGCTGCAGCGTCCATGGCCGCGCGGCGGCGTCGCCGCCCAGGAACAGCGAGAACAGGCTCGACTTGAACGGGGCGACGCGCTCGCCGGAGGACGTGGTGCCCTCGGCGAACAGCACCACGTCGTGCTCGGGCCGGATCTGCGCGGCGACGGCGGCGGCGACCTGGGCCGCGTCGAGCCGGCGGCGGCTGATGAACACGGTCTGCGCCAGCGCGCCGATGTGGCGCATGCCGGGCCAGCGTTCCATGTCGTTCTTGGCGATGAAGCGCGCGTGCAGCAGGCTGCCCAGCACCACGATGTCGAAATGCGAGATGTGGTTGCCGACGAACAGCGTGCCGCCGCCGCGGCGCGGCGTGCCCACCGTCTCCACACGGAGGCCCAGCAGCGTGCGCAGGCAGGCGAACCACAGCCGTGGCAGCACGAAGGCGCCGCGTCCGCGGATGACGCGCATCAGCAGCCACTGCGGCGGTATCAGCAGCACGCTGACCAGCACGAATGCGGCGAGCCGGACGGCGCTGCGCAGTCTGGCGAAGAGGGACTGCGACGCGGGCCGAGGGGGAACAGGGAGCATGGCGTGGAGTGACGGGGCGGCGCTGAATGCAGCGCAGTTTACCTGCGATGCCGGCCACTGTCGGCCGCGCAGAGCGGCGGCAGGCTCAAGCACGATGCACCGAACTGCCGGTGGCTCAAAAGCCCCTCTCCCGCCGGGAGAGGGGTTGGGGCGAGGGTGCGGCGCGAAGCGACGCGCGGCCTTGGGCGCACGAGGCTGCGCCCGTCCCCGCATCCGCCCCTTCGGGGCACCTTCTCCCGCAGGGAGAAGAGAACTTCCCGCCCGGTGGCGAGGTCGCGGCGAATGCGCCGTCATCCATGCGGTACGCCACCGCCTATCGCTTCAGTTCGAGCACCGGCACGAAGCCGCCATAGATCATGCGCTTGCCGTCGAACGGCATCGGGTTGTTGGCGGGGTCCATGCGCGGGTCGTCCATGATCCGCTGCATGCCGGCGTCGCGGGTGGCCTTGTCCGGCCATTCGATCCACGAGAACACCACGGTCTCGTCGTCCTTGGCGTCCACCGCGCGGAAGAAATCGGTGCGCTGGCCGCGCGCCACGTCCTCGCCCCAGCATTCGAGCACGCGCAGCGCGCCGTACTCGATGAACACCGCGTCGATGCGCGCGTGTTCGAGGAACGCCTGCTTGTTGGCGGTGGGCACGGCCAGTACGAAACCATCGACATACGACATGGAAACCTCCTCGATCGGCGCGCCGGATGGGCGCCTTCGCGCTTACGACGTCGCAGGGCGCGGGAAATCGACAGACAACGCCATTTCCG
>Ga0070670_100002419_pt1 | contig 15382 bp, 15 predicted proteins | sample KBSS63metaG_FD_64665 | JGI IMG/M metagenome (GOLD analysis project Ga0070670, IMG submission 64665) | Switchgrass rhizosphere microbial communities from Kellogg Biological Station, Michigan, USA - KBS S6-3 metaG | ecosystem: Host-associated > Plants > Roots > Rhizosphere > Soil ... | reverse complement strand
GACCAGCTCGCCGGGGAGAATGCCGAGTCGGTGATCGCGCGCTTTCGCCGCGAAGCTCAGGCCGCCGGCCGGCTCAGCCATCCCAATATCGTGGGGATTTACGACATCGGCGAGGAAGCCGGCACCTGGTACATCGCAATGGAATACGTCAAGGGCCGCGAGCTCAAGAGCTATTTCGAAGCGAACGAGCGCTTCGCGCCCGCCGACATCGTCCGGATCATGACGCAGATCCTCGATGCGCTCGGCTACTCCCACAAATCCGGCGTCATCCATCGCGACATCAAGCCCGCGAACGTCATCCTGCTCGCCGACGGCGGCGTCAAGGTCGCCGACTTCGGCATCGCCCACATCGAATCGTCGAACATGACGCAGGTGGGCACGGTGATGGGCACGCCGAGCTACATGTCGCCCGAGCAGATCATGGGCCTGCCCATCGACGGGCGTTCCGACCTCTTTTCCGCCGGCGTGATCCTTTACCAGTTCCTGACCGGCGAGCGTCCGTTCAGCGGCTCCTCGACGGTGACGATGCACAAGGTGCTCGAGGAGGACCCGCTGCCGCCGTCACGGTTCAACGTGCAGGTGCCCGGCACCATGGACGCGATCGTGCGCAGGGCGCTCGCGAAGCGCCCCGACGAGCGCTATCAGAGCGCGGAAGAATTCGCGACCGCGCTTCAGGGCTCGCTCTCCGGAAAGCCTCCGGCCTCTACCACGGAAGACACCGTGATCGGAACGCCCGCGCCCGCGCCACTGGCGGCGTCCACGCCGGTCGCCACGTCGGCGACAGCAACGTCGACCAGGACGCAGCGGATCGCGGCGGCCGAAACATCCGGGGCCACGCCCGGGCCGCTTCCGGCATCGACCGTCGACGAAAACGCCGCAGCGCCGGGCTCGAAGTCCCAGACGACGGCGATTGCCATCGTCGCCCTGCTCGCGCTCGTCGCGCTCGGTGCGGGCGCGTGGATGATGATGCATCGTTCGACGGATGACAGCCCGAAAGTGGCGAAGGCGCCGCCGGCAGCGACAACCCCCGCCGCTGCACCGGCGCCCGCGGCGACGACGCCGGCATCAGCGCCAGCGCCTGCCGCGGCGAAGGTCGATCCGGGATCCGTGGCCGTCGCCGCCGAAGGCCTGGTCGACCCGAGCGATCCGCGGTACAGCGCCGACAAGTCGCTGATGCAATCGGATCTCCGCGCCGACGCCAAGGGCCAGCTCGTCGCCAAGGCTCTCAGGCTGATGGTCGATCCCAATTCGCTGGCGAACAACTACGCGATCGTGCACGACAAGCTGCTCGTCCAAAGCGCCAATTTCGTGTCTACGGTCACCTCCGAGACTGCGCCGCGAATGGGCAAGGACGGCCTCATGTCGATGCAGACACAAGGTGTCGTGAACGTCCGCGCGCTGCAGAAATCGCTCAACCAGATGTCGCGCGACGAGCGTGTCGATTTCATTCGCGCGAGCGGAGACCCCCGGATCTCCGTGCGCATCGCCGTCCGGGACGCCGACCAGCCGAATGCGCCGCCGCAACCTTCGCCGGTCGCCGAGAACCTGCTCAAGGAGCGCATCAAGCAATTCGGCTTTCGCACCTGGTCGGAGGATGGACCGCCGGATCCCAAGACGACGCCCGATTTTCTGGTGCTCGGCGAAGCGCAGGTGAAGCGCCTGTCCATGCGCCTCGCGGCCTCGGGTGTCGTCGTCACCAAGTACGCGCTCAACTCGTGGACGGTGAAGTGCATCGATCGCGCCACGGGTGAGGAAATCTACTTCAACACGACCATGCCGACCGGAATGGGAAGCTGGGCGAGCGAAGCCGAGGCGATGCAGGCAATCGGTGGCAAGATCGCCGACGAGTTCTCGCGCAACTTCTTCCTGCAGCACGTGACGGTCACGGGGCGGAAAGTCGCGCTCGTGGTCGAAGGAATGCCGAATACCGCCGACGACGTGCTGCTGCGCGAGTTGGTGTCGCTGCCCGCGGTGATCACCGCCACCGCGCGCCAGGGCGGCAACCCGCGCATCTACGACCTGCAGCTCGCCGGCAGCGGCGCCGAGGGCGACCTCGTCGCCGCCGGAATCCTCAGGGCCCTCAACGCGAAGCTCGGCCAGCCGTGCTTTGCACTTGGCCCGATTGCCGGCGAGCAGGTGAACGTGACGTTCGACAAGAGCTGCACCGACGCATCGGTCGTGTCGCGGTTCGACACCAATCCGCCGGCAGGACTCTATGGGGCGCCCCCGCCGCGGCAGAAGGCACTCATCAAGAACCCCGACACGCTGAAGCAGCTCACGATGTAGGGCCGACTCCGGGCGCGCACGAACCTAGGGCCCATTGCCGATGACTCGAAAGATCCTTGGCGAGGAGCGGATCCATCCGGCAATCCGCGCGGCGGTCGGCGGCCATCACGCCGACATCGTGCAGGAGGTCGAAGCCGCGGTCGCGGCGAACGACGTCGTGGTCGTCGGCATGCGGCAGAATCCTGCGCCGCGGCGCGCGCGCAAGGCGCTCGATGCGAAGGGAATCCGCTACAAGTACCTCGAATACGGCAGCTACCTCAACACGTGGCGCCGCCGCAACGCGCTCAAGATGTGGACCGGCTGGCCCACGTTCCCGATGGTCTTCGTCAAGGGCGTGCTGATCGGCGGCGCGAGCGATCTCGAGAAGCTGATCGCCGGCGGCGAGCTCGAGCGCCTTCTAGCCAAGTAAGCGTCGCCCGCTCCGGCAATGACGATCCGCATTCCCGAGGCCGAAATCGAATGGGCGGCCATCCGCGCGCAAGGCGCGGGCGGGCAGAACGTCAACAAGGTATCGACAGCGCTGCACTTGCGCTTCGACATCGCGGCGTCTTCCTTGCCCGATGCCGTGAAGGGGCGGCTCCTCGGGCTTCGCGATCAGCGAATAACGGCTGAAGGCGTGGTGATCATCAAGGCGCAGCGCTACCGCAGCCAGGACCGGAATCGGGCCGATGCGCTGGCGCGGCTCGAAGAGCTCGTCGCGAAGGTCGCGGCGGTGCCGGTCACGCGCAAACCGACGCGACCGACCCGCAGCTCGCAGCGCCGTCGCGTAGACGCGAAGGTAAGGCGCGGCGAGATCAAGGCGGGACGCGCGAAGATAGCGGATTAGGCCGGTTGCGGGAGGTCGGCACGCTCATCCCATGCGAGCCGGGAATCGCGTCACGGCGTCGGAATCATCACGAGCCGGGAATTTCCCGATTCCGCGCCCCATGCTTCTCCGGGGCGACCGAGCATCTGCCGCACGTTGGCGCCGTCCTTGTCGGACGGAAAGGTCTGGAACGTCTCCTTGACCGGATCGAACCGCACGATCGCGTTCGCGACAAAGTCCGTGAGCCACACCTTGTCCGCCGAGTCGACCCAGACGGAGTACGTTCGCGGACGATTGCCCGGCAGCTTCCATTCGCGCCACGCCTGGGTGGCAGGGTCGTACATGCCGACGTGGCCGGTGTTCCAGTAGCTCACCCAGATGTGGCCCTTCGAATCGGACCACACGCGCCGCGCGCCCTGGTCTTTCGTTTTCGGCTCGATCACCGTGGCGGCGCCGGTCTCGGTGTCGATTCGCGCGATGTAGTTGCCGGCAAGCGACGCGTAGTAGACGTCGCCCTTCGGGGTCGTCGTGATGCCGTACGGTCCCGGTCCCCGCGGCGCCTTCCATGTTTTCATGTCGCCCGTTTCCGGGAAGAGCCGCCCGTAATAGCCGTTCTGCCCGGTAAACCAGATGCGGCCCTTCGCATCGAACGTGAGCGTGTTGAGGTTCGCGCTCTCGGCATCCTTGCCAAGCGGAAATACTCTGACGGCGCGCGTCTTCGGATCGACGCGCACGATCGCGTTCTGGCCGCCGTCCGTGATCCACGCGGCGCCATCCGGCCCCACGATGACGCCGTGCGGCGCCGAATTCGGCCCGAGCGGAACCTCCTCGACCTTCGACGTCTTCGGGTCGAGTATCCCCAGCTTGCCGCTGCCCTGTGCGGTGTAGTACACGATGCCTTGGGGCTCGGGCATCGCAGCGACGTCGTGCGGACGGGCGTCGTCCGGCACGGCGAAATACGAAGCCTTCACGGTTGCAGTGCTGGCGGCGGCTTGCGCATGCGCGCACGGTGCGACGATGGCAAGGACAATGGCGCCGCCGGCGGCCGCCACGGATTGCCGGATGGATCGTGCGCGGGATCGTGTCATTTGGGTGCTCCGCTGCCAAGGCTTGGCGCCCTCGCCATGCCGCGGGCGCACGGGTATTATGAACTCGTCCCAGGCATTGCCCACATGCCGGCCGGACCTAAACCCGAGGAGGAACCATCATGGCAAAAAAAGCTTCCATGGACGGCGTCTATCGCGTGACTGAGGTGATCGGGACCAGCAGTGTGTCCTGGGAGGACGCCGCCAAGAACGCCGTGACGACCGCCGCGAAGACATTGCGCGACCTGCGCATCGCGGAAGTCTCGAAGCTCGACATGAAAGTCGAAGGCGGCAAGGTCGTGGCGTACCGCGCGCGCGTTCAGCTTTCGTTCAAGTACGACGCTTGAGGCACTGAGCACCCGACTGCCGGCGCAATGCCACGCCGGCAGTTTCGTAACCGCTAGCGGGTATTGAGGCTTGCCACCGCCGCCGGGCATTGAGGCGCCACCCCCCACTCCCCGTCGCAGTACTCGAGCCGCGCGAGCTCCTTGCACACGAGCCCGGCGATCACGTTCTCGCGCTCGCAGCGAGCGAGCGCGTAAGCGTACTGCGCAAAGCGATCGGCCGCGATGGCGTCCGGCAGAGCAGCCGTCGCGACCGCCGCGGGAGCGAACGCGACGGCAGGGGCCGGGCGTTTGGCGCCGGCGTTGCGGGCATTCGCCGCAAACTGTGCCGCAACTGCCGGCCTGGACCCTTTCCCCTCCCGCGCCGGTTTCCTGTCCGGGACTGCGCGAGGCGCGGGTACCAGGGATTCGAAGATTGCGACGTGCTCGTCCGCGCCCGTGTCGTACGGCGTCTCGGATTCCGTCGCCCGGGACGACGCGGGCAACTCGTCAACGGCGAGCGAGGGCATCGGCGACCGGTTCTTCGTGACCGCGGCCTCGCGCGCTTCAGCGGGCACGCCCGCCGGCAGAGCAGCGGGCGCAGCCGCAGTGGACCGGGCTAGGACGAGGCGATCGGCATCGCCCATCGCGATGTACCCCGTCAGGCACACCGCGAGTCCGAACGCGATGATGGTTGCGTAGGTGCCCCACCCACCCAGCGCGGGTGCCGCCGCTCGCGACGCGCGACGCGCTGCCCGCGAGTACGGGCTCTTGCGCTCGATCGACCGACGGGTGTCCGTGCGCACCACCGGACCTTGCGGCAGATATTCGGTTTTCACGTTCGGCGTGTGCCGGGCGCGGCGCAGCGCCGCCTTGCACTGCGCGCACAGCGTGGCGCCTCGCCGCGCGGGGCGCGCGCAGATGAGGCAGCGTACCGATTGTCCGTAGCGTTCCTGAAAAGTGTCCGCCATGAGTCCGGGATGCCGCTCATGCATGGCAATGATGCGTTATGACGTTGGCATGATAGCAGACGCGATCTCGAACGCAAGCGGCTCCGCTTGCTTCGCGCACGTTTTCGCGCCGACAATGGCGCTCCCGCCGCAAGGCAAAAAGATGTCCGCCGCCACCGATCGTTGGGCAGGCCCTCTCCCCGCCTCGCCGCTCATCCGAGGATTTTTGTGATCATGAACTCGTCTTCCAAAGTCGCCATCGTCACCGGGGCCGGCACCGGCATCGGCAAAGCCGTCGCCACTGCGATGCTGAAGGACGGCTACAAGGTCGTTCTCGCGGGACGGCGCAGCGAGCCGCTGCAGAAGGCGATCGCGGACTCGGGTGCGCCGAACGGCGCAGCGCTCGCGGTGCCGACCGACGTCTCCGATCCCGCGTCCGTTGCGGAGCTTTTCGCGCGAACGCGGGAAACGTTCGGCCGCCTGGACGTGCTGTTCAACAACGCGGGCGTCGGCGCTCCACCGAAGAACCTCGAGGACCTCACGTTCGAGCAGTGGAAGAACGTCGTCGACATCAACCTGACCGGCGTCTTCCTGTGCATCCAGGAAGCGTTCCGCATGATGAAGGATCAGAATCCGCGCGGCGGCCGCATCATCAACAACGGCTCGATCTCCGCTCATGCGCCGCGGCCCAACTCGGCGCCGTACACCTCCACGAAGCACGCCATCACCGGACTCACGAAGTCGGCTTCGCTCGACGGGCGCAAGTACGACATCGCCTGCGGGCAGATCGACATCGGCAACGCACACACGGAGATGGCGGCGCGGATGGCATCCGGCGTGCCTCAGGCGAACGGCCAGATCGCCATCGAGCCACTCATGGACGTCGCCCACGTCGCGAGCTCCGTGCTGTACATGGCGAGTCTGCCGCTCGACGCGAACGTGCAGTTCCTGACAGTGATGGCGACCAAGATGCCCTTCGTCGGGCGCGGCTAGGACGTCGGAAGGCGATCCCGCGCTGACCGCGCCACGACAGCCAGCGCGCAGGAAACACGGCGCTATTTCCAGAGGTCGACGTTCTCGCCCTGCGTCCGCAGCCGCTCGGCGCGGGTCTGGATGAACCGCTGGAACGACGGCTCGTCGCGGTAGGCTCCGCTCGCCACATATTCGAGCGACGACGCGAGGTGGAACGGCCGCAGGTACGCGTCGATGCGGAAGACCTCGCGCCCGTCGGCGGCAAAGAAAATAAGCGCCGGCGTGTAGGTGACGCCAAGCTCGTCCGCCCAGTCGCGCGCCGTCGTCGAGCGGGCGTGGAACGGGGTGGTGAGCGGCGTCGACGCGCCGAGCGCGAACCGAACGACGTCGAAGCCGTCGAGAAGCGCCTTGACCTGTGGGCGCCTGAATCCGTCGCGATGAAGTTCGTCGCACGGCGCGCAATACGGTGTCTCGAACAGCACGACGAGGGGCTTGCCGCCTGCACGCCGGCGAAGATCGTACGGCGGCGGCAGAAAGAAGGACTCGTCGGCGAGCTTCGGGCTCGCGGAATCCCGCGCGTTCCGCGCAAGCCAGGCGCCGAGCGACGTCTTGCGCTCGCGATGCTCGGCGACGTAGTCGAGCACGGCTTCGAACTTGTTCGGCGGGTAGTAACCGTCGAGCCGCGCGACGATCGCGCCCGTCTCGTCGAAGAACAGGATCGTGGGCGTGAACTGCACGCGGAGCTTTCGGGCGAGCTCCTTCTCCGTCATCGTGCTCCCGTCGAGCCACTTCGTTTCGCGGTCGCCGAAGATGTTGAGAGCGATGGCGACGAAGTTCTTGCGCGTCTTCTCGACGATGCGCTGCTGCGAGAAGTTGGTCTTCATGAGCGCCGTGCAGTACGGGCAGCCATCCTGGCCGAAGTAGACCATCAGTCGGCGCCTGTCGCGCTTCGCGTCGACGATGTCCTCGCGGAAATCGAGGAACGAATCGGTGAACCACTTGGGGATGTCGATCGCGTAGGGCGACGGCTCCTGCCCCCACGCGGCGCCGTGCGCGAGCACGCAAAGGAGCCCGAGCGCCAGGAGCCACGCGCAACGCAGCGCATCGCGATCGAAACCTGCGGCGCGTGCCACGCGAGCGATCATCGCGCCGCTTGCCTCCCGCACGTTCGGACTTCAGCCGATGTTCTTGCGGAAGAACTCGAGCGTACGCCCGCGCGCCAATTTGGCGGACGGAGCGTCGTACGAACCGCGCTGGTCGCAGTTGAAGCCGTGATCCGCCGCGTAGATGAACACCTGCGCCTCGGGGTGGGCGGCCGCGAATTTGCGGACGCCGTCGACGGGAATGTGCGCATCGCGCTCGCCGAAGTGCGCCATCACCGGGCACTTCGGCTTTTCGCTGGCGGCTTCGAGCATGCCTCCGCCGTAGTACGGCACCGCGCATGCGAAACCCGACAGGCGCGACGCCGCCGTCCACGCGACGTAGCCTCCCCAGCAGTAACCGACGATGCCGACCTTGCCCGTCGCCGACACGGCGTTGCGTGCCGCGGCGACGTCGAGCAGCGTCGCGTCGATCTGCGTGCGGCCCTTGAGCTCGCGCCCCTTGGCGACGTCGTCCGGCGTATACCCAAGATCGACACCGCGCTGGTAGCGGTCGAACAGCGCGGGCGCGATGACCGCATAGCCATCCTCGGCAAAGCCTTCGCAGACGCTTTGGATGTGACTGTTGACGCCGAAGATCTCCTGCGCGACGACGACGCCGCCGCGCGGCTTGCCCTTCGGATCGGCGCGGTACGCGGCAAGCTTGAACCCGTCGCCGGCCGTCAGTTCGATGACCTCACCCATGATGTCCTCCATGTAGTGCGCTACAGATAGCGAAGTTGAATGTACGCGTGCGCAAGGATGATGGAAAGCAGCATCAGCGGAAAGGCGACCTTCATGAACTCGACGAACCGGAAGGTCGTGCCCGCGCGCTCGGCGAGCCCCGCCACGACCAGGTTGGCCGACGCGCCGATCAGCGTGCCGTTGCCGCCGAGGCAGGCGCCGAGAGACAACGCCCACCAGATGGGCAGCAGCGCCGCATCGCCGCCGAGCGATGGCCCCATCGCCTTGATCAGAGGGATCATCGTCGCGACGAACGGAATGTTGTCGATGAACGCCGACAGAATCGCCGATGCCCACAGGATCGCGAGCGCGGTTACGTTGAAGTCGCCGCCCGTCGCTTTCAGCAACGCGTCCGCGAGAAGGTTGATGAGCCCCGCCTTCTGGATCCCGAAGACGAGGATGAACAATCCCAGGAAGAACATGAGCGTGATCCACTCGGCCTCGGACAGCGCGCCGTGGACGTTCTTCGACTGGGTCTCGGAGTCCTTCCCGAGGTTGTCCAGCAGCAGGAGAATGGCGGCGCCGAAGATGGCGGTGGTCGCGGGCTCGATGCCGGTCTGCCGTTGCAGCATGAAACCCGCGATGACGAGCACGATCACGGCGAGCGATTGCTTCAAGAGGCGCGGATCGGTGATTGCCTCGTTCTCGTTGAAGCTCATCACGTGCCGGCGGTTTTCTTCCGTGGCCCGCAGGTGCCGCCCCCAGACGTAGTACAGAGGGATCATCGTCGCGACGAAGACGACGATGATGATCGGCGTCAGGTGGATCGCGAAATCGTTGAACGTGAGGCCCGTTGCCGAGCCGATCATGATGTTCGGCGGATCGCCGATCAGCGTGGCCGTGCCGCCGATGTTCGACGCGAAGATCTGGGCGAAGAGATAGGGATACGGCTTCACCTGGAGCTCGTCGGTGATGAGCAGCGTCACGGGCACCGTCAGGAGCACCGTGGTCACGTTGTCGAGAAAGGCCGAGAACACCGCGGTGACCGTCGACATCATGATCATGATGCCCCATGGCCGTGCGTCGACCTTCTTCGCCGACCAGATCGCCACGTACTGGAACAGCCCCGAGCGGCGCGTGACGTTGACGATCAGCATCATTCCGAGGAGCAGGCCCAGCGTGTTCCAGTCCACGGCGCCCATCGCCTCTTCCTGGTTCATCACCCCCGTGATGATCAGAAGTCCGGCGCCCAGCAGCGCCACGATCGCGCGGTTGAGCTTGTCCGCCATGATGACGACGTACGTCACGATGAAGAGCGCAGTCGCCACCCAGAGCGGCGACAGTCCGAAGATGACCGACGCGGCGTGCCCGCCCGCGGGCGCCGTCACTTGCCCGCTCCGCCATGGAGCGTTGCGAGAAGATCGCGCGACGAAACCATTCCGACGAGACGCCCGCTGTCGCGTTCGACCACCGGCACGTTGTTCGCGCCGTTGTGCAGCAGCAGCACGATTTCGACGGGCGGCGTGTCCGGATGAACGACCTCGTCCACCTTGTCGACGTAGTCGCGCACGAGGTCACCTTCGATGGCGTGCATCCTCCCGCGGAGCTCCTCGAGCGTGTCGGACACGAAGCTCAGGTCGTGCAAGCCCTTGCCGAGAAGGGCCGCCCGCGGCAGCAGTTTCGCGTACAGCTTCTCGAGCTTGAACATGCCGAGTAGCGCACCCGAAGCGTCGACCACCGGCAGGTCCGAGATCCGGTTGCCGAGCATTTGCTCGAGCGCGATACCGACCGTCTGCGTTTCCGTAAGGCGGGGAAAGTCGGTCTGGTAGATCGCGTTAGAGCTCATGGGCGCACGCCTTTCACCACGGGGAGGAATCGATGCGGAACGACGTTCGGTGATCGGAGACGGTCGAACAGAGCGGAATTCTAGCCGAATGCCCGCGCTATAATCCGCGGCTGCGGCAATTGTCCAGTGCTCCTGCCGCTGTCGCTTCCGACGCCCTACACCGCATTTGCCTGCGACTGGCACCCCGCAACGGGTGACAGGCCGATCACCCCGAAAGTCGCCATGTCCTTTGCTTCGCTCGGCTTGTCCGATGCGCTCGTCCGCGCCGTGACCGAACACGGCTACACCCAACCGACGCCGATACAGCAGCAGGCGATCCCCGCGGTGCTCGCGGGTGGCGACCTGCTCGCGGGAGCGCAGACCGGCACCGGCAAGACGGCCGGCTTCGTGCTGCCGATGCTGCAGCGCCTCGCCGCCGCGCCAGGGTCGTCGCCGCAGCCGCAGCGTTCCGGCAGGAAGCCGATCCGCGCGCTGATCCTCACCCCGACGCGCGAGCTCGCGGCGCAGATCGAGGAGAGCGTGCGCGTCTACGGCAAATACTCGAAGCTCGCGTCGATGGTCATGTTCGGCGGCGTCGGCATCGGCGCGCAGACCGCGACGCTCCGGCGCGGTATCGACATTCTGGTCGCGACGCCGGGTCGCCTGCTCGACCATCAAGGCCAGGGCAATCTCGATCTTTCCAAGGTCGAGATCCTCGTGCTGGACGAGGCCGACCGGATGCTCGACATGGGCTTCATCCGCGACATCCGGCGCATCTTGTCGCTGCTTCCCCGCAAACGGCAGAACCTCCTGTTCTCGGCGACCTTCTCCGACGAAATCAAGGATCTCGCCGACACACTGCTCGACGATCCCGCGCTGATCGAGGTCGCGCGGCGCAACTCGACGGTCGAGATCATCACCCAGACCGTGCACCCGGTCGATCGCAACAGGAAGCGCGAGCTCCTGTCCCATCTCATCAAGACGCAGAACTGGTATCAGGTGCTCGTGTTCACGCGCACCAAGCACGGCGCGAACAAGCTCGCCGAGCAACTGAACCAGGACGGCATCACGGCGCTCGCGATCCACGGCAACAAGAGCCAGGGCGCGCGCACGAGAGCGCTCTCGGAGTTCAAGGATGCGAGTCTTCAGGTGCTGGTCGCGACGGATATCGCCGCCCGCGGCATCGACATCGACCAGTTGCCGCACGTCGTCAATTACGACCTTCCCAATGTGCCGCACGATTACGTGCACCGGATTGGCCGCACCGGCCGCGCCGGCGCGACGGGCGAGGCCATCTCGCTCGTCTGCGTGGACGAGCACGAGTTTCTGCGCGACATCGAAAAGCTGATCAAGCGTACGCTGCCGCGCATCGTGATCGCCGGCTTCGAGCCCGATCCCCGCGCGCGCGCCGAGCCCATCCTGCAGCGCCAGGGTCGGGGGCAGCCGCGCGGCGAGCCACGCGGCCAGCCGCGCGAGAAAAAGCGCGGCCAACACAATGTGCAAGCGCAGCAGCGCGGCAACGCTCCCAAGGGTGGCGCGGGGAGCGCATCCAGACCGGCGGCCGGCGGCAGAAGCAAGCCGCCGCCCGGGGCAAGACACAAGCCGCACGGCGGCGCGACGAACAATCCGGAGGGGCACGCTCGGCAAGGCGCTGCCGCGCAGCCGCGCCATGGCGCAGCGTCCGCACCGGCAGCGACGCCCGCCGCGAAGAAGGCGCGCGTCATCCACCGCTTCGGTGGACGCGGCCGGTAGCCGAGTTTCCAAACCCGGCGCGCGACCGCGAGATGCAGGCGATACCGCACGTCGTCTCTCTCACGTCGCCGCTCTTCCTTCTCGCGTTCCTGGGCTATGCGCTGGTGCGCTGGTTCGGGTGGCCGAAGGAAGTGTCCGACGCGTTGACGAAGTTCGTCTTCGCCGTCGCGATTCCGGCGGTGCTGTTCCGGCTGATGAGCGACTTTTCGCGGCTTCCGCCCGTCGACGTGCGTCTTCTGATCGCGTACTTCGGGGGCTGCCTGCTTGTGTTCCTCGTGGCCCGCGTGATTGCGTCGCGGGTGTTCGGGATGGACGGCGTCGAGCAGTCGGTCTTCGGTGTCGGCGGCATTTTCGCGAACAACCTGCTGCTCGGTCTTCCGCTGGCGACGATCCTGCTCGGCGAGGCGGCGCTGCCGGTCGTCTCGATGGTGCTGGTCTTCAATTCGCTGTTGCTGTGGATCCTCGTGACGGTGTCGGTCGAGTGGGCGCGGACGCGCCACGTCTCGCTCCGCGGCTTCGCGGTCACGGTGAGAAACGTCGCGATGAATCCGGTGGTCGCCAGCATCCTGATCGGCACGCTGTGGGGATGGCTGGGCCTTCCCGTGCCGTCGATGGCCGACCGCACGCTCGAGCTGATCGGCCAGGCGGCAATCCCGCTGTCGCTCATCGCCCTAGGGATGGGTCTCGGCGAGTTCGGCGTCACCGAGGGTTGGCGGGAAAGCACGGCGATCTCGTTCGTGAAGCTCGTGCTGCATCCGCTCGCGGTCTGGTCGCTCGCCTACCTGCTGCGCCTGCCGCCGCTCGAGACGCGGGCGGTCGTGCTGCTCGCTTCGCTGCCGGTGGGTGCGAACGTCTACCTCATGGCGCGCGAGTTCAACTCGCTGCCGGGACCGGTCGCCGCGAGCCTCGTGCTGTCGTGTGCGGCCGCGGCGGTGTCCACTCCGCTGGTGCTCGTCCTCATGACGGGCTAGCAGCGCTTTTTCCGCCGGGGGCGCTGCACGAAAAGCAGGCTGACATGCCGCGACGGAACCCGTAGCATGGGAGCCAAGCGGGCATCCCGCGCTGGACCGGAGACGAACATGGCGAAGAGCAAGAGCGGCAGCGGTTATCCGAACCCGAAGGGGCACACCGGCCCGAAAACGCAGTTTCCGCAGGCGAAGCGGCCGGTCGGCGGGCATCCGGCGCCGCGGGTCCTGCCACGGACGAGGGCGAGCCCGAAGGGCAGGTAGAGCCTGCAAAAGCGAGGTCGAGACGATGTGACCGCGATCGACGATCTCCGTGCCGCCGCGCTCGGGTTCGGTGCGGAGCGTCACTTCGCCAAAGCGCGCGCCCTGGCAACGGCTTCGGCAGCGGAACTTGCCGATCCTGACGTTCTCCTCGCTTATCACGACTGCCTGCTGTGCCTCGCGGCGTACCCCGAGACGCGCGACCTCCTCGCCGCAACGCGCCGTGAGCTTCGCCGCGTCGCCGCTGCCGCGCGCGCGCTCTACTCGACCGGCCCTTCCCGAGCCCGGGCGAAGCTTGCGAACACCGGCCTTGCCGGCACCGAGGTCACGATCAATTTCGGCTGGGACATCGCTCGCTGGCTGGCCGACCGTTTTCCCAGAAACGCCGACGTCGATTCGTTCGGCGACGACGGTATTCCGCCGCAAGAGATCCTGGCCGAGTCTCTTGCCGCCATGGAATTCGAGCTCGCCGCGTCGGAAGCGGACGCTCTCGAATTCATCGAGACGGCGAACGACAGCGACCGGCGCACGAGCCTCGCCTGGCTCGTAGCCGCGCTTGAGCGCTTGCCCTGCCGCGACGCGCTGCGTGCCACGCTGTGGGACGCCATGCGCCCGTTCATCGTCATCCGCACCGCGAGCTCGTTGCTGTCGCGCACGTTCGCGCGAGGACTTCCCGCGCCGACGTACTACCACCGCGAACCGCTGCGCAAACGCATCGACCTGCCGGCGCTCGTCGACGAGCCGCTGCCTTCTCCGCGCCGGCTTTCTGCAGCGGACCGGCAACACGTCGTCGACGTCGGGCGTGCCGTGCTCGCGGCGCTCGGCCGCGAGACCGATGCCATCGCTCTCAGCTATCCCCACGGTGTGCGTTGGTACGACCTCGCGCGCGGCACCGCGATCGCGCTCTTCACGATGCGCCCCGGCCGCCGCGGCGCGCTCGATTCGCACGTCGGCATGATGCTGTTCAAGAACGGCGTCGCCGTCGGATATGGCGGCGGCTGGCCGTTCCTCGGCGATTGCCGGATCGGCGTGAACATCTTTCCCGCGTTTCGCGGCGGCGAGTCCGCGCTGCTGTTCGGACAGGTGCTGCGCGTCTATCGGCAGTGCTTCGGTGTCGGACGCTTCATCGCCGAGCCGTCGCAGTTCGGGGGAACGAATCGCGAAGGCCTGCGCTCCGGCGCGTTCTGGTTCTACTACCGGCTTGGATTCCGTCCCATCGCCTTGCAGGAGGCGGGCCTCGCTGCCGCCGAGTGGTCGCGAATGACCTCGGATCCCCGCTATCGAACGCCTGCGCGCCGCCTTCGGACCTTCACAGGCGGCGACATCGAGCTCCGCCTCGATCCGACGCCCGAAATCGAAACGAGCGCACTGAGCGAGCTCGTCACGGGCTGGATCGGCGAGCGCTTCGACGGGAATCGCGTCGCGGCCTCCAACGCGGCTACGGAGCGTGTCGCGCGCGTCCTCGGCGCGACGGACCGCAGTGCGTGGCCGGACGACGAGGTCAATGCGTTCGTCATGCTTTCAACGCTCATCACGCAGATTTCCGGTCTTCGTCACTGGTCGGACGCCGAGCGGGCAAGCCTCGTGCTGCTGATGCGCGCGAAAGGCGCCGACGAATTCCGGTTCCATGCCCTTCTCCGCCGCCATCGCCGATTGGTGTCCGCGCTGCGAGCCCTTGCCGGCAATGGCGCGCCCGCTTGACGACGCGTAGAATCCGCCGTTCGCCGCACGGTCAGCGGCCACCATCGCGCAAGCCCCCCTCCCATGGCGACTGCAAGATCCCGTCCCAAACGACTCTATCGCGTTCGCAACTCGAACATCCACGGGCGCGGCGTGTTTGCAGCCGGGAAGATCGCCAAGGGCACGACGATCATCGAATACCGCGGCGAGCGCACGACGTGGGAGATCGCGCAGGAGCGTCCCGACAGCGACCCCGACAACCCGGCGCACACGTTCATTTTCGAGCTCGACGACGGCCGCGTGATCGATGCCGCCGTCCGGGGCAATGCGGCGCGATGGATCAATCACTCCTGCGCGCCGAACTGCAAGTCGTACGAGGACGAAGACGGCCGCGTCTACATCGAGGCGAAGCGGGACATTGCGCCGGGCGAGGAGCTTACGTACGACTACCGGCTGCAGTACGACGGCCGCATCACGCGCAAGGTGAAGGAGGAATACGCCTGTCGCTGCGGCGCCCGGCGTTGCCGCGGCACTCTTTTGTTCAAGAGCGCCTGACGATGGCCCGCAAGCGCACCGCTTCGCCTTCGGGCACCGTCGTCGTTCTCGAGCACGAATCGCGCGTGCTCGCCGACAATCCGCTCGGCGACCCGCATCG
>Ga0070670_100002416_pt1 | contig 15388 bp, 9 predicted proteins | sample KBSS63metaG_FD_64665 | JGI IMG/M metagenome (GOLD analysis project Ga0070670, IMG submission 64665) | Switchgrass rhizosphere microbial communities from Kellogg Biological Station, Michigan, USA - KBS S6-3 metaG | ecosystem: Host-associated > Plants > Roots > Rhizosphere > Soil ... | reverse complement strand
GCGCTGCCGGTGCCGTGGGTGAAGCAGCCGCAGGACACCGCGGGCCGCCGTGTGCTCAAGAGCGCGTTCGCCTGGCTCGATCGGCACCCGGCATTGAGCCACGCGTTCGAGCGCGTCGAGTACCTGTCGAAGCGCGAGGTCTTCGGCTGCAAGAACTGCGGTAACTGCGTGCTCGGCAGCATGGAGTACGTCTGTCCGCAGACCTGTCCCAAGCAGATGCGCAACGGCCCGTGCGGCGGCACCGATCACGGACAGTGCGAGGTCATCCCCGAACAGCCGTGCATCTGGGTGAAGGTGATGGAGCGGGCCGAGGCCTCGAACCAGATCGAAAGCCTCAAGACCTTCATTCCGCCGCCGGACCGCGCGCTGACCGGCACCGCGTCGTGGCTCAACTACTACCTGGAGCGCGACAGCCGTCCGGGACGGCCGAAGAAGGGGAGCGTGGATTCCCAGGGAACCCCGGACGACGATCCATTGACCGCACAGACGACGAGAGTGGATACACGATGAAATCAGCGCTGGAGATCGCCCAGGAAGCCAAGCTGCGCCCGATTACCGAGATTGCCGCCGCGGCCGGCATCGAGCCGCATGAGCTCGAGGCCGCGGGGCAATATCGCGGGAAGGTGCTCCCCGCCCTGCTCGAGCGGCTGCAGGGCCGCTCGAACGGCAAGCTGGTGATCGTCACGGCGATCACGCCGACCAAGGCGGGGGAGGGCAAGACGACGACCAGCGTCGCGCTGACGATGGGGCTGGGCAAGCTGAATAAGAAGGTGATGCTGTGCCTGCGGGAGCCGTCGATGGGTCCCATCTTCGGGATCAAGGGCGGCGGCACCGGCGGCGGCTACGCGCAGGTGGGACCGATGGAGGACATCAACCTGCATTTCAACGGCGATTTCCACGCCGTGACCGCGGCGCACAACCTGCTGGCGGCGGCGCTGGACGCCTCGATCTACAACGGCAACCCGCTGGGGATCGACCCGTCGTCGGTGATGTGGCCGCGAACGCTGGACATGAACGACCGCGAGCTGCGCTACACGGTGGTGGGGCTGGGCGGGAAGGCGCACGGGGTGCCGCGCGAGAACCAGTTCGTGATCACGGCGGCGTCGGAGGTGATGGCGGTGTTCGCGCTGTCGAGCGACCTGCAGGACCTGCGGCAGCGGCTGGGGCGGATTGTGGTGGCCTCGACCTACACGGGCGAGCCGGTGACGGCCGAGATGCTGCAGGTGGCGGGGGCGATGACGGTGGTGATGAAAGACGCCATCAAGCCGAACCTGGTGCAGACCTTGGAAGGGCAGCCGGCGCTGGTGCACGCGGGCCCGTTCGGCAACATCGCGCACGCGGCCAATTCGATCATCGCGGACCGGATCGCGCTGAAGGCGGCCGACTACGTGGTGACGGAGGCGGGGTTTGCCAGCGACCTCGGGTTCCAGAAGTTCTGCGACATCGTGTGCCGGGTGGGCGGGTTTGCGCCGAGCGCGGCGGTGCTGGTGACCACGGTGCGCGCGACCAAGTCGCACGGCGGGAAGCCCTTCAAGGATCTGGGGCAGGAAGACCTGGTGGCGCTGCGCAAGGGCGCCGACAACCTGGCGGCGCACGTGCACATCGTCAAGCAGTACGGGCTGCCGTGTGTGGTGGCGATCAACAGCTTCCCGACGGACACGCCGGCGGAGCTCGCGCTGGTGCGCGAGCTGGCGCTGGCCGCCGGGGCCGAGACGGTGGTGGCGCACACCGGGTTCTCCAACGGCGGCGACGGCACGGTGGATCTGGCCAATGCGGTCGTGGCCGCGGCCGACAAGCCGAACACGTTCCAGTTCCTGACGCCGCCCGGCACGCCCATCACCCAGCAGATCCAGGCGATCGCCACCAAGCTCTATGGCGCGGCCAATGTGGATCTGGAGTCGCAGGCGCGCAAGGATCTCGAGAAGATCGAGAAGCTCGGGCTCGGCACCGCGCCGGTGTGCATGGCCAAGACGCACCTGTCGCTGTCGCACGACGGAAACCTGCGCAACCGGCCCTCCGGCTTCACGCTGCCGGTGCGGGCGCTGGTGCCGAGCGCCGGCGCCGGCTTCGTGGTGGCGCTGTGCGGCGAGATGCAGCGGATGCCCGGGCTCGGCAAGACGCCGGCGTTCCACAACATCGACATCGACGCCAACGGCAACACGGTGGGACTGTTCTAGAGCCTCTGGCCTCTAGCCGCTAGCCTCTGGGCAAGAGGCCAAAGGCTAAAGGCCAAAGGCGAAGGTAGAGGGAGCGGGGGAATGCGCGCGACCGACTCAGTAACGATTCGCGTGATGCTGGCCGGGGACTGCCCGCTGCTGCGCAGCGGGTTCCGCCAGGTGCTCGAAGCCGCGGGCGTCGCGGTGGTTGGAAGCGTGGCGACCGCATCGGAAGCAGCGGGGCTGCTGGCGACGGTGACGGCCGACGTCGTCGTGGTGGGCAACGTGACGCGGGACGAGGCCGGCGCCGACGCGCAGGAGATTCGCGTTGCGCACCCCGCCATCCCGGTGCTCGTGCTCGGCCGCTCGGGCGATGCAGACGCCGTGCGGGCTGCGCTCGCCTCCGGCGCGCGCGGCTATCTGTCGCTCGAGGCCGCCGCGGATGGCGATCTCATCCAGGCCGTGCGCAGCGTGGCCACCGGGGAGCTGTATCTCAGCCCGGAGCTGGCGGCGTCGCATGCCGCCACGCCTGCAGCTCCGGCACGGCCGGAGCCGTCTACGGCGCGCCTCACCGAGCGGGAACGGCAGGTGCTCACCCTCGTTGCGCGTGGACGCTCCAACCGCGAGATCGCCGGGATGCTCGGGCTCAGCGCAAACACCATCGCCGTCCATCGCGCCAACCTGATGAAGACGCTGGCAGTGCGCAAAACCGCCGCGCTGGTTCTCTACGCGGTGCGCCACGGGTTGGTGACAGCGGACTGATACTTGTCGGCTCCCGGCTCCCGGCTCCCGGCTCTGGGCTTTGGGCTTTGGCTGGCTCCGGGCTTCGGGCAGAATGGGCGCACTCGATAGCGATGCGCGCGACGCTCTGCAGTCTCGTCCTCGCCGCCGTAGCCGGTCTCGCCGCGCACGCCGCCGGCCGCGCGTCGGTCACCGTTGCGGGCGGCCGACTCGAAGGCGCCGCCGGACGGGACGCCGCCGTCCACGTGTTCAAGGGGGTTCCGTACGCCGCGCCGCCGGTCGGGCCCCGGCGGTGGAAGGCTCCCGCGCCGCCGGCGGCCTGGAGCGGGGTGAGACCGGCGGATCGGTTCGCGCCGGCCTGCGTGCAGAACGTGACCGGCGCGCGCCTGCCATGGACCGACGAGTTCATGCACCAGGGCGCCGTGGACGAGGACTGCCTGTATCTCAACGTGTGGACCACGGCCAGCCGCGGCGCGCGGCGGCCGGTGCTGGTCTACATCTACGGCGGCGGCTTCAACGAAGGCTCGGGCTCGGTGGCGATCTACGACGGCGAGGCACTGGCGAAGAAAGGGCTCGTCGTCGTCACGTTCAACTATCGGGTCGGCGTGCTGGGGTTCCTGGCGCATCCCGATCTCGGCGCGGAATCCCCCCACGCCGCGCCGGGCAACTACGGCCTGCTCGATCAAGTGGGGGCGCTGCGCTGGATTCAGGAGAATATCGCGGCCTTCGGTGGCGATCCGGCCAACGTGACGATTGCCGGGCAATCGGCCGGCGCGATGTCGGTTTACCTGCTCACCGCGTCGCCGCGCACTCGCGGACTCTTCCATCGCGCCATCGTGCAGAGCGGCCCCGGCGGCCTGGCCTCGTTTGGCGTCGGCTCGGCGCGCGCCCTGGCGCAGTCGCGCACCGTGGCCGGCCAGGCTGGCGCGGCGTGGGCGAAGGCGCACGGTGCGACGTCGCTCGCGGCGCTGCGCGCGCGAGCTGCGCGAGAGCTGCTGGCTCCGGTGGCGGGTGCACCGCCCGTGCGGTTCGCGCCGGTCATCGACGGCTGGCTGCTGACTGAAGACGTCGATGCCGTGTACGCGAAGGGGCGCCAGCAGGACGTGCCGCTGCTCACCGGCATGAACGCCGACGAGGGCAGCGCGTTCGAAGGTTACGGCACCGCCACCATGGCGTCGTTTCGCGAGCAGGCGCGGGCGCGGTTCGGCGATCGGGCGCCGCAGTTCCTGGCGCTCTATCCGACGGCCAGCGACGGCGACGCCGCGCGCGCCCAGGTGCGCAGCGCCCGTGACGGCGCGCTGGTGGCGCTCCAGCAGCTGGCGTCGCAGCGCGCCGCCACCGCAAAGACGCCGGCCTTCCTCTATTACTTCGAGCACGCGATCCCGTGGCCGGAACACCCGCAATACGGCGCGTTCCATACCGGCGAAGTGCCATATGTCTTCGGCAACCTGGCGCTGCTCGAGCGCCCGTGGACGGCAGTCGATCGCACCCTCGCCGAAACCGCGTCGTCGTATTGGGTGCGCTTTGCCACTGCTGGTGATCCCAACGGCCCGCGGCTGCCGGCGTGGCCGGCGTACACACCGTCGTCGCCGTCGGTGATGGTGCTCGGCGACACGCCCACGGCGCGGGTGCTGCCGGACGGCCGAGCCCGCCGCTTCTTCGAAGCAGCGACGAACTGAGCGTCGCGCGCGTAAGCTATGGCCACTTTGGTCCTCCTCGTATTCGCTCTGGCCGCCCTGGCCGTCCCGGCGATTGCTGCCGCGCAGGACGGCGCCGCGCTCTTCAAGGAGCTCTGCTCGTCGTGCCACGAGACCGCGGTCGATCGCGCGCCGTCACGAGAGGCGCTCAGGGCGATGAGTCCGCAGCGGATCCTCGACGCGATGGAAGCCGGTCCGATGGTGGCGATGGCGCAGCTGCGCAGCGGGTCGGAGCGGCGCGCGATTGCCGAGTTCGCGAGCGGCCGTGGCTTCGGCACGCCGTTCTCGATCGCCCCGGCGCCGAAGGCGCTGTGCACGACCGGCCGCGGCACGTTCAGGATGACGCCGGCGGCGCCGGTGTGGAACGGCTGGGGACAGAACGCCTCGAACACGCGTTTCCAGGCCGCGCCCGCTGCGGGGCTCTCGCCGGCCGACGTGCCGAAGCTCAAATTGAAGTGGGCGTTCGGCCTGCCGGGCGACGTGCAGTCGTGGGCGGGGATTACCCTGGCGGGCGGCCGGCTGTTCTTTGGCAGCATCCAGGGCAACGTCTATTCGCTCGACGCGAAGACCGGCTGCGTGCAGTGGGCGTTCGACGCCGGCACCATCGTCCGGACATCGATCAGCGTGGGGCCGCTTGGCACGACGGGGCGTTATGGCGCCTTCTTCGGCGACGCCCGCGGCAACGCCTACGCGCTCGACGCGGCCACCGGCGCGCTGGTGTGGAAGGTGGCGGCCGAGACCCACCCCTCCGCACGCCTTACCGGGTCGCCAATCCTCCATGACGGCCGCCTGTACGTGCCGGTGTCGTCGAGCGAGGAGGGCGTCGGGTCGCTCATCGATTACGAGTGCTGCAAGTTCCGCGGCAGCATCGTGGCGCTCGACGCTGCCACCGGCCGTCAGATCTGGAAGACCTACACGATCCCCGACGAGCCGAAGCCGGTGCGGAAGAACGCCCGCGGCGTGCAGTTGTGGGGGCCATCGGGCGCGCCGATCTGGTCGAGTCCGGTGGTCGACCCGGTGCGCCGCGCGCTCTACGTGACGACGGGCAACAACTACAGCGATCCGCCGACGACGACGAGCGACGCGTTCCTGGCAATGGATCTCGAGACCGGCCGCATCCTGTGGACGCATCAGGTGCACGCGCGCGACGCCTACGTGTCGGCGTGCCGTCTCGAGGACAAGACCAACTGCCCCGAGGCCAAGGGGCCCGATTTCGACTTCGCGGCGTCGCCGATCCTGGTGGCGCTCGGCAACGGACGGCGCGTGCTGGTGGCCGGCCACAAGTCGGGCAACGTCTACGCCGTCGATCCCGATCGCGAGGGCGCGCGGCTGTGGGAGACGCGCGTGGGCGAAGGCGGGTCGATGGGCGGCGTGCAGTGGGGATCGGCAGCCGACGGCCAGAACGTCTACGTAGCGCTCTCGGATCTCGGGCGCATCATGCTCAGCTACACGCAGTTCACCGATGCCGACCGCAACCGCGGCGGCGGCATGTTCGCGCTGCGGCTGTCCGATGGTGCGCGGGTGTGGCACACGCCGCCGGTGCCGTGCGACGCCCGGCCGCGCTGCAGCCCCGCGCAGTCGGGGGCCGTGAGCGCCATGCCGGGCGCCGCCTTTGCCGGATCGCTCGACGGACACCTGCGCGCCTACTCAACCACGACCGGGGCCGTCGTCTGGGACTACGACACGGTGCGGGCCTTCGAGACGGTGAACGGGGTGCCGGCCCGCGGCGGGTCTCTCGACGGTCCGGGGCCGGTCATCGGGGGCGGCATGGTGTTCGTGAACTCGGGCTATACCGTCGACGGCGGCGCCCCCGGCAACGTCGTGCTTGCCTTCGGATTTGACTGAAAACGGCGCATTACTCCCCCGTCCATGGGGGGCGCCGGGCGGCTGAAGGCGGTATGATCTCCTTTGGACTCAAGTACTTCGATATGCGAAACATGCCTCGGGCGCTGGGCGCCTGTCTCCTGCTCGTCACCGTCTTCGCCGCCGGCGTGCGCGGCGCGGCCAGCGAGGTGGCCGACGCGGTGATGAACCGCGATCACGCCGCGCTGCAGGCGCTGCTGAAGAAGAAGGCCGACGTGAACGCAACGCAGCGCGACGGCGCCACCGCGCTCCATTGGGCGGTGTATCACGACGACGCCGAGGCCGCCGATCTGCTGCTCCGCGCCGGCGCCAAGCCCAACCTCGCCAACCGTACCGGCATGACGCCGCTCGCGATGGCGGCGCTCTACGGCAACCCGACACTCATCGACCGGCTGCTCAAGGCCGGGGCCGATGCCAAGGCCGTGGGGCCGAACGGCGAGACGATGCTGATGTACGCGGCGCGCAACGGACGCCCGGAGGCGGTGAAGCTGTTGGTCGAAGCCGGCGCCGACGTGAACGCCAAGGAACGGTTGCGCGGCACCACCGCGCTCATGTGGGCGGTGGAACAGCGGCACCCCGAAGCGGTGGGCGTGCTGCTCGCCGCTGGCGCCGACTACGCCGCCAAGTCGGCCGGTGCCGGGCTGCCGCGCAACTACCTCGCGCCGCGCGTGAACACGCGCGCCGTGGAAGAGGCGCAGAAGCGGCGCGTGCGCGCCCAGCAAGCCGGGCGCACCTACGAACAGCAGCTCGAGTGGGAATACGAGAACGGCATGGACCTCGGCGCGTCGCGCAACGCGTTCACGCCGAACCGCGCCCGCGGCGCCCAGCCGCCTGCGGCGCCGGCCGGCGGCGCCCGCGGCGGAGCCGCGACGCCGCCACCGGCGGCACCCGCGACGCCTCCTGCCGCCGCACCGGCAGCCGGGCGCGGCGCGGCCGCGCCAGCCGACGACAACGACGACTCCGAAGTGGTCGTGGCCGGCCTCGTCGGCAGCGGCGGCGGCGGCCTCACGGCGCTGACGTTCGCGGCGCGGGAAGGCGACATCGAGTCGGCGCGCAAGCTCCTCGACGCCGGCGCCGACATCAACCAGGCCACCGAGTATGGGTGGACGCCGCTGCTCACGGCCGTCAACAACCGCAACTACCGGCTCGCGATGCTGCTGCTCGACCGCGGCGCCGACGTCAACCGCGCCAACAAGGGTGGCTGGACGCCGTTGTACCTCGCGGTGGACAACCGTAATATCGAGGGGGGCGACTATCCGGTGCCCAAGCCGGACCTCGATCACCTCGATCTGATCAAGGCGCTGCTCGCCAAGGGCGCCAATCCGAACGCGAAGGTGAAAGACAACACGCTGACCCGCACCATCTTCACCATGCAGTGGTTCTTCGAGGACGGCGCCACGCCCTTCATCCGCGCCAGCCAGTCGAGCGACGTGACGCTGATGAAGCTGCTCCTCGAGAAGGGCGCCGACGTGAAGGCGGTGACCGCCAACGGCGACTCCGCGCTGACCGCCTCCGGTGGTATCGGCTGGGTGGACGGCGTCACCTACGAGCGCTCGCCGGCGGAGAACCTCGAAGCCGTGCGGCTGCTCCTCGATCTGGGCGTGGATCCAAACCACGCGAACAACGAAGGGCGGACGGCGCTGATGGGTGCCGCGCTGAAGGGCCGTCCCGACGTGGTGAAGCTGCTGGTCGATCGCGGCGCGAAGCTCGAGCTTCGCGATCGCGGCAGCCGCGACACGCACATCCCCGGGGCCACCATTGCCGGCGTCACCTTCCAGGCGGTGGACTACGCCGAAGGGCTCGTGCGCGTCGGCGTGCAGTCGGCGGTGGAGCGTCCGGAGACGGCGGCGCTGATCCGCAAGTTGATGCAGGAGCGCGGCCTGCCGGTGCCCGCGCCCGGCCGCACGCTGAACTCGATCTGCGTGGTACCGCTCTGTCAATGAGAGGGGTTGCCGCCGTCATCGTATGGGGGGTGAGCGTGGCCTGGGCCACGCAGACGCCCCGTGCGCTCGAACCAGCCTCCGCCGCGCCGCAGTCCACGCCGGCGGCAGCGCCCTCGCCTGAGCTCAAGGCGACGCTCGACACCTACTGCGTCACCTGTCACAACCAGCGGCTGAAGACCGGCGGCCTGAGCCTCGACGGCATCAGCGTAACCGACGCGCCGGCGCACGCCGACATCTGGGAGAAGGTGATCCGCAAGGTGCGCGGCGGCATGATGCCGCCGGCTGGGGCACCACGACCCGCTGCCGACACGCGCACCGCGCTCGTCACCTATCTCGAGACGTCGCTCGACCGCGCCGCGCAGGCGTCGCCCAATCCGGGCCGCCCGCTGGCGCACCGGCTCAATCGCTCCGAGTACGCCAACGCGGTCCGCGACCTGCTCGACCTGCGGATCGACCCGTCCACCATGCTGCCCGCCGACGACTCGAGCGGCGGGTTCGACAACAACGCGGACGTGCTGGGCGTGTCGCCGGTGCTGCTCGAGAGCTACCTCACCGCGGCCGAGCGGGTGACCGCCCTTGCACTCGGCGACCCCAAGCTGCCGCCGGTCGGCGAAGTGTTCCGCGTGCGCCAGGACGCCTCGCAGGACAAGCACGTCGAGGGGATGCCGATCGGGACCGTCGGCGGCGAGGCGCTCGATCTGACGCTGCCGCTCGACGGCGAGTACCAGTTCGAAGTGCGGCTGTTCCGCACGAACCTCGGCACCATGCGCGGCCTCGAATATCCGCAGCAGCTCGAGATTGCCGTGGACGGCGAGCGCGTCCACCTGGCGTCGTTCGGGGGCGACAAGGAGATTGCGGCGTCGAGCGAGAACCCCACCACGACCGGTAACGACGTGGACGGACGCTTCACCGCCCGCGTGCCGCTCAAGGCGGGGCCGCGCCACATCACCATCGCGTTCCTCGAGAAGACGCACGCGCTCAACACGCGCCGGCTGCAGAACTACGTGCGCAGCTCGTCGGATACCATCGACTTCTCCGGGTATCCGCACATCGATCAGATCATCTTCACCGGGCCGTTCAACCCCACCGGCCCCGGTGACACGCCCAGCCGCCGCCGCATCTTCTTGTGCCGTCCCAAAGACGCGGGGGACGAAGAGCCCTGCGCTACGCGCATCCTGAGCTCGCTCGGGCGCCGCGCCTACCGCGGCGACTTCACGCCCGACGACCAGAAGGTGCTGCTCGACTTCTTCCGCCGCGGCCGCGCCGACGGGAAGAACTTCGAGGCGGGGATCGACCTGGCGCTGCGGCGGCTGCTGGCCAGCCCGAAGTTCGTCTTCCGCGTCGAGCGCGATCCGGCCAGCGTCGCCGCGGGCGCGGTCTACGCGCTCGACGACGCCGAGCTCGCGTCGCGGCTCTCCTTCTTTCTCTGGAGCACTCTTCCCGACGACGAGTTGTTGACGCTGGCCGCGCGCCACCGCCTGCACGAGCCGCAGACGCTCGAGCGTCAGGTGCGGCGCATGCTGGCGGACCCGAAGGCGCAGTCGCTCGTGGACAACTTCGTGGGGCAGTGGCTGCAGCTGCGCAACCTGCGCAACAAGCAGCCGAACTCGCACGAGTTCCCCGATTTCGACGACAACCTCCGCCGCGCGCTCGACACCGAGCTCGAGATGTTCTTCGCGTCGATCCTGCGCGAAGACCGCAACGTGCTCGATCTGATGACGGCCGACTACACGTTCGTCAACGAGCGGCTGGCGAAGCACTACGGCATTCCCAACGTCTACGGCAGCCATTTCCGCCGCGTCACGCTGACCGACGATACCCGCAAAGGGCTGCTGGGGAAGGGCGCGATTCTGATGGTCACTTCGCACGCGCACCGCACCTCACCGGTGCTGCGCGGCAAGTGGGTGCTCGAGAACGTGCTCGGCACGCCGCCGCCGCCGCCGCCCGACGTGGTGCCGCCGTTCGACGAGGAAGCGGGCGCCGCCAAGCCGAAGTCGGTGCGCGAGCGCATGGAGAACCACCGCCGCAACCCGGCGTGCGCGAGCTGCCACCGCATGATCGATCCCGCGGGACTGGCGCTCGAGAACTTCGACGCCACCGGCGCGTGGCGCACGCGCGACGGCGGCACCCGCGGCACGCCGGTCGACGCGTCGGGGCAGCTCGTGGACGGCACCCGGATCAACGGCGTGGTGGAGCTGCGGCAGGCGCTGCTGCGCGAGCCGGCGACGTTCGTGCGTACCATGACCGAGCGCCTGATGACTTATGCTCTGGGCCGCGGCCTGACGGCCACCGACATGCCGTCGGTGCGGGCCATCGTCCGTGACGCCGAGAAGGATCAGTACCGGTTCTCGGCGATCGTGCTGGGCGTGGTTCGCAGTGTCGAGTTCCAGAAACGGCTGAAGGCCCCGGGTTCAGAACCGCTGGTAGCAGTGTCCAACGAGTTGTCTAGCCCGCGCTCCGCGCGGGCCAGTAAGTAGCGAGAGCGAGGGAGAGCGCCGTCATGTTCATCACGAAGTCGTCGGTATCCCGTCGAACGGTGCTGCGTGGCATCGGTGCCACCCTGTCGCTGCCGCTGCTCGACGCCATGGTGCCGGCGCTCACGCGCACGGCGCTCACCGCCGCGACGCCGACCAAGCGGTTTGGCGCGATCTTCGTGCCGATGGGCGAGCGGCCCAGCCACTGGACGCCGCCCACCACCGGCGCCGGCTTCGAGTTCAGCCCCATCCTCAAGCCGATCGAGAAGTTCCGCGACTACGTCAACGTGGTCTCGAACATCGACCGGCCGCTGCAGGGCACGCACGCCGTGAGCACCGGCACCTGGCTCACCGGCACGGCGCCCAAGCGCACCGAAGCCGAGGACTTCATCGCCGGCACCTCGCTCGACCAGATCATCGCCGCGCAGATCGCCAAGGACACCGTCTTCAAGTCGATCGAGATCGCCACCGAGGATCAGAGCGGCTACGTGGGCGCCTGCGACGTCGGCTACAGCTGCGCCTACATGAGCACCATCTCGTGGAAGTCGCCCACCGAGCCGATGCCGATGGAGACCAACCCGCGGGTGGTGTTCGAGCGCATGTTCGGGCGCCCGGGCTCGGCCGAGGACCGGCTGACGCGCATGCGCCAGAACCGCAGCATCCTCGATTCGGTGCGCGGCGACGTGGCGTCGCTCGAGAAGGGGCTCGGCGCCCGGGACCGTGTCCGCCTCGATCAGTATCTCGACCACGTCCGCGAGGTTGAAACCCGCATCCAGCGCGCCGAGAAGAAGGCGGCGACCGAGCTGGTCATCCCACAGGCGCCGGTCGGGATTCCCGAGTCGTGGGAAGAACACGCGTCGGTGATGTTCGACCTGATGGCGCTGGCTTACGAGGCGGACCTGACGCGCGTGTTCACGTTCATGCTGAACCGCGAGGCCAGCCAGCTGGTGTTCCCGGACCTCGGCTTCAACGAGCCGTGGCACCACGTGTCGCATCACGGTAACGAGCCGGAAAAGCTGGCGCTGCTCGTGAAGCTGAATACGTTCCAGATCAGCCTGTTCGGCAAGTTCCTCGACCGCCTGAAGAACACCGCTGACGGCGACGGCTCGCTGCTCGATCACTCGACCATCCTGTGGGGCAGCGGCATGAGCGACAGCAACACCCACTCGCCGCTCGACGTACCGTATCTGATGGTGGGGAAGGGCGCGGGCGCGTTCGGCGGCAACCGTCACCTGGCAGCTCCGAAGGGGACGCAGCTCGCCAACGTGATGCTGACCGTGGCGCAGAAGCACGGCGCCGAGATCGACAAGTTCGGCGTCAGCACCGGCGCCTTTGCGCTCTAACCGAGGCTGCGCGGTCGTGAACCGGCTCGCTCGCACTCTGGCTCTGGTCCTGCTCGCGGCTGCCGGCCTGTCGGCGGCGGGGCCGGTCCCCTCGCTGCTCGATGCCGTCAAGCGCGGTGATCGCGACGCGGTGCGCGCCCTGCTGCGCGCGCGCGCCGACGTCAACAAACCCGAAGCCGACGGCACCACCGCGCTCCACTACGCGGTCGAAGCCGACGCCCTCGACCTCGTCACCCAGCTCGTGCGCGCAGGCGCCAACGTCAAAGCGGCCAACCGCTACGGCATCGCGCCGATCACGCTGGCGGCCACCAACGGCAGCATCAAAGTGCTCGAGGCGTTGCTCGAGGCGGGCGCCGATCCCAACGCCCGCACCGCCGCCGGCGAGCCGGTGATCATGACCGCCGCGCGGAGCGGCAACGTCGACACCGTGTCGCGACTCATCGCCCGCGGCGCTGACGTCAGCGCGCGCGAGCCGTGGTTCGGCGAGACGGCCATCATGTGGGCCGCCTCGGAAGACCACGGCGACGTGGTGCGCGCGCTCGCCAAGGCCGGCGCCGACGTGAACGGCCGGTCCACCGTGCTCGACGCGCCGGTGCTCGAGTTCCCGCGCAGCGGCGGCCCCAACTCTCCGTTCCCGCGTGGCGGCTGGACGCCGCTGATGTTCGCGGCGCGGCAGGGGTCCTCCGACGCGGCCAGAGCGCTCGTCGAGCTCGGCGCCAACATGAACGCGGTGGCGCTGCCGGAGACCGACGTGCCGCTGAAGGGCGACGAGCTGGCCAGCGTGGACAAGGGGATCGGCACGACGGCGCTCGTGTTCGCCATCATCAACTCGCATTTCGATCTCGCCGCCATGCTGGTCGACAAGGGCGCGGACCCGAACGTGGCGGATCTGTCCGGCGAAACACCGCTTTACGCGGCTGTGGACATGAACAGCATGCAGTGGACGCAGGGGCGTCCCGCGCCGATCTTCAACGACAAGCTCGACGCGATCGATGTGGTGAAGCAGCTGCTCGCCAAGGGCGCCAACCCGAACGCTCGCCTCAAGCGGCCGCCGCTCAAGCGCCATCACGACGCGGGGACGACTCTCAACTTCGGCGAAGGCACCACGCCGCTGATGCGCGCGGCCCGCACCAACGACACCGCCGCCATGCGGGCGCTGCTCGACGGCGGCGCGGATCCATTTGCGACGCTGCCGGACCGCACCACCACGCTGATGATTGCCGCCGGCCTCGGCTACGGCGGGCTGCGCGGCGAGGCGATCCGCATCGTCGTGCCGACGCCCGAGGGCGCCGTCGAAGCCTGTAAGCTCCTCCTCGACCGTGGCGTGGACGTGAACGCCTTCAACACCGCCGGGCAGACGGCGCTGCATGGAGCGGTCGGCCGCGGCGAGCCGGTGGTCGAGCTCCTGGTGGCGCGCGGCGCCACGCTCACCAAGAACAAGGCGGGGCTCACGCCGCTCGACATCGCCAACGGCGCCGGTGGGCGCGGCGGGCGGGGCGGGGTCGTGCGCGAAGGCGCGGCCGCGATCCTGAAGAAGCTTGCGCCGGATGCGGCAGCCAGGCCCGCAGTCCCGGCCAGACCCACCACCCAGTCGCCCTAGACGTCTTGACCGGCTCGAATGCTTGATCTTGAGTCGAATTGCTTATCGGTCAAGACGTCTCAGCCCGCGCGGATGCGCGGGCAAGCGAACCGGGAACTAGCGAGGCGGAGCCGAAAGGCTCCTCGGTCGGTCCTCGGCGGAGCCTCGCTAGTGCGTTCCTGGCACGTCGCCGCCGTCCTCGCGGCGGCCGTCATCTCCTTGTCTGCCTGCGGCGGTGGCGGCGAAACGCCGGCGCCGCCGTCGAGCGCGCCGCCGGCGGCGGCCCGCCCCCTGTTTACCGGGCGCCCCATCGGCCTCGGTCCCCAGGGCGAGGAGCGCCCGATGATTTCGCACGTGGCGATCGCCGACCTCGACGGCGACCGCTTGGCTGACGTGCTGGTCTGCGACGCCTTTCGCAACCTCGTCACGTGGGTACGGCAGTCGCCGCGTGGCACCTTCACCGAGCAGACGCTGGCGGCGGTGCGCGCGCCCGCGCATGCCCAGGCCGTGGACATCGATCGCGACGGCGACCTCGACGTGCTGGTCGCTTCGCTGGGCTTCCTGCATCCGAACAACGCGCGGATCGGCGCCGTGCTGGTGCTCGAGAACGACGGCCACCAGCGCTTCACGGTGCGCACACTGGTCGACAAAGTGGCCCGGGTGGCCGACGCGCGCGCGGCCGACCTCGACGGCGACGGCGATCTGGACGTGAGCGTAGCCGGGTTTGGCTACGACGACGGCGAGACCAGCTGGCTCGAGAACACCGGGGGCTGGACGTTCGCCATGCACGTGCTGCAGCGGCTGTCGGGCGGGATCAACGCCATCCCCGCCGACGTGGACGGCGACGGCCGCCCGGACATCGTGACGCTGGTCAGCCAGGAGTGGGAGGAGATCTGGGCGTTCGTCAACGGGGGCAACGGCCGCTTTACGCCGCGCCTGGTGTGGGGCTCCACCAACCCGGACTTCGGATCGAGCTGGATCTCGATCGTCGATCTGGACGGCGACAAGGATCCCGACATCCTGTACGCGAACGGGGATGCTTTCGAATACGCGCCGCCGAACAGCCGCCCGTGGCAGGGCGTGCAGTGGCTGGAGAACAAAGGGCAGTTCAGGTTCGAGCTGCACCGCATCGTCAGTCTGCAGGGCGCCACCAGCCCGCAGGCCGCGGATCTGGATGGCGACGGCGACCTCGACGTTCTGCTCGTCACCGCCAACAACGACTGGAACGACCCCAAGGCGGCCAGCCTGGTGTGGCTCGAGAACGACGGGAAGATGGGGTTCACGCGGCATGACATCGCCTCGTCGCCCACGCACCTCAACACGCTGGATACGGGTGATCTGGACGGCGACGGCCGCCCCGACGCGGTGACCGGCGGCATGCACATCTCGAGGCCGTATGACCGCCTCGGCCGCGTCACCCTCTGGACGCGGCCTCGCTGAGGACTGGTGGGACAGGTGGGACAGGTAGGATATCAATCATGAAGTCTGCGACTCGAGTTCTCATCGGTGCCGCTGTCGCGGCGCTTTTCACGGTAGCCGTCGGCGCGCAGTCGTCCGCGATTCCGCGCACGCCATGGGGCGACCCCGACATC
>Ga0070670_100002415_pt1 | contig 15390 bp, 7 predicted proteins | sample KBSS63metaG_FD_64665 | JGI IMG/M metagenome (GOLD analysis project Ga0070670, IMG submission 64665) | Switchgrass rhizosphere microbial communities from Kellogg Biological Station, Michigan, USA - KBS S6-3 metaG | ecosystem: Host-associated > Plants > Roots > Rhizosphere > Soil ... | reverse complement strand
GTTGAGCTTGGGGCTCATCGTCGTGATCGTCATGTCGTTGCCGCCGTTCTGGCTCGGCGGGAAGACATACAGGAAGTTCTCGTACGACCCGTCGTACAGGCAGCCGTTGCGCGGCGGCCCTACCATGAAAGGCTCTTGCGGCGCCAGGTAGCTGTTCGGGTTGAAGACGAGCCTCAGCTGGCCGGGGTTGGCGGGATCAGGCTGCGCCTGCATGCCGTTCCAGTTCGGGGCCAAGCGGTTCGGGTGCCCCTTCGAGAGATTCACGCCGTCGTACTTCGGATCCTCGGTGCCCAGGTTCTCCAGCACCATGCACAGCTGGTCCCCATTTGCAGGGTTTGGCTTGTTGTAGCGGCTCTGCAGCGGGATCGGCTGCGTCAGCGCCGGGGCGTTGCGCGTGTCGCCCGGGACCGCGCGATATTCAATCGGCAGCACCGGCTTGCCGTTGGTGCGATCCAGAGTGAACTGGAAGGCCGACTTGCTGCCGTAGTACAGCACCTTCTTCGTCTGACCGTTGACCACGATGTCGGCGAGCACGGGCGTCAGGGCATTGTCCATGTCCCAGATGTCGTGCTTGACCGCCTGGAAGTGCCACTTGTACGCCCCGGTCTTGTAATCCAAGGCGACGACCGAGCTGCCGAACAGGTTGTCACCCGGCCGGCCTTCGCCGTTCTGCGAGCCGGTGCAACTGCGCACATTGCCGAAGGGGACGTAGATCATCCCCAGTTGGTTGTCGATCGCGCCCTGCTGCCACGGCGCGGCGCCGCCGGTGAGGTAGCAGTTGTTCGGCGTGTCGTTCGGCGTGACCTTGGTCGTCCACGTGTCGCCGGCGTCGAAGGTGGTGCCGTTGACGTCGGTGAACGAGGTGCCGTGCGGATAGGCGCCGTAGAACGCCCAGACCAGCGAGCCGTCGCTGGCGCGGATCGCGAAGAAGGCGCCGCGGGGGTTGTCGTTCGACCCCATGAAGACCAGGCCGTCGTGGTAACGCGGCGCGAGCTTGGAGGCTTGAAGCGTCGTGCCGTTGTCGGTGGGCACGACCGCCCAGACGACCGCGCCGGTGTCCTTGCTAAGCGCGACCATGCGGTTGCCGGCGGCGGTGGTGAAGACCTTGCCTTCGCCGACGGAGACGCCGCGCTGCTGAGTGGCAGGTCCGTAGCCGTTCGCTTCCATCGACGGCACCCACTTCCACTTGACGACGCCGGTGGCGGCATCGAGCGCAACCACGCCGCCGCCCGGCGGGTTCACGTACATCACGCCGTCGACGACGATCGGGATCGTTTGCTGCGCCGTCGCCGTGCCACCGGGGCCCGGCAACGGCTGCGTGACGGGCTCGGCGGACAGGTTGGCCTGCCACGCCGCCCCAAGGTTCTTGACGTTCGACTTGTCGATCTGCGTCAGGGACGTGTAGCCCTGGAAGGCGAGGTTGCCTGAGGTGTGCGGCCAGTCCTTACCGGCAGGTTCAAGGCCCGACTGCGCCAATGCCATGGTCGGTGCCGCTGCGGCGGCGAGCAATGCCGCGACGAATTTGGGTTTCATAAAGTCTCCTAGAGAACTGTCGAGCGTGGTTGCGCTGTCTCGGAAAAGGTGGCCGGTCCGTCGGAGGCCTTGCCCTGCCCTTCGGCCTTCGAGGGGCCTTCTGGCCGAGCAAATGGCACCTCACGTCAAAGCTTGGCAGACCGCGGCAGGATGTCACGCTGCCAACAAATAGACATGGCCCTTTTGTTTGGTGACCCGACCCGTGTCGCGCAGATTCATGCGAAGCGCGCTTACGACCGCGGCGCCGTGGCGCGCACGTGCCGGGCGCGATCGTCATCGGCAATCAAAGAGCGCCTTGTGGCCTCGCGGGCCCGCACCTACTCGTCCGTCGTGATCGGCTCTTCGGCTCCATCCGGAGGACTTTCCGCCCCTGCGGCGGCGCCATGGGGCGCCCTCGCGGCACCGGCGAGCGTCACCGCGGCAGCGGCCGGACCATCTATCAGCATCTGGCATGACCCGGAAGCGCACGCCAGCGAGAAACCGCTCAAGGGGCCGAGCAGTTGGTGCCAGGCGGCTTGTACATCTCTTCCCTGCCACTTGAACGTCACCAGCCGCGCGCCAATGTGCTCGCCGCCGCGAACAGAGGTTTGAGTCTCGGCAGCCAGCATCTGAATGGCCTGCCGAACAGGAACCCGCTCGAGATCGATCAGAAGATCGGCACCTGCCCACCGGATTGCCGCGTGCTGAAGCGCCGGATCTGTGCGCTCGTTGCTCGAGCGAGCGCGAGCCGACTGCGACGGGTCAAGTGACGCCGGCCCGGCAGCGCCATGGATCGATCCATCGCCAGAGCAGCCGGTTGCGCCGGCACATGGCCAGAGGATGCGTCGGCCGCCAAAAAGTAACCTGCCAGGACTCCCGGGACCAGCAGTCCTGCGATCAAGCTCACCATCAACGGCCACCGCGTCCGCCACGGCGATGATGGCCGCCACGGCTCCGGCTCAGCCCATCGCGCAGCGCGCTCGTTCGCAGTTCGGAACAAGCCCTGAAGAGACTCGGGGTCGACCTTCGGTCTGCGTTTCATCGCTTCGTGGCCTAGGCGGTTCACGGGACCGTACGCTTGGCACGAGCCAAAATGGCCTCGTGCCGCTGCAGGACTCGCCGCGCACGCTCGGCCACGGGAGCATCGATCATTTTCCTGTCGACGGCGGTTGCCCCAAGGCCACTCTTTTCCGCAGCGGCGAGCACGTCGACAGTTCTTCGCGCAGCCTCGACTTCCCCCGGCGATGGTGCGAACAGTTCGTTGAGGACTGCCACCTGCGCCGGATGGATGCATGAGGCACCGGCGAATCCGAAGCCTCGCGAGCGCTTGACCATCTCTCTGAAAGCCGCTGCATCTCCGAAGTCGGCCATGCTGCCGATCACGCCAAGGGGCAGGACTTGCGCCGCTCGGGCAGCGAACACGACATGTTGCTTCGCGACCAGCATGGCCTCCGGCGTGGGTTCGATGCCGCAGTCGAGGGCGAAGTCCTCGGTGCCAAGGTTCAGGCCGACAATTCGCATGCTCGCCTTGGCGATGTCGGCCATCGCCAGCCACCCCGCCGCGGTTTCGATCAGAACGATCAATCGCGAGCGCCCAACAGCCAAGCCACGGTGCAGCTCGATCTCAGAGATGTGCTCGTCGATCAGTCGCACCTGATCAGCGCTTTCGACTTTGGGCAAGACGAAGCCGTCGACGTCGGGACCGACCGACGACTCGATGTCGCGTACCGCCAGTGACAAGGGTCGGTTTATGCGCACAAGGACGTCTGCGCCGCCGCGGCGAACTCGGGCGGCATTGCTTTCGACGCAGGATCGAGCCTCCTTCTTGGCGGCAAGCGGCACGCTGTCTTCAAGGTCGATCTGGATGCAGTCCGCACCGCGCTCGTGGGCTTTGGCGACGAAACGCTCGACATGAGCGGGCACGTATAGCAGCGACCGCCAGACCGGCAGCGAACGCATCATTCGATCGGCTTGAAGGATCGCGCGCGAGATTCGCTCACGACACCCGCATCGATGAGCCTCTGGTAGGCGTCGTCCGCGATTCCCAGCGGCGCAAGGACCTCGCGGTTGTGCTGACCGAGCCACGGCGCCGGCAGGCGAATTGCTCCCGGCGTGCCGAGCAGCCGCGGAACAACGTGATGCATCGGCAGCAAGCCCATCTCCTCGTCGGGATAGACTGCTAGCAATTCGCGCTCAATGACGTGAGGATCGACCACAATTTGAGATACATCGTAGATCGGACCGGCAGTCACCTGCGCCCGGTCGAAGATTGCCACGGCTTCCGCCTGCGTGTACTGCGCGATAAAGGCACCGATGATTGCATCGAGCTCAGGCGCATGTCGGACCCGGTCGGCGTTGGTCTTGAACCTAGGATCATCGATCAGCTCAGGGCGCCCAATGGTGCGCAGCGTGCGCTCTGCCATCTTTTGCGTCGATCCGGAAAGACTGACGTAACGTCCGTCCTTGGCACGATATGCATTGCGCGGCGCCGCGTTCGTGGAGCGGCTGCCCGTCCGCTTGCGCACCTTGCCCGTCAGGGAATAGTTGGCCGCTTGCGGGCCGAGCATCGCCAACAAGGGGTCGAGCAGTGGCAGATCGATAACTTGGCCGACGCCTCCGTTGTGCTCTACTTCTCGAAGCGCAATCATGGCCGCAGATACGCCATAGAGGCCGGCAATGCCGTCCGCCAGGTACATCGGCGGCAGCACCGGTTCGCGATCCTCGAATCCGTTGATCGCGGCGAAACCCGCCATTCCCTCGATCAACGTGCCGAATCCCGGTCGCTGGTGATATGGCCCCCCCTGGCCCCATCCAGAAATTCGCATGACGATTAAGCGCGGGTTGCGAGCACGCAATACGGCCGGTCCGAGCCCCATGCTCTCCAGGACACCCGGGCGAAAGCTCTCGACGAAGAGGTCTGCCGTCGTGGCCAGTTCCAGCAAGATCTCGCATGCCCGCGACTTGTGCAGGTCGAGGCACAAGCTCTTTTTGTTGCGCCCGTAGACCTTCCAATGCGTGGAAACTCCCTCTGTCTGCCATGCGCGCAACGTGTCGCCGCTCGGAGGCTCCACCTTGATCACTTCGGCACCGAAATCACCAAGGATCTGCGTCAGCACGTTGCCCGCGAACAGGCGCGACATGTCGACGACGCGCATCCCACGCAGGGGCCCCGTGGCCGCCGGCGTGTAGTCACGCCGCTTGAGAGCGCTGGGCCGAAGCGACTTCTCTGCCACAGTTGCTGGAATAGCGCCTTTGGCTCGTGCGGTAGATGTGATGCCAGCCACGGTATTTCCGTCAATCGACGACGTTGCCGCCCTTGAGGAAGTCGGCAATGTCCCAGTATCCGGTGCGTGGCATCGGCACATCCCCGCGGGTCCTGACTTCCAAGAGGAAGGGGCGTTCCTGGGCGAGTGCATGACGCAGAGAGTCGTCCAGCTCGAGCGGGTTCGCCACCAGCATCGAATCGATGCCAAAAGCCTTCGCCAGCATCATGAAGTCGGGGTTGTAGGCCTGCCCCCCTGGCCGAGTGAATTGCGTGCCTTTCGTATTGTCGAAATAGGACGCGCCCACCGTCTGGATGGTCGAAAAGCAGAAGTTGTTGAATAGAACCCAGAGTACGGCAACGTCGAGCTCGACGGCCGTCGCCAACGCACCTATGACCGACGTCAGACCACCGTCGCCGACGAGCCCGATCACTTTTCGGTCCGGGGCACCGAGCTTGGCACCGATTGCGGCAGCCGGCGAGAAGCCCATCGTCGCCATGCCGCCGCTGGTGATGAAAGAGCGGGGGCGTTTTACCTGCAGCTGCTGCCCGGCACCGTTCTTATTCCAGCCTACGTCAGTCACGAAGATCGCATCGTCAGGGGCGGCCTCCGAGAGAGCTCGCAGCAGCCGAGCGGGATGGATCGGTGTTCCCGTGTTGCTCTGCGTTTCTGACACTTCCGCCTGCCACTCCCGCTTGCGACGGATCACGTCTTGGGCCTGCCGGGTGGCGCGGGCCGGGGGCCGCGGCGAGGGTCCGAGACGATCGATCAGGGCTCGCAATGTCGCCTTGGCATCGCCGACGATTCCAATGTCGACCGGATAGCTCTTGCCAATCTCACCAGGGTCGATATCGATCTGGATCAGTTTCGAGCCAGGGATCGCAAAAGTGAACTCGGGGCGCCAGGAGCTGCAATCGGCTTCGCCGAACGCGGTGCCAATGGCCAGGACGACATCGGCGTCGCGCGTCGTGTCGTTCGCCGCACGGGTGCCCCAGATTCCAGTCGTTCCAACCGACAACGGGTCCGTCTCGGGAAACAAGCCCTTGCCCATCAAGGTCGTCGCAACAGGCGCCTGCAGCGCTCGCGCGAGCTCGCCCACTTCGTTCATCGCGTCGGACAAGGCTACGCCGTTTCCCGCGAAGATCACCGGACGCTCGGCATCGGCGAGAAGGGCTGCCGCTGCAGCCACGCCCTCCGCCGCCCCCGTCGTTCTGGTGAACGAGGGTCGGCGGTTCAGCGTCTGAACTTCGGCTTCGAGCGGCGCTGAAAACACGTCCATCGGCACGTCCACCAAGACGGCCCCGGACCGGCCGGTTCGCGCCAGGCTGAAGGCGCGCGGGAGGACGTCAGGCAACAACTCGACATCGTCCACTCGCCACACACGCTTGCAGACAGGCTTGAAGATGTCGCCCTGCGAAGCGTCGGCGTGGAGACGAATTGCCTGGTGCGCTTCGCGTGCGTTGTGATATGCGGGTGTATTGCCGGAGAACACCACCATCGGCGTTCCATCCGCTGCCGCGGTCGCCACGCCGGTCAACGAATTTGTCAGGCCCGGCGAGAGGTGAACGTTGACGACAGCCAATTCCCCCGAAACACGGTAGTAGGCGTCGGCCGCGTGGACTGCCTGTTGCTCATGACGAAACGAGACGTACTCGATTCCCAGGCGATCGCACGAGTCGATGAGCGCGTAATTGGTGTGCCCGCATTGGCCGAACACCTTGGTTACACCCTCTAGTTTCAGACAGTGGGCGATGTACATCGCCCCCGTCATGCGCGTCGTTGTCATGGTTTTCGCTCCACCTAGGAGAGGCTCGCCGTGATCAGGCGCTCTTCTGTCATTTCGCGCATCGCGTAGCGCGGGCCTTCGGTACCTATGCCACTGTCCTTGACGCCGGAAAACGGCATCAAGTCCACGCGACTGCTCGAAGGCTCGTTGATGTGAACCACCCCGACGTGAAAGCGACGAGCGGCATCGAGTGCTTTCATGATGTCACGCGTGAAGATGCCTACGGCAAGGCCGAACGGCGTTGAATTCACTTGCTTGATCGCATCGTCGACATCGTCCACGACGATGACTGACATTACCGGAGCGAATATCTCCTCGCACATCACGCGCATACTCGAGGTCACATCGATGAGGATGGTCGGCTGCAACAGCGCGTGCTGACGACTGCCACCTTGTAGCAGGCGCGCGCCTTGGGAGACGGCCTCCTGCACCCATGATTCGGCACGGATTGCGTCGCGCTCGCTGATCATCGGTCCGATCATCGTGGCTCGATCGTGCGGATCACCCACTTTGAGCGAACGCGCGGCCTCCAGCAGGCGCGGCAGAAACTCGTCGATGACCTTGCGGTCGACGAAGAGCCGCTGGATGGAAGTGCACGCTTGGCCCGCTCTACGAAACGCCGACTGCACGCAGCGAGTCGCCGCACGATGCAGGTCGGCGTCGTCACATACCAGCGTCGCGGCGATACTGCCCAGCTCGAGTGCCACGGGGCGAAGTCCCACGGCGCTGCGGATCTGCTTTCCGACCGGCGTACTGCCGGTGAAGGAATAAAAGGCGATGTCGGGATGGGCGACCAGCCAGCCGCCAACTTCGCTACCCGGCCCCTGCACCAAATTCATATGCGCCGGAGGCAATCCGGCATCGAGCAGTACTTGCGCGAGCAATGTGCCGCTAAGTGGCGTCGCCTGCGGTGGCTTGATGACCACGGTATTGCCCGCGGCGAGCGCGGGGGCAACCTTGTGCGCCACCATATTCAGCGGAGAGTTGAACGAAGTGATGCCGCAGATCACGCCGCGTGGAACGCGTATCGTGAACGCCATCCGATGCTCGTTGCCTGGCGCCGATTCGATGGGGACGACCTCGCCAACCAGGCGCTTACCCTCTTCCGCTGACACGACGAATGTCTGAGCAGCCCGCCGTACCTCGTTCTCTGCGTCGACATAGGGAAAGCCAGCCTCGGCGACGATGGTCTTCGCCAGCAGGTCGCCCCGCTCCGTGATCAGCTCCGACGCACGTACCAGTATTTCGTACCGCTCGTGGGGAGTGAGGCGTCTCTGTTCGAAGGAACGACGCGCAGCGACGACCGCGGCGTCGACCTGCGCCTTGGATGCGCGCTCGCAGCTGGCGATGGTCGTGCCGGTGAATTTGTCGAGCACCGCAAAGGTGTCGATTCCCTTGGTCCACTGGCCATCAATAAGGAGCTGTGCTTCGCGCACCTCCGACGAGAGAACTTCGGATTTCATGCAAGCGCTCCTCAAGATGACATGCGTTGGCGGCAAAGCCCAGATGACCGCCGCACCAACGACGGCCTAGCTGTCGCGACAATGGCCCGCGATGTTGTGCAGTTGCATGGCTGTCCCCGGGACTCTTTCGTGGGAGCGAAAAGCCTCGAAGAGCGACTTCTCCAGCGCGTTGGCCTCCGGGGGAGGCTGGTCCAGCGAAGACCAACGCGCCCACTTGGCCACATGAAAGCGACGTACTTCAGCAGCAAGCTTCTCGGACCGCCGCCACGAGGAAGAAGCACCCTCGAGTTCGAGCCATGCACGCCGCAGCCAATGGTCTCGACGGGCACGTTGTAGTGCGCGTTCATTCGTCGGGAGGCGCAGGCAACGCTCGAGCGGCAGTTTCCCACCACTGGCGAGGAAGGCGCTGAAACCTCGGCAAAGCCAATCTAGGTCCTCGCGTTCAACACTGTCGTTGGCGACTCGGTGCGCCCGCACCAACTCGTGATCGAGTTCTGACCACGGCTCGGCTCTTTCAGGCCGCACGGCGGAGGCGAGTGGCCTTTCGTTCACCGCCGCTTTCGTAGGAATTCCCAGCACTTGATGTCTCCACATATCGATCTTCGCAAGTGCCGGCCTCCATGACACTTAACTTTTGATCACGATAAGTAAGGGTTTTCTCCTAGTTCGAACGACCTCTCGGTGCCGTTGCGCAGGAATAGTCTAGCGACGCAACAAAACGAGGCCTAGCGACGTTTTGTTTAGCGACACTTAAAAGAAGTTTAATGAAGCTGGAGTTCCTCGAAACGCTCGACGCAATCCTGCGTCGAGGGAGCTTTGCCGCGGCTGCCGAGGAGATCGGGTTGACTCCGGCCGCTGTTAGCCTCCAGGTCAAGCGATTGGAGGAGCACTTCGGGCAGCCCCTGTTCGTCCGTTCTGCGCGGGTCGCACAGCCAACGCCGATGGCAAGAGAACTCGCCCAGACGATGCGCGACGCTCTGTTGGCGATGGAGGCGTTGAGAGTCAAGTCGACACCGCTAGTAGAGGGCCGCGTCGTCCTCGGGACGATTCGAACCGTCCAGACGAGCATCCTGCCCGCCGCGCTGCTGGAAGTGCACCGCCGCTATCCCAAGCTGTTCGTTCGCGCAGTGCAAGGTGACTCCGGCGCCTTGATGCAGCATCTCAAGACCGGAGTTCTCGATGCAGCGGTCGTTGTCAGGCCCGCTTCGGGCGGAGCCAGCCGGTTTCACTGGGTTTCCTTGACGCAGGAGCCGTTCGTCCTGATTGCGCCACCTGATAGCCACGGGAATTCGCTTGCCGAGTTGCTGCGGACATATGAGTGGATCCAGTTCGACACCACGCTGGTGAGTGGGCGGATGGCAGGGCACTATCTTCATAGGCTCGCGCCGCGAGCGCGCGGAAGCGTCGAGGTCGACTCAATCGATACCGTGCATGCGCTCGTCTCGGCGGGTCGAGGCATCTCTGTGGTTCCGAAGCGCACCCATCTGATTAGCAAGGTGCTTCCCGTTCGTGAGATCGCGCTCAATGAGGACGCGCACGAGCGCGAGATTGCCTTCGTATGTCGTGCAATGGACAGAGACAACCGTCGCGTGCTGGCCTTGCAGGAGGCATTCGACTTCGCTTATCGGCAGGCCGATTCCTGATTGGGCCAATACGGGGGGCGACACGCAAAGGCAGTGACTCGAAGACCCCATCGGCTGAGGGTCCCGAGGCTGAATGGCAACGCTGGAACACACAGCCTTGAGTGCATTGTGCGGATAGGCACAAGGACCATTGGCAATCGGCCGCGGTGCTTCGCCAGTGACAATGTTCGGCAACTTTGCCGGCACATAGCGGTCGTCCAAACAACCACAGCCTCGCGGCATCGAACGTCTGGTTTCGGCGCACTGCCCACATTGCTCTTGGGCAAGTCGTCGAGACGGGCCTGAACGTCCGCTTCCCTTGCACGCTTAATGGGGCTCTCGAGCCACACCGGTCGTTTACCTCTCGCGAATCGACGTCCTACACCTGCCGTTCGGCAGGAGAAGGCCGTGGCGCCGTGTCCGGCCGCTAATCACCTGCGTTGCCGCTTGCCGCCTGGGCCGCGCTGGCGGGCGAGCGCTGCGAGCCGGACGACTCGATCCACGCGTCGATTAGCCCAAGCAGTGCGTCAGGCGCAGCGGGCTTGGTCAGGTGGTGATTAAAGCCAGCCGCTCGGGCTCGCTCGCGATCGGCGGGTTGGCCGTAGCCGGTAAGCGCGATCAGGCACGATGCTCGCGTTTCCGCCACTTCGCGCAGCCGCCTCGCGACCTCATATCCGTCCATCATCGGCAAGCCGATGTCGAGCAGCACGACATCCGGCGAGAACACCGGCGCCGAGGCGAGCGCCTCGTCTCCGTCGCCCACCATCTTGACCTCGTGGCCGCCGAGCTCGAGCAGCACCTTGGTCGACTCGGCGGCGTCACGGTTGTCGTCGACGACCAGAATCCGGCAGCCGGTACGCGGCCCGGGCGCTGCAATGCGCCGCATCGCCGTCGTCGCGTCATCGGCCACCTCGCTCAGGCACGGCAGCACGACCTCGAACTCGGAGCCGCGCCCCGAGCCGGCGCTCGTAGCGGTGACCGTGCCCTGATGCAACGTCACCAGACGGTGCACGAGCGTGAGGCCGACGCCTAGCCCGCCTTGACTGCGATCGAGCGAGCGCTTGCCTTGCTCGAACAGCTCGAAGATGTTGGGTAGCAGCTCGGCGTCGATGCCGACGCCGTTGTCGCGCACGGTGATCACACATTGCCCCTGGCCCAGCGACAGCGCCACTTCGATCGTTCCGCCTTCGTCCGTGTACTTGGCGGCATTGTTGAGGAGGTTGGCGACAACCTGCGAGAGGCGGGCAAAGTCGCCCCGCAGGACGACCGGTGCATAGGGAATCGTGGTATGCAGCTGGTGGCGGCGGCTGTCGAGGAACGGTTTGGCCGTCTCGATCGCGTGGGTGACGACATCGCGCAGGTCGAGCCGCTCGGTCTGCAGAGCGATCTTGCCCTGGTTGATGCGGGCGACGTCGAGCAGGTCCTCGACCAGGCGCGTCAGGTGCGCGACCTGCCTCTCAGTGACGTCGGTGGCCCAGGTCAGCTTCGGCTCGGCCGGCGCGAGCCGGCGGATCACCTCAAGCGCCGTGCGGATCGGCGCGAGCGGGTTGCGCAGCTCGTGCGAGAGCATCGCGAGGAACTCGTCCTTGCGTCGGTTCGACTTTTGTAGCAAGGCCTCGACACCGCGCCGTTCCTCGATCTCCATCTGCAAGGTTCGATACAGGCGCGCGTTCTCGAGTGCGATCGCCGAACGCTCGATCAGCTCGGAGATGCTCCCTCGGTCGGCTCTGTCGCTCAGTCGAAGGCGAATGGCACCGACGACGCGACCCGCGTTCGACAGCGGCAGGACAATGAACGACATCGCATCGACTGCGGGGGCCGCGTTTTTAACTGGGTTGATGGCGCTCATCAGCACTGCGCTCTCGGCGGGTTGCAGTTGCTCTACCGGACGACGGCGCACCTGCGTCTCGCCGTCGGTCGACAGCGCGCCATCGCAAAGGAGGGTAAAGGCGCCGCTTGTGTCGCACACGGCGAGCGTCACCTCGCTGGCGAACCGGGGCACCAGCATCTGAACCAGGCGAGTTGCGGTCACCTCAGCGTCGAGCGACGAGCCGAGCTCACGGCTGGCCTGCGAAAAGAAGTGTGAGCGACGGGTGTTTTCCTCGGCGACGTGGCGTGCCGCCTCCGCGGCGGCGAGCGCGACGCGCTCGTTCGCTCGCCGGCGCAAGCGCCGCTGCGACAGGTGCAAGTCGACGAAGACCTTCACCTTGGAGCGCAGCACCTCGGGGTTGACTGGGGAAAGGATGTAGTCGACGGCGCCGAGGGAGTAACCAAGGCTCGTCTGCATCTCGTCCGCGTACGAGGTGACGAAGATGATCGGCGTGCCCGCCGACCGCTTGTACTCCCGAATCAGCTTGGCGGTCTCAAAACCGTCAATGTCGGGCATGTTGACGTCGAGCAGAATCGCCGCAAATTCGGACCTGAGAACTTCCTTTAGCGCCTGCGCGCCCGAGTGGGCGCAGACCAGCTCCTGGCCAAGGTCCTCCAGGACGGTCTGAAAGACGAGCAGCTTTTCCGGCAGGTCATCGACGATCAGGATACTGGCGCGCTCGCCGTCTTCGTCGCCGAGATCGTCGAACTCCGAGTTCAGCGGCACAGCCAGCCCCTGAGGACCGCCAGGAGGTTGAGCGGGTCGACCGGCTTGGAGAGGTAGTCCCAGGCTCCGGCCTCGATGCACTTCTGGCGGTCGCCCTTCATCGCCTTGGCAGTGACCGCGACCATCGGCAGCTCGCGGCCGCGCGGCAGCTTCCTGATCTCCTGCATCGTCGCGATGCCGTCCATCTCGGGCATCATGATGTCCATCAGGACGATATCGATGCTCGGGTCGGACTCGACGAGGCGGATCGCCTCGCGGCCGTTGTCGGCCGAGACGATCACCATGCCCTCGTTGTCGAGCACGGTTGCGAGCGCGAAGATGTTGCGCATGTCGTCGTCGACGAGCAGCGCCTTCTTGCCGTACAGCGCGCGGTGCGCGCCGTGCACTGCCTCGACGGCGTCGCGCTCGCGCTCCGACATCAGCGCCGGGCTCCGGTGCAACAGGAATGCCGCATGGGCAAGCGTCGTGTCGAGCGAATTCGACTCGCGCATTGCGAAGGCCCGGTGCGACCGGCGCCAGACGTCGGGGCCGGCAGCGCTGCCGCTGCCGTGCAGCACGATCGGCAGCTGACAGATCTGGGCGCGTCGTTCCATCGCCTCGATCACGTCCTCGGGCCCGAGGTCGGTCATCGACTGATCGACGATCAGGCAATCGGCGTGGCTGAGCGCGGCCCGGGCGGCATCACCGTGCTCGACGACGATGGCGCGCACGTCGACCTCGAGCGCGGCGAGCAGCTCGTCGCGCAACGGAGTCGCCGGCATCGCGACGACGAGGTTGCGGAACGGCCGCTCGCAATAGCCGTAGAGCTCGGCGACCGCGTGGTCGACCTCGTCCTTCGACTGTAGCGGCTTGGCGACGAAGCCGATCGCGCCTGCCTGGAGCGCACGCTCGCGCGAATCGTCGGTCGAGACGACACAGATCGGGATGTGCCGGGTCGCAACGTCGGTCTTGAGACGATCGAGGATGCGCCAGCCCTGCATGTCTGGCAGCGAGATGTCGAGCGTGATCACCGAAGGGTGGAACTCGCGCGCCATCGTCAGCGCGCCCGCGCCTGTGTTGCTGACGAGGCCCTTGAACCCGGCGCTGCGCGCCGCGTCGAGCAGCACCTTGGCGAAGGCCAGCTCGTTCTCGACCACGAGCAGGACGCGATCTCCGCTGCCGATGACGTCGCGGTCGTCGTCCGCGACGTTGGCGAAGATTTCGCCTTCGTCGCGTTCGGCGTTGCCTGCCTCGTTGGCATGCACGGCCATGCCGGTGAAGGCACCGCGCCGGACCAGCACGGCGGCATCCGTGCCAGTCGCACGCCGGCCCGCATCGGCCTCGCCGGGAACGAGCCGCTGCTGACGAGCGTTGCGCGCGGGGTTGTAGCTCTGGGGCAGGTACAGCGTGAAGGTGCTTCCCGTGCCGGGCTTGCTGACCAGCTTGATCTCGCCGCCGAGCAGGCGGGAGAGCTCGCGACTGATCGCCAGGCCGAGGCCGGTGCCACCGTACTTGCGCGAGGTCGAGCCATCAGCCTGCTGGAACGCCTCGAAGATGATCTGCTGTTTGTCGGGCGAGATGCCGATGCCCGTGTCCGAGACCGAGAAGGCAATCACCTGGCTAGCATGGCGAAGCTCCTCGTTGTCGGCCGACCAGCCGCCCTCTGTTGCCGAGATCGAGAACGACACCGCACCCTGATGGGTGAACTTGAAGGCATTGGAGAGCAGGTTCTTGATGATCTGCTGCAGCCGCTTGACGTCGGTGACGAGCGACTTGGGCAGCGGGTGCGCGATGTCGATGTTGAATTCGAGGTGCTTCGATTCCGCGAAGTGACGGAAGCTCCGCTCGATCGAGCGATGCAGGTCGTCAATCCGGACTTCGCTGACATCGACGGCGACCGTTCCCGACTCGATCTTCGACAGGTCGAGGATGTCATTGATCAGCATCAGCAGGTCGTTGCCCGACGAATGGATCGTCTTCGAGAACTCGACCTGCTTGCCGGTCAGGTTGCCGTCCGGGTTTTTGCACAGCTGGTCCGAGAGGATCAAGAGGCTGTTCAGCGGCGTGCGCAGCTCGTGCGACATGTTGGCCAGGAACTCGGATTTGTACTTCGAGGTCAGCGCGAGCTGCTCCGCCTTTTCCTCGAGCGCCTGACGCGCCTGCTCGACCTCCTGGTTCTTGCGCTCGACTTCCTGGTTCTGGTGCGCGAGCAGGCGCGCCTTTTCCTGCAACTCCTCGTTGGTCTGCTGCAGTTCCTGCTGGCGGCTCTGCAGCTCCTCGGCGAGCGATTGCGACTGAGTCAGCAGGTCCTCGGTGCGAGAGTTGGCCTCGATCGTGTTGATGACGATGCCGATCGATTCGGTGAGCTGCGCCAGGAACGCTTCGTGGACCGGGTTGAAGCGCTGCAGCGAGGCGAGCTCGAGCACGCCGCGCACCTCGCCTTCGAACACCACAGGCAGGACCATCACGTCCATCGCCGCGTTCTCGGAGAGCCCCGACGCAACCCGGAACGCGGTTGACGGCACGTTGGTCAGCAGGATCCTCTCCTTGTCGATCGCGCACTGGCCGACCAGGCCCTCGCCCAGGTTGACCACCTTGCCGTGCGTCGGCTGGCCGCCTGAGGCGTAGCTCGCGAACAGGCGCAACTGCGGCCGGTCGTTGACCGTGCTGAGGACGTAAAACTCGGCCTGCTGCACGCCAACCACCGGCGCCAGCTCCGACAGGATCAGCTGGCCGACGGTGACGAGGTCCTTCTGGCCCTGCAGCATCCGGCTGAACTTGGCGAGGTTGGTTTTCAGCCAGTCCTGCTCGGTGTTCTTCTGGGTCGTGTCCTTGAGGTTGCGGATCATCTCGTTGATCGTGTCCTTCAACGAGGCGACCTCGCCTTGGGTCTCGACCGTGATCGAGCGCGTCAGGTCGCCCTGCGTCACCGCGGTCGCGACCTCGGCGATGGCGCGCACCTGCGTCGTCAGGTTCGCGGCGAGCAGGTTCACGTTGCCGGTGAGGTCCTTCCACGTGCCCGCGGCGCCGGGCACGTAGGCCTGGCCGCCGAGCCGGCCTTCCACGCCGACCTCGCGCGCCACGGTCGTCACCTGGTCGGCGAACGTGGCGAGCGTGAGCGTCATGTTGTTGATCGTCTCGGCGAGCGCGGCGACCTCGCCCTTCGCCT
>Ga0070670_100002413_pt1 | contig 15410 bp, 10 predicted proteins | sample KBSS63metaG_FD_64665 | JGI IMG/M metagenome (GOLD analysis project Ga0070670, IMG submission 64665) | Switchgrass rhizosphere microbial communities from Kellogg Biological Station, Michigan, USA - KBS S6-3 metaG | ecosystem: Host-associated > Plants > Roots > Rhizosphere > Soil ... | reverse complement strand
CTCGCCCTGGTCGCGCAGCGACAGCGCCATCTGCTGCAGCTGGTAGTCGAAGATCGCCTCGGTCTCGCCGAGGACGTTGCGATAGGTGATCGCCGCCATCGCCGCGGCAGCGAGCGCGAGCAGCGCGAGCAGCGAAACCAGCAGCCGGACGCGGATCGAGCTCATCGCGTCGGCGGCTCGCCGCCTCCGGCGACGAAGTAGCCGACGCCGCGCACGTTGCCGATGAAGTCGGCACCGAGCTTTCTCCTCAGCTGGTGGATATAGACAGATACCGCGTTGCTCTCGATCTCCTCGCCCCAGCCGTAGAGGCGATCCTCGAGCTGGGCGCGCGAGAGCACCGCGCCCGGTCGGATCAGGAGCGCCTCGAGGACGGCGAACTCGCGTGCCGAGAGCGTGACCGGCACGCCGTCGCGCGTGACGCGACGCTGCGCCGGGTCGAGCGTGACGCCGCCGTGCGAGAGCATGGGCTCGGCGCGGCCGACGTGGCGGCGCAGCACGGCGCGAATGCGAGCGTTGAGCTCGTCGAACTCGAACGGCTTGACGAGATAGTCGTCGGCGCCGGCGTCCAGGCCGGCGACGCGATCGCCGCGCGCGTCGCGTGCGGTCAGCACGATCACCGGCGTCGCGTCGCGGCGCGCTCGCAGCGCCCGCAGCACCGCCAGCCCGTCGGCCGGTCCGCCCGGAGCGGCGCCGCGCGGCAGGCCGAGGTCGAGCAGCACCAGGTCGAAGCGCTCGCTCGCGAGCGTGCTGTCGGCGGCGGCGGCGTCGCGGACCCAGTCGACGGCGAAGCCCTCGAGGCGCAGGGTCCGCTGCAGGCTCTCGCCGATCATGCGGTCGTCTTCGACAAGCAAAAGTCGCATGCGATCGAGGATAGGGCCAGTTTTGTCGCGGCCGCGCGCAAGGGGACAATCGTCTCCATGCGCGGCAACTTCCGCATCACGCTCCTGTCCTCGCGCGACGTGCTTGCCACCGCGGCGCCGTTCGTCGTCTTCGCGGTCGCGCTGCTGGCGGCCGCCTACTGGTGGCTCGATCCGACGCCGCCGCGAAGCGTCGTCCTCGCCACCGGGCAGGACCAGGGGGCGTACGCGGAGTTCGGCAAGCGCTACGTCGAGCTGCTGAAGGAAAACGGCATCACGGTGCACTTGCGCAAGACCGCCGGCGCGGCCGAGAACATCGCTCTGCTGCGCGAGCCTGGCGGCGAGGTCGACATCGCCTTCGTCCAGGGTGGTGCCGACGACGCCCTGCCCGTTTCCATCGACGAGGGCGACATTCCCGACGAAGGGCTGGTCTCGCTCGGCAGCCTGTTCTACGAGCCGGTCTGGATCTTCTATCGCAGCGACTCGGCCGAGCGTCTGCTGCAGGGACCCGAGCTGACCCGACTGAACCAGCTCGCCGGCTGGCGCGTCAACATCGGCGCGCCCGGAAGCGGCGTTCCGTCGTTGATGAATCGGCTGCTCGAGGCCAATCGGGTCGATCCGGCGACGCTCACCCTGGTGCGCGAGTCGCAGACCCCCGCGGTCGTCGGTTTGCTCGATGGCCGCATCGACGCCATCGTCTTCGCCTCCGCGCCCGAGTCGCTGCTGGTGCAGATGCTGCTGCAGACGCCGGGGATCCGCCTGCTCGACTTCGCGCAGGCCGAGGCGTACTCGCGCCGGTTCGCATTCCTGAGCCCCGTGATCCTGCCGCGCGGCGTGGTCGACCTCGCGCGCGACATCCCGTCGGCCGACGTCCATCTGGTCGCGCCGACCGCCACCCTGGTGGCGAGGAAGCGCACCCATCCGGCGCTGATCCAGCTCTTGGTCCAGGCAGCGCAGCAGGTGCACGGCAGCGCCGGCTGGTTTCGCACCAAGGGCGACTTCCCGAACGCGCGCAACACCGAGCGGCCGCTCGCCAAGGAGGCGCAGCGCTTCTACGCCAGCGGCCCGCCGCTGCTGCAGCGCTACCTGCCGTTCTGGCTCGCCAACCTGATCGAGCGTATGTGGCCGGTGCTGGTGACGTTCGTCGCAGCACTGATTCCGCTCTCGCGCATGCTGCCGCCGCTCTACACCTTCCGCATCCGCTCGCGCATCTTCCGCTGGTACCGGCGCCTGCGCGAGGTCGAGAACGCGATCGGCCAGCGGCCGAACGCCGATCTGCTGCGCGAGCTCGAAACGATCGAGCGCCACGTCGAGCAGGTGCACGTTCCGCTCAGCTACGCCGACGAGCTGTACTCGCTGCGCACCCACATTCACATGGTCGCCGAGCGACTGGTCGATCCGGCGTTCGCCGCGCCGCGAACCGCGTGAGGACGCGGCCGCGCGTCCTCGTCATCGGCTGCGGCTTCGGCGGCATCGAGGCGGTTCGCGCGCTTTCGAAGGCCGAGGTCGAGATCACGCTGGTCGATCGCACCAACCATCATCTGTTCCAGCCGCTGCTGTACCAGGTCGCGACCGCGGGGCTGAGCGCGCCGGCGGTGAGCGCGCCAATCCGGCACGTGCTCAGGCCCGAGATGAAGCGCGGCAACCTGACGATCCTCAAGGGCGAGGTCGGCGCGATCGACGTCGCCGCGCGCACGGCGACCCTCGACGGCGGCGAGCAGCTCGCCTGGGACCACCTGATCGTCGCCGCCGGGGCGACGCACAGCTACTTCGGCCACGACGAGTGGGCGCAGCATGCACCCGGGTTGAAGACGCTCGCCGACGCATTCGACATTCGCGCCCGGATGATCAATGCGTTCGAGCGTGCCGAGCGAGCGCGCAGCGACGCCGAGCGAAGCGCCTGGCTCACCTTCGTCGTCATCGGCGGCGGCCCGACCGGGGTCGAGATGGCCGGAACGATGAGCGAGATTGCTCGGCACACCTTGCCGCGCGAGTTCCGCCGCATCGACTCGACGCTCAGCCGCGTGATCCTGCTCGAGGGCTCCGCGCGCATCCTCGGCGCGTTCGTGCCGAATCTTTCGGAGCGCGCGCGCGAGCAGCTGACGCGTCTCGGCGTCGAAGTCCGCACCGGCTCGAAGGTCACGGCGATCGATGCCGACGGGGTCACGTTCGAGGTCGCGGCCGACGGCGCGCCGGCGACGAGCGAGCGGCTGGCGGCGCGAACCGTGATCTGGGCCGCCGGGGTCGCCGGCTCGCGCCTCGGCGCCGAAATCTCGCGCGGCACCGGTGCCGCGCTCGACCGCGCCGGCCGGGTCGTGGTCGAGCCCGACCTGGGCGTCGCCGGCCATCCCGAGATCTCGGTCGTCGGCGATCTCGCCGCGGCGCAGAGCCACGGCCCGACCGGCATCTCGCCGGTGCCCGGCGTCAGCCCCGCCGCCAAGCAGATGGGCCGGGCGGCGGCGGCCAACATCGTTCGCCGCCTGCGCGGCGAGGCGACGCTGCCGTTCCGCTACCGCGACTACGGCAACCTGGCGACGGTCGGACGCAAGGCGGCGATCGTCGACCTTCCTGTCCCCGGGGTCGGCGCGCTGCGTTTCAGCGGCCTCCCGGCGTGGTTGTTCTGGCTGTTCGCGCACATCTATTTCCTGATCGGCTTCCGCAACCGGCTGATCGTCATGGTCGATTGGGCCTGGGCCTATTTCACCTACGAGCGCTCGGCTCGGGTCGTCGCCGAGCCGGTGACTCCGCCGCCGACGGCACGCTCCTAAACTGCACCATCTTCGAGGACATCGCATGGACACGCGCACATCGCCGGCACGGCTACGCATCGAACGGATCCAGGAGTTGCTGCGCGAGCAGGGCGCGGCCGCGGTCGTGATTCCGTCGAGCGACCCGCACCTCTCCGAGTACCTGCCCGAACGCTGGCAGTCACGGCAGTGGGCCTCGGGATTCACCGGCTCGATGGCGACGCTGGTCGTCACCGCGGAGCGCGCGGCCCTCTTCGCCGACAGCCGCTACTGGGTCCAGGCCGAGCAGCAGCTCGCCGGCAGCGGCATCGAGCTGGTCCGGATCGCGACCCCGGCCGCGCCGCAGCACATCGACTGGCTGTGCGCCCACGTCGCCCGCGGCGGCACGGTCGCGGTCGACGGCAACGTCATCGGCCTGGCCGCCGCGCGCCAGCTCGGCGACGCGCTCGCGCGCTGCGGCATCGCCTTGCGCAGCGACCTCGACGTCGTCGCCCTGGCCTGGCCCGAGCGCCCGGCGCCGCCGGCGAGCGCGGTCTACGAGCACGTCGCTCCCGAGGCGCCGCATCCGCGCGCCGCCAAGCTGGCCCAAGTGCGCGCGGCGATGACGACGGCGGGCGCGAGCCACCATCTGATCTCGACCGTCGACGACATCGCCTGGCTGCTCAATTTGCGCGGCGCCGACGTTGGCTACAACCCGGTCTTCCTCGCCCACCTGCTGCTCGAGCGCGACGCCGCGACGCTCTTCATCGGCGCCGGCAAGATCGATCGCGCGCTCGAGCGCTCGCTCGCTGGCGACGGCGTCGCAGTCGCGGCCTACGACGCCGTCGCGGCGCGACTCGCGGCACTGCCGGCCGATGCCGCGCTGCTCGTCGATCCCAAGCGGACCACCCTCGGCCTGGTCGCGGGCTCGAGCGCGCGCCGCATCGAGGCGATCAACCCGAGCACGCTCGCCAAGAGCAAGAAGAGCGAAGCCGAGGCGGCCCACGTGCGCCGGGCGATGGTCGAGGACGGCATCGCGATGTGCGAGTTCTACGCCTGGTTCGAGGCCGAACTCGCCGATCCGAAGCGCAAGCAGGCGATCACCGAGCTGACGATCGACGCCGGGCTGACCGAAGCGCGCGCGCGCCGGCCCGGCTACGTCGGGCCGAGCTTCGCGACCATCGCCGCGTTCAACGCCAACGGCGCGATGCCGCACTATCGCGCGACACCAGAGTCGCACGCGGTCATCTCCGGCGACGGCCTGCTGCTGATCGACTCGGGCGCGCAGTATCGCGGCGGCACCACCGACATCACCCGCATGTGGCCGATCGGCCGCATCAGCGAGGCGCAGCGCCGCGACGTGACGCTGGTCCTGCGCGGCACGATGGCGCTCAGCCGGGCGCGTTTCCCGCGCGGCACGCTGTCGCCGATGCTCGACGCGATCGCGCGCGTGCCGCTCTGGGAGCACGGCCTCGACTACGGCCACGGCACCGGTCATGGCGTCGGCTACTTCCTCAACGTCCACGAGGGGCCGCAGACGATCTCGCGCGTCATCGCCGAGCCGTCGATGGCGATGGAGCCGGGCATGATCACGAGCGTCGAGCCCGGCGTCTACCGGGCCGGCCGCTGGGGCGTGCGGGTCGAGAACCTGGTCCTCAACGTTCCGGCCGCGAGTCTCCGTGACCAGACGGAGTTCGGCGAGTTCCTCGAGTTCGAGACGCTGACGCTCTGCCCCATCGACACGCGTTGCATCGATCCGTCGCTCCTGCGCGGCGACGAGATCGCCTGGCTGAACAGTTATCACGCAACTGTCGCGGAGCGCCTGGCGCCCGGCCTGAGCGGCGCCGCGCTGGCCTGGCTCCGCGAGCGCACGCGACCGATCTGAAGCGCCGGCGGCGGCGCGGCGCCAGGCACGGCACGCCGGGGCGACGTTCGTCGCCGGATGCTGCGGCTCGTCCGCCGCATCGGCGGCTTCGTCGCACGATGCTTTCGGCGCGACGGGCCGATCCCTAGAGTTCGTTTCAGCGCCACCGCAAACCGATCTCAGGAGTCCCGTCATGATCAGCCGCCTCACCGCCAACGCCGCCGTCTTCGCCGCCCTCGCCGCCGCCTGCATCGGCTTCGCCGCCGAAGCCCAGCAGCGGCCCCCGGTCCAGCGAACCCTCTCGGCGCTCGATGCGCAGGTGATCGTGCTGCCTGCCGTCGTCATCACCGGCAAGCGGATCGCCCGCAGCTGACCCGGGTCAGCGGCCGACGTCACGGCGTCGGGCCGGCACGCCCCCGCCGGGACGGCGACAAAGCGTGCATTTCTAACGCTGGCGCAATCCGCCCGGCGTCGCCGGCCAGGCAAGGCGATAGGCTGCTCCGGTGCCCTGGCTGAAATCCCGGTCAAAGGTGCTCAAGGTACCGCCCGCGGTACCGAAATGAACGAGTCGGTGCTCCCGTGGGGGGATCACTCGCCACCTTGCGGCATGAGCGGGCCAGCCCTTCATGAATTTCCTGGATAGCCAACGGCTGCTGCCCGGTGTCGCCGGATTTGCGATCTGCGCGTCCCTGCTCTGGCTCGGATCGGCAATCTTCGCGACGGCACGGCAACGGACGAGTCGGGCAGGCCTCAGGCTGAAGGCCTGCGCTCTCCTCCTCGGCGGGCTCGGCCTGTGGTGGCCGGGTCACTTCCTCGCCACGCTCGACCCGGCTGGCGGCAGTGCCTTCGGCATCCCGTTCGTCGCCGGCGCGCTGGCCTGGGTGCTCGCCGGACTGGCCATCCTGACCGCGGTCGCGGCGACGAGGAAGACCCTGCCGGCGTTCGCCGGCCTTGCCGTCGTCACCCTGCTCGTCGCCTACGCTCACTCGGTGTTCGCGACTCCCGGCCTGTTCCGCGCAGCGATCGCCTTCGGCGCCTGGGCACCCGGGCTTGCGGTGTTCATCCTGGCGACGACCGTGGTGACGCTGTCGCTCGAGTTCCGCGCCAGCCGCAAGCTGCGCATCATGCGCATCGTCGGCGCGCTGCTCTGCGCCGGCCTGCTGACGCTGGCGGCCACGGTCTCGGGTCACGAAGCGACGCTGGCACCCGACTGGGCGGAAGCGCTCCTCGTCGGCGCGGTGGTCGCGCTCTCGCTGACGATCCTCGACGCGCTCGCCACCGGCGGCCAGCGCGACGACGAGCCGGCGCGCCGCGCCGTCAGCGCCGTGCCGATGGTCGACAGCCTGACCCAGCTGCCGACCCGGGTCTACTTCGAAGACCGTCTCGCCGCCGCCGCGACCAAGGCCGACGCCAGCTCGAGCAAGCTGGCGCTGCTCTTCATCGACCTCGACGGCTTCAAGCCGGTCAACGACACCTACGGCCACTCGATCGGCGACCTCGTCCTGGAGCAGGTCGGCCAGCGATTGAAGTCGATGTCGCGCGGCAAGGACGTGGTCGCCCGGGTCGGCGGCGACGAGTTCCTGCTGCTGCTCAACAACGTCAGCACGCAGGAGGCGATCGCGAATGTCGCCGATCGTCTGATCCAGGGCCTCTCGCATCCTTATGCCGCCGAAGGCCGCGAGGTCATGATCTCGTGCTCGGTCGGGATCGCGATGTACCCCGACGGCTGCAGCCACGCCAAGCTGATCGCCCGCGCCGACGCGGCGATGTACGCGTCGAAGCGCTCGGGCGGCTCGAAGCACTGCTTCTACTCGAACGCGATGGACGCCGACGCCGAGGCGCAGTTCGAGCTGCTGCGCGACCTGAGGAAGGCGGTCGTCGCCAAGGAGTTCGAGCTCTTCTACCAGCCGAAGATCGACTCCAAGAGCGGCAAGGTCACCGCCGTCGAGGCGCTGCTGCGTTGGAAGCATCCGACCCGCGGCATGCTCCTGCCGAGCACCTTCATCCCGATCGCCGAGCGCTTCGGCCTGATCGGCGCGATCGGCAACTGGGTCATCGAGGACGCCTGCCGGCAGAGTCGCCAGTGGCGCGAAAGGGGCGTGCGGATGCGCGTCGCGATCAACCTGTCGGCGCACCAGATGCGCCAGGACGACATCGTCGAGCGGATCACCGATGCCCTGCAGACGCACAAGATCCATCCCGCGCTCCTGACCTGCGAGATCACCGAATCGGCGGCGATGGAGGACACCAAGACGACGCAGACGACCTTCCGCCGCCTCGGCGAGCTCGGCACGCATCTCTCGATCGACGACTTCGGCACCGGCTACTCGAGCCTCAGCTATCTGAGGAAGCTCCCGGCCGAGGAGCTCAAGATCGACCGCAGCTTCATCCAGGACCTCGAGCACAGCGCCGATGCGCGCGCCGTCGTCGACGCCGTCATCAAGCTCGCCCACGCGCTCGGCCTGAAGGTGGTCGCGGAGGGGGTCGAGAACCAGCGCCAGCAGGAGGTGCTGGTCAAGATGGGCTGCGACGAGCTGCAGGGATTCCTGTTCGCCAAGCCGATGTCGGCGCGCGCCCTCATGCTGTGGGCGGTGAACGACCGCTCGGAGGGCGCCTCGGTGTTCAAGCCGTCGCTGTTCGACGAGACCCGGCAGTCGGATTCGGCGACCGCCGCCCGGCGTGCCTGAACCGGCGAAACGCCACCCGGCGAGCGCGAATTCGTCGCTCGCCAGCGCACCTCGTCGCGGCAAATCGGCGCTTCGTCGCAAGGCAGTGGGAAAGGCTTGCGCCGCTCTCTACATTCAGCTCCAACGCATCTTGTGATGCGCGAGTCAACCGGGAGCAGATCATGGCCGACAACCTCTTTTCCGCCGTTCTCACCTTCAGCCTGATGGCCGCAGGCACCGCCGCCGTCGGCTCGGAGCTGTTCGCCAGCCACCGCCCGGTCGAGGTCGCGACGCTGCCCGCGGTGACGATCACCGGCCACCGCGTGCTGCCGATGGCCGAGGTCGTCCTGCCCGCGGTCACGGTCACCGGCCGCCGTCAGGGCGCCACCACGGTCGCGATCGAGACCAGCGACGTCGAGCAGCGCCTCCAGTAGCGGCCGCCGGCCTCCGGCCGGTCGCCAGCCACGAACAGACGGCCGCCTTCGGGCGGCCGTTGTCATTGGCGACGGGCGTCGCTCGGCGCGACTGCCGGCGGGTCAGCCGCCGAAGCGCTGCAGGCGGGCGGTGAGCGCCTGTTCGAGCGTGTCGGCGCTGTCGGCGAGGTGGGCCTGCGCCTCCTCGCTCAACCCGGGCCGATGACTCGCGAGGCGGATGCGCTCGAGCAGCACCCGCGCCTGGACCCGCACCGTGCTGCGCGTGTCGACGCGGCTCGCCGCCCCGGGACGCAGGAGCAGCACGGCGATCCGGTTGACGTGCTCGCGCTGGACTTCGCGGCGCAGCGGCACGATGTCGCCGCGCCCGTCGAGCTCGCTCCAGACGGCTTGCGTGAGACGGCCGTAGAGCTCGGCCATGCGCAGCGCCCGGCCGGTGCCCGAAGGCGCCTTCTCACTGCTTTCGAGCAGCCGCGTCGCGACCGCGTCGCTCATCAGCGCCGCCAGGAGCGAGCGCTGCAGGCCGAGCAGCTGCTCCGACGGCGAGTAGTCGGTCTGGGCCGAGCCGAGGCCGCCGAAGAGCGCCTCCGAGCGTTCGCTGAAGTCGGTGCCGAGCCTTCGCTGCAGCGCCGGCGAGACGCGAAAGCTGTCGGCCGAGAGCAGGCTGCCGGTGATGACGTCGAGCGCCTCGCGCTGCTCGGCGACCGGCACCGGCGTCAGCGGGTCGCGGCCGGTGCCGGGCGCATCGCGCACCGTGCGCACGCCGCCGATCTGGCGCGCCAGGACGCTGGCCGCCTGGGCGACGTCGCGCAGCGCGTAGCTGACCGAGCGCTTCAGCAGGTTGTAGTCCTGCTCGGCGGTCAGGCGACGCGACTCCTGGCGCCTGAGCAGGTCCTGGGCGATCGTGATCCGCTTCTTGGCGAAGGCGACGACGTCGCTGCCGAGGTCGAACTGGAGCGACTCCGGATCGATGCCGAGGAAGAAGTCCTCGTCGGTACCGTAGGCGAGCATCGGCTCGGCGCTGCGCGCGGCGATCTGCATCAGTGCCGCCCGCTCGTCCTTCGCCGAAACGTCCGTGGGCAACGGCTTGTAGGCGTACTCGATCGCCCAGTAGTCGTAGGGCCCGAGCGTCTCGCTGAACAGCGTGCCGCGCGCCCCCGGGGTCATTTCGGCCGCGGCGCGCAGGTTGACCGCGGGGTATTCCATCACCGAGGCGGTGATGCCGTGCTCCTTGGTGAACGCCGGGTCCGCGAGCTGAGCTTCGCTGTAGGCGCGCGAGGCGCGGAAGTTGTGGCGCAGGCCGAGCGTGTGGCCGACCTCGTGCATCGTCACCCACTTCAGATAGCCGTCGACGAAGGTTTCCGCCTCGGGGCTGCCCGGATCGAGCTCGCCGCGAGCCTCGAGGACGTCGCCGGCGTACGCCATCTCCTCGAGCGCGAAGTCGCCGAAGCTGCACACCCGGCCCGAGCGCAGCAGTGCCTGTTGCGTCGCCGTCAGCGGCTGGCCGGACGGGTCGACGAGGCCCTCGCCGATCGCGTTGGGAAAGAGCTGCGTCCGGAACGACCGCGAGTCGCGCGCCGAGAAGCTCTCGATGCCGATGTTCGCGCCGAGGATCTCGCCGCTGCGCGGGTCGGCGTGGCTGGGCCCGATCGCGACGAAGGTCGGCGAGGCGTTGGTCATCCAGCGGATCGACGCGCGACCCAGGTCGAGCGTGTCGAAGTCGGCGCCCTCGGGCTGGATCTCGACCCGCAACGCGTTCTTGAAGCCGATCTTCTCGAACGCCTTGTTCCACTCGAGTACGCCGGCGGTGATCGCCGCGCGGTACTTGATCGGCACGGTGCGGTCGAGCCAGTAGACGATCGGCTTGACCGGCTCGGACAGCGCCGCCGCGGGGTCCTTCTTCTCGAGCCGCCAGCGATTGACGAAGCGCTGCCGCGGCGTGCGTTGCAGGTCGTCGCTGAAATCGAGGCGACCGCTCTCGTAGTAGCCGACGCGCGGATCGGCGCGGCGCGGCGTCATCGGCTCCTCCGGCAGGCGGGCGATCGAGTAGTGGACCGTGAAGAAGAGGCTGCGCGGATCGGGCAGCGAGCGCGGCGTCGACGGCTGCGGCACGCCGGGCGGCAGGCCGGCCTGCGCCGGCGTGATCGAGGCGGTCGCGAAGTGGCTCAGGACCTCGAGCACGACGATGTCGGGAGTCGCCCGGACCTTGGTGATCGCCGAGTTGCGCGGATCGAACGAATAGCCCTGGCGATACGAGCGCTGCAGCTCGACGCCGAGGCCGAGCAGGTCGGCGACGAACAGCGCGTTGGCCTCGACCAGGACCGACTTCCTGGTCGGCTCGGCCTGGCTCAGCACCGGCGCGCTCGCGAGCAGGCTCGGCGAATAGCCGGCCTCGACGGCGAGCGCTTCGGGCGTTCCGGCGCGCGCGGTGTAGCCGACGTTGCGCCAGAGCATCTGCACCTGGTTGTAGATCCGTCGGAATTCGACGATGCCGCTGTCTTCCGCGAGGCCGCCGAAGAAGAAGCGCTCGCCGATGCCCGACTTGAGCTTGGACGAGACGAAGAACGGCTTGTCGAAGTCCTCGGGCTTGAGCTCGATCAGGACCCGGTCGTCGCGTTGCCAGACGGTCAGCGTGCCGTCGCTGCGCCGCGCATCGCGGACGACCTCGGCGAACGGGCGCAGCGGGCTCGGTAGCGCGACCACCGGCGGCGCTCCTGGAGGCCTCAGGCCGGAGGCCGCACCGCCCGGGCCGACGGCGCCGGGCGCCGACGCGGCGCCCGGCGGAGGCGTCGCGGCCGGCGCGGTGACGACCGTTTGCAACGTGGTGCAGCCCGACAGCGCCGCCGTCGCAGCAACCGCGCTCGCCGCGAGGGCTCGGATCAGCCGCGAGATCTGCATCGGCATGCGGAAAACATCCTGACGAAAAACGATCCTAGCCCGGTTCGAGCGCGCGCGGCACGACGAGTTCGGCGGTCGGGCGCAACTTTCGCCCGCCGGCGGCCGGAACGCGCCCGCACTGCCTCAATGCATCGGCCGGAAGCGCAGCCGCTTCGGCTTGGCGCCCTCTTCGCCGAGGCGCTTCCTCTTGTCGGCCTCGTACTCCTGGTAGTTGCCGTCGAAGAAGGTCCACTTCGAGTCGCCCTCGGCGGCCAGGATGTGGGTGGCGATGCGGTCGAGGAACCAGCGGTCGTGGCTGATCACCATGATCGAGCCGGCGAACTCGAGCAGGGCATCCTCGAGCGCGCGCAGCGTCTCGACGTCGAGATCGTTCGACGGCTCGTCGAGCATCAGCACGTTGGCGCCTGCGATCAGCGTCTTGGCCAGGTGCAGGCGGCCGCGTTCGCCGCCCGAGAGGTTGCCGACCAGCTTCTGCTGGTCGTTGCCCTTGAAGTTGAACTTGCCGAGATAGGCGCGGCTCGGCATCGTGAACTTGCCGACGATCAGGTTGTCGAGGCCGCCGGAGACGTCCTGCCAGACCGTCTTGTCGTTCTCGAGCTCCTCGCGGCTCTGCTCGACGAACGCCATCTTCACGGTCGCGCCCATCTTGACGGTGCCGCTGTCGGGCTTCTCCTTGCCGGCGATCATGCGGAACAGCGTCGACTTGCCGGCGCCGTTCGGGCCGATGATGCCGACGATCGCGCCGGCCGGCACCTTGAAGCTGAGATCGTCGATCAGCAGCCTGTCGCCGAAGCTCTTGCTCACGTTCTCGAACTCGATCACCTCGTGGCCGAGCCGGTCGGCCACCGGAATGAAGATCTCGTTGGTCTCGTTTCTCTTCTGGTAGTCGACGTCCGAGAGCTCCTCGAACCGGGCCAGGCGCGCCTTGCTCTTGGCCTGGCGGCCCTTTGGGTTCTGGCGCACCCACTCGAGCTCCTTCTTCATCGCCTTGGTGCGCGCGTCCTCGGTCTTCTGCTCCTGCTCGAGGCGCGCCTCCTTCTGCTCCAGCCAGGTCGAGTAGTTGCCCTTGTAGGGAATACCGGCGCCACGATCGAGCTCGAGGATCCATTCGGCGGCGTTGTCGAGGAAATAACGATCATGGGTGATCGCCACCACGGTGCCGGGGAAGCGCAGCAGGAATTGCTCGAGCCAGTCGACGCTCTCGGCGTCGAGGTGATTGGTCGGCTCGTCGAGCAGCAGCATGTCGGGCTTGGAGAGCAGCATGCGACAGAGCGCGACCCGGCGCTTTTCGCCGCCCGAGAGCTTGCCGATCACCGCGTCCCAGGGCGCGAGGCGCAGAGCGTCGGCCGCGATCTCGAGCTGCATGTCGGTGTTCTCGCCCCCGCCCGCGGCGATCTGCGCCTCGAGCTCGGCCTGCTCGGCGGCGAGCTTGTCGAAGTCGGCGTCGGGCTCGCCGTAGGCAGCATAGACCTCGTCGAGGCGCTTCTTGGCGGCGAGCGAGCCGCCGATCCCTTCTTCGACGGCCTGGCGCACCGTCTGGTCCGGGTCCATCACCGGCTCCTGCGGCAGATAGCCGATCTTCAGCCCCGGCATCGGCGTCGCCTCGCCCTCGATGTCGCGGTCGATCCCGGCCATGATCTTGAGGAGGGTCGACTTGCCCGAGCCGTTCAGGCCGAGCACGCCGATCTTGGCGCCGGGGAAAAACGAGAGCGAAATGTTCTTGAGGATCTGACGCTTGGGCGGAACGATCTTGCCCACGCGATTCATCGTGAAGACGTACTGAGCCATGATTTACCAGGAAAAGGGAGGGGCCGCGGCGAGACCCGCGCGGCCATTCGCTATTGTCGCCGCTCCGCGCTTCAGGGCGCGAAGCCGGCGCCGAGCAGGCGCTCGCGATGGTGCTCGCGATCGGCGTCGTGCCGGTAGTGCAGCGTCGCGAGGTGCGCCGCGGCGCCAAAGCCGGGCTCGTTCGCCAGCACCTGGCGCCGCTGGTGCTCGGCGGCCGCGCCGTTGCCGAGGCCGGCATGACACGCAGCGAGGAGCGCATGCTGGGCGGTGTCGGGCTGGCCGATGCACTTGAGCGCGTCGACCGCCTCGCCGTAGCGCCGCGCGACGAAGCAGGCGCGCCCGAGATGGTTCCAGAATCGCTCCGGGTGGTAGGGGTTGAGGCGCATCGCCTTCCTGATCCACTCGACCCCTTCGTCGGCGCGGCCGAGCCAGGTGAGGAGCTCGCCTTCCTGGACGACGACCAGGTCGTCGTTCGGGTTCAGGCTCAGGGCGCGCGCCTGGTGGTAGACCGCCTGGTCGTGGTTGTCCTGCACGATGCTGATCGCTGCCAGGATCCGGTGCACGTCGCAATCGTTGTCGTCGAGCGACTGCGCCATGCGCAGCGCCTCGCCGATCATCACTTCGGTCGCGGCGCGGCTCTCGCACCAGTTGTAGACCCAGGTCTGGCCGAGCACGCAGGCCTTCCAGGCATGCGCATGGGCGTAGCTCGGGTCGAGCTCGATCGCGCGCTGCAGCAGTTGCTGGGCGCGCGCGTTGTCCTCGCGGTTGCTGCGGTGATGCAGCAGCTTGCCGGCGAGGACGCACTCATAGGCGGCCATGTTCTCGGTCGTCAGCCGGGCGACGCGGTCGCGCGCCGCGGCCTCGATCCGGCCCGGCAGCGTCGCGACGATCGCGGTCGTGACCTCGTCCTGGATCGCGAAGATGTCCTCGAGGTCGCGGTCGTAGCGCTCGGCCCAGACGTGACGCTCGGTCTTGGCGTCGATCAGCTGCACCGTGATGCGGACCCGCTTGCCGGCCTTCCTGACGCTGCCCTCGACGACGTACTGCACGCCGAGCTCGCGCGCGAACTGGGCGACGTTGACCGCGCTGCCCTTGTACTTGAAGGACGAGTTGCGCGAGATCACGAACAGCTCGCGGAAGCGCGACAGCTCGGTGATGATGTCCTCGGTGATGCCGTCGGCGAAGAAGTCCTGCTCCGGGTCGCCGCTCATGTTGTTGAACGGCAGGACCGCGATCGACGGCTTGTCGACGCGCTCGCGCACCAGCGGATTGGGCGTCGTCGACGGCGGCGAGGGCCTCGCGGCGGGTGCTGCCGAATCGCGCACGCGATAGGCGCGCACCGGCTCCGGAATGTTCTTGACGCGCTGCTCGCCGATGTCGTCGAAGGTGGCGCTCATGCGCTGGCGGATGGCGCACTGCACGGCGTCGGAGACGGTGACGCCGCCGGGCTCGGCGATGCTCTCGAGGCGCGCGGCGATGTTGACGCCGTCGCCGTAGATCGTGCCGTCACTCTTCTCGATCACGTCGCCGAGATGGACACCGATGCGAAACTGCATCCGGCAGTCGGCGGCGACCTCGGCCGAGCGCTTGCCGAGCTCGGCCTGGATCGCGAGCGCCGAAGCGACCGCACCGCTGGCGGTCTCGAAGACCGCCAGGACCGAGTCGCCCGCCATGTCGATCACCCGGCCGCGCTGGGCGGCGATCGTCGTTTGGAATACCGCGCGCGCAGCGTCGAGCGCGGCGACCGTGCCGGCCTCGTCGCAACTCATCAGGCGCGAATAGCCGGCCACGTCGGCCATCAGGATCGCGGCCAGGCGCTGCCGCGTCTCGGTCTCGCTCACGGGGCCTCCGGTCGAAAAAGTGCGCCGGTCCAATACTAGTTCTTCCACGCCCAACCCGACGCTGCGCCCGCGGGCGCGCATTGCTCACGCATCGGCAGTCGGCACGACGCCCACTTCGCTTACAATGCGTACTCGCGTCGCCATGTTTTCCAGTCAGCGCCGACGCAGTCGCTTCCGACTCCCCTCCCCCGTCTGCCTTCGACTGGCGCCCGCACCGCGGGCAGCAGGCCGATGAATTTGGCAGAACTCCAAGATGTCTTTCGATACCCTCGGCCTGGCCGAGCCGCTGCTGCGTGCCGTTCACGAAGCCGGCTACACCACGCCCACTCCGATCCAGGC
>Ga0070670_100002410_pt1 | contig 15422 bp, 17 predicted proteins | sample KBSS63metaG_FD_64665 | JGI IMG/M metagenome (GOLD analysis project Ga0070670, IMG submission 64665) | Switchgrass rhizosphere microbial communities from Kellogg Biological Station, Michigan, USA - KBS S6-3 metaG | ecosystem: Host-associated > Plants > Roots > Rhizosphere > Soil ... | reverse complement strand
AGTTGAAGCTCGCGCTCGATCAGGCCACGGGCAGGAAATGGATGCTCGCGTTCGAGGTGGGCTCGCCGACGGAGGCGTCGCTCGCTGCGCAGAAAAGCCGTGCCCAGGCGGAGGAGAAGTCTCGTGTCGAAGCGGCTTTCCGCGGCGAGCCGTTCGTGCAGGACGTGCTCAGCCGTTTTGATGCGAAAATAAGGCCCGATTCGATCAAGCCGCTCGGTTGATCGGAACACCTTCCACTTGCGGCGCTGCCCCGTGGCGGCAGTGCAACGCGCTCCTCGAGGACGATTCCCGATGATGAAGAATCAACTCGCCGGCCTCATGAAGCAGGCGCAGCAGATGCAGGAAAACATGAAGAAGGCGCAGGAGGACTTGGCGCGGATCGAGGTCGAAGGCCAGTCCGGCGCCGGCCTCGTCAAGGTCGTGATGACCTGCCGGCACGACGTGAAGCGCGTGGTCATCGACAAGTCGCTGATGGGCGAAGACAAGGACATGCTCGAGGACCTCCTCGCGGCCGCGATCAACGACGCGGTCCGCCGCGTCGAGTCGACGACGCAGGAAAAGATGGCGGGGTTGACGATGGGCATGCCGATGCCGCCCGGTTTCAAGCTGCCGTTCTGACGACGGACTTCAGGGTCTCGAGTGCGGCGATGACCCAGGTGGGCGACGCATCTCGGCCGCGCCTGTCGCCGGCAGTCGAGCCGGTGTCCGGCCTCGAGGCGCTGGCGCGAGCGTTGCGCAGCCTTCCGGGGGTCGGTCCCAAGGCTGCGCAGCGAATCGCTCTTCACTTGCTGCAGCACGACCGCGATGGCGCCGTGCGGCTCGCGGACGCCTTGCAGCACGCCGCCGCCACCGTGCGGAACTGCGAGCGGTGCAACACGTTCACCGAGGATGCGGTCTGCGCGCTGTGCCGGTCGCCGCATCGCGATCCCGCGCTGCTGTGCATCGTCGAGACGCCCGCCGATCTCCTGATGGTGGAGCAGACGCAGGCTTACTCCGGCCTCTATTACGTGCTCATGGGTCGGCTTTCGCCGCTCGACGGCATCGGGCCCAAGGAGATCCACCTCGAGCGGCTGCTGAAGCGGGCAACCGATGGCCTAGTCCGGGAAGCGGTCGTTGCCACGAACTTCACGAACGAAGGCGAGGCGACCGCCCATTACATCGGCGAAATGCTCACGGCGCGCGGCTTGCAGGTCACCCGGCTCGCGCGCGGCGTCCCCGTCGGCGGCGAGCTCGAGTATGTCGACAGCGGGACGCTGGCGCAGGCGCTGCGCGACCGGCGGATGCTCGGGTCCTGATCCGTTGTCAGGCGGTCGTGCATGTCGTCGCGACGGGCTTCGCCGCCGTCGAAGTTCCCGCACTGGAGGCATGGACTTGGCGGAAGGGTGCGGTATAAACTTCCGAAATAACAACGGGGCTGCGCTGTTTGTTGCAGACAGCGCTATGTCGCAAGACCCCGAAGCTTTCAAGCAATAAACCTGTATGCGGCGCGGCAATGCCACCGCCCGCCATTTCAACGGAGGATGCATGAAACGCAAACTGTTCGTTCCGGCACTGCCCAACGCCGTCAGCACGGGCTCGCGCCGCAAGTTCCTGAAAGCTGCCACGGGTGCGGCGGCTGCGGGCGCGACGCTCGGCTTTCCGATGATCTCGAAGGGGCAGGCCAGCCCGATCAGCATGCGGTTCCAGTCGACGTGGCCGTCGAAGGACATCTTCCACGAGTACGCGAACGACTACGCCAAGACCGTCAACGACATGACCGGCGGCGAGCTCAAGATCGAAGTGCTGCCGGCGGGCGCGGTCGTGCCGGCCTTCGGTCTCCTGGACGCGGTCTCGAAGGGCACCCTCGACGGCGGCCACGGCGTGCTCGTCTACCACTACGGCAAGCAGAACGCGCTGGCGCTATGGGGCTCGGGCCCGGCGTACGGAATGGACGCCAACATGCTGATGGCCTGGCACCGTTGGGGCGGCGGCAAGGAGCTCCTCAGCAAGCTTTACAGCTCTGTTGGCGCCAACGTCGTGTCTTTTCCGTACGGTCCTATGGCGACGCAGCCGCTCGGCTGGTTCAAGAAACCCATCACCAAGGCAGAGGACTTCAAGGGCCTCAAGTACCGTACCGTCGGCATCTCGATCGACCTCTTCACTGCGATGGGCGCGGCGGTCAATGCGTTGCCGGGCGGAGAGATCGTCCCGGCGATGGACCGCGGCCTGCTCGACGCCGCGGAGTTCAACAACATGACGTCCGATCGCGTCCTCGGGTTCCCCGACGTGTCGAAGGTGTGCATGCTGCAGAGCTACCACCAGAACGCGGAGCAGTTCGAGATCACGTTCAACAAGACCAAATACGATGCGCTTCCCGAAAAGCTGCGTTCCGTCATCGCCATGGCGGTGTCCGCGGCCTCGCAGGAGCTCACCTGGAAGGCGATCGACCGCTACTCGAAGGATTACGTCGAGCTGCAGACCAAGGACAAGGTCAAGTTCTACAAGACGCCGGACGCCGTGCTGAAGCAGCAGCTCGTGCTCTACGACAAGGTCGTCGAGAAGAAGCAAGCCGAGAATGCCCTGTTCAAGGAGATCGTCGATTCGCAGAAAGTCTTCGCCGAGCGCGCGGTGCGCTGGGACATGGACAACAACGTGAGCCGCCGGATGGCATTCGACCACTATTACGGCGCGAAGAAGCCTCCGGCCAAGGCCTGATCCGCCTCGGAAGCCAGTGAGCACCATCCGGGACCTTCCCCGGGTGGTGCTTTGTTTTTGATCACCGCAGCGTCGAATCGGGCACCGTTGATGGACACACATCGCCTCCTGAACGTCGTCGACCGCATCAGCACGTGGGCCGGCAAGGCATCCGCCTGGCTCATCATGGCCCTGATGATCGTGGTCTGCGTCGAGGTCTTCAAGCGTTACCTGCTGAATGCACCGACGGCCTACATCTACGACGTCAACAACATGCTGTACGGGACGCTGTTCATGATGTGCGGTGCGTACGCGCTCGCGCAGAACGCGCACGTCCGCGGCGACTTCCTGTACAGCTCGATGAAGCCGCGCACGCAGGCGACGCTCGATCTCGTCCTGTACCTCGCGTTCTTCATTCCCGGCATCCTGGGGCTCATGTACGCGGGGTGGGATTACGCGGCGGATTCCTGGCGCATCCGGGAGCACTCGAACGTCACGTCCGACGGTCCTCCGGTCTACCAGTTCAAGGCGATCATTCCACTCGCCGGCACATTGGTGATGCTGCAGGGCATCGCGGAGATCGTCCGCTGCGTCATGTGTCTCAAGACCGGCGACTGGCCCGAGCGCCTGAAGGACGCCGAAGAGATCGACGTGGTCGAGCAGCAGCTCGCGAAGAGCGAATACGTCGACCAGGAATCGCGCGAGCGTGCGATCGCGCACGTGCAGGAAATCGACGACGCCGCGCGGCAGCGCGGCATGGGCGGAGACGCGAAGCTATGAGCGATCCCGCACTGGGCATTCTGATGCTCACCCTGATCGTCGTCGTGATCATGCTCGGGTTCCCGACCGCGTTCACGCTGATGGGCCTCGGCATGATGTTCGGCTTCATTGCCTACTACGATCCCTCGCAGGCCTGGACCCAGAACAAGGTATTCGACCTCATCACCGAGCGCACGTACGGCGCCATGAACAACGAATCGCTGATCTCGATTCCGCTGTTCGTGCTGATGGGATACGTGATGGAGCGAGGCGCGCTCGTCGACAAGATGTTCTACAGCATCCAGCTCGCGTTTCGCGGCGTCCCCGCTTCGCTCGCGGTGGCCACGCTGATCGTGTGCACGTTCTGGGGCATCGCCAGCGGTCTTGTGGGCGCGGTCGTCGTGCTGATGGGCGTCATCGCGTTCAACCCCATGCTCAAGGCCGGCTACGACGTGAAGCTCGCGTCGGGTGTGATCACCGCCGGGGGCACGCTCGGCATCCTCATCCCGCCTTCGGTGATGATCATCGTGTACGCCGCGGTCGCGGGTCAGTCGGTGGTCAAGCTGTACGCGTCGGCGATGTTCCCCGGATTCTTCCTGTCGCTGCTCTATCTCGTCTACATCGTGGGCTGGGCGCTGATCAACCCGAAGATCGCGCCGAAGAGCGAAGCGAAGATTCCGGTGCCCGATTGGGTGCACCGGTTCCAGCAGGCCTATTCGCGCAACATGCTCATCGGGCTCGCGAAGTCGCTCGTTTCGCCCGCGAAGGCGTCGACGATCGAAATCGCCGGCACGCCCATCCGCTACCCGACGCTCGTGGGCAACTTCGTCGCCGCGCTGTTCCCGCTCGTCCTGTGCGCGGTGACCCTGTGGGGTATCTGGTGGTACGTGGTGATCCATCCGCTCGCGGATGTGCCGCCGTCGGCGCCCGTACCGGCCGCGGCTTCGGGTCAGTCTGCGCCTGCGGCGGCAGGTCCTGCTGAACCGGCGGCGGATTCGGCGGCCGAGGAAAAGCCGCAGGAGCTCGGCGGCACCGCGTCGGAGGCCGCGCCGCAAAGCGCGACCAAGGAGGGCGACGGGCTGCAGGAAATGGGCGACCCCGAGCTTGCGAAGCAGATCGCGTCGGCGCCCGCCGACGCCGGTCCGCCGCCGGAGTTCTTCACGTACTTCTGGATCATCGTCGGCCTCACGGCGCTGATGCTTCTCTGGTACTACGCGAAAATGGGAGCGGAGCAGTTCGAGCTTCTGAAGCTGCTGACTTCATCGGTGATGCCGCTCGGCATCCTGACGTTCGTCGTGCTGGCCGTCATCCTGTTCGGGATCACGACCGCGACCGAATCCGCGGCCATCGGTGCCGCCGGCGCATTCCTCATGGGGTTCCAGGCGAAGACGCTCGACTGGGAGCGCGTCAAGCAATCCGTCTTCCTGACCGCCAAGACCACCGCGATGGTGTGCTGGCTGTTCGTGGGCTCCGCGCTGTTCTCCGGCGTGTTCGCGATCCTGGGCGGGCAGCAGCTCGTCGAGCACTGGGTGCTGTCGTTCAACCTGACGCCCGTGCAGTTCATGATCCTGTCGCAAGCGATCATCTTCGTGCTGGGCTGGCCCCTCGAATGGACGGAGATCATCGTGATCTTCGTCCCGATCTTCCTGCCGCTGCTGAAGCACTTCAACATCGACCCGATCCTCTGGGGCACGCTCGTGTTCGTCAACCTGCAGGCCGCGTTCCTGTCACCGCCGGTGGCGATGTCGGCTTTCTACCTCAAGGGCGTGTCGCCGCCGCACGTCACGCTGAACCAGATCTTCGCGGGGATGATGCCCTACATGCTCGTCGTGATCCTGTGCATGGTCATCATGTACGTGTGGCCCGGCATGACGCTGTGGCTGCCGAATTATCTGTACGGTGGCGGATAGCCGTGCTCTGTCCTTGAAGGCGGCGAGCCGCTCCCGCGCGACGTTGCGCGCGGCGGGCGTCCAGGAGTAACCTTTTCCGGGCAGGACTGCCCGCGCCGGCCTTGCCCCGAGCTGGCGCCGCAAGCCTCGAAGGAGCCGCCATGCTGGTCAGCGAAATCCTGCGCATCAAGGGCACGGTGCTGTTCACGACGCCGCCCGACGCTCCGCTGCTCGACGCCGTCAAGGTCATGGCGCAGCACGACATCGGGTCGCTGGTGGTGATGGACCACGGGAAAGTGGCCGGCATCGTCACGTTTGCGGAGGTGCTCCGCGCACTGGCGGACCGCGACGGGACGCTCGGCGACATGAAGATCAGCGCGATCATCGCCCGCGATCCATTGACGGCCGCGCCGACGATCGACGTGAACGAGCTGCGCCGCGCGATGCTCGAGCGCCACGCCCGGTACGTGCCGGTGATGGACGGCACGACGCTCCTCGGCGTCGTGTCGTTTCACGACGTGGCGAAGGCGGTGCTCGAGGAGCAGGGGCTCGAGAACGAGATGCTGAAGCACTACATCCAGGACTCGCCCGCCTGAACGCCAAAAGTAGGGTCAGAGACGAGTTTTCCGGCGAGCGGTCGACCGCGGCTCGGGGACCGAAAGAACTCGTCTCTGACCCTATTTAACGAGCGCCTGGAGGATGAAGATCGCCGGTCGCTTCGCGTACCTCGCGCCATCGGCGGGGCGCCATTCGCGAATCGGTCGCGAGACCACCGATTCCGTCGGCAGCGTGAGATCGGCGGCAACGCAAAGGCGCGTCGACGGCTTGCACGCCGCGACGATCGCCTCGAGCATCGCGCCGTTGCGGTACGGCGTCTCGATGAAGATCTGCGCCTGCCCGCTGCGGCGCGATCCGTCCTCGAGCGCAGCGATCGCCTCGGCGCGCGCGGCCGGCTTGACCGGCAGATAGCCATGAAACGCGAATCCCTGGCCGTTCATCCCGGAGGCCATCAGCGCCAGCACGATCGACGATGGTCCGACGAGCGGCACGACCGTGATGCCTTGCGCATGCGCCGCTTCCACGAGGAGCGCGCCGGGATCGGCGATCCCCGGACACCCAGCGTCAGACAACAGTCCGATGTCGACGCCGCCGCGCGCCGGCGCGAGCAGCTCATCGCAACGTGCGCGATCGGGATGGGAGCCGAGCTCGACGATCGCGATCTCGCGTATCGGCACCTTGAGCGCGAGCGCCCGAAGGAAAGCGCGCGCCGGCTTGGCGTTCTCGACGACGTAGCGTGTGAGGCGGCGCGCGGTCTCGATCGTGTGCGCCGGAAGCACGCGCTCGGGCGCCACCACGCCAAGAAGATTCGGGACGGCGTACAGCCGTCCTGTCGGTGGAGTCACGGGGGCGGCGGCACGGCGACGCCGGCGGCGCGGAGCATCGTCGTCAAGCGAATGAGCGGAAGCCCGATGAGCGCGGTGGGATCGTCGCTCTCGATGCTTTCGAAGAGCGCGATCCCGAGCGACTCCGAGCGCACGCTGCCCGTGCAGTCGTAGGGCCGCTCACGCCGCAAGTACGCTTCGATGTCGTCCGCGGACAGAAAGCGGTACGTGCTGCGCACGTCGACGAGCGCGGTCTGGCATTGCCCTGAAGCCGCGTCCAGCAGGCAGAGCCCGGTGTGAAAGACGACGGTTTGGCCCGAGAGCTCCGTGAGCTGCAGCACGGCATTCGCATGCGTCTCCGGCTTGCCCACCGCGCGACCGGAGCAATCCGCGACCTGGTCCGATCCGATGATGAGCGCTTGGGGATTGGCCGCAGCGACGCTGCGCGCCTTAGCCTCGGCGAGGCGAAACGCGGTAGCGGCCGGGGGCTCGTTGGCAAGCGGGGCTTCGTCGGTTCCCGGCGCGATTGCGACGAACGGAATCGCCAGTCGCTCGAGAAGCATCTTCCGATAGCGCGACGTGGACGCGAGCACCAGCGACCTCCGGCCGGCGGGAGCCTGGGACGCCGTCGGGTTTGCTGTTGTTTTTGCGGACATTTTTGACAGTATTCGCGAAAGACGCTATTATCCGACGTTTTTCATCGCCCGGCGGCGGATGGCGTGGCCGGTCGAAGAGGCAGCAAAGCACGGAGGCGGCATGGCCGGACGGCAGAAAACGTCGGAACGGCGGGGTGGGACATTCGACGCTTTCGATGTCGCCCGTCGCGGTGCCGCGCTGTCGGGAACAGTGGACGTCGCGACGCTGCCGAGGGTAGTCGACAAGGTGGCCGCGGAAGCCGATTCCGCCAAGGTCGCCTGGCGGATCACCGGCAGCGGCGACGAGCGGGGTCGGCCGGCGCTCGACATCGAACTGCGCGGCGGCGTGCCGCTTGATTGCCAGCGCTGCATGCAATCGTTCGTCTGGCCGCTCGAGCAGCACACGACGTTGCTGCTCGCGCGGGACGAGCGTGAGCTCGGGATGCTCGACGCCGAGGACGAAACCCTCGAGGTCATCCTGGCGGTTGGGCCGCAGGAGACGCTGACGCTGATCGAGGACGAAGTGCTGCTCGCGCTGCCGTTCGCACCGCGCTGCGATCGTCCTGGTTGTGCGGGGGAGCCGTTGCATTCGCACGATCCGGCAATGCCCGGCTCATCGGCGTTCGCCGCGTTGGCCGGATTGAAGAACGACGGCGCCAAGTAGGCGCCACGTTTGGCAATCATGAAGTTCGCAATTACGAAGTTGAAAATCACGAAGTTGGAAATCGCACGCAGTTGTTAAACCCGGAGATCGCGCAGTTCGAATCGTAGGCCGCAGCGGAGCAACGCGGTCTTGCTACCCAGGAGAAAGGCATGGCCGTTCAGCAAAACAAGAAATCGCCGTCGAAGCGTGGAATGCATCGCGCGCACGACTCGCTCCCCAATCCGCCGCTCGCAGTCGAGCCGGTGACGGGCGAGGTGCATCGGCGCCACCACATCAGCCCGACGGGCTTCTACCGGGGCAAGAAGGTCGTCTCGACCAAGGCCGACGAATAGGCGGCCCGCCGGCGGCGCCATGCCGGTCACCGTAGCCATCGACGCGATGGGGGGCGATCACGGTCCCTCGACCACGCTGTCGGCTGCGCTCAAGTTCCTCGAGGCGACGCCCGATGCGCGGGTGATCGCGGTCGGCCTCGAGGCGCCCATGCAGGCGGCACTGACGAAACTGACCGCGAAGCTGCATTCGAGCGCGCGGGATCGCCTGACGCTGCACGCGGCAAGCGAAGTCGTCGAGATGCACGAGCCCCCGGCCGACGCGCTGCGCAGGAAGAAGGACTCGTCCATGCGTGTCGCGATCAATCTCGTGAAGGACGGGGTCGCGCAGGCGTGCGTTTCCGCCGGCAACACCGGCGCCCTCATGGCGATCTCGCGCTTCGTGCTCAAGACCCTGCCCGGCATCGACCGCCCGGCGATCGCCGGCCAGCTGCCCACGCGTGCGGGCGACATCACCGTTCTCGATCTTGGCGCCAACGTCAACTGCTCGCCCGACCAGCTGATGCAGTTCGCCGTCATGGGCAGCGCGCTCGTCACCGCGATGGATGGCATCGATCGTCCCACCGTGGGACTCCTGAACGTCGGCGAGGAAGAGATCAAGGGCAACGACCTCGCGAAGCAGACGGCGGAGATGCTGCGCGCCTCGGGCCTCAACTTCTACGGCAACGTCGAGGGCGACGACATCTACAAGGGCACGACCGACGTGATCGTCTGCGATGGCTTCGTCGGCAACGTCGCGCTGAAGACGTCGGAAGGATTGGCGGTGATGCTCTACGAGACGCTCAAAGGCGAGTTCACGCGCAACGCCCTCACGAAGCTGGTCGCGCTTCTCGCCTACCCGGTGCTGCGCTCATTCAAGCATCGGGTCGACCCGCGGCGCTTCAACGGCGCGACGCTGATCGGGCTGAAGGGAGTCGTCGTCAAGAGCCACGGCTCCGCGGATGCGCTCGCGTTCCAGTACGCGCTGCGCAAGGCTTACACCGAGGCCGCCCACAACATACTCGACAAGATTGCGCAGCGGATGGCCAGGATGGCCGAGCTCAAGTCTGCTCCTGCGGTGGCCGAAGCGACGGTCGGCAATGCATAGCCGGATCGCCGGAACCGGCAGCTATCTGCCCGCGCAAATCCTGACCAATGACGACCTCGCGCAGCGCGTCGACACGAGCGACGAGTGGATCCGCGCGCGCTCCGGAATCCGCGAGCGGCGCATCGCGGCCCCGGGCGAAAAAACGAGCGATCTCGCCGAAAAGGCTGCGCGCGAGGCGCTGAAAGCAGCCGCACTCGCGCCCGAGGACATCGATCTCATCGTGGTCGCGACTACAACGCCGGACATGGTCTTTCCCTCGACGGCGTGCATCCTGCAAGCGAAGCTTGGCGCGATCGGAGGGCCCGCCTTCGACCTGCAGGCAGTGTGCAGCGGCTTCGTCTATGCACTGGCCGTCGCGGACCGGATGGTGGCCTCGGGGATGGCGAAGAACGCGCTCGTCGTCGGCGCCGAGATCTACTCGCGCATTCTCGACTGGAAGGATCGCGGTTCGTGCGTGCTGTTTGGCGACGGAGCGGGCGCCGTCGTGCTCGTTCCTTCGCCAAAGCCCGGCATCGGCTCCGCTCATCTCCACGCAGACGGCCGCTACGTCGACATGCTGTGCGTCCCGGGAACATTGTCCGAAGGCGCGCTCCGCGGCACGCCGTACGTCCGGATGGACGGCCCGCACGTCTTCAAGTTCGCCGTGAAAGTGATGGCCGAGGTCGGCGCCGAGGCGCTCGCCGCGAATAACGCCGAAGTCGGCTCGGTGGACTGGTTCATTCCCCACCAGGCCAACATACGGATCATGGAAGCGACCGCGAAAAAGCTGGGGATTGCGCCGGAGCGGATGATCGCTACCGTCGAGCGGCATGCCAACACGTCCGCGGCGTCGATTCCGCTGGCGCTCGACGAGGCGGTGCGCGACGGTCGGATCAAGGAGGGCCATCGCATCCTCCTGATCGGTGTCGGCGGCGGGTTCGCGTGGGGCTCGGTCTTCCTCACCTGGTGACGAATCCTGGACAACGTATGAAGATCGCGTTCGTTTTTCCGGGGCAAGGCTCCCAGTCCGTCGGCATGATGGCGGGCTTCGACGCGCATCCGGCCGTCCGGGCGACGTTCGACGAGGCTTCGCAGGTGCTGGGGCAGGACCTCTGGTCGCTCGTCCTGTCCGGGCCCGAGTCGGAGCTCAACCAGACGTTCAACACGCAGCCGCTAATGCTCACCGCCGGAGTCGCCGTGTGGCGCGCATGGCAGGCGGCCGGAGGTGCCGTGCCCGCGGTCATGGCCGGACACAGTCTCGGCGAATACAGCGCGCTCGTCGCCAGCGGCGCCCTGGCTTTCGCCGATGCGTTACCGCTGGTGCGCTTTCGAGCGCAGGCCATGCAGGACGCCGTTCCTGCCGGCGTCGGGGCGATGGCCGCCGTTCTCGGCCTCGATGCGCAGGCGGTCGCGTCCGTTTGTCGTGAAGCCGGCGCTGCCGGGTCGCAGGTCGTCGAGCCCGTCAACTTCAACGGGCCGGAGCAGATCGTCATCGCCGGCCACAAGGCGGCGGTCGAGCGCGCCATCGCGCTTGCGACCGAGCGCGGCGCGAAGCGCGGGGTGCTGTTGCCCGTGTCGGCGCCGTTCCACAGCTCGCTCATCCGGCCCGCCGTCGAGCGGCTGGCGGCAAAGCTCGCTGCGGTACCGCTCAAGACGCCGGCCATTCCGGTGATTCACAATGTCGACGTCGCCGAACGGCCCGATCCCGATGCAATCCGCTCGGCGCTCGCGTTGCAGGCGGCGAGCCCCGTGCGCTGGGTCGAGACGATCGAAGCGTTTGCCGCGCGCGGCGTCACGCAAGTGGTCGAGTGCGGGCCGGGCAGGGTGCTCACCGGGCTCAACAAGCGAATCGTCCGCGAGTTGAAGTCGTTCGCGCTGACCGACGGCTCGGACCTCGATGCCGCTAAGGCGGCGCTCGCTGCCTGATCACGATATACGCATGACCACGACCGGATTCGACGGGCAAATTGCGCTGGTGACGGGCGCCACGCGCGGGATCGGCCGCGCGATCGCGCATGCCCTCGCGAAAGCCGGCGCTACCGTGATCGGCACGGCGACGACCGACGAGGGAGCCGCAAAGATCGCCGAAGCGCTCGCCGCCGCCGGAAACAGGGGAACGGGCATCCGGCTCGACGTCGTCGATGCCGCGGCGGTCGATGCCGCACTCGCGGACATCGAGAAGCGCTACGGAGCCATAAGCATCCTCGTCAACAACGCCGGCATCACCCGCGACAATCTCCTGTTGCGCATGAAGGACGACGAGTGGGACGCCGTCATGGCAACCAACCTCAAGCCAGCCTATCGCCTCGCGAAGGGCGTGCTGCGCGGCATGATGAAGGCACGAAGCGGCCGGATCATCAACATCGGCTCCGTCGTTGGCACGAGCGGCAACCCGGGTCAGGTCAACTACTCGGCCGCGAAGGCGGCGCTGGTAGGATTCACGAAGTCGCTCGCGCAGGAGGTCGGCAGCCGCAACATCACGATCAACTGCGTCGCCCCCGGCTTCATCGACACCGACATGACCAAGGCGCTGCCGGACGCTCAGCGCACGAAGCTCCTGGACCAGATTCCCCTCGGCCGGCTCGGATCGCCCGAGGACATCGCGCATGCCGTCGTTTTTCTCGCCTCGAAAGAAGCAGGCTACATTACGGGCGCCACGCTGCACGTCAATGGCGGCATGTACATGGCGTAAGGACCTTTGGGCGCCGGTTGCCGGACTCGAAAATCCGCATCTGGTAAAATTCCGCGGTTTCAATCAGTCACCCCCGCAGTGGGAGGAGAAGCATGGAGAACGTCGAACAACGAGTGAAGAAGATCGTTGCCGAGCAACTGGGCGTTAACGAAGCCGAGATCAAGAACGAATCATCGTTCGTCGAGGACCTCGGCGCCGATTCGCTCGACACGGTCGAGCTCGTCATGGCCCTCGAAGAGGAATTCGAGACCGAGATTCCCGACGAGGAAGCCGAGAAGATCACCACGGTCCAGCAGGCGGTGGATTACATCGCAGCCCACGTAAAGAAGTGACGTTCGGCGCCGCGCGCGCCGACCGCCCCGCGCCATCCGCGCAGGGCGGCACCTTCCTCGTTCCCCATCCCATGAGCCCGCCGGGCCGCCCCAAGGGCGAATTACCCCGAAGCGCGTTAGCGCGGCGGGAAGTCGTATGAGCCCGCCGGGCCGCCCCAAGGGCGAATTACCCCGAAGCGCGTTAGCGCGGAGGGAAGTCGTATGAGCCCGCCGGGCCGCCCCAAAGGCGAATTACCCCGAAGCGCGTTAGCGCGGAGGGAAGTCGTATGAGCCGTCGCCGCGTCGTCGTCACAGGATTGGGGATCGTTTCGCCTGTAGGGGTGGGCGTTGCCGCCGCATGGGACGCGATCCGCAGCGCGCGATCCGGCGTCGGACCCATCACGCGCTTCGACGCGTCGACCTTTCCGACGCGCATCGCCGCGGAGGTGAAGAACTTCGACGTCAGCAAGTACCTGTCGCCGAAGGAGGCGCGGCGCTACGACACGTTCATCCACTACGGCATGGCGGCGACGATCGACGCCATCGCCGACGCGGGTCTCGCGGACTACGCGGGCGACAAGGAGAGGATCGGCGTCTGCATAGGCTCCGGCATTGGGGGCTTGCCGTTGATCGAGGCGGAAAAGGTCACCTTCGAGACCTTCGGCTGGAGGAAGATCACGCCATTCTTCGTGCCCGGTTCCATCATCAACATGGTCGCGGGCCTCGCGTCGATCCAGTACGGATTTCAGGGGCCGAACCTTGCAATCGTGTCGGCGTGCTCGACCTCGAACCATTGCATCGGCGAGGCGGGCCGCCTCATCGAGTACGGCGATGCCGACGTGATGATCGCGGGCGGCGCGGAAGCGACCGTCAGCCCGCTTGGCATCGGCGGATTCTGCGCCGCGCGCGCGCTGTCCACGCGCAACGACGACCCTGCGACCGCAAGCCGACCGTGGGACGTCGATCGCGATGGCTTCGTGCAAGGCGAGGGTGCCGGCGTGATCGTGCTCGAGGAATACGAGCACGCGAAGGCGCGCGGTGCGCGCATTTACTGCGAGCTTGCGGGCTACGGGATGAGTGCGGATGCCCATCACATCACCGCGCCGCCCGACGATGGCCGCGGCGGCATGCGCAGCATGCAGAACGCCATGCGCGTCGCCGGTCTCAACCCCGACGACGTCGATTACATCAACGCGCACGGCACGTCGACGCCGCTGGGCGACGTCGCCGAGTGCATCGCGATCGGTCGCGCGTTCGGAAGCCGCGCCAAAAAGCTCGCGGTCAGCTCGACCAAGTCGATGACGGGCCACCTGCTGGGTGCGGCCGGCGGTGTCGAGGCGGTGTTCACGGTGCTTGCCATACGGGATCAGGTTGCGCCGCCGACGGCGAACCTTTTCAAGCAGGACCCGAAATGCGATCTCGACTTCGTGCCGCGCGTCGCGCGCGACATGCCGATCCGCGCAGCGCTTTCGAACTCGTTCGGCTTCGGCGGCACCAATGCAACGCTCGCCTTCCGCCGAATCTAGGGTCAGAGACGACTTTCGAGAGATGCCGGCGACAAGCGATTCGGGCGCACGAAACTCGTCTCTGACCCCACTTCCATGCCATTGATCGTCCAGAAATACGGCGGCACGTCCGTCGGGTCGGTCGAGCGCATCCGGAACGTCGCGAAGCGCGTTGCGCGCTATCACCGGGAAGGGCATCAGCTGATCGTCGTCGTGTCTGCGATGTCGGGAGAGACGAACCGGCTGCTCGCGCTTGCGAAGGAGCTCGCGCCCGAACCGAGTCCACGCGAGCTCGACGTCGTCGCCGCGACGGGGGAGCAGGTGACGATCGGACTCCTTGCCATCGCGCTCGAGGCAGCAGGCCTCAAAGCAAAGAGCTACACCGGCGGGCAGATACGCGTGCTGACTGACAGCGCGTTCACCAAGGCCCGCATCCTGTCGATCGACGAAGACAAGATCCGCGCTGATCTCGCAGCGGGGATCATCGTCGTCGTCGCCGGATTCCAGGGCGTGGACGGCGCCGGCAACATCACCACGCTCGGCCGCGGCGGGTCGGATACGTCGGGCGTCGCGCTCGCGGCCGCCCTCAAGGCCGACGAATGCCAGATCTACACGGACGTCGACGGCGTCTACACGACGGACCCGCGCATCGTCCCGGAAGCGCGTCGCCTCGACACGGTGACGTTCGAGGAAATGCTCGAGATGGCGAGCCTCGGGTCGAAGGTGCTGCAGATCCGCTCGGTCGAGTTCGCCGGCAAGTACAACGTCAAGCTGCGCGTGCTGTCGTCGTTCGAGGATCCCGAGTCGACGTCGCAGGGCACGCTCATCACGTTCGAGGAAGACGAGACCATGGAACAAGCCATCATTTCGGGCATCGCGTTCAACCGCGACGAAGCCAAGATCTCGCTGATGGGGGTCGAGGACCGGCCCGGAATCGCCTACAGCATCGTCGGGCCCATCGCGGCCGCCAACGTCGACGTCGACATGATCGTGCAGAACATCGGCGCGTCGGGCCACACCGACTTTTCTTTCACGGTGAACCGGACGGAGTACCAGAAGGCGCTCGACGTGCTCGCCTCGGAGCGAGGCAAGTCGTTCCACGCCCGGGACATCATCGGCGACAAGCGCATCTGCAAGGTGTCGGTCGTGGGCATCGGCATGCGCTCGCACGTCGGCATTGCGAGCAAGATGTTCAAGGCGCTGGCCGACGAAGGCATCAACATCCAGATGATCTCGACGTCCGAGATCAAGATTTCGGTGGTGATCGACGAGAAGTACCTGGAGCTTGCGGTGCGCGTGTTGCACCGCGCATTCGAGCTCGATACCCCGCCGAAGGCAGCGTAAGGGCGCTTTTTTTTTACGTAGATTCAGGTGCGTAGCGTTTGACCGGCGCGTGCGCGCGCCGATACAATCCAAAGTTCCGGAGACGTGGCCGAGTGGTCGAAGGCACTCCCCTGCTAAGGGAGCATACGGGCCAAAACCTGTATCCAGGGTTCGAATCCCTGCGTCTCCGCCAA
>Ga0070670_100002407_pt1 | contig 15428 bp, 19 predicted proteins | sample KBSS63metaG_FD_64665 | JGI IMG/M metagenome (GOLD analysis project Ga0070670, IMG submission 64665) | Switchgrass rhizosphere microbial communities from Kellogg Biological Station, Michigan, USA - KBS S6-3 metaG | ecosystem: Host-associated > Plants > Roots > Rhizosphere > Soil ... | reverse complement strand
GCTATCATCCGGTGAGGAAAGCCATGAACAGCATGGACGGATGATAGCGGGGCGAAAGCGACATGGACTGCTATCAATCTTCAAACCGTGGCGCTTTTTCGTCCAGCAGAGCATTCACGGCGGAAACTACCGAGGATACAGCGGCCGTGTCGGCAAAGACAGCCGATCTCAGCGCCACGAATTCGACGCCGGAAAGCGCCACGTCGAGCGCCGAGTTCGGGTCGGTCCCGCCCATGACGATGCAGGGGATTTCGATCATCGATGCCCACCACTCGCCGAGATCGACATTCTTCGGATGCGCCTCGGGCTTGAAATCTCCGTCGAGCTTGCCGAAGAAGACGTAGTCTGGTCTCAACTCGCCGATTTCGAGAGCCGTGTGGCGGTCCTTGGCGATGCCGCCGCCGACCATGAAGCTCGCCGACTGTTTCTCCATCGCCTCGGTAAACTCATCGATACCGCCCGCGACATGCAGACCGTCGGCCTTGGCGCGCGCAGCAACGCGGCTATCGCCGGCGATCAGCGCCGCCGCACCGGCAGCCTGCACCACAGGCACCAGCTTTTCCGCCGATTTCTGGAAGTCGAATTCGTTCATCCCGTATTGCGGAATGATCACCGAGGCGACATCGCCTCCCTCAAGGGCTTTTGCGACGAGCGCGTGCTGTTCGGCAACATCGGCCATATCGGGCACGATCAGCACCAGACGGCAACGGCTTGGGGGCAAGGTCATGCAGGATTCCTATTCGGCGCATCCAACCGGCGACAACGTCCGGCACTTCGACCTGTGAGTAAATCCGTTGGCGCCGACTGACAAGGGGAGTTCGCCGGAAAACGATAGCACCGTCAGCCGGGCTAAATAGCAAAACCCAGCCGAAGCAGGCTGGGTTTCGAAAACGACCGACTGGAACGATTGGTCAAAACAAAAGCGACCTGCCGCTTAGAACCGAATGTCGGCGCCAACTCCCACTCCTCACGAACGAAGTCGGCGCGACACTATGCCAGTTCGGTGTTCGGTGCCGCATCCCGGGAGGCGCAGGCCGTCTGCCTGAAGTCCACGGAACGTTTGCGCGAAACGCGGCAACCGTGTCTTGCTAACTCAATGTACCGATGTGGCGATACGCTGGATCTGGTCTTTGATTTTCAGCTTCATTCGCTTGATGTCCGCAATTTCACGGTCATCCACGGAAGGGGAAGTCATTGCGGAGTGCAACTTCTCTTCGAGGGCGACATGCTTTTTCTGGAGCGATTCAAGATGAGCTTGAACAGTCATTTGACCTTCCTTCTGCTTGCCTTCCCCAGCCATCCATCGCTGGAGTTCTAGGCTTTAACGACAATAGTGTGACATACTAATTCATCAATGTCGAAGGCCAAAAAGTGACTTGTAAGCGGCAAATTCATGGTCAAGGATAACTTCCCGTTACCGTTATTTGGTGATAGGAGCTTGCGCAATTCACCCGTGGCATCCAAAGGATTCCGCGTGATTACGACTGGGGACGAACACCATGCCCGATCAGGACCAGGCCGATGTCAGGCTCATCGTGGCGCGACTGCGCCAGGAACATGAGGATTTCGACGCTGCCATCAACGCGATGATCGAAGTGGGATGCGATCAGCTGCGCGTGCAGCGGATGAAAAAGAAGAAGCTGGTCATCAAGGACAAGCTGACCAAGCTCGAAGACCAGATCATTCCGGATATTACCGCTTGAAGGGGCGCGTTGCCATGACAGAAAGACCGCCTGTCGCCATCATCATGGGCAGTCAGTCCGACTGGGAAACCATGAAGAACGCGGCCGACACCCTGGAAGCGCTCGACATAACCTATGACGCGCGAATCATCTCCGCCCATCGCACGCCGGACCGGCTGGTGCGCTTTGCCAAGGGCGCGCGCGACGAAGGCTTCAAGATCATCATCGCCGGCGCCGGCGGCGCGGCTCACCTTCCCGGCATGGCTGCTTCCATGACCTCGCTGCCGGTCTTCGGCGTGCCCGTGCAGTCGAAGGCGATGTCCGGCCAGGACAGTCTTCTGTCGATCGTCCAGATGCCTGCCGGCATTCCCGTCGGCACGCTCGCCATCGGTCGCGCCGGCGCCGTCAATGCGGCGCTGCTGGCAGCCGCCGTGCTTGCCCTCAGCGACGATGACATCGCCGACCGACTGGAAGAATGGCGGGCGGCCCAGAGCGCTGCCGTGGCTGAATACCCGATGGATGACCTATGACGGCAAGAACGATCGGCATCATCGGCGGCGGCCAGCTCGGCCGCATGCTCGCCATGGCCGCAGCACGGCTGAACTTCCAGACCATCATCCTTGAGCCGCAGGCCGATTGCCCGGCGGCACAGGTTGCAAACCGGCAGATCATTGCTGCCTATGACGACCCGGCAGCACTGGCGGAGCTGGCCTCCGCCTGCGATGTCGTGACCTACGAATTCGAAAACGTCCCCGTGTCTGCCGCAGAACTGCTGGCGCGGAGCGTTGCCGTCTATCCGCCACCGAAAGCGCTCGAGATGGCGCAGGACCGGCTGACGGAAAAGCAGTTCCTCAACGAATGCGGAGTCCCGACAGCACGCTTCCATGCCGTCGACAGCCAGGCGGACCTCGAAGCGGCCATTGCCGATTTCGGCGGCCAGGGCGTGCTGAAGACGCGCCGGCTCGGCTATGACGGCAAGGGACAGCGCGTCTACCGCTCGCTCGCCGACCGCACGGAGGGTGGTTATGCCGCACTGGGCAACGTCCCCCTGATTCTCGAGAGCTTCGTGCCCTTCGAGCGCGAAATCTCGATCATCGCTGCCCGCAATCCGGAAGGATCGATCAGGAGCTACGACCCGGCTGAGAACGTCCATCGCGCAGGCATCCTGCACACTTCCACCCTGCCCGCCAACCTGTCGCCAGACACGGCGGCGGCGGCGGCCTCGGCAGCGGAAACCATCCTCACCGCACTCGACTACGTCGGCGTCATCGGCATCGAGTTCTTCGTGCTGCCGGACGGTGGCCTGATCGCCAACGAAATGGCGCCGCGCGTGCACAATTCCGGCCACTGGACGGAGGCGGCCTGCGTCATCTCGCAGTTTGAGCAACATATCCGCGCCGTTGCCGGACTGCCGCTCGGCAATCCCGTCCGCCACTCCGCCTGCGTCATGCAGAACCTGATCGGCGACGACATTATCTCGGTGCCGGACTGGCTGGCCCGCGACAACACCCTTGTTCATCTCTACGGCAAGACAGAAGCCCGGCCCGGTCGCAAGATGGGTCATGTCACGACCCTTCTTTAGTCCGGGAGGGGCCGATTGCGACGGGAAAAACCCCGGATAGTCGGTTGACACGGCCAAAGCGACACGGTATTTGCTCCCCACCCTAAAAGAGCGCGCCACGAGCGCGCTTTTGATTGTTAAAAGATACGGGCGAATGTGACATTCCCCCTAAAACCTCGCGGATCGAAAAAATGAAGATCAAGAATTCGCTCAAGTCGCTCAAGGCTCGTCACCGCGACAACCGTCTCGTCCGTCGCAAGGGCCGCGTCTACATCATCAACAAGCTGAACCCACGCTTCAAGGCTCGTCAGGGCTGATTGACGCGATGCGGTTTGCTTGCCTATTGCGCTGTGCATCTCACGCGCATGGGACAACGACCGGATCCCGGTCGGCATGACGCGCAAGCAAATTTGTTTTGATATCCGGCGCTGGCGGGCTACTATGCCCGCCATGCTCGTTTTTGCCTTGCGCCTTTTTATTCCGCTGATGCTAGCCATGCTCGCAATTGTCGCGCCACAAGTGGCTGCGGCCGACGACACACGGATTGTCGAGCAGCAGGACCCGGCAGCCTCCCCGGAAAAGCGCCTCGACGCGCTGTTCACCGCACTCCGCCGCCAGCACGATCCCGACCAGGCCGCCTCCATCGCCAATCAGATCAAGATCGAATGGTCGCAATCCGGCAGCGCGACAGTCGATCTCTTGATGCAATGGGCCGGCAAGGCCATCGCCGAGAAGCGCAACGCCGCAGCATTCGATTTTCTCGATCAGGTCATCGCCCTGCAGCCGCGCTATGTCGACGGCTGGAACCAGCGCGCCACGCTGAACTACGCGCTCGGCGACTACAACAAATCCATGGCCGACATCGAACAGGTGCTGCGCATAGAACCCCGTCATTTCGGCGCACTGGCCGGCATGGCCGCGATCTTCAGCGAAAACGGCAAGGACCAGCAGGCGCTCGATATCTGGCAACGCTTGCTGGCAATCTACCCGGCCAGCCGCGCCGCCCAGCAGCAGGTCGACCAATTGACCGAGAAACTGGCCGGCACCCGCACGTAAAGTGCAACCGATTTGGCTGCGCGAACGTATGAAGGCAACACGCTCGGCGATTGGATGCCGGGTATTACACGGGTTGCCTGTCGATGCTGATTGTCCCTCTCCTGCTGGCCTCGGTCATTGCCCTGGCCTACGCCTATACCGCCGCAAAAGCCCGGACGATCGAGAAGGCCTTCCCCAAAATCGGCGTGTTGACCGACGTCGGTGGCTATCGAATCAACGCGCTTCACCTGGCCCGCCCCCCCGGAGCGGACCTCCCGCCTCTTGTCTTCATTCACGGCGCCAGCGGCAATCTGCGTGATCAGATGCAAGCCTTCGCGGGACCTCTCTCAGCCCGCGCGGAAATGCTCTTCGTCGACCGCCCGGGACATGGCTATTCCGAACGCGGCGGCGCGGACAATGCATTCCCCTCTGGACAAGCCGATGCCATTGCAGCGTTGATGGAAAGACTCGGGATCGGCCCGGCCATCATTGTCGGTCATTCCTTCGGCGGCGCGATCGCCGCTGCCTTCGGCGTTCGCCACCCGCAGCGGACCGCCGGCCTGCTGTTCCTCGCGCCCGCCACCCACCCCTGGCCCGGCGGCGTCGACTGGTACTACACGCTGGCCGCGATGCCGGTCATCGGCTGGCTGTTCGCCCACACCCTGGTGATTCCCGCCGGCCTGAGGAAGCTCGAGCGAGGCACCGTCGGCGTTTTCAGCCCCAACCCGAGGCCCGATGGCTACGTCGAAAAGACCGCCCCTGCGCTGGTGCTGCGCCCGACCGTCTTCCGCAACAACGCCCGCGACGTCGTCAACCTGCTCGGCTACGTCACCCGCGAAGCACTGCGCTACCGCGAGATCACGGCACCCACTGTCATCATCACCGGAGACCGCGACGACGTGGTGCTGGCCGAACTGCACTCGATCGGCCTCGAGCGCGACATCGAAGGTGCCGAGCTGATCACCATCCGCAACCTAGGCCACAAGCCCGATTACATCGCCAACGACGTCGCCATCGCCGCCATCGAGCACTTGGCTGGGATGCCGCAGGACTTGCAGGAGATGGGGCGGCAGGCGGAGATGCGGATTGCAGCGGAGCTTCGGCAGTCTGAGCCCTGAAGCCGCCCATACCATGCGGTTGGCATCGTTAGGATTCGAGAGGTCGCCTATACCCGATGTTAGCGTGAGCCCGCTACCAAGGCTTGTACGCGCTCTTTGGGGGAAACTTTTAATGCACCAATACTGGCTGGCCGGCTCGACGAGTACATTGATTTATGTCGCTGGCTTCTTGGGTCCGATATCCGCAGGTAGCTGGAAAGCGTTGGCTATCCGCTTTATGATTTGTCTCGCGATAACGATCGGGCTCACCTACTTCGTCGCCCGTCTTGATATCCTTTTCGCTACCATGTTTATGTTTCCCCTATTGTTCTTCGCCGCAGGCGTCCTGTCGGGAAGTGCAACGAGAGCCTCTCTCCTCGGGCTCCGATGGAATGCCAAAACCAGCAAGGGAGTGCTGGTAATTGCGATCGGCATACTTGCCTTGCCTGCCCTCGCAGTTGTTCATATCCTTTTCCCGTAGAAACTGGCGGACTTCGCTATTGCATTGCGCCAATACCGGACCTTCCGGTGGTCGCTGGTTTTCAATTGGTGATCTCTCGTTATTCCAGCCGAACGGCGCTCACGGTAAAGCCGCAAGCGACGGATGCAAGGCTTCCAGGATGATTTCGGCGAGCCGCTCCGTCGCGGGGCTTTGTTCCGGCGCCGCCCGGTGCAGAAGGAGTTCGAGGCTTGGCAAGGGCGGCAGGCCGAGTTCGCCTGATGACAGGGGCCGCACCGTCGCGGGCAGGCCAAGCGGCGTGCGCACGGTGATCCCCAGCCCCGCCGCCGTCGCCGCCCACAAACCGCTGAGACTGGGACTGACGAATGCGATTCGCCAGCCAACCCCGGCTTGTTCAAGCGCTTTCGTGGCCGCAGAGCGCAACAGACAGGGCGCCTCCAGCGTCGCAAGCGGCATCGGCTCGACGCTGTCGGTCGTCCAGCCGACACGCCCCTCACGCGGCCCCACCCAGCACATTGGCACCGCGCCCACCAGTGTGCAGTGATCCGTGCGATCGCCATTGCCCCAGGCCAGCGCCAGATCCAGCTGCCCCGATCTCACCCGCTCCATCAATTCCGCATTGCGCACCACCCGTGCCTCTATCCTCACCTTCGGATGGGCGCGGGCGAAGCGTCCGAGCACCTCAGGCAGCAGCGCCTCGCCAAAATCCTCCTGCAGGCCAAGCCGCACCCAGCCCTCGAGCTCAACACCCTGGACCGCCGTCAACGCCTCGTCGTTGAGCGTCAGCAAACGCTGCGCATAGACGAACATCGTCTCGCCGGCTTCCGTCAGCGCCAGTCCCCGACCCGCCTTGCGAAAGATCGGCCGCCCCACCTGGTCCTCGAGCTTCTTGATCTGGGCACTGACGGCGGAAGTCGACCGACCGACATGGTCAGCCGCCCTCGCGAGCGTGCCGAGCTTTATGCCGGCGACGAAGCTTCTGAGGACGTCGAGGTCGAAAACGGTCGTACCCATGGCATCACCCAGTTTTTCAGGAATGTCGGCGCAGTTATATCTGATTATCGGGACAATGAAACTCTGCGATAAGGGTGCAAAGTTCACCCACAGCCAGCAAGTACCCGACAACACCGGATAAATCCAATGATCGCCATGCAGTACAGCTTCCCCCTCCCCGCCGACTACGACATGGACATCGTCGATGCCAGGATCCGCGACAAGGGTCCTCTGCTCGACGACTTCCCGGGCCTCGTCTTCAAGGCCTATCTCACCGCCCGCAAAGGCGATCCGGTGACGGGATCGCGCGACAATCTCTATGCGCCCTTCTATGTCTGGCAGGACGGCGGCGGCCTGAACGACTTTCTCTGCGGCCCGGGCTTTGCCGGAGTCAGCGCGGCCTTCGGCCGACCACAGGTGAAGACCTGGATTTCTTGGCAGACGGCAATCGCCAAGGATATCCGTGAGGCCCGCTTCGCCACCAGAGATGTGACCGACATCGGCCCCGGTGCGGATCTCGGCGCAGCGCGCGCGCAGAACAGCGCAGCGGCTCTGGCCGATACCGAAACCGGCGGTGCCCTCGCCTCGGTCTCCGCCTGCGATCCCACGGGCTGGAAGCGGCTCCGCTTTCGCCTGTGGAAGGACCTGCCCCAGCAGGCGCTGAACGCTGGCACCCTCGCCTATCGCCTCGGGCACCTGTCGCTACCGGAGCACGGATGAAACCATAGTCCGTTTGTCAGCGCAAAATTCTGTCACCGGGACAATGTCGTTGTTTTGCGCAACAGGCGGACAAACTATGCAGAGGGTGCTTTTCCTTCAACAAGGGGTCCCCCATGGTCGATATCGCAATGATCGAAGCTGCCCGCGTCCGGCTGTCCGGCAGGGCGCGACGGACGCCTCTGCTGTCGTCGCCCTTCCTCGACGAAATCGCCGGGCGGCGTCTGTTCGTCAAGGCCGAGTGCCTGCAGCACACCGGCTCCTTCAAGTTTCGCGGCGGCTGGTCGGCGATCTCGGCGCTCGAGCCGGAGGCCCGCGCCCGTGGGGTCATCGCCTTCTCCTCCGGCAACCATGCCCAAGGCGTGGCCCTCGCGGCCCGCATGCATGGCGTTCCCTGCGTCATCATCATGCCGTCGGATGCCCCGAAGCAGAAGATCGACAACACACGCGCCTTCGGTGCCGAGGTCGTGCTCTATGACCGGGCCAGCGGCAATCGCGACGAGATCGGCGCACGGCTCTCGGCAGAGCGCGGCCTGACGCTGATCAGGCCCTACGACGAACCCATGGTCATCGCCGGACAGGCAACCACCGGCCTGGAGATCGCCGACCAGGCCCGCGAAGAAAACATAGAAGCCGCCGACGTGCTGGTCCCCTGCGGCGGCGGCGGCCTGACGTCCGGCATCGCGCTGGCGCTGGAGGCGCGCGCGCCATCGATGCGGGTGCGCCCCTGCGAACCCCAGGGCTTCGACGACGCGACCCGCTCGCTTGCGTCAGGCCAGATCGAGCGCAACGCAACCCTCCAGGGCTCGATCTGCGACGCGATCATCACGCCGCAGCCCGGCACCATCACCTTCCCGATCATGCAGCGGCTCTGCGGCCCCGGCCTGGTGGTTTCCGACGACGAAGCCATGCAAGCCGTGGCCCTCGCCTTCACCCGCCTCAAGCTGGTGGTCGAGCCCGGCGGCGCGGTCGCCCTCGCCGCAGCGCTCTTCCGCCGTGACGAGATTGCCGGCGATACCGTGATCGCCGTCGCCTCCGGCGGCAATGTCGATGACGAGGTCTTCCTGCGGTCGCTGAACCGCTGACCGGCGTGCCCATCGCCATGCCTGCAAACGTAGCGAAGCCCGATGTTTGTCGCACCGGGCCCCCCAACTGCTGACAAAGATATTACCAACAATTCCGCAGGTCACTTGGGAAATTGATCCGGTTGCGAAACTCCCCTCATCCTCGCCCTTGTGGCGGGGATCCGGCCAGCTCAAGTCCCTGAGCTGAAAGAGTCTTTTGACCCGACAGACGTCGTGTCGCTGGATCCCCGCCACAAGGGCGAGGATGAGGAGAACCGGGTATCGCTCTCGTCAAACAAGCCTCTTTAGGGTTTGTCAGCAGTCTGAGAAGCCCGATGCTTTTCAGCACCGGGCCCCGCAATGGATAGAGGCTCGACCCGCCTACTTGGCAGACACACGCCAGACGGAGTTGCCAGCGTCGTCGGCGATCAGCAGGCCGCCGGCCTTGTCGACGGCAAGGCCGACGGGGCGACCGCGTGTCTTGTCGTCAGCACCCATAAAGCCGGTGACGACGTCCTGTGGCTTGCCGTTGGGGCGGCCGCCGGCGAAGGGAATGAACACCACCTTGTAGCCGTTGAAACTCTTGCGGTTCCAGCTCCCATGCTCGCCGACGAATGCACCGCCCTGATAGGCGGCCGGCAGGTTGCTGCCGGTGTAGAACACCATGCCGAGCGGTGCGACATGCGAGCTCAGCGCGTAATCGGGAACGACAGCCTTCTCGACCAGGTCGGGCCGCTGCGGCATGACGCGCGGATCGACGTTCTGGCCGTAATAGCTGTAGGGCCAGCCATAGAAGGCACCGTCCTTCACCGAGGTCATGTAGTCAGGCACCAGGTTCGGGCCGAGCTCGTCACGCTCGTTGATGACGGCCCACAGCGCCTGGGTCTGCGGCTCGAAAGTCAGCCCGTTCGGATTGCGCAGGCCATTGGCGAAGAGGCGCGAACGGCCGGTCTCGCGGTCGACTTCCCAGATCGCAGCGCGGTCCTTTTCGGCCCCGATGCCATTCTCGGTGATGTTGCTGTTGGAGCCGACGCCGACATAGAGGAGTTTGCCGTCAGCGCTGGCAACCATGCTCTTCGTCCAGTGATGGTCGATCGGACCGCCCGGCAGGTCGACGAGTTTCACGCCCGGCTCGGTGATCTTAGTAGCGCCCGGCGTATAGGGGTAGCGCACGATCGCGTCCGTATTGGCCACATAGAGATCGTTGCCGACCAGCGCCACGCCGAAGGGCGAATTGAGCTTGTCGAGGAACACCTCGCGGACTTCAGCGACACCGTCGCCGTCCGCATCGCGCAGCAGCGTGATGCGGTTGCTGGCTTCCTGCGGCGGGCTTGCCGTTGCGAAGGACTGCACCCAGCCCATGATGAGATCCTTGGGGCGCTTGATGGAGGCTGCCGGCGGCGCGACGGATTCGACCACCAGCACGTCGCCGTTCGGAAGCACGTAGGGCTGGCGCGGATGCACGAGGCCTGAGGCCATCGCCTGGATTTTCATGCCCTCGGGCACGGTCGGCGTCTCATCCTTCTTCCAGCCGACGACAGGGGCGATATGCATCGGCGGGACGAGGTACTGGGACTGGGCCGGCAGCGGCGGATTGGCGCCGATTTCGTTGGTCGGCTCGGGCTCGTCGCCGCAGCTGGCAAGCACGACCATCGAGGAACCGGCCAGCGCCAGGGCGAGCGAGCGGCGGATAGGCATCTGGGACATCATGGTACGGTTCATTCGACGACTCCAAGGTCACGACGATAGACCGCAGCGCGGCCCATCACTCCACCCAGGATCAGAACGACGAGGGTTGCGGCAGAAAGGACGAGGCCCATCGGAACCACCGAGGTCCAGGCATCCCGGCTATGGATCAGCGCATTGAAGAAGGCGATGACGAGGCCAACGCCGTTGCCAAGCACATAGACGACCGAAAGCCTGTTGACGCCAACGAGGCGGCCGATGAAGAAATCGACGAGGCAGAGGATCGCTGCCACCACGCCGACAACCAGGCCGGCGGTCAGGAGCCAGGCCGAAAAATCGGCCCACATGATCTCTGCGGTCCGGAAGTAAGTGATGTCGGTAATCATCGTGCCGATGAAGCAGGCGACCGCGAAGTGCCAGAGGGGAAGGAAGAGCGGCGGCTTGACCAGCCGCACGGGGTACATAATGGGATCAGTCATGGTTTTCTCTCATTGCCGGCAAATTGCCATAATCACCCAACCTGAGAGAGAGAATTTCGTTCCAATTTTCCTGCCATATGCATGGTACCCGCAACGCAAAAAGCTCCCGCCAGGGGAGCTTTTGAGACTGCTGATAAACCCTGAAGAAGCTTGTTAGACGAGAGCAGTATCCTAAGCTCCCTCATCCCTGCCCTTGTGGCGGGGATCCAGCGACACGACATCTGTCGTGTCAAAAGACCCTTTCATCTCATGGACTTGAGCTGAAAGGGTCTCCGCCACAAGGGCGAGGAAGAGGGGCGTTTGGTAACCGGCTAAATTTCTAAAGTGACCTGCAGAGGTGTTGGAGAATACCTCTGTCAGCCGTTCCAAAGCTCCCTGTCAGGAGCTTTTCACCCCACGTGTGCAACGATGTTCCGTCAGCCGCGGCGGGTAAGTGAGAACTGCGAACCGCTATCGGACGTGCAGTTCAGCTGGTTGGAATTCACCAGCGCGCAATTGACCTTCGACGTCGTCTTGCGAACCAGCGACGTCATGTTGATCTCGACGAGACCCGGGGCGGTGTTGATGTAGGTGCCGGATGCCAGGAGCTGGTTGGAATCCGTCGTGCGGGTGGAGAAGCCACCGCCCTGGAAGGTCGAAATGATGCCGTTCGGATCGGCCCAGGTTCCGTCGACGGTCTGCGGCGCCTGGCGGGTCGCCACCTGCATGGGCATTTGGCGCGGACCCTGATCCATACAGGATGCGAGCGACAAGGCCGAGACTAGGAGGGCAAGGCTTGCTTTGATCTTCATGGTACTTCCCCGAAATTCAGAATCGGCATCTGCCGCACATTTTGGAAAAAGATGGAGCGGCGCCCCTTTGAAAGCAAGGCTCGGGCAGCGGATCCGCAGATTTATCCGTTAGGCGTAACAAAAATGCCCGCATCGGTAATGCGGGCATTCAGTGTCTAATCAGCCAGTCATATCAACGAACGAGAACGTTCTTGAACTGCCAGGGGTCGCTGGTGTCGATGTCTTCTGGGAACAGGCCGGGACGGCCGGTGAGCGGCGTCCAGTCCGTGTAGTGGCCTTCGACCGGGCCGAGGTAAGGCATCTGCACTTCGAGGCAGCGCTTGTAGTCGATCTCGTCGGCTTCGACGATGCCGGCGGTCGGGTTTTCCAGCGCCCAGACCATGCCGGCGAGAACTGCCGAGGTCACCTGCAGGCCGGTGGCGTTCTGATACGGCGCGATGCGGCGGGTTTCTTCCAGCGACAGGCGCGAGCCGAACCAGTAGGCGTTCTTGTCATGGCCATAGAGCAGCACGCCGAGTTCGTCGACGCCCTCGACCAGTTCGTTCTCGTCGAGAACATGCATGACCGGCTGGGCGTTGCCGCCGTTGCCGAACATCTCATGCAGCGAAAGGACGGCGTCGTTGGCCGGATGATAGGCATAATGGCAGGTCGGACGGTAGGAAACGTCGCCGTCCTTGTCCTTCACCGTGAAATAGTCGGCGATCGAGATCGACTCGTTGTGCGTCACGAGGAAACCGTACTGCGGGCCGGGCGTCGGGCACCAGGTGCGAACGCGGGTGTTGGCGCCGGGCTGCTCCAGATAGATAGCTGCCTGGCAGCCCTTCTTGTGCTTCTTGGCGTTCTTCGGCATCCATTCTTCATGGGTGCCCCAGCCGAGTTCGGCCGGCTGCAGGCCTTCCGAGATGAAGCCTTCGACCGACCAGGTGTTCCAGAAGACGTTGAGCGGCTTCGGGTTCTTGGTCAGCTGCGTGTCGCGCTCAGCAATGTGGATGCCCTTGACGCCGACCTTCTTCATCAGCTTCGCCCAGCCTTCGCGGTCGTGCTGATCGGGCTCTTCGAATTTGATGTCGAGATCGTTGGCGAGATTGACGAGGCCCTGCTTGACGAACCAGGAGACCATGCCTGGATTTGCGCCGCAGGTGGAAACGGCAGTCGTGCCGCCCGGGTTCTTCTTCTTCTCATGGCGAACGGTTTCGCGCAGCGCATAGTTGGTGCGGTCGGCGTTCTTCATGCTCTTGTCGAAATAGAAGCCGAGCCATGGCTCGACGACGGTGTCGATGTAGAGAACATCGAGCTTGCGGCAGAGCTTCATCAGGTCGAGCGAGCCGGTGTCGACAGAGAGGTTGACGCAGAAGCCCTGACCTTCGCCTTCGGTTAGAAGCGGCTTCAGCAGCTCCTTGTAGTTCTCCTTGGTGACATATTCCTTGATGTGACGGATACCGTGCTCGGCAAGAATGGCCATGTCGCCTTCGTGTTCACGCGGGTCGATGACAACCATCCGGCTCTTGTCGAATTTGAAATGGCGCTCGATCAGGGGCAGCGTGCCGCGGCCGATGGAGCCAAAGCCGATCATGACGATCGGGCCGGTTATTTCGGCATATACCGGGTAGTTTTCCTGCTTCATTCTTTTTCTCCTTCAAAGAGCAAAGGCTCTCTGATGTGCATCATTCATCAATAGGTGTGCTTGACGGCGGGGTGAAGGGCTCTAAGCACAAAATCCTGTCACAATAAAGGGTCGACGCGTTCATATCATCTATCCGTGCCAGTGCCACCACATCTAATCACCGCGCAAAATTCCGGCCATGTTGCCGAATGATCCGCCCTTTGTTAAACTTCGATTTCAGGGCTTGGAGAGCGGATCATGACGGACAATACGGTATTCGTACATCTGTCGGATGACACGAAGCGACGACTCGATCGCCTTTCCCAAGCAACCGATCGCTCGGCAACCTCGATCACTGCCGAGGCGCTCGAGGCATATCTGGCTGAACAGGAATGGCAGATCGCGGCTATCGATGACGCGATCCGCCTTGCCGAGCGCGGCGAATTTGTTTCCCATGAGGCGATGACAAGCTGGCTGACCTCCTGGGGGACTGCGGAAGAAACTTCAGCGCCGAGGCCGCTCACTCGCAAGACAGCGCAGTGAACGTCGTTTGGGCAGAAGCCGCCGTCGCGGATCTGGTTGCCATTCGCCTCTTCATCGCTGATCACAATCCCCAAGCGGCCAGTTCTGTCGCGGCAAGAATATTGCGCGCCGTGGATCTCTTGAGAGATCGACCACGCCTTGGCTTTGGCACGCATGTTGAAGATGTCCGGAGACTGATAGTCAACCAGTCGCCATATTCGATCATCTATCGTATCGCTGGGAACGATGTGCAGATCCTAGAGATCTTCGACGGGCGCAAATTTGCGCCTCGTACCGATATAAAGGGCTGACCTTACCCCTGCAGCAACTCAAGCCCATCGACAGTCTTCGTCAGGGCTATCTCGGTGATCTCATAGCTGGCGACGCCACGCAGGGTGAAGGGATCTGCCGCCGCATAGGCCTCGATCTCGCTCCGATCGCCGATGGTAAGGATCACGCCGCCGGTGCGCGGCACCTTGCGACCAGAGGCGAGGAACCAGCCCTTGTCATAACCTTCCGCCACCCAGGCCATATGCGCCTCCATGACCTTGTCGGCTTCTTCGTTGCTCTTCAGATAGGTCAGGGAGAGGATGAACATGAAGCCCTTTCGGCGTTTGGATCGGATGCTGCAAGAAAGAATGCATAATCCATCGATGCCTAGCGATGCAATTCATTCTGAGGCTCGGACATCGAACGTTGCCGGCGGGTCCTGAACCCTCGCCGCTTCGCCTCGCGTTTCACCCGTCAGCAGCAAGCACCGCAGGGATCAAGCCGCGCAGGGAATTGCCAACGAAGAGCTTCCCGTTGGCGAGATCGGCGAGCGACAGCCGACCGGTCCGCGCCTTGCGCGCGCAGATCAACTCGTTCCGCAGCACACCGGCCAATAGACCGCAAGCAATCGGCGGCGTGCGCAGGAGGCCTGAGCCGTCGTCGACAAAGACAGAGGTGATCGTCCCCTCGCAGACCTCATCCCTTTCGTTGAGCAGCAGCACCTCGTCGGCTTCCTCGGGGCTGAACTCGGCACGAGCGCGCTCATAGACCGCCCTGAGGGTGGTTTTTGCACGCAGCAGCGTGTCGCCGGAATCAAGGCGCGTCTGCGCCACGCGCACCCGCCAGACCGTGCCCTCGGCGAGCGGCACGAAGTCCGCCCGGGTGATGGCGATCCGGCCGGCGCGATCGAAAGTCAGGCGGACCCGCTGCGGACCGGTGGTGTCGGCAACGGCATCGGCAAGGCGTGCGGCCACGTCTTTCGGCGGGGAGAAGCCGAGACGGCGGGCCGAGCGCTCGAGCCGGGCCAGATGCAGGCGCAAGCGGATGAAGCCGGCATCTGGATCATAGCGCAGGGTCTCGATCAGCGAAAAATCCGCTACCGGGCGATCCATGCATCCCCCACCGCGAACCGCGCCTTCAGAAGGCACTCTTCGTATTCGGCCTCGGCGGTCGAATCGAAGACGATGCCGCCACCGACATTGAAGATCGCCCTGAAATCATCGAACAGCGTGATGGTCCGGATCGCCACTGAAAAGCGCATGGCGCCGGATGGCGCAATCATGCCGATGGCGCCGCAATAAGCGTCGCGCGGGCCGGCCTCCAGCCCGTGCAGGATCTCCATCGCCCAGAGCTTCGGCGCGCCTGTGACCGAGCCGCAGGGAAACAGCGCGGCAAAGATGTCCCGGATCGACAGACCAGGCAGCAGCTTGGCCTGCACATGGCTCACCATCTGGTGGACGGTCGGATA
>Ga0070670_100002406_pt1 | contig 15428 bp, 10 predicted proteins | sample KBSS63metaG_FD_64665 | JGI IMG/M metagenome (GOLD analysis project Ga0070670, IMG submission 64665) | Switchgrass rhizosphere microbial communities from Kellogg Biological Station, Michigan, USA - KBS S6-3 metaG | ecosystem: Host-associated > Plants > Roots > Rhizosphere > Soil ... | reverse complement strand
GCGAATAATTTCGCCGTGCGCGAATATATTCGCCTTGAAGCCTCCTGTCAACCGCGATCTATCTACTTCGCGGAAGAGCGTACTCCGACGTTCGAGTTGGTTCCCATCCCGCGATGAAGTACCGCAAAAGACTGGAGACTGGCTGCGTTGTCGTTCACGACGCCCCCTCTCCATTCCAACCATGCGTGCGCCTGCAGTTTGCCGTTCTCAGGCCGCACTCCAATCCGCAGCTCGGTCGTAATTCCGCGCCGCGACAACAGTCGCGCCACCGCCAGAGATATCGTGAGACACGATAGGCCCAGCAGCCGACCTGGCGCGCCAGCCAGCCACGCCATCCGCTCGATGGACTCGCGCGGTAACGAGGGTGGCGGCACACGGCGCCCGCGGACGGCCCACGACGTCACCGTCGGAAATCCGAGAACCAGAAGCGCGACGGATACCATCGGGATCGTGGCTATTCCTTCGGAAAAGATGCACCAGTCTTCAAAGCTCAACGAGGCGAGTTTGCCAACCCGCCGGCGCAACGGAACAAGAGCGGCGAGCCACTGGGCGCGATTCAAGAACTGCCTCCCTACCACTGCTGAGCGCCGCCTTTAAATACGCGGGGCATGCCCGAAGCGAATAGCGCTATTCCTGCCGCAACACGATCATGGGGTTCAGCTTCATGATGCGACGTGCGGGGTTGACGTATGCAATAAGCGCAACCCCTACGAGCAGAAGAGTCGTAACGACAAAGGTGAGCGGATCTGTCGGAGTTACCTCGTAGAGCAGCGTCCGCAGGAAACGCGTGAGCACGAACGCACCCGCGCTGCCGATCAGCACTCCCGCGCCGACCAGTACGGCTCCTTGTCTGGATGCCAATCGCAGCAGCCGTCCGGAATCTGCGCCAAGCGCCAGGCGAATACCAAATTCCTTCCGTCTAGTGGTGACGGCGTAGGAGATGACACCATAGATGCCAGCCAGCGCGAGCAGCAGCGCCACGCCCGCAAACAGCGCGATGAGCCGTAAAGACAGATTCAAATCCGCATGCGACGACGTGACGACCTCCTCCATGGTGCGCACGTCGTAGATCGCCTGGTTCGGACTGATCTGATGAACCGCTGCCCGCACGGAGGCAATCAGCGTAGTGGGTGGTAACCGGGTGCTGACGACAAGGGTGGCAGCAGAGTACGACGTCCGCTCCAGCGCACTGAAAATCTCTGGTTCTGCCGGCAATCGAATATTCTGGCGGACGTCGCTCACCACCCCGATAATCGTGCCTCGATCCAGGACGCGACCGATTGGATCCTCGTGCGGAAAATGCTCGCGCACCAGCGCTTCATTGACCACGATACCGACGTCGCGATCAGTGAAGAGGCGGCCGGCGCGCAGCGGAATCCCCAGAGCGCGGAAGTAGCCGGGGGACGCCTCGCGTAGACGGGCGGGAAAACCGCGCGCGTTCGGCGGCGTCACTCGGCCAGAGGTCGTGAACTGACCGGTATTACCCGGACTCTGGATATGCAATCGTGTAACGAAGCCGGCCTCGCGCACACCCGGTATCTCCTTCACGCGTTCTTCAATCGCACGAAAGTAGCGACCCTGCGGCAGCGCTTCGGGCCGAAGACCACGGGTTTCCATTCGCAGCGTCAGGACGTGATCGGCGGCGATTCCCATCGGTACTCGCTCAAGACGAATGAATGTGCGGAGAAGCACTCCGGCGCCAGCGAGAAGCATGAACGCGAGTCCAATCTCAGCGATGACGAGGCCATGTGTGACGACTGTCGACTTCCCCGCCCGCGAGGTACGACTGCCTCGAGTGTTCAGCGTCTCATTGACATCGCGGTTCAGCGAATGCAGCGCTGGAATCATGCCGAATGCGATCCCGCTGCTCAGTCCGACGCCCAGGAGGAACAGGAAGACTCTCCAATCGAGGGCGATTTCGAGTGCGCGTGGGATCTGGGTACCCGCGAACGCGATCAGCAGTTGAGTCCCGGCGACAGCGACGAACACTGCCGCGACAGTCGCGGCTAGGGCGAGCAACAGACTTTCGATCACGAACTGTCGGAAAAGCCGACCACGGCTGGCGCCCAACGCCATGCGCACAGCCACTTCGTGCTTCCGTCTCTCGGCACGCAACAGCAACAGATTGCCGACATTGGCGCAGGCAATCAGCAAGACCATGCTGGCAGCACCGAGCAGGATGAGGATGCCCTTTCGCGATCGCCCAACCACCGCCTCGGTCAGCGGGGTGATCGTCACGGTATGAGCAGCATTCGATTGCGCGAGCGGTTCGAGCCGTTGCACGATCGTGCGCAGCTCCGCGGCGGCCGCCTGCGGGGTCACGTCCCGCTTCAACCTCCCGACGGCGACATCGATGCGCTGGAACCAGCTAGTGGTGCGCGGTAACTCCGTCGGGATCCACATGTCCGCCATCACCGGCCCGTACGGGAACTGGAAGGTCGCCGGCATGACGCCGATGACGGTGTACGGTTCTCCATCCAGGACGATGGTCCAAGTCTCCAGCAAAGCGTGTCCGGCGAAACGGCGCCGCCAAACGCCCTCGCTGACGACGGCCACGTTTGCCGCGTCGGTGTCATGGAATGTGCGGCCGGCAATCGGCCGAACCCCGAGCAGATCGAACAAGTGAGGCTCAGTCGACACCGCGGTGATACGTTCCGGCTCGGCGACGTCGTGGAGGTTTCTGCTGACAACCGAGTAGGCGACCAGCGATTCGAACGAATGGGTCTGTTGACGGTACGCTTCGAATTCCAGAATTCCCATGGTTCCGAACTGTACGAGCCGGTCCGGATCTGCAAATGGCAGCGGTCGAAAGAGTACGCGATCCGCGACAGTAAAGATCGCGGTCGTCGCGCCGATGCCGAGAGCAAGGGTCAGGAGCGCCGTGAACGTAACGGTAGGCGTACTCAGGAGTGCCCGGAAGCCATACCGAATGTCTCGCATCATTGGGATGTCACCCGGTTCGATTCACGTGCCTGTTCTGCCGGCGCATGCTTCGCGCTCGGGTCGCTTTTCGCGCGCTTCACTCACCTGAGGACGAAGCTGGCCGGCATCCGTTAACAGCCATCGATGACGCATCGGCGGCGGTATGGTGCGTGAAGAGATAGGAGCGACGAACCAATGGCGGTGAAGTGTAGCACCGCGGCCCGGTCACGAGTCGCGCAACACGACGAGCGGATTCACCACCGCCGCACGCATCGCGGGCAGTGCGGTCGCCGCAAGTGTCGCCCCGGAGACGAGCATGGCTGTCGCTCCGAGTGTGATCGGGTCCGCCGGCGAGACTCCAGCAATGAACGTCCGCAGGAGATTGGCGCCGAGCACGCCGAGGACCATTCCGGCAGCAAACCCGGTCAGCGCCAGGATGATGTTTTCACCGACGATGAGACGTACCAGGTCCGACGTACCCGCACCAATCGCCTTCCGCAGGCCGATTTCGCGCGTGCGCTGAGCCACGCTGAATGCCACGAGGCCGTAAATGCCGAGGGCGGACAGTAACATCGCCACGACGCCGAACGCGGCGGTGACGACGGCGCCAATGCGCGCGGGAAGGACTGCTACCGAGATCGTCTCAGCCATGGGCGAAATGTCGATGAACACGTCCGGTGCCAGGCGCTGCATCTCGTGCGCGATGAGATCGGCGGTGCCGCGCGGGTCTCGTGTCCGGATATGGAGCGTCATCCAGCTCGCATAGGCTTGCCGGAACGGACGATAGATTGTGGGTGCGGTCTTCTCACCAAGTGTCCAGTATTTGCTGTCGCGAACAACGCCGACGACCTGCAGGATCTCGTCGCCTCGAGATCCTGGTACTCGCAAGCGCTTTCCTACTGCATCGCCACTCCAGAACCGGCGCGCGAGCGTGTCGTTGACGATCGTCACCTCCGGACTGCCTTCGCGATCGTCCGGTCTGAAATCACGTCCCGCCAGCAATGGAATGCGCAGCGTCTCGAACCACCCGGGCGTCAGCCGGTTCGAGAACACTCTCTGGCGCGGCGGCGATGCGCCACCGTTCGCTTCTCCTTCGCGAATGACGTCGAACTCTTCATTCTCGAGCGAAAGCGGCACCACGGTGGCGATGGCGGCAGACTGGACGGCGGGAGATGCTTTGACCTGCTGCTCCAGATCCAGGAAGAGCGCCTCGCCCGACGCGCGACCGTGGGTTGTCTCATCGAGCTCGATGCGGGCGAGGACCACGCCATCAGGACTGAACCCAGGGTCGATGCTGCCAATATGACTGAGGCTGCGCAGGAACAGGCCGCTCCAGATCAGCAGTACGGTACAGACGCCGACTTGTCCGACGACGAGTCCGCGACGCAACCTCTGGCGAACGGCCGACCCGCTGGCTTCGTCCTTCAGCGATGAAATGAGGTCGAATCGGGCCGCGCGGCGCGCCGGCGCCAGACCGAACACGAACGTCGCCAGCGTCGATACGGCGAGGGCGTACCCTAGCACCCGACGATCGATCCCAAGATCGAATTCCATGGGAACGGGCAAGCGCGAGAGGAATGGATTTACGCTGCTCGTGAGCCAGATCGCCAGTAATACACCAGCGCCGCCGCCCAACATCGCCAGCACGAAGCTTTCCGTGAGCAGCTGACGCACGAGGCGGCCGCGGCCCGCACCAAGCGCAAGCCGCACCGCAATCTCTTTTCGGCGCGCGGCAGCCCGGCCGATCAGCAGGCCGCCGATATTGGCGCAACCGATCAGCAAGACAAGGGCGGCAACGACAGTCATCAGCGTGAGAAACCCGAGGATCGGCAGGATCAGATCGGCCATGCCACGGAACGCGCCAATGCCGTCGAGGGGGATGACTTCCATCTGGACGAACGTCTCAGGCACGTCGGGATGATCGGCCCTCATCTGCTGCCCGGCCGCGCGCAGAGCCGGCACCGCCTGCGCGTGACTTACCCCAGCCATCAGCCGGCCGAAGATCTCGAACCGCGTTGCACCACGATCGCCAAGCAGGGGATTTCGCGCGGCATCGTCAATCGGAATCCAGAAGTCGTGAAGGAGTCCCGCCGGAGCCACGCCGCGGAACCCGCGCGGCATCACACCCACGACCTCGTACGATCGTCCGTTCAACATCAACACGCGCCCGACGACGGATGGATCCGCGCCGAATCGCGCCTGCCACACGTGGTGGGCGAGCACCACCACGTCGTGGCGGTTATCGGACGGCATGTATGTGCCTCCGAGTGCGGCGGGGATCCCTAGCACGCTGAAGTAGTTTGCCGTCGTCTGCTCGCCCCAAAGCCGCACCGGGGCGGCCCCGGTGGCGAGCCCCGCCACGACGCGGCGATGCGCGACCATCGCGGCGAAGACGCGGTTGCGCTCGGCGAGGTCCTGATAGTTGAGCCACGACATCTGGCTCTCTCCCGCGCGCACGAGGGCCAGTTCGTGCGATGCCGTCACCGGAAGCGGCTTGAACAGAAGCGCATTCGCCACGCTGAAGATCGCGGTATTGCCGCCAATCGCGATAGCCAGCGTCAGAATGGCGGCGGCCGCGTACCACGGGTTCCGCGCAATGAGACGAATGCCAAGCACCGTGTCCTGCCGGAACTCGCCGGCGGTCTGCGCTATCCAACGGCGTCGCTCGAGTCGGTCGTCGTGCGTGACACACGCCGTCGTCCCGGATTCCAGATTGCCGAACTCCTTCAACGCCTGCGCACGGGCGTCCGTTTTGGTCAGCCCAGACCGAATGAGCTCGTCGGTCCGCATGTCGAGATGAAAATCGAACTCCTCATGCACCTCGTCACGCACGATCTCAGGGGTGCGGAATGGGAATTTAAAGAGTCGTTTCACGCCGTGACGCTTCATGGCTCACCTCAGGCGGTCTGAATCGCTTTGAAGACCGCCTCCGCATAGCGCTTCCATTGCGACACCTCGTTGCGCAGCTCGCGGCGCCCGACCGCGGTCAGCTGGTAATACTTCGCGCGGCGGTTGTTTTCCGACAACCCCCACTCCGATTCGATCCATCCTCGGTCTTCGAGACGGTGAAGGGCCTGATACAGCGCCGCGTCTTCAACCGCGAGCACTTCGTCGGTGCCTTCGCGGACCCAGCGTGAGACCTCGTAGCCGTGCTGAGGTCCCTGGCGCAGCGACTGGAGAATCAGGAGATCGACGGTGCCTTTCAGCAGCGGGGTCAGTGTATCGAGGCTCATCGGGCTACGTGGGACTTCGACGGAGTAGCCCGCCTGAATGTTCCACTCACTATGTGAGTGGAGGCGCGGTTTGCGGTTCGCGGTTCGCGTGTGCCGGGGCATAAAGCCCCGGCCTACAGTCCGCGGATTCAAGGGTTCAAGGATTCATGGATTAGGGATTAGGGATTAATAGGTGACCCTGGTGCGATATTTCAGTACCGACGTGCCGTCGACTGCGACCGGCACAATGAACTGCGCCGCCCAGGCCTCGGTCTTCTTCCATTCGTACGACGATCGCAGCATCCGCCATGTGCCGCCGATTGGCTCGTTCACTTCGACTGTAATCGCATTCATTTTGTGATTCCGCAGCGTGATCTCGTATTCGAATTCATACACGTTGCTGCTGATCTGCTGGAAGTCGGTCTGCTTGCGCTCGCAGATGACGTCGAAGGCGCTGCCGATCTTCAGGTTCACCGTCTCGTCCTTCGGCGTGTGCCGGATGCGATCCTCGCCGACGAACTGGACGCCGCCACGCGAGTCGGCCTGGTAGACCCGCACCGTGCCCGCGGGCATCGGCATGCCGAGGCTCGACTTCTCGTCGTTGCGTAGCTGATAGAACACCTGCACCACGTCGGTGAGCGGCGCGCCCGGATGGCGGCCGTTGTGGTAGTACCACTGCTGTCCTTCCACGACGTAACGCTTTCGTACCGGAACGTTCGTCCCCGAGAGCATGCTGACCTGCTTCGTCTCCGCGTTGTTGATGCTGGTCTTTCGGTCCAGCGTGTAGAGGTGATACTCGGAGAACGTTTCCTGCGCCATGTCCTTCCTCATCGCGACCGACTCCGATATTCCGCCCGCCGCTGCCATTCGATCGATCGATTGCTTGACGATGTTGAGATCGCCGGCGACGAGTTGGAGCTTGGCATTCCGGAACGACGTGCCGCTGCCGTTGGTCAGCGTCACCCAGCCGTCGAGATCGGCCGCGCGATCGTCGCGCCCCACGGTCAGCACGTAATCCGCGTTCCATGCGAGCTGTTTCGCGAGATATGACGTTTCGATCTGGTGGCGCGCTCCCCCGCTGTTCTGCAGCGTCCAGATCAGCGTCGGATGCGTGTAGAGATTGTTCGGCAGCTCGGGGAACCGGATGTGGTCGGCGTGCAGGCCGGTGACGATTTCGTCTCCAATGCGCCACACCGGCGCGTTGTTATAGCTCAAAAGCCGCGCCTTCACTTCTTCTTCTCTGGTTGTGCCGTTGTCGGTACGCGTGCGAACGAGCGTGACGTCGCGGCCGACGTACTTGCGGAGAAGTTTCTCAGGCTCGAGCAGGTCGTACTCGTAATTCTGCTCCACGACGTCGAGCCGCGCCGGCTCGGTGAGCGAGCGGAAGTGCACCGTCGCCGGATTAACCGTCGCCGCAATGTCCATGAAGCTCAAGTCGAAGCTGCCGGACGGCAGCTGCACGTTCCGCACATCGCGAACGAGCGCGAGATCGCTGTTGTACACCGTCAGCGCGAGATCCGTTTGATCGTCCAGCGTGGAGGTGTTCTGTGACGGCAGCGGATCGGACTTCGCCTCGCGCACGGGACGCGCGGTGTAGGCGATCGGCAGAGCAACGACGAACATGGCAGCGGCCAGAACTGAACGCATAGGGCCTCCGTGATTGCTGGGACGGTCCAGCACCACCGAATCGCGAACCGCGAATCGCGGCAGCGGTTATCCCTAGAACGGAGCGATTCAGTTTTCTTGCAGGGGTGACCAGGTCGCGCCGCCGTCACTGGTCGCAAACCGGCGGCTGTTCGCGGTCGTGACGGTGGCGTTTCGCGCGTCGGTCGCGCGCACGTCGGTGAGATCGACGCGTTCGGGAAACGGGCGGACCTGCCAGGTCTGCCCGTCGATCGTGAGGAGTACGGTGCCCGCCTGTCCGACCAGCCAGCACACATTCCGCGACGGCGCGGCCCCGGCGTGCAGCGCCACGGACGTACCCGTCGACGAGCGGCGCCAGTTAGTGCCGCCGTCCATCGAGTACTGCACGCTGCCCGGCTCGAGTGCGCGCCAGCGAAATGCACGCTCCGGCGAGACCACGTCAACCGTCCGGAGACGTGCGCCAGCAGCACCGCGCGCGGAAGATTTGTTCAGCGCGCTCTCACTGGTCACGGTGACTCTTTCCTGCACCGGCAAGGGCGCCGTGGGCGGCGGCGTCTGGGCAGGTGGCGGCGGGGCCGAAGGCACGGGTGCACCCGCCTCCGGAAGCGACGGTGGCGCAGTCGCGACAAGAGACTGCGGCTCGGCGACCGGCTGCGATGTATCGGCGGCCGCCGCTGCCGCGCGTGCAGCCTCCGCCCGCGCGCCGAGGGGAGAAATCGCGTCGATACGCTTCTTGTCGGCAAAGCTGTCGATGCCACCCGCGACGCCGCCGACTGCACCCTTGCTTCGCGCCTCGTCTTTGCTGACGCGCGGGTCACCTTTCGCTTGTAATGTCGCATTGCGCGCGGCCGCGTTGTCTGCAGCGGAGCGCGTCTCGGTAGCCGGCGGGGCGGCCTTCACACCGACCGACGGCGCTTCGGTCTGTTCCGCGCCGGGCCTGAGAGCCACCTGTTTCGCTTCGCGCTCGTCGGTGCGTTCGCCGCCGATCCAGACCGCGATGACCACCAGCGCGGCTGCGATCGGCACCAGCCACCGAATAGCGGGCATGCTCCACCACGCACGCTGCGCCGGCGCGGGTGTAATGCGCGCCATCGCCGCGAGCATCGCCTGGCAATGCGCGCAGTCGGACGCATGTGCCTCCGCGGCAGCACGCTCCGAAGCGGTCAACGCGCCGTCCATCCACGCCGCCAGCACGTCCGGGGTCAGGTGGTCCACAGCTCCTCAACTGCCATAATCGCCGGATTTGCCGGAATTGCCATAACTTTGGCCATCATTCTTCGTCGCTGGTGACTATGGCTCTCCATTATTAGAACGATTTGCCGCGGAGTTCTTGCGCAGAATATCGCCGAGGTCCATCGCGCCGGGATCGTCAACGGCGCACTGAAAACACTCCTCCACTTCCGTTTCGTCCAGCCCCTCGTCGCTGCGCAGCCGCTCCGCGACCCCGGCCCGGATGCCGCGGCGCGTCCTGGCGAGGTGACGCGAAACCGTCGCCTCGTGTTCTCCGGTCAGGCGGCCGATCTGCGCCAGCGTGAGGTCCTGACCGTAGTAGAGCGCGAGCCGCAGCCGGTCGCGCGGGACCAGCGCCGCCACCACCGCCGCGAGCGCACGATGGAAGATCTCGACAAACCGCACGCGATCCAGATCAGGCGGCGCGGCCCGAGGCGACAGATCCGGCAGCTCGGCATCGGGCATCTCGTCGAAACGCCGTTGAACGCGAATGGTGTCGATGTGGCGCTGCGCCAGCACGGCGCGCAGCCACGTGGCGAGTGAGCTGCGACCGTGGAAATAGCGGAAGAGCGATCGACGCTGTCCGTCGCGTTCCTCAGTGCCGTAGAGATCCGCGTAGATCGAATCGGCAAGTTCCCGCGCGCCGCCGGAGGCGTCGAGCGCATCGGCGGCCCGGTACAGCACCGGTCGCAATTCACGGATGACGTGCTCCCACGCGCCCTCATGACCCGCCGTACACGCGCATGCCAATGCGAGATCCTCGAGGTGCAGGCCGCGCACGTACTTTTCCTGCGCGGATCGCTCTTCCTTCACTCCGGGATTTCTGGCCTGGACGGACTCGAGGCTTGCGGCAAGAGCTGCCGCAAACACAGGAAGCGGCACGGACCAACGATCCGCCCGTGCCTCCGTATGGAGACGCTGTATGAGATCGTGGGACAGCGGAGCCATTGCCAAAATTGCCAGAGTTGCCAAAATCGCCGTAACTGAATTTCAATTCAGCGAACGAAATTCCGGCAATTGTGGCAATTCCGGCGATTATGGCAATGGTTTACTGGCCGGCTCCAGTGCCAACCGGCCGAGTCCCCGTTCGCCCGGCGTCGAGATCGTTCCAGTTCAGGATCGCGTTGAAGCCGAGGAAGAAGTTCCCCTGCGTCTGCCAGCGCCAGTACGGACGGTTCGCGAACATCACGACGTGGCCTTTGCCGATTGGCGCATCGACGGCGACGGCGCGTCCCGCGAGCGAATCGCCGCCGATCAGAATCCCCGACAGCAGCAGGTCGTTCGGGTTGTTCGGAAACGACAGCAGCACGCGCGGCGGATTCTGATCCGGTGCGCCAGCGCCGAATCCGCCACGGCCCCCGCCGCCGCGCCCTCCTCTTCCGCCGGCGGCCTGCGCCGCAGCGTCTGGCGCTCCTTCGGCTCCGGGAGCCGCCGCAGCAGGAGCACCACCGCCGAAGCCACCACGTCCAGCTCCGCCTCGTGCACCGCGTCCGCCAGTCGCTGCCGCCGGTGCCGGCGGCCCTCCCTCCAGCGTCGTCAAGGTCGGCGCCGCCGCATTCGGCTGCATATTGCCCACCGGGGGAACGTTCGCGCCGCCGCCGCGGCCGCCGCCGAACCCGCCGCCGCCCACCCTCATCACCGGTGCCTGGTTGAAGTAGACGGCGAGTGCGTTCTGATCGTAGCCGTACAACACGGGACTGCTCTTGTCGCCGAGAACCGTCTTCAGCACCGACCCGCGGACGTAGAGGTTGTCCGGCGTTTCGACGGAGATGCCTGGGGTGAGGTTGTACTCAGGAAAGACCGTCGAGGTCGCGCCTTCGGTAATCAGCACGCCGCCCTGCTGGACGAACTTGTAGAGCTCCATCAATCCTTCGACGCCGATGGACCCGCGCATGTCGTCGGTCGAATCGACCGTGCCGACGTTCGGAAGCTGATCGGTCTTCTTGTAAGGACGCGGCTCGGCCGCCTGGACGCCGGAATTAATCAAGGCGGCGCCGCCCTGTCCCGCATGCGGAAAGACGACGACGTCGTACTTCGCGCGCAGATTCCCTTCGCGCAGCTTCGGCGCGCCGAAGTAGGTGTAGGGCACCTTGAAGTTGTCGAAGGCGAGGCGCACCCAGCCCTCGTCCTGTGTGCTCGTCCAGGTATGCACGTAGCCGATCCGTGGTACGTCGAGATCGTGCATCGGCACGTTCGGAGCCGCGTCTACGGCCCAGGCAGACAAGCCAAGCTCCCGGATCGACGGGTCGAGCGCTGCACGGTTCGCCTCGGGAATGACGAACGCGCCGGCGGTGAACTTGTGGCCGCCTGCCTCGAACTCGCGTTCCGCCGCCGACATCTTCACGCTCGCGTTCTGGAACCTGAACGTGACCAGCGTGTTGTCGGTGGTGTGGTCGACGATGAGGACGCGGCCGTTGCCGGCAACCGTGCCCGCGATCTTGAAATCGGCGGTCGCCAGCGTCATCGGCTTCTCGAGGACCGCCTTGTCGTCGATGCGCGCGGTCTTCAAATTACGCACGAGCGGGATCGCCCAGCCGGTATCGTCGTAGGGCCGCGGATTCTCCGGCGCGTAGAACTGCACCCCCAGCAGGGTCTCGACGATCGCGTTATACGGCTGGTCCATGCGGACGATGTAGTCTCCCGGCGCGACTTCCGTGGTCCCCAGAGTGAACGCGCTGGTCGCGGTGTGGACCTCCGCGCCTTCGCGGCGAATCAGGTTCATCAGCTCCGCCGCCTCAACGGGACGCCGCTGCTTCGCGGGAATCACGTACGCGTACGGGGCCTGCGTCCTGCCGCGCTCGACCGTGTGCTTGTTCTTCAGGTAGTAGTTCTCGAGGAAGGTCTCCTTGTTTTTCGCGACGCTGTTCATCGCGATCAGCAGCGCGCTCTGCTGCATATTGACGTTGTTGCGCGGACCCCACTGCATGTCGGGAGGCGTCGGGTTCGGGCGGTACCATTCGCGGCTCTGCTGCACCGGCAGCGGCCGATTCGCGGCGCCGCCGAAGCTCTGCGTCTCGTAGAAGCGTCCGATCGAATTGTGCGTGACGCCGATCCAGAACATGTAGTTGGGAACCCAGCCGTCGTAATAGTTGTAGGTCCACACGCCCGGCACGCCGCGCTTGGTCATTTCCATGATTTCCGTCTGCGCGAGCAGCCACCATTCGTTGATCTGGATGGGATCGACGACCGCGTTATACGGGCCGGTGCCAGTGGAGGTATACAACAGCGTCACCGACTCGTGGAGGTCGTGCCAGATGGTCGGGTGCCAGTCGAGGAACGTCTTCAGCATCACCTGCGTCAACCGGAGGCCGACACCGATGCCGTCGCGGTTGTTGTCGTGCTGGACGTATTTGCCCCAGTAGACCATCGAGGGCGCGGGCACGCCTTTCTGCTGCGCGACGAAGTTGTCGACCATCTTCTCGCGTCCATCGACCTCGCTGGCGGGCGTGAACACGAAGATGAGGTTGTTCCGGATCGTCTGGATGAACGGCGACTCTTCGACGGCGAGACGGTAGGCCAGCTCCATCAGCATCTCGGGGCTGCCGGTCTCGGGCGAGTGGATGCTCCCCGACGCAAAGTAGATCGGCTTGCCGGTCGCGATCAGCTGCTTGGCCTGGACGTCGGAGAGCTTGCGCGGATCGGTGAGCTGCGCGGCAATCTGCCGATACTTGTCGAGCTGCTTGATGGTCCCTTCGTCCGCAATCGCCACCGCCACCATGTCGCGGCCTTCATCGCTCACGCCGATCTTGAACATCGTCACGCGGTCCGACGCCTTGTCGAGCGCGTCGAGGTATCGCGCGATGTCCTTGTAGTACGTCATGTGGCCCGGCTCGCCCGGCACGTAGCCGAGGAACTTGAGCGGCGACGGGACTTTGTCTGACGCCGGCATGTGATCGACGAGCTCGGTGATGATTCGGGGGTCGGCGGTGGCGGATTTGATCCGCGCCGTGTAGTCGGCATCGAGTTTCTGCGCAACCGGCGCGGCAGTCTTCGACTGCGCAAAGATACCGGTGGAGCCGACGCCGGCCGTTGCTGCCGCGACCACGAAGGCACAGGCGATCCGCGGCAGCTGGCGGACATCAATCGAGCGCGTCATCGTCACTTCCTCCAGTCAGGTCGAGCGGGACGAAAATAGCACGAAAGCTTACGGCGATCGCCTCGCCGCAGGCGAGACGGCGCTAACCGCTTGCTCTTCCGTGTCGAACATCTTGATCACCGTGTCGAGGCGGGTGGCGAGCAGCACTTCGCGCGTCCGCGGGCTGACCGAACACACGGCCATGCTCCCGCCCCGTTGGCCGAGGTGCAGAAACGTCCTGACGATCTCGCCGATGCCGACACTGTCGATGTAGGCGACGTGGTGCAGGTTCAACACGATCTGCCGGTGGCCCTCGTCCGCCAGCCGGCTGGCATACCGGAAGAGCGACGCCTCGGTGTCCGAGAGCGTCATGTGGCCGCGGACGTCGAGCACGACGACGTCACCGACCGCACGTTCTCCTATGTCCGTCCAGTGCATCCGCTCAGAACGCGTGCAGTCTGCGAACCGCCAGGACCGCGATGATGAAGAAGACGATCAAACAAAGGACCGCGATGCTGACCCGCCGGCGAGAGCGCCCAACGGCTTCCCAGACTTCTTCGTCGAGATAGAACCGTTCCGGGGCAGCTTCGCGAATCACCGCCCTCTGACGCAGGCGGCGAAGCCCCACGGTTCGCCGCATCTGCATCTCGTCGAGCGTCCGCGCCGCCGCCGGGGCGGTGGCCGCCGCCTCCCTGAAGCGGCGGACGACGGTCCGCTCCCGGCGCAGGATGGAAATCACGCCTGCATTCTGTCACAGCGCTGAATCCCTGTATCCTGCACCCCTCGGGACGGCTTAACGATTAGGGATTCATCGATCTGGGATCAGGATGCCTGAGACGGGATTCGCGATTCGCAGAGTCGGCTTCTGGACCGCAGTCACGATCGTGATGGGCAACATGATCGGGTCGGGGATCTTCCTGCTGCCCGCGTCGCTTGCGCCCTACGGCGCCATCAGCCTTGCCGGATGGATCGTCTCCGCCGGCGGTTCGATCCTTCTCGCCGTCGTGTTCGCGCGCCTCGCACGCGCACGTCCGGTGACCGGCGGACCCTACGCGTACACGAGGCTGGCGTTCGGCGATCTCGCGGGGTTTCTTGTCGCCTGGGGGTACTGGGTTTCCGTGTGGTGCACGCTCGCCGCACTGGCCGTCGCGTTCGTCGGCTACCTCGACCCCTTCGTTCCGTCGGTTGTACGGGAGCCCGCCTCCGCGGCCATCCTCGCGATCGCCGCGGTGTGGATCCTGACAGCGGTGAACGCCCGCGGCATTGCCGCGGCCGGACGGGTCCAGGTCGTCACGACCGTTCTCAAGCTGGTGCCGCTGGCCATCGTCGGGTTCGCCGGCCTGTTCTTTGTCAATCCGTCGCATTTTGCCGTCACGGATCGCAGCCTGCGCTCGCTGGCGCACGGGACGACGGCGACCGCGACACTGACCTTGTGGGCATTCTTGGGGCTCGAATGCGCCACCATCCCCGCGGGCGACATCGAGAATCCAGCAGTGACGATCCCCCGTGCGACCGTCATCGGCACGGCGATCACCGCGATCGTTTACATCGCGAGCACCATCGGTGTCATGGGTCTGATCGCACCCGAGACGCTCGGCCGAACGCCGGCCCCCTACGCCGAAGCCGCGCGCGCGCTCGCCGGCAACGGCGCAGCGGCCGTGGTCGCTGCCGGTGCGGCGATCTCGTGCTTCGGCGCGCTGAATGGATGGATCCTGGTGGCCGGACAGCTGCCAGGGGCGGTCGCACAAGACGGGTTGTTCCCGCGCATTTTCGCCAAGACGTCGGCGCGCGGCATTCCGGTGGCGGCGCTGGTGATCGGCTCCGCGCTGGCGACGGCGCTGATCGCGATGAACTACACGCGCGGCCTCGTCGACCTCTTCACGTTCATCATCCTGCTCGCGACGTTGAGCACGCTGGTCCCGTATTCGTTCTGCTCGGTTGCGGGGTTGCTCAATCGCGACTCCGGCGGCGGCCGTCGCCCATCCGTGGTACACGTCCTTGCGTTTGCGTATTCGCTCTGGGCAATCGCGGGCGCGGGCGCCGACGTGGTCTACTGGGGTTTTCTGCTACTGATCGCGGGGCTGCCTGTGTATGTGACTGTGAAAAGGTAGAGCGCCTGCGGCCCGAGCGAGGCGCGAAGCCGCCGAGCGAGAGCGCGTGGGGGTGGGGCCCCGCGCGCAGTGAGAAAGGTAAAGCGCCTGCGGCCGCGGCGAGCGAGCGAAGCCGCCGAGCGAGAGCGCGTGGGGGTGGGGCCCCGCGCGCAGTGAGAAAGGTAGAGCGCCTGCGGCCGCGGCGAGCGAGCGAAGCGAGTCGAGCCGCCGCGAGCGGGGGTGGGGCCCCGCGAG
>Ga0070670_100002405_pt1 | contig 15429 bp, 9 predicted proteins | sample KBSS63metaG_FD_64665 | JGI IMG/M metagenome (GOLD analysis project Ga0070670, IMG submission 64665) | Switchgrass rhizosphere microbial communities from Kellogg Biological Station, Michigan, USA - KBS S6-3 metaG | ecosystem: Host-associated > Plants > Roots > Rhizosphere > Soil ... | reverse complement strand
GCCTGGAACGGAATATCATTGTTGGTGTTCAAGAGACCGTTCTTGTAGTTCTGGGTTTCCTGACCGTCAATGATGAAGCTGTTCTCCGGGCCGGTCGCGCCGTTGATCGAAAATTGTCCGCCGAGAGGTTCCGGGCGAACAGCCGCAGTGGTTCTCAGCAAGCTGGTAAAGCCGGTGCCCTTGGGCAGCGCTTCGATTTCACGAGCCGAGATGTTGTCCTGCGCTTTTGTTTCCGTCGGGTCCACTAACACGCCTGAGTCCTGAATGTTGACTACGGCGCTAACTGCGGTGGTGGCGGAGAAATCGACAGTCGTCGCGTTGCCGAGGGCAACTTGAATATTGTCTTTGGTCTGAGCCGCGAACCCACTCGCTGCCTCGGTCGAGACAATGTAGGTTCCGGGAGGAATCTGACGGGCAACATATTCGCCCTTGTCATCCGTTTGCACCGTACGATTGAAACCAACGTCCACACCCTTAATGGTGATGGTGACGTTAGGCACAACCGCTCCGGATTGGTCTTTCACGGTGCCACGGATCTCACCGGTCTGTTCTTGCCCCATGGCTACGCCGCCGAGGGCGATAGCGAGGCACAGAGTCATAAATAATCCCCAAACAGTTTTCATTTGCTTTCCTTTCTTATTGGCCGTAAGGCCTTCGAAAAATCCTGCTGCGGTATCTACTGAAGCTAAATCGCGGTTACAGGGTGCAAGCGGTGTGCCCGCGACCTTGAGGCAGGTAAGTCGAAGCCTGTCAATATCCTGAGGCAAAAGCCCGAGCCCGAAAATCCAAAAATTTGGGAAGGCCTCCAATTTTCACGAAAAATTGGAGCGGGATTTCGGGCACGGGCAGGAAGGGTTCATCCGTCCGCGACGGGCCCGAAAATGAAGGGACTCCCGGGGTGAGACAAGAACCCGAGTCAGGGATTGGAAGCCGCCGCTGGACTGGGGGTGGCTCGCAGTTTCTTGACGGCCTCGCGGATAGCTGCCGCATTCGGATCAGCCGGGGCTCTTCTTAGATATTCTTCCAATTCGTCGGCAGCCCGCTTACGCTCGCCGCGCCGCTCATACACGCGCGCCAGTTGTTGATGTACCACCGTTAAGCGCTTGCCGCTAACTTCAAATGCCTTCCGGAGCGACAGCTCGGCATCGGCCAGGGCTTGATTTTGGGCCAGGGCCGATTGCGGCGAAGTACGATCGAATGTGGCCGCATATTCAATCAACGCTACGCCTCGACGAAGCAAGTGCGTGGGATCCTCCGGGGCCAGGCGCGCCGCTTCAGCAAACGCCGCCGCGGCCACGGCGAATTTGCGCTGCTGCATCATCGCAGCCCCAAACATTTGATAGAGGCGTACGTCCGTTGGATTGATCTTACGCGCAGCTTCGAATTCGGAAATCGCTGGTACTAACTCTCCGGTCGTCAGCAGAAGCGATCCCAGAGACAAGTGTGCGTCGAAATAATTCGGGAAGATTTGCAGCGCTTCTCGAAAGCGCGCGATCGCTGCCGGTGAATTTTTTTGACGGGCCAGCTGCTCACCCTTTTCGAAAGCATTGCGCGCGGCATCAGGAATGTTTTGCGCGAAGACGAACCTCGCCGGTCCAGTATGGACACCGGCCTTGGGTATGAGCGTTATCTCAACTGACCGCGTTTCACCGGATTCGTTCGGCGAAACGTTGCGTACAAATTCGACGCGTTCCGAAGCGACAGCGTAATCGGGAGACGAGACCACCAGCGAGTAGCTGTTGTCACTTAATCCGGAAAAGTAAAAGTCGCCCTCGTTATTGGTGACTGTCTGATCGATCATGGCGCCGGTGCCACTTTCCAGATTCACGGTGACTCGAGGCAGACTCACGCCGGCTGACGTGCGCACCTTGCCGCGAATCACGTGTCCCTGAGCCTTCGCGCTCGCGACGCCGGTTAATAACAGGATTAGAACAAACAGGGTTATGCGGAAATTCATGACAGCCCTCGATTGGATGAACGAGCGAAAGGAGTCAGCAGCGGTTGCAAGATAGAAAACGGTGGAGCCCAACCAGGTCGGGCTCCACCGCAAACTACCAATACGCGGGTCCCGCTAGAAGCGGAACTTCGCGGCAAATTGGAACGCACGTGGTCCACCCGTACCGAACACGCTGGTAGTGCGAGCGGTCGGACCGTGGATGCTGCGAATGTCGCTCACCGCCGTGCCTTCATCTGCGAGCGTGATGGCAGTCGGGTAGGTAAGGTTAGCGATGTTAAAGACGTTGAATACCTCTCCGATCAAATCCAGACCCATGGTCTCGCGGAACTTGAACGTCTTGGTCAGGCGGAAGTCCTGCGAGATAACCGAGTCTCCTCCGATCTGTGTGCCGTCCGGCAAGTGGGCCAGACGAACGAGCGGATCGAAGAAGTTTCCGTTAGTGCTGTCACAACGACCAGTAGGACTGTCGCCGGGACAAGGTTCGCCCAGGGTCGGAATGCTGGCGTTGTAGGCATCGATGATCTGGTTCAGCTGAGCGATGTTTTTGATGTTGCGCCCAAGCGATCCTTCGCCCGTTCCCGGCAGATACGATTGGAACGTACCGGTCTTGGAAAGGTCTGCGAAATGCGGCAGAAAGACACTCTGCGGCACGCCGCTGAAGGCCGTCGAGATCATCGAGACTTGCCAGCCACCGAGGAGTTTGTTATTGCGAGCGATCGGCAGATCGTAGATAGCGCTCAACACAAAGCGATGAGTGCGATCCAGACCGGCTGGTCCAAACTCCTTGCGGATGTCGTTAAGGTCGGTGACGGTAACGCCGAGGCCCAGCGCATCACTGCCAAAAGCCTTGAAGCGCGAGAGGGCGTAGCTGGCCGTCATTTGAAAGCCGTTTGCAAACCGGCGATCAACCCGGAAGAGTCCGGCCATGTAGGTTGAGAACGCCGAAGAATCGGCATATGGAACCGAGTTACCGAAAGCCGATCGCGGTGGTGACAGCGCACTGAATGCATGGTTCACGTCGTAGACGATTACTTCATGCAGACCTTTGCGATAGTTGAAGTCGCCCTGGAAAACGAACTTTCCTGGCAACTCGCGCTGCATGCCAATGCTGTACTGAATCGAATAGGGTATTTGAAACTCGGTTGAGAACAGCGGCCCGGAGATAGCGCCGGTACATTCAAGCGAAGTCGGCAGCGCGCAATTGAATTGACGCGACTCGATGTCGGCACGCGCGGGTCCGATGATCGTTAGCGCCTGGGCCAGAGTAAGCTGGCCAAAGCTGAAGCGACCGTCGCCTCCCGGAAAGATCGGGCTAACCAGGTCGGTGCCTACCAGGAACAACTCCGCTCCCGGCGGGCCAAGATCGGCGCGTTCAAATAGCCGCAGGTTATCGATCGTGTTGTCGTAGTAGATACCAACACCGCCGCGAATAACTGTGCGACCGTTGCCGGCCACGTCCCAGGCGAAGCCGACTCGGGGCGCGATGTTGTTGCTGTCCCGTGGACTTGGCGAGGTTCCCTTGCCGAATAGCGGCGCGATGATCGCCGGATGGCCCTGGTCATGATTCCAAAGATTGGAATCGATGCGGTAAGAAAGGCCATAGTTCAGCGTGAACCGCGGCGTAAGCTTCCAGGTATCGTTCCCGTAAAAAGAGAAGCGATTATTTGGCGTGTCGCCGCCGGCCGTGTTGAAGGGCAGGATGTCGTCGCCGATTCCCATCGAAATGTCGCGAACAGGGCCGTTCAGAAAATCGGCCTCTGTCGAATAAGTGATGGGGTCGCCAGCCGCATTGACGTTGAACAGACGAATGCGCGCCGGCTTGGCAAACGCGAATTGGCCGTTGATTGAAGTTCGTTCGTAGTTACCACCGATGCGGAAGGTGTGATTGCCATGGACCATCGTTAGATCGTCGCGGTATTGATACCGTTCCTGGAAGGTGGTCTGCGGGGTGATGTAGTTGGTGCCTGATTTCCAGAGCTGCGAGCCGAGGATGCGGATTTCCGGAACACCGGTGGTTGCCGGCAGGATTACGTTCGAGAAATCACTGAGGTTGAACACGAAATTGTTTGAGACCGTCGGACTGAAAGTGTGTGTCAATCCGGCTACGATGTTGTGAGAGCGATTCGTGACCAGCTGATTGTTCGACTCGAAAATATGTGACGCGCTTTGACGCGGCACGATTCCGGAGCCAGGCGCGAAGGGAACGTCCTGCTTGTTGTCGTTGAACGAATAACGCACGCTCAAATTCGTGCGGCTGCCGGCGGCCCAGTCGACTTTGGTCGTCAGCAGTTTTTCGTCAAACGGGTTCGAGGTGAAACCGGCAAACCCGGGAGCCTCGGGCGGATTGTGCAGCGCCGAGCCGTCCTGATTGTTTCCCTCGTAGTTTGCGAAAAAGAAAAGTTTGTCGCGCACGATGGGCCCGCTAAAGGTGCCACCATACTGCTGACGATCAAAAGGAATTCTGTCTGCCCGAGCGTTCAAGGGAATTCCGTTCGCGGCATCGAGCCGGGAAAGCGCGGGGAAGGCGGCCCACTTGTCGCTGCGAGCGTAGATGTAAGCATTACCATGGAAATCGTTGGTGCCCGATTTCGAAATAATGTTTACCGATCCGCTTGACGAGGCGCCGGTGGAAAGATCGAAGTTGGAAATACCCAGCTGAAACTCCTGCACGATCTCCTGTGAGAAGTTCTGCACCGTGGTGCCCACTACGTTATCCACCACCGAACCACCGTCCACCGCGATTTGAGTTGAACGGCCGGCCTGCCCGGCAACCGAAACACCGGTGTAGTTAGCCTTGGTTGGATCGAAGCTTCCGCCTTCAACTTTTTCGACGCCCGGTTGAAGTTGGGCCAGGTCAAGAAAGTTTCTGCCGTTAAGAGGAAGGTTCTGGATTTGGCGAGTGTTGACTACGCCTGAAACGGTGATATCGGTGCGATCGATTTGTGCATCGCCGCCTCCAATAACTGTGACAGTTTCACTCGCGCCTCCCACTTCGAGCTGAAAATCCAGCGCGAGAGTTTGTCCTACGGCGACCACCGCATTTTCGGCAACGGAGGTCTTGAAGTTTGTGCCCGAGACCTTCACTTCATAAGTTCCCGGCGGCAATTGAGAGATACGATAGTGTCCGTTGTCCCCGGCGTTGGTAGTGCGGCTAAAGTTCGTGGCGGCGTTTCGGACCGTCACCGAGGCGTTAGGAACTACGGCGCCTTGCGGGTCAGTAACCGTTCCCTCCACCGCGCCGGTCGGCTCCTGCGCAAAAACAGCGGTCGCCCCGAGAGCGAGACAGAGCAGAATGACGATGCTTAAAACATTCTTCATTTTTTCCTGTCCTTTCTTGATGCGTGAAAAGAGTGTCGCTGGAGAGTCGTTATTGCGTTAGAGCTTTGCGACACCAAAAAGCAAACTGAAAATCCAAGTCTCGGTTAGTACAATCCGCAAGTCTTATGCCCGCACGTTGTGAAACGCAGAGGCGTAAGTTCTTCAGTTATTTACGCGTTAAGGCTCAGGTATTGGCGGCTGACAAAATCCAAAATCTCGGGAACGATCCAGATTTTTAAACCCATGCCCGGATTCTTAGACCTCATGGCCCACGGCCGGTATGGGTGGACCAACCAAACAAAAAGGTCGCGACTCAGTAGCCGCGACCTTGCAGGCTTGCAGAAGCCCGACCGTTAGGGAGGGCCCTATCGAAACTAGACCTCCCTGACGGTCGGGCTTCTGCCCCGGACCGAGAGTTATGGCTTCTTTTCCGCCGCCAGCGCCTTGCTGATTTTCTCGACCACCGCACGGGTCTGGTCGGCAAAAGGCCCTTTGGGATCCAGCCGCAGATATTCTTCAAACTCACGCTGTGCATCCGCCGCCCGTCTCACCCGCAGCAGCAAGTTGCCCTTGACCAAATGCGCCTGAGCAAAATCCGGCTTGAGCCTGAGACTCTGATTCACTTGCTCGTAAGCCTTCTCGAGGACCGGCTTGATTTGAGCTTCGTCCTTAAGCTTGGTCGACATTTCAAAATACACGCGGGCCAACGCTAGATGACCTTGATACGATCGATTCTCGATTTCCAGCCCTCTGACCAGTGTCTTCTCCGCATCCTCGGTTTTCTTCTGTCTGAAATATAGTTCTCCAAGCGCCAGCAAAGCATTTCCTGCTCGCGGATCCAGTTCCACGGTTCGCTTGAGAATCTGTTCCGCCTTGTCCCACTGACTGAGGTCCATGTAGGTGGTTCCCAACATCAGGTTGGCTTCAACGTACTGCGGATAAATGTTGACTGCTTTCTCGAGGTGGCGAATAGCTTCCGTCAGGCTTTCCTTCTTGCCGGCAGCGATGAGGGCTGCTGCTTGATCAAACTCCTTCTTCGCCGCGCCGGGAACTCTTGCATCAACCAGGTTTGAACTAGCGGGAGTCGCCCGGGCCGATCCATCTGGTCTAAGTTGAAACTGCAAATTGGCGCTGGGAGAAGTTAGCAGTTCCACCTCCTGCCGTTGCTCAGCGTAGCCGGGCACTCGCACCGAGATAACGTATGACGCCAGCGCCAAACCGGTAAACCTGAACCTGCCGTTGCGATCAGTCATCTCCTGCCCGCAGGAGCCGCCGCTTTGGGCGTCGCAATTTACAATAATATTGAAAGCCGGCAGGCCGCCTTCGCTGTAACGAACCTGACCGGAAATTTGACCGCTTAGAGCTGGTTGTTGAGCCTGGCTTTCTTGTGACAAGAACTGCATCGCCACGAATAGCGGACCGACAACGAAGATGGCAAAAGATAATTTGTAACGCATATGATCTCTTCCCACTTTAGAAAATAGTTTCAGTTTTCTGAATCTGACTACGCGGGTAGGGGCACGGCATGCCGTGCCCCTACCCGCGTCGCCGGGAGGAGATAAATCTCCTCCCTATGAAAAGATTCGTTACCGAATCGAATTAGAATTCAAGTCTCACGCCTAGCCTGAGATTGAACGGTAGATAGTAACCGGTAAGTGCTCGCGGCTTCAGGAAGTCCGGGTTTGGCGGATTTCCAGTACCAACAAAGTCCAGCGCAGCATTCTCGTCCGGCCGGCGCAGTTTCTGACTGTTGAAGACGTTGAAGAAGTCAGCAATGAACTTCAACTTGGCCTTCTCAGTCACGCCCCACGAATAATCCGTGTGGACATCAAAGCGACCGTAGTTTGGTGTGCGGCCTTGGCTGCCGCGACCACCAACCGGAATTTCGCCCGTATTCAAGTAAACCGGATGCGGATCCAGTTTATTGATCGGAAGCCCGGTTTCGTAGTGGAAGTTGAGACCAAGATTCAGCCCGTTCAGTGTGTTCCAGCCGCGCTCTTTGCCAAAGCTGTAGCTGCCATAGACGTTAACTATGTGTCGCCGATCCGAGTTGAGCGGACCAACGGCAAACTGATCACCCAACAGGTTCAAGTCTCCGGTGGTAAAGTCAAACAACGAGCTGATGGCCGGATCGGTCTGGCCATTATCGTTGCGCAGGTGGCCTTCAAAGTTTCCTTCCAGCTTGGCTATGCGCCAGTTGAAGAAACCTTGCCAGCCGTTTTGGAAGCGACGATTGAGTTCGAGCTCAAACGCGCGATATCGGCGGACCGCTTGAGGGAATCCATCAGGATTACCGTCAGGAGTGTTGATCTCCAAATCGGTAGCCGGGTCGATTCCGGTTTGAGCAAAACAGACACCTGGGCCAGTACCCGTCCAGTAGAGGTAGTTGGGTTGGGGAATTCCGCTAAACAGGGTTGACGCGCAACCCGACGGAGTGTTGGTGATTAGACCGGCCCCATTCAACGCCGGCGTGAAGCTGAACGGAACGAGGTTTATGGCAGCGTCCAGTCGCGGACTGATGTTGCCGATGAAATAAACCTGACCGATGGTGTGCGTGTCGCAGTTGGGCCAATCACAGGAGAGAGAGGCCTCGGGCGAAACAGACGCCGCATCTTCAACAATGCGCTTCGAGTCGCGCCTGATGTAACGCGCGCTCAGCGTAAAGTTGTGCGGCAACTGCTGTTCAAATCCGAACGTGTGTTCATCGGTGAATCCCAGTTTTGTGCCCGGAGTAATCGGGTTCGCAGGGTCGCCGACCGATACTGCCGCACCCGCTATCTGGTGGGCCTGATCAATGATTGGGTTGACCGTGCCGAACGAGTTGATCACTGCGCGTCGGACCCCGCCGACGGTAGTGAATTCGGGTATGAACAGCGCTCCAAGCCAGTCTTGCTCGGCTGAAAGCGAACGCTCGGCCATGTCAAGTGGGATGAACTCGAAGAACCTACCGTAGTTGTAGAAAGCTTTCGTCTTTCCCTTACCCAATGGATCAACCGTCACGCCGAGGCGCGGAGCCCACTGGTCTGTGAAGGTATAGCCGACGCGGGCGCCAGTTGGTCCAGGACTGCCGACCAGACGCTCCTGCTCCCAGCGAATGCCGGCGAGAGCGGTGATGTACTTATTGAAGCGCCAAGTGTCTTGTGCATACCAGGCATGATAGTTGGAGTAAGTGGTGAAGGTCGGCTCACTAAACTCAGCGCGAATAACCTGAAGGCGCACCGGCACGTCGGCCGTGGTGCCGTCGGCCAGTTTGACTGGGAACAACGGCAGAGTTCCACCAGCAGTGGTCGGACGGAAGCGTAAGCGGAACGCAATGCTGGTTGATGCCCCGCCAGCGGAGCCGTTGCCAACTGCCGGAATGGTCCAGCTTGGACCGCTGCGGTTGCGGCTACCGTCGTAATAACCACGCTGGAACGTGTAACCGAGTCCCGCCGTGTGCTGACCCCACATGTTCAGGGTCTTGGAAAGGTTAACTTCAGCGCGCCGGGTTCTGCTGTCCGTTGGCTCGAAGAATCCCAAACCGACGGCGGTAAAGTTTCCTCGTGCCGGAAGCTGGCCGGTGAAAGCTTGAATGTTGAGCTGATCGGAACCGCGCCGGTCGGCTATCTGGTTGATATTGTCGAAGCCGGTTTCATTGAAGCGGGACTTGCCAAAACCCAACGAAGCGCTAAGCGTCAGCGTCGGCGACAAGCTGCCGTTATACCGCAGCGACATGTTGCGAGTTCCATAATCCAGAACGCTGTCGGCGGTCGTGTTATCAATGATCAGCGAATTGAAAGAGCTCTTGTTGGTTTTCGATGGATCGCCAAAGATTGAGAAAGTAACCTGGTGGTTTGGATTGATTAACCACTCCGCTTTGCCGGCGTAGTTGTAGGTGCGCGTGCGGCGAGCAAATTCGGGACCGCGGATAATTCGCAGGCCAGAGTCAGTAGTGCTCAGTGTGTTTGCTTCAGCGCCGCGAACGATGTCTCGTCTGATGGTGGGATTGAACGATCCGAAGAAGAACAGGTTGTTGCGCGCGCCCGGCACATAACCGCCCAGGTCGGCACCAACGTCGTATCCTTCCGCGTGTAGAATTTTGCCACCCGGGTTTCTGCGTGGAAAATCGTCCGGCTGTTTTCTGGTCGCCTCAAACGACTTTGGACTTGCAAACCCGTACAGGGCTCCGTGGTATTCGTTACCGCCAGATTGCGTGATGATGTTAACGATGCCGCCTTGCGACTGGCCATACTGCGGCTCGAAGCCGCCGGTCTTAACCTGCACTTCCTTAATGAATGAAGTGTTGATGCCGGTGCCGAGAGCGCCGTAGATGCGTGTGAAGGTGCCGATACCGCCAAAAGCCGAGTCGGTAATGTTCACACCGTCAGCGACGTATAAATTGTCGAGCGCGGAACCGCCTGAGATGGAGGGATTGTCACGACCGCCACCCAGGCCTTCCGTGGTTCCCGGCGCCAGGTAAAACAGGCTCGACACGCCCCTCTGAACCGGGATGTTGGAGAAGAGTTGATCGTTCAGGTTGGAGCTCGTAGACGTGCTCCCCTGATCAATGCCCTCGCCGCCGCCGGTGACAGTAACAACTTCTGAAATGTTCCCGGCCTGCAAGCTGACGTTTGCGTTGGTAGACTTGCCCACCAATACAATCACGTCTGTTACTTCACCCGCCTTGAAACCTTCCTTTTCGACTCTAACTTTGTAGGTCGAGGCGGGAACCAGGTTGGCAAACTCAAAGTGTCCCGACTCGTTAGTCGTAGTAGTGCGCTCGCCGGTTGGCGTGGTGAGCTTTACTGTCGCGCCCGGTACTACTCCCCCGTTTGAGTCGATAACTTCACCTGAAATCGAACCAGTGGTTAATGTATCCTGCGCAAACGCGGCCGTGCCGGCCAAAGCGATGCACAGGATCATAAATAACCTTAAAACAGTCTTCATGGTTACTATCCTTTCTTGAAGGTGAAAGCGTGCCGCTGGGGAGATGATTTATTCGAATTCATGAATTTGCGGCACTCAGAATTTCAGACGAACTGCGGACCAATTTCTTAACTTAGCGATTCGCAATTTTTATGCCCGCGCTGGGCCATCTGCTTATGATCAAGTCAATCAATTATTTAAAAGATCACTGATCGCTTCCGCACAAAGGGAGACCATCCAAAATCATGGGAACGATCCAGAATTCACAAGTCGTGTTGGTCCATGTTTTCGGAGAGAGCCGCCGAGAGTTGCGGATTTGTGAACATTTTGTGACGGAATGCTTGCGCCTCGATTGCCTTTGATTTCGTTTGCGGGTATTAACGAATCGCCAAAATGTCAGAACGCATCTATCGAGATCCGGTCCATAACATCATTCGGCTTCGCACCGACAATCGCGAAGGCGAACTAATGATGCGCCTGATCGACGCGCCTGAGTTTCAAAGGTTGCGCCGCATCAAACAACTCGGACTGGGCCTCTACACCTACCAGGGAGCGGAGCATTCTCGCTTCACCCACTCGCTTGGCGCCTTTCACTTGATGAGTCGGGTGCTGGATCGGCTGAGCGAAAAATATTCCATCAACGAAGACGATCGCACCGCGGCCCGGGCCGCAGCGTTGCTCCACGACGTGGGCCATGGATCGTTTTCTCACGTCATGGAAAAAGTCCTTGGTCTTCATCATGAAACCTGGACCGTCGCAGCGGTGTTGAGCGAGGCGACAGAAATCGGCCGGCTGCTGCGTTCTCATTCATCGGAACTGCCGGGGAAAGTAGCCGCGATTATTGAAGGCAAGTTTCAGCCGGCGGCCTTGGCCCAGCTGGTCTCCTCGCAGCTTGACGTGGATCGCATGGATTATCTTTTGCGCGACTCGTTGATGACCGGCGCGAAGTATGGCATCTACGATCTGGAATGGATTATCAACGCCCTGGCAATTGATGAGGAGCACGATCGAATTTACGTCGCTGCCCGCGGGCTGTATGCGGTTGAGGAGTATCTACAGGCTCGCTATTACATGTTTCGCCAGGTTTACTTTCATCGCACTTTGCGTTCAGCGGAGGCGGTGTTGCGCGCGATTTTGCGACGCGCACTGCAGCTCATGGAGGTGGGCGGCGACATCTGGCACGCGCCGGGCAGTGCTTTTGAAAAAGTGCTGCGGCGGAGTTCGTTAACGATCAGCGAATACCTGGAAGTCGACGACTCAGACGTCCTATTTCATGTAAAGCAGTGGCAGCGATCGTCTGATGGGATTCTGGCGGATCTCAGCCGGCGATTTACCGCGCGCCGGCTTTTCAAGGCAATTGATTTGGACATGCCAGAAACTGAGCGCGCCGGGTTTCTTGCGGCAGCTCGTGAGTGCGTGGCCCGCGCGGGGTACGATCCGGCGTATTACTTCATCGAAGATCGCGCCAGCGATGTTCCTTACTACAATTACTACACCGCGGAAGGCTCCGAACCGAAAAGTCGCATCTACGTGGAAGACGGCTACGCACGCCCGCGCATACGTGAGATTTCGGAAATCAGTGACGTGGTCCGGGGCCTGCAGCGTGGTTACGAATTACATCGAGTTTGCTTCCCGGCTGAAATCAAGACCGAGATTTATAATCTCTACCACGATCGCCCAAAGGTTGGTTCGGCTAGTACAACGATCGTTTAGAGGCGGGCACCGCCCGCCGGGTCAAGTCGCCTGGAAACGCGCGTTTCTTTCAACCGGTAACGACGGGCGGTGCCCGCCTCTAAACGAAACTAAAGCGACCTTCAGGAGATTAGCGATGTCTCGAATTGCGAACGCGAACATCGAAGCAGCGGACAACTACATCACCAGAGTTCTTGAGGCCCAGGCTAAAGATTGGGGAGCACCTCTGCTCAATCACCTTGTCTACGCGCGCCGCCCGTCGATCTTCAAAGGAGCGCGCGCGATGTGGACGGGACTGGACGCCTCCGGATTAATCGATCCGGCTTTGCGTGCTCTCCTCAATCGTCGGGTGGCTTTCTTGAATGGCTGCGAGTTTTGACAAGACATTAACGCTGCCGTGAGCAGCGGCCTCGGAGTTTCCCATGACAAGATCGACGCGGTGCTGGATTACGCGAACAGCGAGTTGTTTGACCAGGCCGAGCGCCTCGCCCTGGAGTTTGCCGACGCGATGACAATCACAGGTCGGGAGGTAAGCGATGAACTGTTTGCGCGCTTGCGTGAGTTTTATGATGACGATGCGTTGGTTGAGCTGACCGCGACGATCGCCTGGGAGAACGCGTCGAGTAAATTCAATCGCGCCTTGCGAATTCCATCGCAGCAGTTGTGGAAGAAGTAGGACAGACATTCCTGTCTGTCAACCTCGACCAGTGATAAGCGTCCGAATTCAAATTTTCCATTTATCATTTCAAGTTTTTCATTTTGTCATCGCCAGTAACTACAGCCGATTGTTTAGAGAGCGGACTTGTCCGCCGCGCGCGGCGGGGCACAAGTGTCCTATCTAAACGCGTCTTTCGGAGTATCCTCACCGCGCTTATCTTAAGTGTTGTGGTTGCGGCGGAACCGCAGTCGAGGTTTCCAGAAGCGCCGTCGGACCTTCTCCTGCCGAACGCCCGATCCATTTCCGTCGCGATACTCGATTTCGGCGACTCGACCCTCGCGCGAGCAGCAGCAGACGCGTTGGCCGCGAACTTAAAACAAGAAACGAGCTTGGCCGTAGTTGACCGTGATCAAGTTCGCGCCGCCGCACACGGCGCCGGCTACGCAGGCGCGCTCAATCTTTCTCTTACGGATGCTCGCGATCTCGGCGCCGCCTTGGGATGCGAGTTTTATATTTTGGGAGACGCGCAAACGCTCCGGCGTTCTCCTTCAACCGGCGAGTTGTATTTCGATTCCTACACTTCTCTCTTTTTGGTTAGCGCGCGAACCGGCAAGCTGTTGTACTGGGAGCGACCAAACTTCCGATCGTCAACGGCCGCCGAGGGTGAAAAACTTTTACTCTCAGAACTAAGCAGCTCGGCACAACTGCGAGGCAAGCTGAGCGTGGCTGTGCATCGCGCCCGCGATGATGAACAAGCTGAACTCAGAATAAGGCCGGCGGACCAGCCAGTCGCGTTGATCGAACAAGCTCCCGATGACGACAAGATCGCCGAAGCCGAGGGCTTGCGGTTGCCGCATCCTTTCCGCCGTTTCACGCCGCCCTATCCGCAGAGCGCTGCTATCGCTGAAGCAGAAGGAACTGTCGACGTGCTTGTCGATCTGGACGCGAGGGGCGAAGTCACCAGAGTTGAAGTGGTGCGGTGGGCCGGTTTCGGATTGGACGAAGCGACGGTTGACACAGTTCGGCAGTTACACTTTTTCCCGGCTATGCGCAACGGAGTTGCTATTCCGCTGCGTGTGTTGTTGCGCTATAACTTTCGCAAACCGGCGCCTTGAAAAGGGGAAACGGGTAAGAGGGTAAGAAAGAAATAGGGGAAAAGGGTGAATGAATAAGAGGGTAAAAAAGAATTGGCGGTGGGCGAGGACTGTTGTCCTGGCGCTGCTGTTGTCGTTTAGCCTCCCTCTTCCCCTATTCCCCCGTTCCCCTTTTCCCCCAACGTCGCTCAGCGACGCCGCGCTCGTTTCCACCGCCACTCCCGAAGGCCGGCTCGCGGTGTTTGACGATGCCTGGGCGAGAATCAACGAGCGATACTACGACCAAACTTTTCACGGTTTGGATTGGGAGGCGCAAAGAACAATCTTTCGCGCCCAGGCAGCGAAAGCCGCCTCCGCTCCGGATCTCTATGCAGTCTTGCGTCGCATGATTGCGTCCCTGAACGATCCGCACACGCGCGTTTTTTCACCCGAAGAAAAGTTTGAATGGTGGCGTCCACGCTTTGTCACGGTTGGCTTCGCGGTCGCTGAAATCGCGGGCCTGCCCACTGTAATCAAGGTTGACGACAAAGCTGAGGCCGAGCGTGCCGGCGTGCGCGCGGGTGATGTTATTGAAACGGTGAACGGCGAACCGGCGCTCGCGCTGGTGAATAGTCGTCTGGCAAACCTGCCGGATCCCGCCAGTAGCTCGGCGCGCTTTCGAGTGTTTGCAAAGTTGTTGGATGGACCAGCGAACACGTCTGTCGACATCAGTTGGAAAGGCAAAGGCGGCAAACGAAAGTCGGCCCGCTTCCAGCGCTACTGGCAACAGCGAGAACTGGGCGTGCGCGTCAGCCGCGAACGAGGCGACTATGCTGTTGTCAGTCTCGATGCGTTCACCAAAACAATCGCTACTGATTTCGCGCGCGCGATACGCGGCAAGCTAAACGGCTCAAAGGGCGTCATCATTGATCTGCGCACCAACGGCGGCGGCGATGCGGAAGCCATGAGCGATATTGCCTCCAGCTTCCTCGGCATCGGCGTTGACCTCGGCCAATTCACCGATCGCGTGGGAACAAGTTTTACGATCTACACGCAACCAAGATCACTGCTCACGCTCTTTGGACTGGAACAAACTAGGCTGCCGCTCGTGGTGCTGACCAGCGAGCGGACCGCGAGTGCCGCGGAAATTTTTGTCGAAGCGCTGCGCGTTTCCCGGCGCGCCACCATCATCGGCACTCAAACCTGCGGCTGCGTGCTCGCCGTTCGCACTCGTCACCTGCTGCCTGACGGCGGCTTGCTAGACGTCAGCGAACTGGATTACGAAACACCTTCCGGCACTCACCTCGAGGGGCACGGCATCCAGCCGGACGAAACGATCCAGCTGGCACGCTCCGATCTTTATGCAAACCGTGACCGCGCCCTCGAATCCGCCCTCGCCAAACTGCGTTAGTAAAATGATCGTTTAGAGGCTGGCACCGCCCGCCGGTTCAAGTTGCGTAGAAACGCGCTTTTCATTCAAGACGCAACGGCGGGCGGTGCCCGCCTCTAAACGAAAGTTAAGGCGGATGGGTCGTCGAACAAATAGGCGGAAAACCCGTGTTATCATCCCGGCGGACTTAAGCTCAATCCAACTGAATCAGCATGCTCTATCTTTCGCAGCTATTGGGTCGCCCCATTCGCGATCTCGAGGGCGAACGTGTGGCGACCGTGAAGGACGTCATTGTGCGCCTCGGCGACGACGATCATCCGCCGGTTACTGGCCTGGTCGCGCGCTTTGGTCGTCGTGAGTTTTTCCTGTCGCGCTGGCGCATCACTGATCTCAACGAGCGTGGCGCGCGCCTGAATTCAGACAAACTAAACCTGCG
>Ga0070670_100002404_pt1 | contig 15432 bp, 13 predicted proteins | sample KBSS63metaG_FD_64665 | JGI IMG/M metagenome (GOLD analysis project Ga0070670, IMG submission 64665) | Switchgrass rhizosphere microbial communities from Kellogg Biological Station, Michigan, USA - KBS S6-3 metaG | ecosystem: Host-associated > Plants > Roots > Rhizosphere > Soil ... | reverse complement strand
CCGCCGTCCGCCGTCCGCCCTCCGCCGTCCGCAGGCTTCCTTCCTCAGGCCTAACGCCCGCTCCCCTATCGCCTAACGCGTCTCGCCAGCGCCGTCTCGATATGCGCCACCTCGACCCCGATCCGGAGCTCGCCGCCGACGAGCTTCACGAGGTACTTGGCTTCGAATGAGCTCAGCCGCGCCAGCATTTCACGCAGTAGCACGCGCCGCCTGTCCTCGTCAGCGGCGTCCGCGAGCTGATCCGCCCACGTCGCGGTGTCGACCACCGCGATCCCGCTCGGCAATCGACCCGCGAACGCCTCGGCCGCGACATCGCCCAGGTCGCCGTGTCGTTCGTAGCGGGCCCGGAACTCTGTGGCGCTGATCCGCGAGAGGTCCTGAATCGTATCGACCACCAGCGACCACCCGACGCCAATCGTCCGTGTGTCACCTGGCGGAAAGATCTGGCCCGCGAAGAACCGCGCCGCTGGCGCGATCGTCTGCTCTGCCACCGCCCCGAAGTACGCCTCGAGCAGCGAGATCTTCTCGATCTGACCGGTCGAATGAGAGATGGCGTCCACCGTTCCACACCAGTGGAACAGCGAATCGCGCGGGCGAACCGCACCGTCTTCGGCGGTAGCGGATTCGGCGCCATTGGCGCCGGGAACGACCTGTTGGGCCAGCGGTCTCGTGCTCATGGGTGAGCTGGAAGCAGACCACGTGCCGAGCCGTTCAGCCGACACCATGCACGCCGATCCCGCTCGCGAAAACCCGACGTTGGCATGTGCTAACGAGCCCGTTGTGCGTTGCGGGGGATGGCGTTACGTTGTCGCCAACGTCGCACGTACCCTCGGGTACGCACATGTTCCGAACACCCAGGGGCCTGGTCTTCCAGTGCCCTTTTTTCCGCGCCGTGAGTGAACGTGAGTGACCCTCCGCCACTCGGAACAGAGCCCGTCGTGAGGGCTGAGATCACGAGACAATCTGTGATCGGTACGTACGCTTGTCGCGCGCCCCGAACACAGCCACACTCAGGGAGCACGAGATGCGTACGAGCGGAACCGTGAAGTGGTTCAACGACAGCAAGGGCTTCGGCTTCATCACGCGTGACGACGGGCAGAAGGACTGCTTCGTCCACCACTCGGCGATCGAAGGAAAGGGCTTCAAGTCGCTCGCCGAAGGTGAGCGGGTTGAGTTCGACGTGGTGCAGGGCGCCAAGGGTCCTGCCGCCGAGAACGTGACGAAGGTCGGCCAGTAACTCCGGTCGAGGAACCACGGGTTCACGACGTAGCCGGGCCGAGTACTCGGCCCGGCTACGTCGTTTTACGGTGCGAGCGCGGCGGGCGTCATCCCCGCGACCAGCCACCGCAGGATAGTACACGATGCAGTACACCATCCACCACAGCACCCACACCACAGGAGGGACGACCTTTGATCGAGATTCAGCTCAGCGATGATGATCGCCTCGACTGGGCGCTCAAGAGCTTCAAGAAGAAGGTGCAGAAGGCGGGCATCCTCGCCGACCTGCGTCGGAAGCGCCACTTCACGAAGCCGAGCGAGGCCCGTCAGTTGAAGGCGGCAGCCGCTCGTCGTCGCCGCCGCACGGCGGCCCGCCGCAGCTAGGCGTTCGCAGACCCTCGCCGGACCTTTCGACGGGCGCGCCAGCTGGCCGCCAGCCGAGGACGCGACCGTCGGCGGCTCGTCGGAAAAGAAAGCGGGGCCGGGTCAGTATCGACCCGGCCCCGCTTTGTCTCTCGCCAGGATTCGTTAGGCGGCGCGGTCTGCGCAGCCCTTGAACTCCGGGTTGTTCTGTTCGTCCACGTGAACCGGGAAGTTCACGTCCGCACCGTAGTTCCCGCCCTTGAAGAACGTTCCGGTCGGGAAAACGTTGTCCTGCGTCCGTCCGTACTGACGGACCAGCCGGCGCAGGTCGCCCAATCGCTGGCCGCGGCTGTACGTCCAGAATGCCTTCTCGCGGAAGAACTGATCGAGTGCCGCCGCCTTGGTGGCCGGCGCCGTGAGAGCAGGCGTGATGACCGGTGTCGTCACGACACCGAGGCTCTGCGGTGCTGCGCGAAGCGCGTTGAGGATCGCCGTCATCCCCGCGAAATCGTTCGCCGCGATCTTCGCTTCGGCCTCGATCAGGCGAGCATCGATCCCGTTGACGACCGGCGTCGGGTCAGTACGGCCCCACAACTGCTGACTGATGAAGTTCGTCGAGCCGTCAAAGCTCTTGCCAGCCGCGGACGTGCCGGTGGGTGAGCCCGTGTTAGGCAGCCGTGGATCCTTCGACGATGCGAACGGAATCGCATTCTTGATGATGCCTGAGGTGTCGAAGCTGTCACCGACCACCCAGCGCTTGGCACTCGTGCTGAGCGCCCAGATCTGGTTGTTGCCGCCGGTGAGTGAGAAGGTGGCATTGAGCCTGAAGCTCGTCGGCACGGCCGCGACGGCTGTCGCCGCGTCCGCATACCGCGCCAGGTCCACGAGCACGCGGCCCTTCGCGATGAGGACGGAGTTCCTCACGGTGACGGTCGCCGTATCCGTCGCGCTGGTGAACGTGAGGGCCGAATCCAGGTGCGCGAGGGCCAGCGTGTAGATCGCCGTGTTCGTCATCGGCGGTCCGTACTCGGGGATGCCAGTAGACGCGTCGCCTAACGTCTGGCCGTTACAGAACCACTCGGCCAACTGCATCTCGGCGAACGCCATCACGAAATACATCTGGCCCAGGTTCGACGCCGGCGTCGGCTTGTACTGGTTCAGCAGGTCCAGCGCCTCACGCGCCGCGGTGCGCGCACGGTGGACGTCACGATACACCGTGTTCAGGTTCGCATTGTTCTCCTGGACAGTGCGTTGATCGGTCTCGTTACGCTGCGAGAACGTGTCGCCGGACTTCCATTCGTCGGTGAGTAGTCCGGTGAACATCCACGGACTGTCACCGGCGCCGGCGCCGGCGGTCATGTTCCGTAACCGCGCGATGGCGCCAATGCGTAGCGCGTCGGCGGCTTCGGGCGTATTCAGTGCGCTGGGCGGGATGATATCCGGGTCCTCAGCGGCGAGCAGGTCATCTTTCACGTTGCCGCAACCGAGCGTCAGCAGGGCCGAACCTACGGCCGCCGAAGCCAACACCCGGCGTACGCTGATCCTGAAAATTTGCGTAGTCATGTGGGTTCCTGGCGACGGTTAGAAGCTGAGATTGAGACGGGCGGTGTAGTAGCGCGGCGGGCCAGCAGTGAGCAGCGTTTGCTGCGTGTCACCCTGTCCGTAGTTCTGTTCCGGATCGACACCGGTCCAATCCGAGAACAACGCGACGTTGCGCACGCCGAACGTGAAGCTGCCGCCGGTTGCGCGGATGTACTTCTTCGTGAACGACGGGCTGAAGTTGTACGTGCCCGTGACTTCGCGGATGCGCGTGAACTTGTTGTCCTCGATGTACCCCGTCTGCGTCGTCGCCGGAACGAATCGGTTGGCGACGGCACGCGCCTGACGCCACAGCGGCACGTCGGTGCTCGAGATGTCCTTGCAGGACACCGCCTGCTGACACAGGAACTGCTGCTCCGAGTTCAATACATGGAAGCCGCTCTTGTGATCGATGAGCGCTTGCAGACGGAGGCGGTGGTTGAACAGCTCGACGCCGTTCGTGATCGAGAGCTCGAGGCGTGGCTGCGAGTAACCGATCCAGACTGCCGTATCGCCCACGGTGACTTCGTTCGGCGTGATGATGCCGTCGCTGTTCGCGTCGGCGTACTTGTAGGGCTTCTGCCAGTAGCTCTGCAACGGATAGCCCGCGCGCTGCTGGATCGTCGTGCCAATGATCGGCGGGATTTCCTTGCCCGCCGCATCCTTGCCTAACGTGATCAGCTTGTTGGTGTTGTGCGAGCCGCTGAACGTCAGGTCCCACGAGACCGCGCTGCGATTCAGGATCAGGGTGTTGACGAGTGCCTCGAAACCGTAGTTCTTCACGGATCCGAGGTTCGACTTGACCGAGGTGTTCGCGGTGCCCGCCGACGGCGCGAGCGTCTGATCGATCAACGCGTCCTTGGATATCTTGTTGTAGTACGTCGCCTCGAGGTTCACGCGGCTGTTGAAGATGCGGGCATCGAAGCCCGTCTCGAACTCCGCCGACCGTTCCGGCTTCAGATCCTTGTTGCCAAGCAGGTTCGAGCGGAGGCCGCTGACGTCCGTGCTGGCGATGTTCGTGATCGTCGTCGCATACGTGCGCGCCGCATCGTTAGGTCCCGGCTGCACGCCCGACGCGCCGTACGACATGCGCGGCCGGAAGTAGTTGAGCCAGTCGGTCTGCGGGAAAAACGACTCTTCCGACATCACCCACGACAGCGCCGCCTTGGGGTAGTACACGCGCTGGAAGTCCGTTCCGAACGCGCTGTTCTGGTCGGTCCGGATGGCGCCCGTGACCGTCAGACGGTCACGGAACGTGATCTGCTCCTCGGCAAAGAGCCCGAGCGTCTTCTGGATCGTCGTGGCAGACCGGGCGACGGGGATCGTGCCGTCCGCTGGAGTCTGAGCGCCTGGCGGCAGGATGCTGCCCTCGGCGTCCGCGCGATCGTCCTGGAACGACGAGTACTGGGTGCCGATCGTCGAACGAAGGACGGCGTTGTTGAGCGGCGACCAGAGCGCCGAGGCGGTCAGGTTGCCGGTGAGGCTACGGAGGTTCGTGCGGGCGTCACGGGCAAGGCCCTGGCGCTGCGTCCCGAAGTCCGGGCACTGCTGGAGCCGGCAGAGACGGAAGTCCTGGCGGTCTGCTAGGTCGACACCGAAGTCACCGCGCGTGTCCAGCCAGCTCAGCGGTCGCCAGTTGATATTCGTGCTCCCGATGAAGCGCTGAACGTTCTGGTTCGTGTACTCCTGGAAGATGTCGCCGGGCGTAAACAGCGCGTAGCCGTACAGGGGCTGACCGCGCGAGCCTATGCCGGTGTATCCCGGACCCGCTCCCTTGAACCCGGGGCCGGTCTCGGCGTTGTACCAGAAGCTGTTGACGTTGTTGTCGACCTGTGGCAGCCGCTGATCGAGCTTGATGTAGCCAGTAGATACCGTGAGGTCGAGCTTCGAGTTGATCTGGGCCCGGAGATTGTTCCGGAACGATGCCTGGCGAAGCGCGTTAGGCCGGTTCCACTTGTCGTCGACGGCAACGCCGAGTGAATCGAAGCGGCGCTGGTCGTACGCCGGCATGCCGAACGGACCGGTCTCGTTCTGAAGCGTCCCGCTCACGAAATACGTCAGGATCTCGCTGCCGCCCGACACCTGCGCGCCGAACTGCTGGCGGTTCCCCTGCTTGATCATCGTGAGGTCTTCATCGGCGAACAGATTGTTGATCGACGTGCTGTCCTTGACGCACGCGCCCGTCGAGAGCTCGTACAGGAAGCAGCGGCGAACCGTGGTCGGCGTCGCCGGCGCATGGCCGAGGATCGCGTACTGCGCCGGATAGTCGTTGAGATCGTGGATCTGGCCGGCCTCGGCGAACGTGCTCCAGCGGGCCGCGCCTGCGCGTCCGCGCTTGGTCGTGATCACGACGACGCCGTTCGCCGCGTCGGTGCCGTACAGCGTCGCCGCCGACGGGCCCTTCACGATCTCGATGTTCTCGATCTCCTCCGGGGTGATGTCGTTGACGCGGCTCGGGGTCGTACCGCCGACGCCAATCGCGAGGGAGTTCGTGCCGCCCTGACTCGTGAGCCGGATGCCGTCGATCACGTAGATCGGGTCGTTACTCAACGAGAGCGAGCTGGTACCGCGAACACGCACGCGGCTGCCGCCGCCCGTCATGTTCGAGGGCAGCACCTGGACGCCAGGCGCGCGCGCGACGAGGAGGTCACCCATGTTCTTGATGGGCGAGCGCTCCACGACCTTGCCGACGTCGATCGTCGCGACCGTGTTGCCCAGCTCACTGCGGCGCTGTTCGCCGGTGGCCGTCGTCACGACTTCCTGCAGGACGACGAGCGTGCGATCGAGCTGGATGTCCAGTGTCGCCGCCTGTCCAGCGGTGACGGTGACCGGACGCTTCTGCTCCACGTAGCCGACGCGCAGTACGCGCACGTCGACGTTACCCGGAGGAACGTTGCGGATCGTGTAGCGACCCTCCGCATTCGTCACCGCGAAGAGCGAGGTACCCAGCAGGACAACACGCGTGTCCGGCAACGGCTCCGATGTGTCGCGAGCCGACACCTTTCCCGTGATGCTCGCCCCGACCGTTGGCTGTTGCGCGAGACCGGAGGTGGACAACCCTCCAACCAGGAGCGCGACCAAAAGTCCGGGGGACCTGCGAACTGCTCGAACGTCGAGTCTCATTGTGACCTCCCTCTTTTCTGGGGAACGTCGACTACGGCGGCCATCCGGACGCACGGAGAAGTCGCGAAGCAAAGTGGCCGAGTGCTGCGCGACCCGGACATCGTACCTCGTTCCACGTCAGCGTCAAGACGGTCCGTGCTGAAAGACACACGGTTCGTCACACGTTGATCGGTTGGTCACACCCTACGCGCAGGACCCGGATACGTCGAGCCATGCGCGGCGAGCGGCCGACTTCGTGCGGTGAAGACGCCCACGCCTGCCCACTCGCAAACTGGTCGTTGCTCCCGCCCTCGCGCAGCGGTGTGTCAGGCTGCATCGTATCCCCATTGCCCGCCGTGTTTTCGGACCCGGAGATTGCCGACTGATGCTCCTGACCACCCGCCGCAGCCAGGTGGCTGCCAGCCTCACGCTCATCGCCATGTTCGGCGGTGTCTCGCTCTCGCTCGGCTCACGGGCCGTCACTCCGTCGATCCCCGAACGCATTAGCGACGACACATTCTGGCGCATGGTGTCGGACTTCTCGGAGCCCGGCGGATTCTTCCGTTCGGACAACTTCGTGTCCAACGAGATCACGTTCCAATGGGTGCTGCCGGAGATCGCCAAGACCACGAAGACCGGCGGCGTGTACATGGGCGTGGGACCGGATCAGAACTTCACGTACATCGTGGCGATGCAGCCGAAGATCGCGTTCATCGTCGACATCCGACGCCAGAACATGCTGCATCACCTGCTCTACAAGGCGCTGCTCGAGATGTCGCCGGACCGGGCGGAGTTCCTCTCACGCCTCTTCTCGCGGCCGAGACCCGCTGGCCTTGAAGCCGACGCTGGCGCGCCGGCGCTGTTCCAGGCGTACGCGAATGCGCCCGCCGACAGCGCGCTGTTCGCCCGCAACCTCGCGTCCGTGAAGGAGCAGCTCGTCACGAAACACAAGTTCGCGCTCACGAGCGATGACCTGCGGACGATCGAATACGTGTACACGGCGTTCTTCGCCGCAGGCCCGGACCTGACGTATTCGTTCACGATGCCCGGTCGCGGGTCGAGCATGATGTTCTATGGTCGTCGCATGCCGACGTACGCCGAGCTGATGATGGAGAACGATGGCACGGGGACGCAGCGCAGCTATCTCGCGAACGAGGCGAACTACCGCGTGCTGCGCGACCTCGAGAAGAACAATCTGATCGTGCCGCTCGTCGGTGATTTCGCCGGCGACAAGGCGCTTCGCTCGGTGGGACAGTACGTGAAGCAGCACGGCGCGACGGTCACGGCTTTCTATACGTCGAACGTCGAGCAGTACCTCTTCCAGAGCGACGACTGGCGGAAGTTCTTCACGAACGTCGGGACGCTACCGCTCGATTCGTCGAGCACATTCATTCGCGCGGTGTTCAACTTCAACACGGTGCCCAGCCAGAGTGGGACTCCGGGCCCACGTTCGCGGACGATGCTCGCGCCCATCGCCGAGCAGGTCGCGGCGTTCGCGAATGGCGACTTGAAGAGCTACTGGGACGTCATCCAGACGTCGCGATAGAACGTCATTTCGAGCGAGCGCCAGCGATCGGAATGACGCCGCCGCCACGGGGGCTCCATCGCTCGATCGGGCTCACCCGCGCGACGGCGATGGTCATCGGGACGATCATCGGCGCGTCGATCTTCGTGCAGCCATCGCTCGTCTCCGGGGCGGTGCCATCGATCACCGGCATGCTGCTGGTGTGGGCCGTCGCGGGGATCCTCACGCTCATCGGCGCGCTCGTCACCGCGGAGCTGGCGTCGGCGTTTCCGGGCACGGGCGGTGTCTACGTCTTCCTCCGCGAGAGCTACTCGCCCGCCGTCGCATTCCTGTGGTGCTGGGCGATGTTCTGGAGCATGCACACCGGCATCATTGCCGCCATCGCCATGGTGTGCGCGCGCTACATCGGCTTCTTCATCCCGCTCGACGACACCGGCCTCCGCGTCGTCGCCATCATCGCCATCCTGCTCTTCTCGGCCATCAACTACGTCGGCGTTAGGCATGGGACGGCGGTGCAGACCGCGTTCACCGCCGTGAAGATCGCCGCTGTCGTGCTCATCGCGTTCGCGGGCCTGGTGGTCGCCGGCGCGGTGCCCCCGCCGAGCACGGCGAGCGCGCCCACGATCATCCCATCGCTCCGCTCGTTCGTGAGCGCGACGGTCGCTGGCTTGTTCGCGTTCGGCGGCTGGCACATGGTCACGTACACCGGCGACGAGACGGTCGACGCGCGACGCACCATCCCGCGCGCGCTGGTCATCGGCACCCTCGCCGTGACCGCGTCGTACATCGCGGTGAACGCCGCCTACCTCGCCGTGCTCTCACCGGCTGCGGTCGCAGCCTCGAACCGCGTCGCCGCCGACTTCGCCGACCGCGTGCTCGGCACTGGTGGCGCCGCGGCGATGTCCGCGCTCGTCATCCTGTCCACGCTCGGCGCCATGACGGGCATCATCCTCACCGGGCCGCGCGTGTACCTCGCGGCGGCAAACGATGGGCTGCTCACGGAGTGGATCGGCGCCGTGCATCCGCGGTTCGGAACGCCGCACCACGCGATCATGCTCCAGGCCGTGTGGGCGTCGGTGCTCGTCGCGACCGGCACCTACCGCGCGCTGTTCACTCGGGTCGTGTATACGGAATGGATCTTCTTTGGCCTCATGGCGGCCGGGATCTTCGTGCTTCGCCGAAGGGCGGGCTACGCTCCCGCGTACCGCGCGTGGGGATACCCGATCCTGCCGCTGCTATTCATAGGTGCCACCGCCGTCATCGTCGTGAGTCAACTCGCCGCTGATCCGATCGAGAGCGCGACGGGACTGCTCATCGTTCTCGCCGGTCTACCCGTCTACTATTTGCGAACAGCTCGCCGCGTCTCCCCCCGAACCGTGACCAATGCCGATCGTTGACGTTCACAACCACTTCTATCCGCCCGAATATCTCGCGGCTCTGCGCTCCGGCAATAGCGTCGTCCGCGTGACGGTCGACTCGTCAGGCAATCCACACATTCACTATCCCGGGGACTACAACGTCGCCGTTGCCGGCCACCGGGACATTGCGTATCGCCACAAGGTGCTGGAGTCGGAAGGCGTGGACACGCAGGTGATCACGCTGACCACGCCGGGCACGCACGTCGAGTCACCGGCCTACGCCGCGACGCTGGCGACGCTCGTGAACGACGCATTCGCGGCCATCATCGCCGAGCGTGGGCCGCGCTTCTCGGCGCTCGCGACGCTGCCGCTGAACGACCCCGCGGCCTCGGTGAAGGAGTTCCGTCGCGCGATCGAGGAGCTGCACCTGCCCGGCGCCATGCTGTTCAGCAATGTGAACGGTGTCGCTCTGGCGGATGAGCGCTTCTGGCCCCTCTACGAAGCAGCCGACGCGTACGGTGCGGTGTTGCACATCCATCCCACGAGCCCCGTTGGTGTGGAAGCGATGACCGAGTACTGGTTGATGCCGCTCGTCGGATTCCTGATGGACACGACGCTCGCGGCGGCCCACCTCGTGTTCAGCGGCGTCGGCGAGCGCTTCCCGAACATCCAGTGGGTGCTCTCGCACCTCGGCGGCGCGGTCCCGTACATGGCGGAGCGCTTCGATCGCGGCTTCCACGCGTTCGAGGACTGTCGTCGCAACATCGACCGTCCGCCGAGCGATTACCTCAAGCGCTGGTGCTACGACACGGTGAACTTCGACCCGCAAGCGCTGAAGCTGGCGATCGCGTTCGCGGGCGCCGATCACATTCTCGCGGGCAGCGACTACCCGCATCAGATCGGGAGCATCCCGGCGATGCTCGCGGCGCTTCGAGGGCTCGACATCTCCGAGGCAGACAAGGCGGCGATCCTCGGCGGCAATGCCACCCGCGTCTACAACTTCGCGCGTGCCTGACTTTTCGGGCCGACGTCGCGGACGGTCGTGCCTGTCATGAGTACTCAGTTCGTGAGTCGTCGGTCATCAGTCATCGGTCAAGTCGTCAGTAGCACCGCAGCGATGGCGGCTCGTAGCTGTTCGCCAGGCGGGACTGAGAACTGATGACCGGCGACTCACGACTGACGACGTGTTACTCGCGATGCCTACCGCGATGCCATTCGTTCTTGCTTCGTCTGCCTAACGCCTGAGCAGCCTGACGATCCGATCGGCAAGCAGCTGACCGGCGCGCCCGTCCGGGTCCCGGTCGGGGTCGTAGATCGTGACTTGCATTCCGACTACGTGTCCCGAGTCGAGGATGGGCCGCAGCAGCGCGCCCAGCTCGTCGTAGGCGAGCCCGTCCGCCTGACGCGAATCGACGGCTGGCATTACTGCGTCGTCGAGGACGTCCACGTCGAGGTGAATCCACGCGCCGTTCACGCCGGAGCGAGCAAGATTCCGCGCGACGGTTTCCCCACCAGCTCGCATGCCCGTGTGGCGCAGCGCTTCCAGGGAGCGTACGTGCATGGTGTCGCGCGCCTGCCGCACGTCATCGCCGGTGTAGTACTTCGGGTCGTCTCGCACGCCGAGCATCGCCACGTCGGCGGGGTGGACGAGCGGCGCGGCGCCGCCTAACGCCGCCAGCAGCGGCGGTCCGATGCCGACCGCGAGCGCGAGGTCCATCCCCGCCGCGCCGCCGGTGCGCGACACCTCGGGCGTCTGCAGGTCGTGATGGCCATCGAGAAAGACCAGACCGTACCGCCCGCGGCGCTGCAGCGCGAGCATGCTGCCGAGCAGGATCGAGCAGTCGCCGCCGAGCACGAGAGGGAAGCGGTGCGCGTCGAGTTGTGCTCCGATCGCGTGCGCGAGCGCCATGCTGTAGTCGGCGATCTCCCGCGCATTCCGGATGCCGGTGGCATGATCGCGCTCGGGGCTGTAACCCGGTGGGACCACCTCACCGCCGTCCAGCGCGGCGAGTCGTGGCTGGAGACCGAGCTGCCGGAGGGTCCCGGCCATCCGTCGTACACCGGGCTCCTTGTTCGACGCCGGCGGCGCGAGCCCGAGATTGCTCGGCGCGTCGATCAGTGCGATCGGCGGACCCGTCACCGCCGGTCGGTCTCGATCGTCGGCACGTTAGGCATCAGAGACGCTCGACGAGGCGGTCGATGAGGTAGCTCGACTGCTCCAGCGCTTCGTGCGTGAACGGGCCGAAGAACTCGCGCACTTCATCGAACAGATGCCGGAAACGGTCGCGGTCCCCGCTCCCGAGAATCTCGGCGACCTCCGCTGCCGCTTTTTCGAACGCCGACGTGACGTGCGCCGTCGCCGGGTTCCGCATCTCGATGGGTCCGTAGAGGTCCGGCGACTGCGCGAAATGCCGCGCCGTCACGTACAGCTCCATGAGGTACGCCGGTGACGTGAAGCGTAGCGTCTCATCCAGCGGCGTGCCGATGCGCGCCAGCGTGAGGCCCAGCACCTGCGTCTGGAAGTGCGTGAGGACCTGAACGACCGCCATCACGCGATCGTGGTGCGACGGTGTCGTCTCCTGCACGCTGAGCCCGCGCGCTTCGAACATCCGCACGACCCAGTCGGCCCACTCGTCACCGCGGGCGCGACATACCACGACGCGCTGTCCCTGCAGCGAGTGCACGTTAGGCCCGAACATCGGGTGCGTGCCGACGACGCTCGCGCGCGTGGCCTCGAGCATCGCCGCGACGGGCGCTTCCTTGATGCTCGTGACATCCAGCAGCACGGCGTCCTCCCGCAATCGCGGGCCAATGGCGCGGATCACCTGCTCGGTCGCGTCGATCGGCACGCTGACGACCACCGCATCGGCGACAGAGGCGGCGTCGCCCGCGCTGAGCGCGGTATCGATATCGGCGACGATCACCTGATGGCCGAGGTCGCCGAACAGGCGAACCATGAGCGCGCCCATACCGCCGCGTCCACCGATGACGGCGACGGTTCGCGTTTGCGTCTCGTACGGCAACTCCGCGCGCAGTGATGCCTGGTGATCGCGCCCCGCGCGCAGGAGTACCCGGAATACCGATTCCATCTCGCCGCTCGGCAACCCTAACGCTTCGGCACGCTCGCAGCGGTCGGCGAGAAGCTCTCGTTCACGGGCCGAGTCGCGGATGCGGAGGCCGTGTTGCCGCTTGTACGCCGCGATCTCGCCAATGATGGCCATGCGGCGCGCGACGATCTGCAGCAGGTCCCGGTCGAGCACATCGACCATGGCGCGAAGGACCGGGAGCGGTCGGGGGGTGGCGTCGTCAATCATGAGCGGAAATGTGTCATCCCAAGGAGCGCCAGAGCCTGCCCTGAGGAGCGCAGCGACGAAGGGAGGGACCTTCTGTGGGGTACTCGTGGCCGGACTAGCTACGATGACGTTAAGCAAGATCCCTCGCTGGCGCTCGGGATGACAACTGGCGTCGGGATGACTCATCTACCGCTCGGCCATCCACTTGTCCTCCAGTACGACGTCGACGCGAGAGGTGTTCGAGCTACGATTCGAGCTACTCGATATGGGCCACGCCATTGCCGGGTTTGGCAAACCGCGTGAACACTGCCGGGTCGTGTCCCGGGATAATGAGCCGCGGCATCGAGGCGAGACGCGTCATGCGTTCCTGCGCAGCCAGGTTCGAGAGCGAGTCGAGCGTCTGTGCGATCGGACGGTGCGTGTCGAGATTCTCGTACAGGTACGCATTGTCGGACGCGATGACGACGGTGCCGCCCTTCGTCGCCACGGTCGCGTACTGCGAGGCGAACGTGTGCTTGCCGCCGGTGAACACGGTGATGCCAGGGATGATCTGTACGGAGTCGCCGTCGATCTGATTGACGCGACCGCGCTTCGCGAGATCGGCGAACATCTTGGCGTCGTCGGGATCGATGGCGCGGTCCAGTGCGCCGCCCATGGCGCCGACGTGATGCTCGTATTCTTCCTTCTGGATCCAGATGCGCGCGTTAGGAAACAGATCGGCGCCATCAGCGTGATCCCAGTGGATGTGCGAGATGATGATGTCCGTGACATCTTCGGCCTTCACCCCAGCGCGCGTGACGGCGACCGCGGGCGAGACGAAGTCGACCGGCTTCCACCGCTGCACGAACTTGTCGCGGTAGAACCCGGCGTCGACGAGCACGGTGCGCCCGTTGCCGCGGAGAAGCCAGACGGTCATCGCGATGTCCATGCGGCGGCTGGTATCCGCGCCGGCAATCAGGCCACGAACGGGGAAGCCGGCGATGGTCGCGTAGCGGACAGCGTACACGTCGTACGTCGGCGCTTGCTGCGCGCTCACCGCTGTCGCGGCGGTGAGCGAGAGGGCGAACAGGGCACAGGTACGAAGCGGGCTCACGATACTCCTCACAATGAAATCGTTAGGCTCCCGGCGGCTGGCACAGGTACAACGCTGCGCAGACATCGCCGCGGTGTAAAGGAAGCGTATCCCAGGTGCTTGGCGAAGCTTGACGCCACGGTCATGTCGGTCGTAGGCTCCCGCCTCTTTCTCTAGCGCGGAGTAGACTGCGGTGTTTTCGGGTGAGCAAGTAGCCGGCCTGCTGAAGGAGCTCGGTGTGACACATGTCATTACCGTCCCCGACAGCACCATCGGCCGGTGGGAAGCCGCCATCGAGCAGTCGGGCAGCGTGCGGCTCGTGCGCGTCTGCCGCGAAGGCGAGGCCTGGCAAGTCGCCGCCGGCCTGCACCTTGGCGGCGCGACACCGCTCGTCATGATCCAGTGCACCGGCCTGTTCGAGTCCGGTGACGCGCTGCGCAACGTGCTTCACGACTGGAAGCTGCCCGTGTTCGCCATCATCGGCTACCGCAGCTACCTCGATCAGGCGAAGCTGCCGGGCGACACGTGCCTCGTGTTCACGGAACCCGTGCTCGATGCGTGGCGGATCGACTATCGCCTCATCACGTCTCCGTCGCAGCTGGACGTGATCCGTGGCCATTACCTCGATTGCCGCGACAGCGGACGCGCCGGCGCGGCGCTCATCGCCGAATGACCACAGCGCCCATCGCTCCGAACAGTGAAGCGCGCATGCCGCTGGTGCCCGCGCTCGAGACGCTCCGCCGTGCCCGCCGCGACGACGAGGTCGTGATCACGACCATGGGCTCCGCCCGCGAATGGATGAAGTTCGGCGCGCCGCACGCGCTCGACATCATTCTCGTCCCGTCGAGCATGGGACATGGTACGTCGATCGGGTTGGGGCTGGCGCTCGCGCGTCCGGACCGCCGCATCATTGTCTGCAGCGGCGACGGATCGCTGCTCATGAACCTCGGATCGCTGGCGTCGATCGTCGCCGCGAAGGTCCCGAACCTCGTCGTCCTCGTATTCGACAACGGCGTTTACGAGGTCACCGGTCAGCAGCCGACGGCGGCGGCATCGTCGGGTCGCGCGGACGGACGAGCGGCGGACTTTCCAGGCATCGCCCGCGCCTGCGGCTTCGATTCGGTGCATCGATTTACGGATGCGGCCGAGTGGGCGGCGAACGCGCGCAATGTCCTCGATGCCGCGGGCCCGACGTTCGTTGCGCTGCATGTCGCGCCGGTGGTCGGCGGCATCGCGCCACATTCGCCCGGCCCCGCGCCCGCCCGGGCGCAGGCCTTCAGGAAAGCGTTAGGCGCGTCATCCCGAGCGCCAGCGAGGGACCTCCCGTGATGTCATCATAGCCGACTCTCGGCGACTACTGCCCACGATGACGGTCGAGAAGGTCCCTCGTCGCTGTCGCTCCTCGGGATGACACGGTTTTCTCCCGCCTTCCGCCTTCCGCCTTCCGCCTTCCGAAGGCCTCTTACGTCAGAACCGTCCGAAACGTGTTCTCGATGACTGCCTCGAGTGGCGCCGGGCTGCGGAGCAGTCGCGACCGCATGGCCGCGCCCTCCCAACAGTCCAGCATCAGGTTCGCCGTCTGGAGTGTATCCGTTTCTGTCGGCATATCGCCGCGACGTCGCGCTTCGTCGAGCGTTTCGGCCAGCCGCCCCGCGATGCCATCGAACGCCGCCTCGATGTGGCGCCTGAACGCCGTGTTGACCGCCGCCAATTCCTGTCCAAGCAGCCCAATCAGCGAGCCGAGATGGCCTTGGCTCGCGTACATGGCCAGCAGCCGTTCGAAGAAAAGACGGACCCGCTCCAGCGGTGCACGTTCCTGCTCGGATAGCGACTGGTCCAACAGGACATGGACCTCCGCGAGGTACCGCCCCACCACGTGGAGCGCAAAATCTTCCTTGCTCGCGAAGTGGTGATAGAACGACC
>Ga0070670_100002402_pt1 | contig 15435 bp, 26 predicted proteins | sample KBSS63metaG_FD_64665 | JGI IMG/M metagenome (GOLD analysis project Ga0070670, IMG submission 64665) | Switchgrass rhizosphere microbial communities from Kellogg Biological Station, Michigan, USA - KBS S6-3 metaG | ecosystem: Host-associated > Plants > Roots > Rhizosphere > Soil ... | reverse complement strand
GGGCTTAGTAAGCATGTACACGGCGGCCAATCCCAAACCACCCACAATCAGCATCGGTAATATAGAATCCTTTTTACCAACGGCGCGGCCCATTTTCTTTTTCACCTTCGCAGGTTTTTTACGGGTACGCCGGCGTACAATTTTCACCACGGTTACACGCTTTACACGAACACGTGTTTTCTTCGCAGCCGGTTTCCGGCGCTTAGCAACCCTTTTCTTCACAGCTGGCTTTTTTCTTTTCCCTTTCAACTTACCGGCTTTATACTCCCGCCCTGCCTGTTTCTGCAACGTGCTGCGTTTTGCCTTCGGATACCGCTTCCGCAATGCTTTCACGCGGGCATTTATTTTTTTAAGCGCATTGGCCATAGAGAGGTGGTTTTAGTAAAATTTAAAATTGTATCTGCTTTTGATAGCCTGCAACGCATCATAGAGCGCCGGTTCATTTGCTTGTATTACGCCCGTTGGATGGTCAATTACCAGACTATACAACTGCGCTGTTTCTGTATCGTTCATGCTATCGAAAGTTGTTTTATACTGCGGTAATACGTAGTTTAAAACATCCCGGTAAATACCTGGATAATATGTACCTGTTGGGTTCACCCATGTTGCCGCCCTTGCAAAAACAGCTTCCCGCTGATTATTTGATAAAACGGCAATGCCGGGTGTAACTACCAGGTCAGCTGATTCGCTATCACCCCCTTTTTTACTCAAAAGAAAGTAAGCAGTCAGCCCGCCACCCACCAGCAATAAAGGCAACAAACTTTTTTTACGTTTTCCTTTTCCGGAAAGCATACCATTTTTCTTCATCATTGCCCCGGTGAACAAACCACCCACTATTAGCAGGCCGGCTGTATCACTGTCCAGCGCCCCTATCCGTTTTTGTATACGGTATATGGGGCGAGAGTTGTTCATATATGTGGGCTGCTGCAATGCAGTCAATATTGTGTCCGCATAACCCCGGTCACCCACACCCGCAATATTTCTTTTTAACGCCATAGCAAAAAATTGTATAAGTTATTCCCAATAATACCAGCCCAACACAGCAACACTTGCCGCCGCCAATATTACCAGCATGTTTACCGTCTCACCCCTCTCGACTTTTGTATTCAATGAATCCGCTTCTTGAAACACAGCCGCGGAAAACGCCCCAGGTGGAATAGGGCCACCTGTTACAAACTGCCCCCCTTGTATATTACCGGCAGCATACGCCGCCTGGATCATTTTTGTACCACCAGGTATTTTGCCAGCAAAAAAACTTACGGCGGCTGAAACAATTGTTTCCAACGTATGTGTGAACCCACTCGCATAAGGGTCTGCCGACAAATCCGGCTCCCTCATCATATCACCCACGGCACCGTACTGCTGCATCTGACTATTGGTAAACGGCGCATGAAACCACAGCGTTATTTTATAACGGGTAGCTATAGCCCCGTTCACATTATCGTTCACATACCAGTTCATTGGGTAGGGGGTAAGCCCCGCGTAAATCGTAGGTTGCGCATAGACCATCAGCTTTGCAACATCCTTCGGGGTCACATCATACCCGTTCCTGATTTTCGGCTTTGTATTCATCGAACCAGCCGGCAGCTGATAAGGCAGCCCCGCAGATTTAAACAATGACGGCAAATGTGGATCATACCAGGACGGCCGGCTAATCTCTACATCAGTGGCCATTGGTATGGTCATTAAATCAATCCCACCGCCCTTTGCCTGCATTGCCGATAACCACGGCATTGAATTTTTTTCCCGTTCAATGTACCGGGCCTGCAACTGAGAGTATAATGCACCATCAATACCAATACTGTTATTCGGTATCCAGCTATAATCACCCTGCGCAGCGCCTGTAAAATGGTCAACTACCCTTTTCATTGCACCATCCAAACCATCCGTTTTGTACCAGGCCGCTGAAACAGCGTTCTGCGTATCTATTCGGTTATATCCTACCCATGTTTGGTAATATAGTAACACATCCAGCACGTCGTTATTGGTATATTTCATTGCACCATTCGGTAGCAACAATATCTCCCCATTCGATTGCCGGTAAAACTTCGGCAAGGTATCAGGGTACCAATGTGGTGCTGGTATCAATGTACCAGTAGCACCAATAGCGGCGCCACTTCCCATGTTTATCAACTCTCCCAATCCATTCACAGCAGCGCTGCAATTACACGGCATGACCACATCTTTTTTCCAGACCGGTACCATGCCGGCGCTGCCGGGTGTTGGATCAAGGTAATAAACCTGGTTTCCTAATTCAGCCACTACAAAAACGTGGTAGGGACTTGTTTCAAAGAGCTTATAAGAAGCAAAGCAATAATGCCATTTAAATTTTTCACCGCACATCCGTTTAATCGCACCCAAACACCCACCTATAAATGAGGCATACCCTTTACAGTCACACTTACCGGCCGTTAGTAGCCCCTGCGGTGTAGAAACAGTCTGCAAATCTTCACTTTCCTCGCTGTATGGCAGGTACACATTGCAGAACCGCACCAGCTTCTCAAAAGTCTGCGGTACCGTGTCACCGATAAACAGCGGGCCAATCAGATCATAATACTTTTCATTGGCCGCATGCGCTTTTCTTATCTCCGCAATGATGTCGTTTACGTCCTGGCTGTCCGTTACCGTTACCCACTGATTTTGATAGGCCGGCAAAACCGATAGTAAAAGCTCTTTTGTTACACGCACGCATAAATATTTTTAACTGCCTATGGGAAAATCAGCCTTAATCGGCAATTGAAATCCATTGACATTGGCACTTCCTTGTATGGATATGTCTCTACGATAATTACCGTTTGTGTACGCGTTAATTATCTCATTCACCAGCCCCGAAATTTGAAATTGAATTTTTACCGGAATAGGAACCATTGAGTTGGCCGGTATCACTATAGGAATAAAGTTGTACACATTGCCAACGTAGGTATTACCGCTGAAGACACTACCCGCAAAACTGTTCATCTCCAACCCGGCGCTGTTTGTGTTTTGCGCCATTACCGTTAGTTCGGCAACCGGCTGACCACCGGTTAAGTATATATTTTGAATCGAGCCGGGAGAAAATACCAAACCCGCCAGGGCCCTGCTTTTGGTAGCGAACCAATATATCGCCAGCAAGCCGGCCCCGAAAATCAAATACCTGTCGTTTTTATTCACAATTGGGAAGAATTGTTATATAAAAAATTGCATTATGCGGGTATAAACGTACTCAACATTTCCAAATACCGCCAAAATGACTTATCCACACAATCCTATACTTTTGTTTCACCCAGGAACACGACTGAATGTCACATATCAAAAAATTGTACTAGCTTGCGGCCAAGCGAAGCCCGCCGCAGCAGGTCTAAAACACCCCCCGCATGCGGGTACCAAAAAACATCATTTTTATTGTGGAAAAATCATAAAAAAACCCCTCTTTTTGAGGGGTTTTTTATCTGGCAGCACTATCTAATACCCGTGACGCCTTGAAACAGGGCTATTATCAGTAGTTGGACGGCCGCCCTCTTTTTTTATTGTCAATATCTCTGCTTTCGCAAGTACAGCGAATACATGAGAACAAACATCTTCAAAGGCTTCCATCATTGACCGCATTACCTCTACCTGCCCTTCCAGTAGATCGTTTCTTCTGATGTCTGCCGCAATTCGTAAAGCATCTGTAGTTGATAAAAGCGGGCCCGATGTCGGCCTTTCCTGATACCGCTCAATGAGCACATTCGCAATATCAAAAATCTGTTCAATACTTCCGGGCATGCCCGGTAACTTGTTCCCATTGTTCATAACGGTAATGTTTATTTGGTTTTTAAAAGTTGTTGTGAATCGTCGCTGAGCATGTTTAATGCCCGCTGGATAAGAGAATCCTGATATACCTGGATACCATCTTTTATTGCCAGTTCCTCTACTGTGGTAAACCGCTGCAATTCCCGCTCAGCAATTACTACCCGTTCCCTCAAAAGCTGGTTTTCCAATTGCAAATGGCCGTGCTGCAATAGTTGTCTTTCATACGCACCGCTGATATACATCGCCATTATCAACGCATCGCGGATGGCAGTATAATTCCCGAATTCCACACTGTCCTCACCACGGGCAACAGCTATTTTTGGTAGAATAACTTCATGCATCCACTGAACCAGGTTCCATATTTTAGTTTCCGGAACAATGGCCATGGCATTGAAAAGTTTTTGCTTATTGCCGTTGCTCTGCTTAACCAGGTTATCTACGAACACTTTGCCTCGGATGTTTTCGCGTATCTGTTCTAACGTCTGAAGTTTTGCCATCTTTCGATGTGTTTTTAAAGGTTATGGAATCTCAACGGTTACATCATACGACCCCCAACAATCGCCACCCGTAAATTTATTTTGTTCAAAGGGCTGTTCTGGGTAGGGCTCCCGTCTTTTGTACTCTAAATATCGCTTTTTAACATCCTTCCTAAAATCGACAATACCCACCAGAAGCTCTGGTACGTCGTCTACTTCAAAAACTACTGTAACAATCATTTTCGGTTGTGTTTAAATGTTATGGAATATAATTTGGGTCAATAGCGGCCAGTAACAGCGCTGCAAAATCAGGATTGTTCTGTATGCATGCCCGTAAGGCATGAACCGCACACTTAGAGCAACCCCCAAAACTGAACTGCACCTTTTGTTGCTGTACTACAATGGCATTGCCAGGGCACACTACTTGAGAGCCGGGCATAAGAACAATTATTCCAACGTGCTGCCCTCTGATAATCGTTGAAATTTCATCGTTTGATAACTTTGACATTTTGTTATTTTTTAGTTGTTAAGAATGTGCATAATGTGTAGCATCCGTGCAGCCATGCTGTTAGCAGTTATTTTCGGATCACCACACCGGTTTCTTGTTATTGCCTCACTGATAATCCGCTCTATTTTTCTTTTTCTTCTAGCAGAACTCACAATTATCCGGGCAGCCGTAACCCATAGAAAAAAGGTAATCAAAAGGCAGACTGCCATCATGATAACTAGTAATGATTGATGCATAGTTTAATTTTTATGTGTGAACGAAGCAGGCGCCAGCGTCGTAATAACGAAGCTGTCTGCGCCATCATATAGCTGCTGCAATCCGCTATTCAACTCATACAGATGGTCTGTTAACTTTTTGGGCGGTTCTCCCCACCAGGGAACAAAAACAAAATATTCATTTTCAAATCTCTTAGAAACATCAATCCGATGATACATGCCATTACTCCTAAACTCTGCCATGGTGAATGTTATACCTGTAAAAATCGAAGAGTATCCGCGGCTGTTATGCCAGGCCAAATGAGTGAACTCAGTATCGTTTTTTGTCAGGTATTTTGTAAGGTATCCGGTAAGCGCTCGGGCCCCTTTTTTGCCAGCTGCAAAATTCAAAACCTTATGAGGTTGACCGTTTTTCCTGTTCTTAGCAATATCCACCCCGTTATATTTCCTGAACGAATCAATGTTTCCGTTTATGATCCCACGACGCACCATATTCCGCAGGGTACCCCGCATCTGCGCATTGGCCCTGTGCACATGCATATAATGGGGAATGGCAATATGAAAGTGAATGGTACCGTTTCCCTGCCGTTCGGCTACCCATATATATTCCCGAAGCATTTTTAATTGTCGCAACCTGGTAAGCCAGATATTGTAAGCCTGGTAAGCAATGGCATCTGTAACAGATGGCGGGAAAGTAACAGTCCAAAAAAATAAGAATTCCTGCCCTTTTTTCGTATTGAGGTATCCCAAAATCCGCTGTCGTACTTCTTTTTTGTTTACCGAGTAGGTTTTTTGTGACTTTGTGGAGAAATCGCTACTAATTGGTAATAACTGAGGTTCGGTTGTGGAAAGAATTTCCGAATTTTGAGGCAATAAGTTACTGTGATATTTTTTACCGGCCGGCATTTTTATGCTGGCCTTCTTTTTTTTCTGTCCTGATTCACTGCCTTTTATAGCCTTTTTTAAATCCGCTGATTTTAACCACAGTTTCCCGTTAATATCAACTGCACTGTATTTGTTACCCGTATACCGAGAGCGGTACCGGCCTTGCTTTAGGTATATTACTCCTGAGGCAGATGCCCGTAATGACAAATCCACTGATGACGGAACGCTGGGAAGAGCATTCATAAGTTAACTGTGTTTTTTACAATTGTGGGAGCCAATGTACTGCATTCTCTTCTCATCTCAAAACCCCCGTGTGATAACCCACATCGGGGGTAATTAGTTGCAATTGAAACTATTGCGTTTGCAACTTAATACCGTACAATTCTTTTTTTCCGCTCCCCTTTTCGAAATACCATGAAAAAACAATGTTGGCTGATGGCGCTTAATCTCCCTGCAGTAGCAGACCTCATTCGGTTTTTACTCACCAAAATAAAACTGTCCACAAGGTCTAACCCGAGCTCCCTTGCTTTGTTTACCTGGTATATGCTGAGAAAGTACTTTTGCCGGCCATAACTGCAATCCTGTACTTTGGTCACCAGCCAGCCACCAGGTATTAGGCATCGGGAAATCTCAAACAATGCCTTATCCTGGAAAGCAAACATTTCAGCAGCAGAGGTAAATGAACCATATTGACCAGCCATTTTGTTTTTTACTGTTGTCTTAGTCCCGGTACCACGTCCGGAACCGGAAACCAACCAGGGTGGATCGAACATTACCGACCTCACAGCATTACGCGGATGTTGCATTTTCGTAACATCAATTTTCAAAACGTCTGGTAATAAGGGCTTTATATCCTGCTTAATCTCCGGAAAGAGGCCACTGTTTTTATAGAAGGCGCCCTCTTTAAAACAGGTATCCAGGTGCATATCCCCTTTGAGGTATAGCGCATTAATTGCCTGCAATGCCTCTGCATTGCTATGAACTACAGTTTTATACATAAAGATGGTTAATCCCCAGCTGGATATAGGTAATCCCGAGCTGTGGTTTGTTTATTCTCCTGGAGCCCCTTGAACAGCATTCTTAATCTGCCGGCATGTAATCTCGGGATCCTTTTCAAAAATTTATTATCCTTGGTTTTCAGTCGATTGCCGATGTGTTTTTGAAATGTTCGGCGTTGTATGAATCCATACCCCCCGCGGTGATTAACCGTTCATTAATCACAATCCGGCAGACAAGACCAGCATTGCTTATCACACCGCTTATTGCCTTGTACAGCTGCATAGCAATAAAAAAACGGCTCTTTTTTCTTAATCTTCCAAAGACAGACAGCGCCAATAGATTGATGGTGCGGCTTAAAAGGGTAAGAGGCAAAATTTATTACACCATTATGCCGAAACTGTAACATGCAAATATCTGTTGGATGAATCACCCAGTATACTGTTTTCTCCATACTTCAAAATTTAAATTGTAATTGAACAGATGTTTCGGCCTTGACCACTTCATCCGGCTTTGATGCCGGTGGCAACTGGCTGTTAACCGTTAAGGATGCACATTTCCGTTCACAGTCTGCGCATTGCCAACCGCACCTGAAAACCCGCCCAATGCTGTCCTCATAACAAAACCAATCAATAGCAGCAGGCTTTTGCTTCTTACTACCCCGTTGCTGAGGCTTATACTGGGGACGCGGTTTACGGTTTTTCATTCGAAATCCGTTTTTGTGTAATCAAATGTTAATATACGGCTCCATGTTCCATCTTTTTGCCGGACATTTCGAATGCCCGCCTTTTTGAAGTCTTTCCATTTTACCGTTACAGTGTCCTGATAAACATGAGTTTGACCGAAAAAATTTTCAACTATTTGAATTTCCTTCTTTTTTCCGTTGTGTATTCTAGCCATTTTAAGACGTTTTAAGCGACCCTACCCCCGTTTGTGTGGGTACAGCCGGAAATAAATTAATAATCCAGCCCTTCAAACATGGTGCTATCCGCTATGCCCTGCAAAACAGCAATGCGGTGCTCAATCTGAAACATCTGGCTTTTGTAGTATTCAGCCAATTCCTGGTAAAGCTCCATGATTGGGGAATTTGGCAACATGTGGGCACCAGGGTCACGCTGAGCACATGCATTAAATGCCATGTGATAATGCAGTGCCTGTTTTTTAAAATAGTCCTTAGCGAAGATCAGTTGCGAGCAGGTTTCTGATAACTCCTTAATGGATAATGTTGACTTTTCGCGGATCATAATTTTTAAGTTGACGGGTTAATTAGTACCTCAGTAGACGATACAAACCTACAGCCAATAGCCGGCAGCCACAAGAGCAAAAACCCTCGATTTTTTGACTTCGGTAATCACCTGGTAAATAGAGTAAAAACCCTATAGTGAATCCGGAACATAAGTAAGGCCCGTCGTTGAAACGACGGGCCTGATTTGTACATTCCTACCCATTAAAACTTACGAAATGAAAAAATAGGCATCTCGGTAGAAACCAGGACGCCTATACTGAAATCCGATATTTGTTTAACATTGCACACCCACGGTAAAAACCACGGCGCGGCATATCGTTACTGAGCGGTAACCGCTATTATTAACTATTCCATAGCCGCCATTCCTTAGCCCGGCGTTCGCGTAGATCATCGTTTACCACGCCACCAGCGTATTCGTATTTCGCCCACTGCTCCCCCAACGCCTGGTTATCCTCAGCGTTAATATTATCTGTAAGGTTGTCAGCATTGCCTGTTCCCAAATTGTATGAAAATGATAATAAGGCAGCCCATTGATTAGCAGATAACGGAACATGAATCAACTGCGAAAGGTAATCGTAATCTCCCTGGAGGCGTGCTTCCAAGTCTTTACGCGCCTGTTCCCTGGTTATTGTTCCATCCGGGCCGGGGGCTTTGGTACCATAACCCCATGAATATTGTTTATAATCCCAATATGGGTGGTCGACAAAACCCTCTAGCCCTATGATAAAATCGGTTGCTACCATATAAAAGTTGCTTTGAGCGTTAACCAATGCAGGAAGCAACACCAGTATAGCAACACCGGCAATAATAAACGCGGCATTCATCGGGGTACGCTTCATAGAATGAAATGGATTGTTTTATTCTCCCTCAGCAGTGGTGGCAGTTTCGACTATGGGCTCATCCGCCTCATACTGGATACACACCAACGCGCCTGGTTCCTTACCGTTATCTCCGCAGTACTCAAAGGGACGGGCCTCTATAAATTCAGGGGTCACGTCATTATCGGAAAGGAACTTATTCGCCGCTTGCTGCGCAGAAGCAGCGCTCAGGGCAATGAGCTTGATAAATTTTGCCATAATAGTTGTATAGTTTAAGAGTTAAAAGAATCATTTCTTTTTACCGAAAATGCTTACAAACAGGTTGATAACCGAACCGGCCAAACCCACCCAAAAGCCAACATCCTTTTTCTGTTTTTCGGTAATGTTCTTTGGGCCGGTATTATTCTCTGGCCACCTGTCGCCGGGCTTATTCTCCGGCAAATTCTCCCCTTTCTTATGCTCGATATCATTTTTTCCCATATCAGTCTGTTTTTTTTGTTTCTGTCGCCGGCCGCAATACAGCAGCAGCCAACGTATTTAATGCCGCACTAACACCGTCAACGGCATCAACGTTGGCGTAAACGCCTTTTTGAATACAGATGTTGTGTAATTCGCGCAGTACTTGCAATGCTTGTTTAGTATCCATATCAGTTGTTAAATAATTGATTGCTCACTTTCCCCTCTATCAACACGTAACCATTAGCCCTTATGTGTATGTTATCCGGATAATAGTAAACCGGATTTACCACAGCCAATTCAGGAATTATCGCAATATCTACCAGACCACTGGAAAAACTTTGGTACCCCACTCGCAGCAACGCATTCGCCTGGTTGACCTTTGCCATGTATTGCGCCGGAGAATCTCCAAAAGCACTTACTGCATTTCGGGGCGGCACTGTCATTACGACTACTTGCCAACCCGCCGCTTGCCTTGCCAGGCAATACGTTTTAAAATTATTGTAAGCCGTGGCCCCATCCGTACCGTTAAACCATATATCGTTTCCTATCTCCCATGCAACGCAAACATTTTTTACACCGGGCACCAATAACGGGTCTATCTGCGATGGCCCGGCTACTATCATTTGTTGTGTTGTTATGCCATTGACACCTTTATTAAAAACCGTCACCCGCAAAGAGTTCACTGCATAAGAATTACCCAATAAACCAGGGTATGATTGCAATGATGGATCAGGCAATAAGTAACCAAATGTTAAAGAATTGCCGGCACATACCACAATGCCGTTTCTCCACCCGTTCAAAAATTCCTGCGTAGATACGCAGGCTACACAGCTGAGCCAAACAACAGGAAAAATTATTTCTCTGCTCATATCTGAAACCAGGAAGTGCCCCCGGCACTATTTACTCTTACCGGTGTAAACAAAGCACTCAGTACTGAGGCCACACCATCGATAGTATCACCACCGGCCGCGGCCACGGTAACAGTATTGGCAGATGCATCGATTTTAACAATCGTATATTGCCGGCCCACCAAAGCATTTTTAAAACTACTTGCGGCCGTTGGCAATGTTATCAACACATTACCCGCTGTGGCGTCCACAAAAACTGTAGAATCCGAATTCCCCAATACCGTATCAACGGTAACGGTTTTAGTAGCCGCGAACTGCGAACCATAAAAAGATGCAGACCCGACGCACATCAATAAATTACCATCCAGCGCTGTAGCGGCCCCGTTATTCGTCAACCTCACAATCCCATTTCTTGATGGCTTTAAAAAGACATTCCAATCAGCATTTTGTACCTGCGAAAAAGCCGTAACTGTGGAACTGTTTGGCTGTAACACGATGTTGCCGCTGGTACCATTTATCTCTACATTAATGGCAGAAGTGACCACCAATAAATCTTGTGGATTGAACGCCCCGCCATTGAAATTGAACCCGCTGATAATACCGGAATACGCGTTTACAGTAGTGGTATCCGCATTGGTTAACCGAAACTCGGGTATGCCGGCCCCTACCCCCTGTTCTATAACGATATTCGATGTATTTCTTATTGTAAGGAAAGAGGTTGTTTCCAGTGATGGGGCACCACCGAAACCACCTTGCGCTATAAACAGTGCACCATTAAGAAAAGACGCCCGTCCGTTTACTTGTAAACGACCCTTTGCATTATCCGCAGTTGTGCCAATTAGTAAATTTCCGGTTGCCCCTGACATGGCAATGTTGAAACCTGCCATCGGAATTTCTCTATTGCTCAGCAGGACGGCCAACACAGCGCCCACGTTATTCCCCAATACAATCTTACCAGATACAGGATCAACGGATACGCCGTTGACAGCTGAGCCGGCTACAAAAGGCCCACCGGACGGGTCCTTTTTTTGAGCAGTAGAAAGGGAATTTAAAACGGACATCGTTAAAAAGTTTTCCGGTAGTTCTGCATATAATGTATTTGCACTATTTGCAAAAGGGGCGTGACGCCACCAGGGTTAAAAGATACATCCAATCGACCGGCATACAAGTCATTTTTGTGTAACCCTATTGTTATGCTGTCACCCAATGCGGTTGCCGGCGTTGCTGACGGAAATAAGGTCATACCGTTCACTCTTACAATTGTATCACCGATGTTGGTCAGCATAAACCCGGCGCAACCATCCTCAATTGCAACGGGCGCACTCACAGATACCTGAACCACTGAAATATTAAAGTAGTTGAACACTTGCCCATCGGGGGTTCGGTTGCCTTTTACGTTTATATCGGTCTGCATGGCAGATAAAAGTTTTAAAATTGATAGTTAATTCCCCTGGAAGCGAACATATCGTTAATCTCCCGTATCCGGCCTGTGGAATGCTCCGAACGCATTGCCTGCGGTAAACTGTAAGAGTGCTCACTAAAGTAGTCACCATCAAAGCAGCCCTTATAAGAACGGGTGCCATAAGTAGCAACCAATAAAAGTAAATCTTGCCTGTTTTGCATTCGTTCCATTACATCATTCACAACACCATCGTCAGTACCGCAATCGTCAAACGCAGTTCGTAATTCTGCGGAATACTGTTCCGCCTCAGTCTCTGAAATGGTTGGGTAATTCCCTTTTGCCAATTCAGCCTCATATTCATTTCTGGCAGCATTAGAAACGGTATCGTTTCCGGTGTTACCTTTTAACAGTAGATAAGCCAATACCCCCAGACCACCGATAACTATACCCGTCTGTGCCATCGGCGCCATATCGGAAAACCCTTTTACCCGTCTGCCTTGTTTCTCCAGCGAGAATAAGAGTACACCAGCGGCCATGCCACTGACAAGCAAAATCGTGGCGTTACTCTTCACAAGGGTGAACTCACTTTCCTGCTGTATAGCATTGCCCGAAACTATCAAGGACTGGTAACCAGGGCTGCTAACAGTCCACATGGTATCGGGTGATAAAACCCCGGGCATGTTTTCCGAATCAATGGTAACACCATTAAGGCCTATATCCGACTGATACAAACCATATCCCTGCCCGCCATTTATACGCAGCGTAGCGGGCAACGGATGCCCCTGTTCATTGATAACGGTAATTCGTATCAGCATACAGTTATTTTAAAAAGCTCAGCGCCATTTTGTACATCTCCGGTTTTTTTTCTGCCAGGTCTGCCAGCTGTTCAAGATGTGAAAGAATATCCGGATCAGCTTTTTCCAGTCTATCAAGTACTGCGGCAATCCGGTTAACCGTATTTTGGTCACCGTCTGACATTACGGCGCCAACTCTTACCGGTGCCGCACCGGCCACTACAGCGGGTACGGAAGTCGGCACCATATTGTAGACACCAGCGCCGGGCATAGGGCCCCTTAAAAAGCCTGATATTTTTTCAACCACCTGCATAACAACATTTGGATTATCCTCAATAAACCCCATTACGAACTCACTCAATGACGGTTTAGCCGGCTCATCGGCTTCGCCGCTCAACATCTTGTCAATGACCTTTCCCAATTTATCAGCCACCACCTGGTTAATCTTACCGGTAATCGCTGATACTGGATCATTGCCAACATAAGTGATACCCCCACCAACAGTAGCAGGGGTATTACCAGAAAGTTTGAATTTGAATTCTCCGTTATTCTCCGTTTTGTTGGTAACACTGTTGGCGTCAATATCCAGATTGTACACGCGCAGGGTATACGTAGCAGGAACATTGTTCCTACTTAGCATTGTTAATGCTGTGTCCAGGGCTTCCATACCCTCACCCGCAACCAGGATGCTTTTAGCCTCACCCACAGACCATAGGTCAATACCACGGGACTGATACGCCTCTAAAACGTCTGCCTTATTGAAGAATAAACATGATGCCATCTTAAAAAATTTACAGCTGTGCCAATCGATTAAGAATTCGCGCCCTCTACCGGCACATCAGTCTGAGCATTCAACCGCACGTACTCAATGTCGAGCATTACACAGTATGGAGAATTTGCAGAACTGGAACCGCTGCTGTATTGCAGGTATGACTTTGACCAATCGAAGTTTTGCCAATCGTCGAGACTTATGTGCGACTGATTATTGGGAAATGTCCCGTTTGCTAATTCCATATCATTAAAAATCAACAAAGGGATAGCATACCCTTTTTCCCACCCGTCAGCATATAGCACTATACCCATTTTTTGCAACTCTGCCAATGGCGCATTGGCCAAACCTGATACCATACCCAATGCCAGGATGTCTGACGTTATCAAACGTATTCCCTTTATCACCACATTAATGTTTCCCTGTGAACGAAGTTGCGGAACATCAGGAAACGGCACACGGCCACGGCCATTTGACTGCACCAGTATTTCAACCAGCTGCGACGGCCCGCGCGGTTCCTGCGGTGTAATTATCACTTGCTTTGACATTTAAAAAAATTTTATCTGTTTAAGAAACCCCCCGACAGTGCCATGCAGCACTATCAAAGGGGGATTTTCTATAGGATGTAAAAGCGCTTACGCGCACGCATTAGTTGATAACGGTGCTGTTCTGTGCAAGTATACCACGCAGAATCAACACGCAACGCAGGTTTGCAGCTGCGGAACCCAACGCCGCTGGTAAATTAATCTGCGGCACTGTGTTCTTGGAACCAATGAGCAATAAATTAGGCTCTGCTGTCACAAAACCATCTTCAGCGCCACGCACCTGGTTCTGCACATTAGCAGCAGCCAGGGCAGCTACCTGCTGCGTCTGCGGAATGTAAAAATGATTCCACAGACCACGGTAAGGTATAACAACATCATTGTTCACTTTAACGGTAAGGAAACCGTTGCTGTAAAACGTGGTGTTCAATGCGGTTGCATCGGCGGCCGCAAATACGTTTGCGTTACCGTAAGTGTTGAGACGGAACGCAGCATCGGTGTTGCCGGCTGTCTGCGCTACAAAAATGCCATACTCACTTACAACAAGCGAATCCTGTAGGTTAAGCCTGTTTTCGGTTGGGAATATAATACCGGTTGTGCTCTGCTGATTGGGCGTCACTGCAAAAGTGAAAACGGTGTTCACGGTGTTGAGTGTTACTTCCAATCTTATCTCAGACTGTGACAATTTACGGTTCTCCGCGTATTGCCGTGCACGGGCCATATCGCCGCCAAAATTTTCTACCCATGCCCTGGCAAAAATGTCAATTGAATTATCATAGGACATGCGTGCAGAAATATTATTTGTAGTGTTCATTGTAAAAAAATTGATGATTAAAAATAATTTTCTCCCTCTTTTGTTTACCCCGGTGAGGTATTAACCGCGCGTGGCTGATTAATTCATCAAGCCGCTGCCGTCGTTGCTGATACCAGCACGGCTGCCAGCATCAACGCCACCCATTACCCGGCTGCCATTGGGGCGGTAACCACCGTTTACGCGGTAACCCGTCAACTGCTCAGGCAATTTCCCTGTTAACTGATTGGGCAATGGCGAACTCGCCCGGCCCAATGCGGGCACAGACTGATAACCACCCAACGCGGGTACAGACTGGTAACCAGCTACTACGCCGGCTTTCTTCAATCCGCGACGCAAACCAGCACCAAGGAGGATACCGCCCGCCGCCGACTTCACCAGGCTGCTGCCTTTGCTTTTTAACAGCATTGCGCCGATACCTGCCTCAGCAACGGTAGGGAGATAACCCATAACGCCTGTTCCGGTTGCAATACTTGCGGGCAACACTTTATCAATCTGAGCATTGATTGTATCACCCATGAAATAACCGATTGCAACAGTAGCAGCCATTACAACCGGGCTTTTTGGATTAAGCATCGCTCCAACGCGTCTGCGTGACCGGGATGCCCTTTTCTTTTTAGCCATTTTACTTTTTTTTGTGTTTATAATACCGCTACTATGCGGAAATTTTTATGAGAAAAAATAATTAATCGCCTGCGTTCACATACTGGTTGATATATCCTGCCGGATTACTGTTTGCGGTCGCAACCTGCGCGTCAGTACTGTTGTTAAGCGCCTGGATCAGCTTTGTTATTGCCGTTACCGTCAACCCTGCGGCCATGGCGTACGATAAAATATTATTGGCTGCATTATCCCGTTGGTAGTTACCTGTTGGCAAGTACTGATTGGATGTAAC
>Ga0070670_100002401_pt1 | contig 15439 bp, 14 predicted proteins | sample KBSS63metaG_FD_64665 | JGI IMG/M metagenome (GOLD analysis project Ga0070670, IMG submission 64665) | Switchgrass rhizosphere microbial communities from Kellogg Biological Station, Michigan, USA - KBS S6-3 metaG | ecosystem: Host-associated > Plants > Roots > Rhizosphere > Soil ... | reverse complement strand
GGGCTGGCCGCCGGATCGAACGGGTGCGCGGGCAGCGTGCGGCCATCGACGACAGGCCCCCAGTTGAAGCCCTGGCCTCCCCCGCCGTTCAGGAGATCGCGCAGCCGGCGCATCGGCACCGCATGTAGCTCGTCGACCCGATCCTTGCCGATGTTCAGCGCCGCGAGCACACGCATGGCCGTGACGGTGGCCTGCTCGCGCGCCAGGCTGCGCACCTGCGTGCCGCTCATCGCAATGGCACGGTGGAACAGCCCTTTCGCGGCCGGCATGCCGAACAGTGTGCTCACCTTGCTGCCGCCACCCGACTGCCCGAACACGGTGACGTTATTCGGGTCGCCGCCGAAGTTGGCGATATTGTCCCGGATCCACTCGAGCGCCGCCACGATGTCGAGCATGCCGGCGTTGCCGTCGGCATACCGCTCGCCACCGATGTCGCCCAGGTAGAGGAATCCAAACAGATTGAGGCGGTGATTGAGATGCACGAGCACGACGTCGCGCATGTTGACGAGGTTCTGGCCCTCGTAGACGGTGAAGCCGGAAGACCCGGCGACGAACCCGCCGCCGTGCAGCCACACCATGACCGGACGCTTGCGCCCGTCGTTCACCGACGGCGTGAAGACGTTCAGCACCAGGCAGTCTTCGCCCTGCGGCTCGCTGCGGTCGAAGACGAACCACTCGGGCACGCGCGGGTTGGCGAGTTGCGGCGCGCGCAGGCCGATGGTGTTCACGTCGCGCACGCCGGTCCACGGCTGCGGCTTCCGTGGCGGCATGAAGCGGTTGGCGCCCGCGGTGGACGCGCCGTAGGGAATGCCGCGGAACGTGTTGACGCCCTGAAAGAACAGCCCTCGCGCCCGGCCCGACGTCGTCTCGACGATGTTGGTGGGCCCGCCCGCACGCGTGCTCTGACTGAATGCGAGCGAAGGGCCAAGCGCGGCTCCGGCCGCCGCGAGCGAGGCCGTGTGGAGAAAGGATCGTCGTTTCATTGCCGGAAGCCGGGAGCCTGGAGCCGGGAGCCTAGGACGCTTTACACGGACTCGGGCTCCACTTGGCGCCGTTCGGTTCTTTCTTGAAGTGCGTGCTGGTGACGAAGTCCTGGGTCAGATACTTCGGGTCAGAGACGATCGTCGTCACCACCAGCCACTCGTCGTTGTTCGGCGCTTTGAAGCGGTCGAAGTACTCGGTGACGGTGGCGTTTTCGCTATAGGGCACGCCGTTCTTGCGCAGCCAGCCCGCCGTCAGGTTGCTGGTGGACACCTTCAGGTTACCGAACTTCGGAGCCTGCGGCGCACCGCCGCCACGTCCCGGCTGCGGCGCGGGTTCCCACTGCGCCACCGAATAGCCCTGCAGCGACCGCTGCGCCGGCGGCGTGCCGGCATCGAAGTGCAGCACGCGGGTCTGCTGCCCCGCATCCGTCTCGATCTTGATGGTGCGATCGTCCTGCCAGGAGATGTTGAGCCGCGTCGGAATCCGCATCAGGCCGGCGGCGCCGTAGGCCAGACACGAGCCGTCGGTGGCCGGATCCCACGCGTTGGCCACCTTGGTCCCCTCGGCGTTGAGCGGCACGCTCGCGACGTCCCCTTTTGGCGGCGTCACCATCCGCCAGCGCCAGTCTTCGTTCACGATCGAGACCCAGTAGCCCGTGAGATCGATCGGCGCACGCCCCCGCGGCGTGGCGGGCGGCTGCGCCGCTGCCGGAGCCTGCTGGCCCTGCGCCACCGTGCGCGCACCAGCCGCGAGCACGAGCGCGAGCAGCACGCCCGCGAGCACTACGGGGCGCGAGCCCCTCAACGACACCAACCCCATTACTGCCCCTCCTTGGTCGCCACCGGTCCGCCGATGGTTTTATACACCGCTTCGACGAACGCGTCGGTGGTCCAGAAGCCCTGCGCCGCCCCGTAACGCCCCTCGTAGTCCCGGACCAGCCGCGCCGCCTTCACCTGCGCCAGCGTCTGCTTGCGCTTCGCGGCGTCGGCAAACCGGTCTCGGATGATGGTGGACATGTCCCGGTACTCCACCACGTCGGCCTCGTCGGCCAGACGTCCGTGGCCCGGAATCACGTAGGTGCCGCCCTCCTGCTTCTTGCGCGGCACGGTGATGTCGATGATGCGGTTGAGCGCCGCCAGAATGCCGTTGATGCTGCCGCCTTGTGCGACGTTGATCACCGGAAAGGTCGTGTTGACATAGAGGTCGCCCGCCACCAGCACGTCCGATTTACGGAAGAACACCATCACGTCGCCGTCAGTATGCGCGTTCGGCACGTGAATGAGCTGCACCGCTTCATCGTTGAAGAAGAACTCGTGCTGAGTACCGAAGAACGTCTCGGCGGGCGTGGCCTGCACCGGCAGCGCCGGCTTCTGCTCCGCCAGGCGGTTGCCGGTGTTTTCGTGCGCGATGATCTGCGCGAAGTTGGCCGCCGCCTGCCCGGCCTGGCCCGCGAAGTTCCCGGCGATGATCGAGCTGCCGGCCGCCGCCACCTTGGCGTTGCCGCCGGTGTGATCCGCGTGGACGTGGGTGTTGATGATCCACCGGATCGGCTTGTCGCCCGCGAGCCGCTTCACCTCGGCAACCAGCGGATCCGCCAGCGCCTCGGTCATGGTGTCCACCACCAGTACGCCTTCGTCGCCAATCTGCACGGCGGCATTCACAAAGCCGCCGCCGACGAGCATCCAGACGTTGCCCTGGACGTGCAACGACTGCACCGCCGGCGCGGCGCCGGCCGCCGGCGGTTGTCCGCCGCGCCCCTGCCCCGCCGCGACGGTCATCGCCGCGACCACCAGACCCGCGACGGAGGCGATCAGGCGCCCGCGCACGCTACTTCGCTCCACCGGCAAACTTCTTCATGAACTCGGGCAGCGCCGTCTCGGCGCCGCCGCGCGTGGCTTCGAGGGGGATGTGGTGCTTCTTGGCGTACTCCTCGACGAAGGGATTCTGCCCGGGCAGGTGGCTCGGCACCTCCCCCGCCTCGCGCGGCACTTCGACCGCGGGACTGCACGGATACGGGGCCATCGTCACCTGGTCTGTGAGCTGGAAGCCGTTGGTCTTGATGAGCGGTTCGGTCAGGTAATACGGATCCTCGATCATGTAGATGTGGGTGAGGTAGTTCCCGTGGCGGATGAAGCGCTCCGTCATCGTCGCCTTGTCGCTGAGCGCAAGACCGTTGCGCCGGATCCATCCGGCTTTCAGGTGCGTGGTCTTCACCACCAGTACATTGCCGTCCCACTCACCGGTCGAGAACCCCTGCCAGGTGTGCGCCGCGAATTCGGGCGGGTGCGGCCGGCCGTCCATCCAGATCTCCCGCTCCTGCTCCTGCCACTGGATGTGGGTGATCAGTTTGATCATCTGCTGCGTCGTGTCGTTGTAGACCGGCGTCATGCGCAGGTTGCCGACGCCGCGGAACCCGTAGGTGGATGGGTGCGGCTTGCACTGGTGCTCGGGCAGCGTCAGCAGCGACGCGTCCCACGTGTCGGCACGCAGCCGCTCGGCGTCGGTGATCGGCAGCCCGGTGTAGTCGCCGACCTCGGGGCCGGGAACGCGTTCGACCTGATCTTCGTGAAAAAGGGGCGCCCAGATACCGGTGAGATCGACCTGCGCCGAGGCCACGCCGGGCGTGCCGATCAGCACTACCGCCGCTACCAGCGCTCCAATAGATATACGCCGCATTAGGCCCTCCCGTCCGCTGAGCCGGATTCGCGAAGCGAAATCTTAAGCGTGGGAGCCGCGCGCTGTCTATGCGCAGCGATTGTGATGACGTTTATCAGGCCGGCGAATGCCAGGCTAGGAGACACCGTAGCGATCGCGCAGGATGGCGAGGTGGTGCCGGACGTGGCCGGCCATCACGTAGGCGAGCGCGCGCACCGTGATCGGCTTGTTGTCGCCGAAGCCGCCGGCCTGCCACTGGGGCTCCTCGAGCCGGCGCAGCATCTGGAGATTCGCGCGACGCAGTGCCACGAACTCGTCAGCGAGCTCGCGCAGCGGCACGGCGGCGAAATGGCCGTGCGGCGTCCAGGTCTCCTCGTCGAATGCCGGCAGCGATACCGCATTGAAGCGGCTGAACGTCAGCGCGCGATAGGCGAACACGCGTTCGGCGTCGGTGATGTGCCCGAGCATCTCGCGCACCGACCACTTGCCGGGCGCGTACGCAAACGTCTCTCTGGCCGTCCCCACCCGCGCGGGCAGCCCCTCGATCTCCGGCACCTGCGGGTCGAGCGCCGCGAAGACGTCGTCTTCGGGCACCAGCGACACGTAGGCGCGAAAGTACTCCGGATAGTCGTCGACTGCCGGTCTCATGGGACGTACACGACGCCCCACGGACGGTTGCCCACCTTCACCTTCGCCTTCACCGTGCGCGTGGCCAGGTCGACGATGGACACGTCGTTCGACGGCCCGTTCGCCGTGAACAACGTCTTGCCGTCGCGCGAGGTGGTGATGCCCCACGGCCGGTCGCCGACCTCGATGAAGGCCACCGGTTTGTTGCTGGCGGTGTCGATCACCACGACGTTCTTGCCCCGGCCGGTCGAGATGAACACCTGCGAGCCGTCCGGCGACGCCACGCCGCCCATGGGGCGAATCAGCTCACCCGACAGCTGGACGGTCTCGAGCACGACGTGCTTCTTGGCATCGACGACGGCGACGGATCCGCCGTTCTCGGACGTCACGTAGGCGCGGCTGCTGTCGGGCAGGAACGTGGTGGAGCGCGGGCGCGGGCCCACCTTGAACGTCTTGAGCAGCTTCAACGACGCCACGTCGATCACCGACACCTGGCTGTCTTCTTCCGACGTCACGTAGATCACGCCGCCATCCGGGCGCAGTTCCACGCCCTCGGGCTCCTCGCCCACTTTGAAGGTCGCCAGCGTCCTGCCATCGGAAACCGCCAGCGCCGTCAGCTGGCCTGTGTCCTCGTTGGCCACGAACAGCCGCTGGCCGTCGCTCGTCAGCGCGGTCTGTTCCGGGTCCGATCCCGCGGGCAGCACCCTGAGCAGCTTGAGATCCGCCACGCTCACCACGCCGATGCCATCGGCCTTCTTGTCTGGCGGCGGCAGCGTCTTCTCGTCCACGCCCGGAGGCGCCATCGGCGAGCCGCTCAGCGCGACATAGAGCATCGTGCCGTCCGGGCTCAGCCGGATGCCGCGCGGACGCTTGCCGACCGGGATCGTGGCCACCACCTTCTGGGCGCCGATGTCGACGACGCTGATGTCGCCGCCACTCTCGTTGGTAACGAAGAGCCGTCCCAGCGCGGGGGCGGCCGTAGCCGGCTCGGCCGCGGGGGCGGGGGGCGCCTCGGCCGAGGAACAGGCCGACGCCAGAGCGGCCGACAGCAGCAGGGTGGCACGACGCATGGCTCCCTTTCTCATGGGGAGACCACTATAATGCGCCGCAAATTCCGGCGCCCGCACTATTCTCCGCCTCCGCTGCAGCAACCGACACGCGCGGGGAGGGGAGGTCCAGCGTTGACAGGATCCGGGGCCGGGCGTAGGATTTTCGGGAAGCGATGCGTTTCTGCGTCTGTCCGGCGTGTTGTTGTTGTTGTGCAGGCACCATGTGCCTCCGCGCCGAGACGTCGTCTGTGTGAAAACCTCTTGAAGCAGTAACGGTAGACACACCGGAAACGATCGAAGCCCGGGGGCGGCACCAACCGCACCGGGCTTTTCGCTTTCTAGGAGCACGTTTTGAGGAACACTGCGTGACCGATTCGCAGATTGCGCTCATCGTCATCACCTTCGGCGCCGCCATCGTAAACGGCGCGCTCGGCTACGGGTTCTCGTCGATTACCGTGCCGTTGGCGCTGCTGTTCATGACCAACCGGGTGCTCAATCCGGCGCTGGTGCCGATCGAAGTGGTGCTGAACGCTTATGTGCTGTGGGTGAACCGCGAGGCGCTCGGTACGGTGTGGCGACGCGTCCTGCCGATCGTCATCGGTCTGGCTCCCGGCGTCGCGCTCGGCACGATGATGGTGTCGCAGGTCAGCCCCGGCTGGCTGAAATTCGTCACCTTCATCGTGCTGTTGCCGCTCATCCTGCTGCAGGCGGCGGGCTACCGGCGGCCGATCAAGTCGGAAAAGAGCGGCGGCCTCGTCTTCGGCGGCGGCATCGGCGTGCTCTACTCGGTCACCACCATCTCTGGCCCGCCGCTCGCGGTGGCGCTCAGCAACCAGGGGCTCGCCAAGAAGGATTTCCGCGCCGCGCTCGGCTTCATCCGTCTGGCCGAATCGTCGTTCACCGCGGTGGCCTACTACTACGCGGGCCTCTACAGCGCCGCGAGCTTCGGCCTCATCCCCTACATCCTGCCCAGCATCGCGATCGGCGTGCCGATCGGCGCAGTGCTGATCCAGAAGATTCGCCCGGAGACCTTCCGCCGCGTCTGCATGAGTTTCGACGCGTGGATCGTGGGATTCGGCCTCTCCACGCTCGTGAAGGGCGACTTGCATCTGGTCGAGAGCAACGCGGCGTTCCTCATCCTGGTGGCGGTGGGGCTTCTCGACAGCGTGCTGCTCTACCGGTTCTTCTCGGTGACGTTGCCGGCGTTGAAGAGAGCCGACCCGGACCCGGGCGTGGCGCCATCCGCGGCGCCGGCCGTGGTCGCCGCGCCTGCGCGATTGGGGTCATAAGGCCTTTGGCCTTTAGCCCGCTAGAGGCCAAAGGCTAGCGGCCAGAGGCAATAAGAATCAGGCATACGGCGGGCGGAAGAACGTCAAGAGCCGCCCCGCGGACATCACGCCGATCCACATCGTCAGCGACACCGCGCCGGCCACACGCGCGCTGAACGGCGGAGTGCTGTCGGGCGGCAGCTTCTGCAGCCGGGTGAACACGCGGCTATAGAAGAACAGCACGTTCAACCCCGCCACGGCCATGAACAGCACTTTGAAGCGGAACGCGGGATTCCACAGGTACTGGTCCGGCATGCCCGAGAGAAAACAGAGTCCCGTCAGGAGGTTCAGCGTGTAGGCGCCAATCCCCAGCGGAATCAGCCGGTGAAGCGCCGCATAGGGGACACCGCGCGCGAACCCGAGCAGGCGCAGGTCGAACAGGCCGATGGTGCCGATCAACACCGACATGCCGATGAAGTGCAACGACTCGAGCACGGGCCATCCCCACACCGAGTGGCGGATCCAGACACCGGGCGGCGACGTTCTCAGCGCCACCTCGAGGGTCTGGAGCGCGGAGTCGAGTGTCATCCGATGAGATCCACGGTGAGGCGCGAATAGGTGTAGGCGAGCAGCCGCCCGGCGGTGATGGCCGCGCCCCAGCAGACGAGCGACGCCACCGCCAGCGCCTTGAGCCGCGGCGGCAGCACGTCCGCGTCGGGCACCGGCAGGGCGTGCAGCCGCGCCCGCAGCTTGGCCCACATGCCCAGGCCGATGGCGATGAGCGCCAGCTTCACGTAGAACAGCGGGTTCGTGAGCGCCTTGGTCGGGTAGGCGATGAGCAGCAGGACGCCGGAGGCGGCATTCAGCCAGAAGCCGCTCCACATCACCAGGCTGTAGCGTTCGAGGGTACGCAGCGGAACGCCACGTGCCAGGCCGAGCACGCGGACGTCGAGCGCCACGTTCGAGCCCACCAGGAACGCCAGCCCCACCGTGTGGAGAATCAGCACGAACGGAAACGCCCACAGCGAGGGCGACTCGCGGAGCCAGATGCTCAGCGACGCTGTCTCGATCCAGGTGAAGAAGGGGTCCATGGGCCGACGGGCGGCATGCTACGCCATCCGGGGCGCAGCACAACTGAAGAGTTCCTGAAGACTCCCCGTACAAACGTCGGGGCGGACTTTGTTACCCAACGGTAGTCAAAGCCCGCCCCTCCGAGGCAACGTCCGCTTTCACCCCAACCTGTCAGAGCGCGGTGTCGGCGGTTGTCTTATCTAGAGAGCACGAGTCGTGCCCGACCTCTTGATGGACGAAGTTGGCCTGAATTCACCTGTTCGGGGGGATGCCACGGCCTGAATCCGGCGATTTGAATCGCGCCGATCCGGTGTTTCGGATCCCGAAATCCCGAGGACGACCTTGACCGCCCTAGAAACCGACCTGGAAACGGAGGAAGACTACGTTCTCCTGAGGCCGACGCACCGGGCCCTCCGCCTCGAATGTCGTGTGCTCCACGGTCGCGTACCACTTGATCCAGGGGTTCGGATACCAGTTCACCCCCAGCGTCCACGACCGGGCGGCTCGGCTGGCCTCTGGCGCCGCCAACCCATTGGTGAAGGCGGCCTGATCCACTGTCAACGCGGTATAGCGCGCCAGTACCTGCACGGCGCCCCACTGCCCCATCGAGGGGTCGAAGTGGCGGCGCGGCCGGACGCCATGGTCCGACGCCGCTTCGCCCGTGAGCACGTACGACCCGGTGATCTCCCACGCGTGGTTGTCCACGTGGGTCGCCACCTCCGACTGCGCGACGGCCTGCACCGAGCGGATGTATTCGGCGAATGCCCCAAACGCACGGTCGTAGTAGAAGACCGCCGGGGTCACCCGCGTGTGGCTGCCACTCGCCGCGGCGCCTGCAGCGTAGGCGTAGTAGACCTGACCGTACGACGTCTTGAACGAGGGGAGCGCCCCGGACTGGGTGCCGCGGGAGCCCCCGAGATGGAACCCGAGGCCAGTGAGCGGCCTGGCGGCGCCGGTCCGGCGAAACGGCTGCACGCTCACTCGCCCCGCCACGTCCTTGGCGCCGTTGGTGTCGGTGTCGATGGTGCTGCTCGTGCCGTCAGGAATGCCGTTGAAGACGCCGGCGGCGTAGGTCACCCGCTTCCCCCAAAGGTCCCCCTGCGCCTGGACCCCGACGTCGCGGTTCGGCACCAGGCTCGAGGCGAGGGCCCGCTCCGGAAACAGCAGGTAGGCGTCGCCCTGCAGCAACTCGTAGCCGATCGGCTCCTTGTCCTTGCCGGTCCGGATGCGGAAACTGCGCGCGAAGCGGATGTCGAGATAGGCGTCGGTCAACACCGTCTGGCCGTTGCCGAAGTCCGGCATGACTTTGAAGTCGAAGTAGCGGCCGACCCGGCCGGCAAAAATCGGACGCACCTTGCGGACCGCGAAAGTGCTGCCGACCGGCACCGTGTCGCCCAACTCGAAGCGCGCGTCGGTCTGCGCGACCATGCCGAATACCAGGCGGTTGGCGCCGTCGGGCGTTTGGATGAAGAAGCCGTCCTCGAACCCGGCGATGGGCTGCACCGGCGAGGGCGTCTGGGCTCCGGCGCAAGGGGCTGTCAGCGAGATCAGCGCGCAGATCGGCAGCCCAAGAAAACGGCGAAGCACAGCCAAAACGGGATTGTACCCCCTGGTCGACTCCGTCTCTGATTTCGGCAATCATTGTGGGCCCCGCGGCAGTATCAGGAGACGAACACCGATGACGGAACCACGCTCGACACCCACCACCTTGCTCGGCCTGCTGACGGCGCCCGACGACCGGACCGCCCTCATTTCGCCCGATCTGGGCATCCGCGTCACCTACGGCGGGTTGCGCCAGCAGGTACAGGACGTGGCGTCGGCGCTGGCGGCGGCCGGCGTGAAGCGCGGCGACCGCATCGGTATGGCGCTGCCGAACGGCATCCCGAACGTCGTGACGTTCCTGGCAGCCGCGATGGCCGGCACGGCGGCACCGCTGAACCCCGCCTACAAGGAAGAAGAGTTCAAGTTCTACCTCGACGACACCAATGCCAAGGTGCTGCTGCTGCCGCCCGAAGGGATCGACGAGGCCCGGCGCGCGGCGGGGAGCACGGTGCCGATTCTGACGGTGGACATGGACGCCAACGGCATCGTGACGCTATCGGGCAACTCGCCTGGCGCACCGGTGGCCCCGCCCGCGCTCGACGAGACGGCGCTCGTGCTGCACACGAGCGGCAGCACCGGCCGGCCCAAGCGGGTGCCGCTGTCGCACGCCAACCTGTCCATCTCGGCCGGCAACGTCGCGCGCGGCTACGCGCTGTCGCCCGACGACGTGGCCATGTGCGTGATGCCGCTCTTCCACGTCCACGGGCTCGTGGCCTCGACGCTGGCCACCCTCTCGACCGGCGGAACGGTGGTCGTCCCCACCAAGTTCAGCCCGCTGTCCTTTTGGGGCTTCGCGCACGACGTGGGCGCCACGTGGTACTCGGCGGTACCGACCATCCACCAGCTGCTGCTCGCGCGCGTGAAGCCGGGCGCGCCCAAGCCGGCAGGAGCGTCCAAGCTACGGTTCATCCGCTCCTGCAGCGCGTCGCTGCCGCCGCAGGTGATGCACGATCTGGAAGCGGCGTTCGGTGCGCCGGTACTCGAGGCCTACGGCATGACCGAGGCCGCGCACCAGATGGCGACCAACCCGCTGCCGCCAGCGGCCCACCTGCCGGGCTCGGTCGGGATCGGCACCGACGTCAAGATCACGATCCGAAACAGCGAGGGCAAAGTGCTGCCGGCCGGTGAACGCGGCGAGGTCTGTATCTGTGGGCCGAACGTCATCACCGGTTACGAGAACAACCCCGAGGCCAACGCCACCGCCTTCTTCGAAGGGAACTGGTTCCGCACCGGCGATCAGGGCATGCTCGACGAGAACGGCTACCTGATGTTGACCGGGCGCCTGAAGGAGATGATCAACCGCGGCGGCGAGAAGATCTCGCCGCGCGAGATCGACGAGGTACTGCTCGGCCACCCGTCGGTGGCCGAAGCGGTGTGCTTCGGCACGCCACATCCCACCTGGGGCGAGGAGGTGGCGGCGGCGGTGCAGCTGAAGGAGCCCAACGAGGCGGTGTCGGAGGCCGACCTGCTGGCGTTCTGCAAGGAGCGGCTGGCCGACTTCAAGCGGCCGAAGAAGATCCACATCACCGACGCCATTCCGCGCACGGCGACCGGCAAGATCCAGCGCCGCGTGGTGGCGCAGCACTACGCGCCGCAGCCGTAGCTCGGACCGAGAGCGGGAGGCAGGGTCGTGAGGTTCGTCATCGCCGGCGCCGGCGCCATCGGCGGTTACATCGGCGCCCGGCTGGCCAAGGCCGGGGCCGACGTCGTGCTGTTCGCGCGGGGGCCGCACCTGCGGGCGATGCAAGAGCGCGGACTGCGCGTCGTCAGCCCGGACGGCGACTTCGAGGTGCGGCCGGCGGTGACCGGAGACCTGGCCACCATCGGCACCGCCGACGTGGTGTTTCTCGGCGTGAAGGCGCACGGCCTCACCGCGCTCGCCCCGGGCCTCCGTCAGCTCTACACACCAGACACCGTGGTCGTCAGCACGCAGAACGGCATCCCGTGGTGGTACTTCCAGGGGCATGGCGGCGAACTGGACGGCCTGCGGCTCGAGCGCGTGGATCCGGGCGGCGTGATCGCCGAGTCGATCGAGCCGGAACGCGTGGTCGGATCGCTCGCCTACTTTGCCACCGACATCGCCGAGCCCGGCGTGATCCACCACACCGAGGGCAACAAGCTGAGCCTCGGCGAGCCGAACAGCACACGCTCCGAGCGCACCAAGGCGATCGCCGACGCGCTGATCGCCGCGGGGCTGCGCTGCCCCGTCACCACGCGCTTTCGCCACGAGATCTGGGTGAAGCTGCTGGGCAATGTCGCGTTCAACCCGATCAGCGCCGTGACGGGCGGAACCCTGGAGCAGCTGGTCCGTCACGCCGAGACGGCGGCGCTCGTGCGCGACATGATGACGGAAACCGAAGCGGTGGCGGGCAAGCTGGGAATCGAGCTGTCGATCTCGATCGACCAGCGCATGGCCGGTGCCGAGAAGGTGGGCGCCCACAAGACGTCCATGCTGCAGGACTACGAGGCCGGCCGCCCGATGGAGCTCGAAGCGGTGGTCGGCGCCGTGGTCGAACTGGGTAGCCGTTTGGGGGTATCGATGCCGGCGACGCGGGCCATGTATGCTTGCGCGCGATTTCTCGACGACGCGCGCGCCACGCAGCGCGCGCCCCGGACGGAGGTGGGAGTGCGGTGAGCATCAACAATCGCTGGTTCCAGCTGTGCGCCTCGCTCGTGTGCATGATCATGATCGCCAACCTGCAGTACTCGTGGACGCTGTTCGTCCAGCCGCTGAAGGGCGCCACGGGCTGGAAGCTCTCCGACATTCAGTTCGCGTTCACGCTCTTCATCCTCTGCCAGACGTGGGTGCAGCCGCTCGACGGCTGGCTGATCGACCGGCTCGGCCCGCGGGGCTTGATCACGGTGGCGGGGCTCCTGTGCGGCCTGGGCTGGGCCGGTATGGGCTACGCCACCTCGCTCCCGATGCTCTATCTGACCTACTGCCTGGCCGGCGCGGGCGCCGCCTTCGTCTACAGTGGGTCGATCGGCTCGGCGCTCAAGTGGTTCAAGGACCGCCGCGGCCTGGCATCGGGCATCATGGCCGCCGGCTTCGGCGGCGGCACCGCGCTCTTCATCCCGTTCATCTCGTCGATGCTGGCGTCGAGCGGCCACCGCGCCACGTTCGTGACCACCGGCGTGCTGCAGGGGCTGGTCATCCTGATCGTGGCCCAGTTCCTGCGCCACCCCGCGGCAGAAGCGGCCAGCGCCAAGCTCACAGTGGGCGCCGCTTCGCAGGTCGGCAAGCGCCAGTTCACGACGCTCGAGATGCTGCGCACGCCGCAGTTCTACGCGATGTACGTGGCCTTCGTGCTGATGTCCACGGGCGGCCTGCTGGTGACAGCCAACGCCGGGCCGATCTCGAAGGCGTGGGGTCTCTCGGCCGCCGCACTGACGCTCGCCGCCACGTTGAGCCCGCTGGCCAACGGCGCCAGCCGCATCTTCTGGGGCGCGGTGTCCGATCGGCTCGGGCGCGAGAACACGATGGTCGGGGCGTTCGTGCTGCAGGCTTTCTTCCTCTACCTGGTCGTGGCCATGGGTCAGCAGTCCGCGGCTTGGTTCGCCTTCACCCTGGTGATGGTCTACTTCACCTGGGGCGAGATCTACTCGCTGTTTCCGGCCACGTCCGCCGACTACTTCGGCACGCGCCACGCCACGTCGAACTACGCCGTGCTCTACACCGCCAAGGGGACGGCCTCGATCATGGGCGGCTGGGTGGCGGCGCTCCTGTACGAGCGGTCCGGCAGCTGGGCGATGGGGTTCTACGGCAGCGCCGTGATGGCGCTCGTGGCCGCCGGCATCGCGTTCGGGCTGCGCAACGCGCGCCTGGCCGAGCGGGCGCGCGACGCGTCCCTGGCCGGAGCCGTCCTCGTCAAGTAGAGGGCGGTCTTTAGACCGCCCTGGGCCAACGCCGGCCCCACGGACGATGCAAGACGCACTCGCCGACGAATTACAGCAGGCGCGACAGGCGCGGCGCTCCGATATCACGCCGCCGTCGGCGCGCGACGGGACTTTTGATCTCGACGCTGCCTATGCCGTGGAGCGCGAGCTGTCGCGTCGACGGCAGCACGAAGGCCGCACCGTCGTGGGCTGCAAGGTCGGCTACGCCAACAAGGCGGTGTGGCGCGCGCTCAAGCTCGACACGCTGGTGTGGGCCGACATGTACGACGATACGGTGCGGGACGCGTCGGCCGACCTGGCCACGCTGTCGCTGGCACCGTTCGTGGCGCCCAAGATCGAGCCCGAAATCGTGCTCCGTCTGCGGCACGCGCTCGCGCCGGGCCAGACTGATCCGGCGGTAATCCTCGACGCGGTCGAGTGGATTGCGCTGGGGTTCGAGATCATCGATTGCGTCTACGAGGACTGGAAGTTCCAACCTGCCGACTTCGTCGCGTCCTACGGACTGCACGCCGCGTTGATCGTTGGATCGAGGCTCGAGGTGGACGCACCCCGCGCCGTGGCCCTGATCGACGCCTTGCCGGCCTTCACGCTGCGGTTGCTGCGCAACGGCGAGGTGGTGGAGCAGGGATCGGGCCGTAACTCCCTGCGCAGTCCGGCCCTGTGCGTGGCGGAGTTGGCCACCGCGCTGTCCCGCCGCGCGGGTGCCACGCCTCTGGCGGCCGGTGAGCTGGTCAGCTCCGGCACGTTGACGGAGTCACGTCTGATCGCGCCCGGAGAGACATGGAGCGCGCAGGTCGAAGGACTCGCGCTCCCTGAGCTGACGCTGCGCGTGACTGAATAGGGCTCTGGGCTCTACAACCCATCTCATAAACCCGGCTGCATTCGGCCGGCGATGCATCCCACCCGGCTGCGTTGCTCCTCCCTCAAATACTGCCGGTATTCTCGGTCGTCGCGCCTTGCCAGCTGGGCGCCTCGCCGTCCTCGGTGCTACGCCGGGGTCTATGAGATGGGTTCTAGTGCTGCGGCTTGGCGACCCACTTCTGGTTGTCGCAGTGGTGTTCGAAGAGGTCGGTGTCGGGCAGGAGCTCGAACCGGGCCGTCGCCGACCACGTCGTCGTGAACGCCTTCGAATCGTCGAAGACGAACTCGGCTTCGAGGTGTCCGAAGTCGACGCGCCGGAATCGCTCGGTCGTCTTCAGCGCCTCGCTGTGCGGGGTCCCGCCAGCATCGAGCCACGACCGGTCGTTGAAGCCGCTCGTCTCGACGACGAACGTGTCGCCATCCCACCGGCCAACCGAGTAGCCGACCCAGGCCGGCTGCGGGTCGACGGGTTGCGGCCGCCCGTCCGTGAACACCTGCCGCCAGTTGTTGAACTCCTCGAACAGGATGATCGTGAGGCCGGGTCCCTGGACGAACTTGAACGGGAGTGTCCGCGTGAGCATGGCGGACGGAATGCTGTGCGGCAGACATGACTCGCTGGGCGCCCCCACGCCCTGTGCTCGCTGACGCTCCTGCCATAGCGCTCGCGCCCACGGCTGGAACGGCGCTCCGCCGGGACGATCCGCCGCGATGTTGTAGAGGTACTTCGACCGAACGCGGCCATCGGTGGACATCGAGGTGTCACCCACCACTTCCCAGATGCCCGTGAGGTCCGGACGGCCATCGGCCGCACGCGGGGCCGGTGCGGTCATGTCGGGACGGCCATCGGGCAACCGCGGAGTCGTCGATAGCTTGTAGTCGATCCACTGCGCCACGATCGGCGTCGCGCACGCCAGAACGACCAGCCCCACCAGCGTGGAACGGACCCTCCGCATTCGAACCCCCGGGCGAGTATATCGTCAGCTCCGCGCACGAGCTCGAAGCGGCTCGCCGTGTTACGCTCCGCCTGACATCGGCGGTGCACCGGCCAGGAGACCCTCCATGATTGGTCGCAATTCGCTGTGGGCCGTGGGATTGTGGCTCGGGGTCGCGATCGGCGCGTCCGGACCATCGAGCCGAATGCTGGCGCAGGATGCCCACGCCCGTGTCAGTTCGGCGCCCCCGCGAGTCGACTACAACTGGCAGGTGCGGCCGATCCTGGCCGACAACTGCTTCACCTGTCATGGGCGCGACGAGAGGAAGCGGCGCGCCGGACTGCGCCTGGACGAGGCGGAGAGTGCGTACGCACGAGCGATCGTGCGAAACAGGCCGGACGAGAGCGAGCTGATTCGCCGCGTCACATCGACCGACGCGGCGCGCCGGATGCCTCCGGCGTCGACGCACAAAGTGCTTTCGGCGAAGGACGTC
>Ga0070670_100002398_pt1 | contig 15443 bp, 17 predicted proteins | sample KBSS63metaG_FD_64665 | JGI IMG/M metagenome (GOLD analysis project Ga0070670, IMG submission 64665) | Switchgrass rhizosphere microbial communities from Kellogg Biological Station, Michigan, USA - KBS S6-3 metaG | ecosystem: Host-associated > Plants > Roots > Rhizosphere > Soil ... | reverse complement strand
GTCATCCTCGCGTTCATCGGCTGGGCGACGCTCGCCCGGGTCGTGCGCGGCATGGTGCTCTCGCTGCGTGAGTTCGAGTACGTCACCGCTGCCCGCGCGCTCGGCGCCGGGACGCTGAGGATCCTGACGCGGCACATCCTGCCCAACACGACGTCGTTCCTGATCGTGGCGGCGACGACGGCCGTCCCGGGGTACATTCTCGGCGAGGTGACTTTGAGCTTCCTGGGGATCGGCATCCAGGAGCCGCAGGCGTCCTGGGGGAACATGCTGACCGACGCGCAGAGCGTGCGCGTGCTCAAGTCGTTCCCGTGGATGCTGGTCCCGGGCCTGTTCATCTTCCTCACCGTGCTGGCCTACAACTTCCTGGGCGACGGCCTGTCCGACGCCCTCAATCCCCGCAAGGTGCTCGGAGGCAAGTCCTGATGGACGCGACCCCGGTGCTCGAGGTCAAGAGCCTGCAGACCTACTTCTTCACCGACGACGGCGCGGTCAAGGCCGTCGACGGCGTGTCGTTCGAGGTCGGGGCGGGGGAGACGCTCGGCATCGTCGGCGAGTCGGGCTGCGGCAAGAGCGTGACCTCGCTCTCGATCCTGCGCCTGATCCCGAGCCCGCCCGGCAAGATCGTCGGCGGCGAGATCCGGTTCATGGGGCAGAACCTGCTCGACCTGCCCGACGCCGCGATGCGCAAGATCCGCGGCAACGAGATCTCGATGATCTTCCAGGAGCCGATGACCTCGCTCAACCCGGTCTACACCTGCGGCGACCAGATCATGGAAGCGGTCATGCTGCACCAGAAGGTCGGCAGGAAGGAGGCGCGCACCCGCGCGATCGAGATGCTGCGGCTGGTCGGCATCCCCTCGCCCGAGCAACGCGTCGACGAGTACCCGCACCAGCTCTCGGGCGGCATGCGCCAGCGCGTCATGATCGCCATGGCGCTGTCGTGCCACCCGCGCGTCCTCATCGCCGACGAGCCGACGACCGCGCTCGACGTCACCATCCAGGCGCAGATCCTCGAGCTGCTCAATCGCCTGCAGGAAGAGATGGGGATGTCGATCCTGCTGATCACGCACGACCTCGGCGTCGTGGCCGAGACCTGCGACCGCGTCGCCGTCATGTATGCCGGCCAGGTCGTCGAGTACGCCGACGTGCTCGAGATCTTCCACCATCCGCGCATGCCCTACACCGCGGGGCTGCTCGGCTCGATCCCGGTGCTGGGCCAGACCACGACGCGGCTGCGGGTCATCCCCGGCAACGTGCCGAACCCGTCGGAATTCCCGCCCGGCTGCAAGTTCCACCCGCGCTGCCCGGTCGCGATCGAGCGCTGCAAGGTCGAGAACCCCGAGCTGCGGCCGATCCGCCCGCACCACCTCGCGCGCTGCCATCGCGCCGAGGAGGTCGAGGCCGGCACGCTCGACCTCGCCGATGCGTTCAAGCGCGTGGCCGACGACACCGCCGCGAAGATCGCCGCCGCCGCCGCAAAGGTGGCGTCATGACCGAGGACATGCTGCTCTCGGTGCGCGACCTCAAGAAGCACTTCCCGATCAAGCGCGGCCTGTTCGCCAAGACGGTGGGGCAGGTCAAGGCGGTCGACGGCGTGTCGTTCGACCTGGCGAAGGGCGAGGTGCTCGGCCTGGTCGGCGAATCCGGCTGTGGCAAGACCACGACCGGGCGCGTCATCCTGCGCCTGATCGAGGCCACCGCCGGCAAGGTGATGTTCGAAGGCCAGGACGTGCTCGCGCTCGGCAAGCGCGACCTGCGCGCGATGCGCCGGCGCATGCAGATCGTGTTCCAGGATCCCTACTCCTCGCTCAACCCGCGGTTGACCGTGGGCTCGATGATCGAGGAGGCGCTCGCGATCCACCACCTGGCCAGGGGCGCGAAGGCGAAGGAGCGCGTCGCCGAGCTGCTGACGCTCGTCGGGCTCTCGCCCCTGCACGCGCGGCGCTACCCGCACGAGTTCTCGGGCGGCCAGCGCCAGCGCATCGGCGTCGCGCGCGCGCTCGCGGTCGACCCGCGGCTGATCATCGCGGACGAGCCGGTGTCCGCGCTCGACGTCTCGATCCAGGCGCAGATCCTGAACCTCCTGGGCGACCTCAAGAAGGACCTCGGGCTGACCTACATCTTCATCGCGCACGACCTGGCGGTGGTCGAGCACATCTCCGACCGCGTCGCCGTCATGTACCTGGGGCGCATCGTCGAGCTCGCCGCCTCGCGCGCGCTCTACAAGCAGCCGCTGCACCCGTACACGAAGGCGCTGCTGTCGGCGATCCCGATCGCCGAGCCGTCGCGCAAGCGCGATCGCATCGTGCTCACCGGCGACGTGCCGAGCCCGGCGAAGCCGCCCTCGGGCTGCCACTTCCACCCGCGCTGCTTCATGGCGCGCGAGCGCTGCAAGGTCGACGTGCCGCCCCTGCGCGAGATCGAGCCGGGGCACTGGTCCGCCTGCCACTTTGCCGAGGAGCTGCGCGACTCGAAGCCCGTGGCATGACGCGAAGACAGGGCCCGCTCGTCCTCTGCGTGCTCGACGGGTTCGGTCTCGCGCCGCCCGGCCCGGCCAACGCGATCACCCTGGCGCAGGCGCCGACGTGGAACGCGTGGTGGGAAACCGCGCCCCGCACGAAGCTTTCCGCCTCGGGCGAGGACGTCGGCTTGCCCGACCGCCTGATGGGCAACTCCGAGGTCGGGCACCTGAACCTCGGCGCCGGCCGCATCGTCAACCAGCCGATCACGCGCATCACCAGGGCGATCCGCGAGGGCGCGTTCTTCGAGAACGAGGCGCTGCTCGCCGCCTGCGCGCACGTGCGCGCTTCGGGCGGGGCGTTGCACCTCATGGGCCTCGTCTCCGACGGCGGCGTCCACTCGCACCTCGATCACTTCGCCGGCTTCCTGCGCCTGGCCAGGCGCCAGGGCATCGAGCGCGTCTTCCTTCACGCCTTCCTCGACGGTCGCGACACGCCGCCGTCGTCGGGCCTGGGCTACGTGGCGCGGCTCGAGGCCATGCTGCGCGCGGAGGGCGCCGGCCGCATCGCGACCGTCTCGGGCCGCTACTACGCGATGGACCGCGACAAGCGGTGGGACCGCGTCGAGAAGGCGTGGCGCGCGATCGTGCTCGGCGAGGGCGCGCCGAGTGCGAGCGCCGAGGCCGCAGTGGCGTCGTCCTACGCGAATGGCGTGACCGACGAGTTCGTCGTGCCGGCCGTGATCGGCGACGCGGCCGGACCGCTCGGGCGCGTCGAGGACGGCGACGCAATCCTGCACATCAACTTCCGCCCGGACCGCGCACGCGAGCTGACGCGCGCGCTCACCGATCCCGCGTTCGGCGAGTTCCCGCGGCCGCACGTGCCGACGAATCTTTCATTCGTCTGCCTCACGCGTTACGACGAGTCGCTGCCGTTGCCGGTCGCGTTCCCGCCCGAGGACGTGCTCGAGACGCTCGGCGACCTCTACGCCGAAGCCGGGCTGCGGCAGCTGCGCATCGCGGAGACCGAGAAGTACGCGCACGTGACCTACTTCTTCTCCGGGGGACGCGAGGCGGAGCTGGCGGGGGAGGAGCGCTGCCTCGTGCCCTCCCCGAAGGTCGCGACCTACGACCTCGAGCCGGCGATGAGCGCGGTCCCCGTGACCGACGAGGCGGTGCGGCGCATCGCGGAGGAGCCGCTGGATCTGGTGGTGCTCAACTACGCGAACGCCGACATGGTCGGCCACACCGGCATCCTGCCCGCGACGATCCGCGCGATCGAGACGCTCGACGCCTGCCTCGCCCGGCTCGCCGAGGCGGTGCGCGCGCGGGGCGGCGTGCTCGCTGTCACCGCCGACCACGGCAACGCCGAGCAGATGACGGACCCCGTGACGGGCCAGCCCCATACCGCGCACACGACGAACCCGGTGCCGCTGGTCGTGCTCGCCCCGGATCTCGGTGACCTCCGGCTGGAGGAGGGGATGCTGGCGGACGTCGCCCCGACCTTGCTCGAGCTCGTGGGAATGCCGCAGCCCGCGGCGATGACGGGGCGCTCGCTGCTGCGCCGATAATCGGACCGGTCCCGGTTGAACAAGGACTGGTCCCAGTCGAACAAGGACCGGTCCCGGTTGAACAAGGCCCGGTCCCGGTCGAACAAGGACTGGTCCTGCTCGTACCTGGGGAAATTCCCCGATCTCTTTCCGCGCTTTCCCCCAGCCGCGCAAAGGCGTCGTGCGACCTGCCACGCACCGCGCGCCGTGCAACGTGTCCACCGGCTCCCGCGCGACGCAACCACAACGCATTCCCGCGACATTGCCCGCTTTCGTGACCCTGCCCGCACATGGCACAGGGGTTGCTTTTCCTTCCCGGCGAAGGCGCCACGACGGCGCCGCACAGACGTTCAGGACGGACGAAGTCCACTGTCGTGTCCGTGCTTGGCTGGGTTACGAACTGATCCCACCTGACCCAAGGAGTTTCGTTTTCCTGGCACACGGCGCAACGCGGCGGACTTCTCCCTAGTGACGGCGGCCCGGCAACGGGTCGCCGTCTTCGTTTGCGCCCCCCGCGGCAGCGTAAAGGCAAGATTGACACTCGTTTCCCGGTTTGTTAGCGTCCAGCGACTTCGCCCGGAAGCGTGCCGGTCTGGAACCGTGCCGAACCCCCGGGCCGGGAGGACCGTTGGCGCGACAGGCCTTGGGCATGATCGAAACGCGCGGCTGGGTCGCGCTCGTCGAGGCCGCGGACGCGATGGCGAAAGCCGCTGCGGTCGATCTCACCCGCTGGTCCAACGTCGATGCCGGAATGGTGACGATCCAGGCGCGCGGCGATGTCGCCGCGGTCGAGGCCGCCGTCGAGGCCGGCGTACGTGCGGCGCAGCGGGTCGGCGCGGTCGTGACCTCGCACGTCATCCCGATGCCGTACGAACCGGTGCAGACCGCGATCCTCGATCGCTGACGCTTCCCCAAAGGAGAGACGATGGAAGACGCTCTGGGCTTGATCGAAACCCGCGGCTTCGTGGCGATGGTCGAAGCCTCCGACGCCATGGTCAAGGCGGCGAAGGTGCGGCTGGTCGGCTACGAGAAGATCGGCGGCGGCTACGTCACCACGATCGTGCGCGGCGACGTCGCGGCGGTGCGCGCGGCGACGGAAGCCGGCCAGGCTGCCGCCACGCGCGTCGGCGAGGTCATCGCCGTCCACGTCATCCCGCGTCCGCACCCGGCGCTCGAGGACGTGCTCCCCATCGGCAAGACCGAAGCGGCGTCCAGGAAGTAGGGGCATGATCCTCGCCCAGGTCGTCGGCACCGTGGTCTCGACCCGCAAGGACATCGGGCTCTCCGGCCTCAAGCTCCTCGTCGTGCGCGAGCTCGACGAGGCGATGACGCCCAAGGGCAACCTGGTCGTGGCCGCCGACGCGGTCGGCGCCGGCCGGGACGAGGTCGTGCTGGTCGCCGCGGGCTCGTCGGCCCGGCTCACCGAGGCGACGCGCGAGAAGCCGGTCGACGCGGTCATCGTCGGCATCGTCGACTCGGTCGAGGAGAGCGGCAGGAACGTGTACGAGAAGAACCAGCCCGCCGGAGCCGGCGCTTGAGCCCGGCGCCCGTCACCCGCACGCGCGGCCAGGCGATGGCGCCCGTGACGCCGCGCCACATCGCGCTCGCGGCCTTCGAGCTGTCGACGATCTCGACCGGCGTCATCGTTGCCGACCAGGTCGCCAAGACCGCGGCCGTCGACATCCTGTTCGCCGAGCCGGTGTCGCCCGGCAAGTTCGTCGTCGTCTTCGGCGGTCCCGTCGGCGAGGTCACCGCGTCCTACCGCCGCGGTGAGAGCGTCGCAGGCTCGAACCTGCTCGACCGCCTGCTGCTGCCGCAGTGCCATCCCGACGTCTTCGGCGCGCTCGAGGGCCATGCCCAGGGCGAGGGCGGCGAGGCGCTCGGCGTGATCGAGACCGACGCCGTGCCCGCGACGCTGCTCGCGGCCGACCGTGCGGCGAAGACCGCGCCCATCCGCCTGCGCGTCATCCGGCTGGCGAACGGGCTCGGCGGCAAGGGCTTCATCTATCTCGACGGCACGGTGAGCGACGTCAACGCCGCGGTCGCTGCCGCGCGTGCGGCCGCCGGGCCACGCCTCGTCGATGCGACCGTGATCGCGCGGCTCGCCGAATCCGTCCGCGACCGGCTGTACTAGTTCCATGGAATACGGCGAAGTCGTCGGTACGGTCGTCGCGACCCGCAAGGTCCCGGCGTGGAGCGGCCAGCGCCTGCTCCTCGTCCAGCCCGTGAACGCGCTGGGCGGCGCGATCGGGCGCAAGCTCGTCGCGCTCGACGTCACCAGCGCCGCGCCCGGGCAGTACGTCTTCTTCGTCCGCGGCCGCGAGGCGGCGCACGTGCTCGCGGACACGTTCAACCCGGCGGACGCAGCGATCGTCGCGCAGGTCGACCGGCTCGAAGGCCCGGTTGCGGAGCGCCCGTGAGGATCGCCCGTGTCGTCGGCAACGTGCTCGCCACGGTCAAGCACGAGTCGCTGCATGCGCAGCGGCTCCTGCTGGTCGAGGCCGAGGGCCCGGACGGCACGCTCGACGGGCGGCCGCGGCTGGCGCTCGACGTCGTCGATGCCGGCGAAGGCGACCGCGTGCTCGTCGTCGACGAGGGGAACTCCGCCGCGCAGGCGCTCGCGCGCGGGCGGGGACCGGTGCGCACCGTGATCGTGGGCGTGGTCGACGAAGTCGAATCGTTCCTGCCGCCCGCGAATCGCGGCCGGCAAGGCTGAGCAACCGCGAAGGAGAAGGCCATGACCAAGGCGGACCTGGTGGAAGAAATCGCCTCGCGGACCGGAGTCTCGAAGAACCACACCGCCTTGATCGTGGACGACCTGCTGGACGCGGTCTGCCGCGCGCTGTCCGAGGGCAGCCACCTCGAGATCCGCGGCTTCGGCACGTTCAAGGTCAGGGAGCGCAGGGCCCGCCGGGCGCGCAACCCGCGCAGCGGCGAGGAGGTCATGGTGCCGGCGAAGCTCGTGCCGGTGTTCAAGCCTTCGAAGGAGCTGAAAGCACACATCGCCTCGGGCACGCCCGAGGCCAGGGCCTCATCGTAGAAAGGAGACGAATCATTGGGTTCGGGCAAGAAGCGTAAGCGCAAGAAGATCGCCACGCACAAGCGCAAGAAGCGTTTGCGCAAGAATCGTCACAAGAAGAAGAACGTCTGATGCCCGGATCGCGGCGCGCACCTGATGCGCGCCCGATCCAGGGCGAAGGCCCCTCGCGCGGCCGCGACTCGCGCGCGCGCACGCCACGGGGCGAACGTCACCTGGGTCACGTCGAATGGCACCGCAGCCGCCCGCACTTCGTGCCGGCGCGCCGCGTGCGGCTCGGACGCCGCCCGCTTTCGCTGCCTCCGGGCACGTCCGTGGAAGCCGGTGACATGGTCGTCGCCGAGCTCTTCCCCGATCGCGACGACGCGGTCCTGGTCGAGGTGTTCGGCGCGGACGACGATCCGCGCATGGACGACCTCGCCGTCGCCTCGCGCCATCGCCTGGCGCGGGCGTTCTCGCGCGCCGCGGAGCAGGAGGCCGCGCTCTTCGGCGCGCCGGTGTTCGACGCCAGCACGGGGCGGCTCGACCTCAGGGATCGCGTGACGTTCACGATGGACCCGGTGGACGCGCGCGACTTCGACGACGCACTGTCGTGGCGCCCGCTCGAGGGCGGGATGTGCGAGGTCGGCATCCACATCGCCGACGTGGCGCACTACGTCCGCGCGGGCGGCGCCCTCGACGAGGATGCGCGCGAGCGCGCGACCAGCATCTACCTGGCGGGCGGCGTCGTGCCGATGCTGCCGCACGAGCTGTCCAGCGACCTGTGCTCGCTCGTTCCGGGGCAGGGCCGTTTCACCATGTCCGTGCTCGCCGAGATGGACGGCCGCGGCGGCGTCACGCGCTACCGCCTGGCCGAGGGCTTCATCGAGAGCCGCGCCCGCCTGTCCTATCAAAGCGGGCAGGCGATCCTCGACGGCGACGCCACGGCCCGCGCCGCGGTGCCCTCCGAGGTCGTCCGCGGCCTGGGCGAGCTGGGAAGAATCGCCGTGCGCCTGCGCGAGCGTCGGATGCGGCGGGGGGCGCTCGACCTCGACGTCTCGGAGACCAAGGCGATCGTCGACGACGCCGGTGTCCCGCTGGACATCGTCCGGCGCGATCGGCTGGCCACCATGGAGCTGATCGAGGAGTTCATGCTGCTCGCCAACCTGCTCGTCGGCGAGGAAGCCGAGCGCAGGAACGGCCCGTTCCTCTTCCGCGTGCATCCGCCGCCGTCGCTCAGCAAGCTGGCGGCGCTCGAGGCGATGCTGCAGGCGCTCGGACTGCCGCGCCTGGGCGGCGAGGGCGGAGTGGCCGAGGCGCTCGGCCGGCTCCTGGCGACGCAGCTGGCGCCCGAGAAGAAGCGCCTCCTGCACACGCTGGTCTTGCGCACGCTGGCCCGCGCGTCGTATTCCGAGAGCGACGCGGGGCATTTCGGGCTGGCCGCCCGCGGGTACTGCCACTTCACCTCGCCGATCCGCCGCTACCCGGACCTGTTCAATCACCGGCAGGTGAAGGAATGGCTCGGGCAGGGCGCGTCGGGGAGCCGCGCCGAGGACGAGGACGTCGCCGCACTCGCGCTCCACACCAGCGGGCGCGAGCAGGCCGCCCAGGAGGCCGAGCGCGAATCGACGCGGGTCAAGGCGCTGCGTTTCGTGCAGGATCGTCTCGGCGAGGAGCACGCGGGCATCATCACCGGCGTCGTCCCGCCGGGCGTGTTCGTCGAGCTCGAGGATGTGCCGGTCGACGGCTTCGTCCGCGTCTCGTCGTGGATCGACGACGACTTCACGATGGACGAGGCCGGCGTGCGGCTGGTCGGGCGGCGTTCCCGGCGCAAGTTCTCGCTCGGGGACCGCATCACGGTGCGGCTCGCGCGCGTCGACCTGGCCGCGCGCGAGCTGGAACTGGCGCTGGTCGTGCCGCGCTCGGCTGCCGGCCGCGCGCGCGCCGGTGCGCCCCGGGGTGGTCGCAGGGCGAAGAAGCCGCGGGATCCGGCCGCACCGCGCAACGCGCGTACGGGCGGCAAGGCGAAGGGCAAGGGTCAAGGGAGGAAACGCTGATGGCGAAACGTGGCAGCGAGAAGCGTGAGCACCCGCGGGTCGAGGCGCGCCTCGCCATGCAGCTCGCGGAAGAGACGCTGGGCGAGGCCCTGGTCACGACGGAGAGCCTCAACATCAGCCGCGGCGGAGTCTACTGCGAGAGCTCCGAGTACCTCGCGCCGCTGTCGAAGGTGGCGCTCACCGTGATCCTGCCCGCGTTCGTCAAGGGCGGGCGCACGAGCATGCTGCGCACCGAGGGCGTGGTCGTGAGATGCGAATCGCTGCCGGCCGTGCGCGGACGCAAGCGCTACCAGCTCGCCTGCTGCTTCACCGGGCTCGATGCCGACGCCCGCGGCCTGCTAGACCAGTTCGTGTCGTGGCGCGCGCTGCGCGGACGCGCCGCCGCGCTCGCCCGCGCGGCTGCGGGAACCGGCCCCGTGCGCAAGGTCGTGCGCAAGGTCGTCAAGCGCGCGAAGGCGGCCGTGAAGAAGAAGGTCGTGCGCAAGGCGGCCGCGAAGAAGGCCGCGCGCCCGGCCGTGAAGCGCGCCGCGCCGAAGAAGGCCGCGCGCCGCCCGACGCCGAAGAAGAAGTAGGAACCGGGTGGCGTTCGATCCGCTCGCGCTCGTGCGCCCGCATCTCGCAGCGTTCGTGCCGGGCGAGCCGCCGCCGCCCATCGAGGAGGGCCCGGGCCGGCCGCTCGCGCGGCTCGATGCCAACGAGAATGCGCTCGGTCCCTCGCCGCGCGCGCTGGCGGCGCTGGTGCACGCCGCGCAGTCCGCGCACCGCTACCCGGACTCGGGCGGACTTCGCCTGCGGGAACGCATCGCCGGACTCGACGGCGTCACCGCCGCGCACGTCGCGCTCGGACCCGGGTCGGACGGGCTGATCGCGCATCTCGTGCACCTCGTCGTCGGCCCCGGCGACGAGGTCGTTGCCGCCCATCCCTCGTTCGTCACCTATGCGCACGCGACGCGCCTCCACGGCGGCACGTTCGTCCCGGTGCCGGGCAACGGGATCGACCACGACCTCGACGCCATGCGCGCGGCCGTCACCTCGCGCACGAAGCTGCTCTTCGTCTGCGACCCGAACAACCCCACGGGCGCGCACCTCGCGCCCGGCGCATTCGAGCGCTTCCTCGCGCAGGTGCCGCTGCATGTCCTGGTCGTCCTCGACGAGGCCTACCGCGAGTACGTCGAGGACGCGCCCGACACGCGCGCGCTGCTCGCGCTCGAACGCCCGCTCGTCCTCCTGCGCACGTTCTCGAAGATCCATGCGCTGGCCGGCCTGCGCGTCGGCTACGCTCTGGCGCGTCCCGGGACCGCCGCGCTGTTCCGCCGCGTCGCCCTGACGTTCGAGGTCAACGGGCCGGCGCAAGCCGCCGCGCTCGCCGCGCTCGACGATGCCGCGCATGTCGAGGCGGTCCGGACGTTCACCCATGCCGGCCGCGAGGCGCTCCACCGTGACCTGGGCGCGCTCGGGATCCGGACGTTTCCCTCGTCGACCAACTTCGTGCTCGCCGAGTTCGACCGCGACTGCCGCCCGGTCGTGCTCGCGCTGCGCGAGCGCGGCGTGCTCGTGCGCGCGCTGGCGTCGTTCGGCATGCCGCCCGCGTTCGCGCGCATCGGCGTGGGGACGCCCGGCGAGCATGCGCGGCTCATCGAGACGATGGCGGACCTGCTGCGCGGGGCGGCCTGATGGACCTCGCCTTCGCGCCGGCGCGCGGGCTGCGGGGCAGGGTGCGCGTGCCGGGGGACAAGAGCGTCACGCACCGCGCCTACCTGCTCGCCGCCGCGGCCGCCGGCACGACGCGCATCCGGGGCGCGAACGAAGGCGCCGATTGCCTGGCGACGCTCGCGGCGTTGAACGCGCTCGGCGTGCGCCACGTGCTCGAGGACGAGGGCGTGCTCGCGCTGACGGGCCGGCCCGACGGCTTCGATCCCCCCGCGCACGCGCTCGACCTCGGCAACTCGGGCACGGCGATGCGGCTGCTGCTGGGGATGCTCGCGGGCCGCGGCACGCCGGCGACGCTGGCAGGCGACGCCTCGCTGTCGCGCCGCCCGATGGCGCGCGTCGTCGAGCCGCTGCGCGCGATGGGCGCGGACGTCGAGGCGAGCGAGGGGAAGCCGCCCCTCGTCGTGCGCGCGGCGCCGCTTCACGGCCGCACGCACGTGCTGACCGTCGCGAGCGCGCAGGTCAAGTCGTGCCTGCTGCTCGCAGGATTGTTCGCCCGCGGAACGACGAGGATCGAGGAGCCGCTGCCCTCGCGCGACCACACCGAGCGGATGCTCGAGGCCTTCGGCGTGCCGCTCGAGCGCGTCGATGCGCGCACGTGCGCGGTGAGCGGCCCGCGTGCGCTTCGGTCCCCGGGCGCGCTCACGGTGCCGGGCGACTTCTCGGCCGCGTTCTTCTGGCTGGTCGGCGGCACGATCGCAGGGGAGGGCGAGCTCACGCTCGAGGGCGTCGGGCTCAATCCCACGCGCACGGGCGGCCTGGCCGTCCTCTTGCGGATGGGCGCCGACATCGAGGTCCGGAACGAGCGCGAGGAGGGCAACGAGCCCGTGGGGGACCTGCTCGTCCGGCCGGCCGCGCTGGTCGGGTCCGACGTGTCCCCCGGGGAGATTCCGGGCCTGGTCGACGAGCTGCCGGCCCTGGCGATCGCCCAGGCCGTCGCCTCCGGCCGCTCGACCGTCCAGGGGGCGGGGGAACTGCGGGTCAAGGAATCCGACCGTATCGACGCGGTGATCAACGGTTTACGTGCGCTCGGTGCGAAGGCGCATGAACGGGAGGACGGCTGGATGATCGAGGGCGGAGACCTGTCGGGCGGGCGGATCGAGACGCGCGGCGATCACCGGATCGGCATGGCGTTCGGCATGGCCGCGCTGCGGGCCCGCGAGGCGGTCACGGTCTCCGAGGGCGAGATGATTGACACCAGCTACCCACGCTTCTACAGTGACTTGCGGGATCGGGTGACCTCACGGTGAATCCCCTCGTGATCACCATCGACGGACCGGCCGCCGCGGGCAAGAGCACCACCGCCCGCGCGGTTGCACGCCACCTGGGCTGTCTCTATCTCGACTCCGGTGCCATGTACCGTGCCTTCGCCCTCAAGGCGGAGCGTCTCGGGCTGTTCGCGGCCGCAGCGGAGCCGGGGCGCATCCAGGCCCTGGCGCGCGCGACCGTGATCGGCTTCACCGGCCCCAAGGACGATCCGACGGTCGTGCTCGATGGCGAGGCGCTCAAGGACGAGATCCGCACGCCGCGGGTCTCCGAGCTGGCGTCGCGGGTCGCGACGATCCCGGAGGTGCGCGCGCGCATGACCGAGCTCCAGCGCGCGCTCGCGGCGCGGGAGTCGCTGGTCGCCGAGGGTCGCGACATGGGCACGGTGCTGTTCCCAGACGCGTCGGTGAAGATCTTCCTCGACGCCACGGTCGACGAGCGCGCACGACGCCGGCAGAAGGAGCTGGCATCGCGCGGGCTCGATGCGCCGCTCGCGGAAGTGAAGTCCGAGATCGAGCAGCGCGACCGCCGCGACCGCGAGCGCCAGCTGGCGCCGCTCGTGCCCGCGGCGGACGCGATCGTCGTCGACACCTCGGGCATGTCGGTCGAGGCGCAGGTCGACGCGGTGCTGAAGGCGGTGGAGGAGAAGGTCGGGCCGTCCTGATCCCGCGGCCCGCAAACGACATGGGGCCCTGGTACGGCGGTGTGCGCAGCCTGGCGTCCGGCATCCTCGAGGTGCTGCTGACGCGCGAAGTCACGGGGCTCGCGCACGTGCCGAAGCAGGGCGGCGTCATCGTCGCCGCGAACCACGGCTCGTTCTGGGACCCGCCCGTGCTGGGCGTCGTCCTGCCGCGGCCGCTGCGCTACATGACGCGGTCGTCGTTCTTCTCCGTGCCGCTGTTCGGCGCGCTCATCCGCTCGCTCGGCGCGTTCCCGGTGCGTCAGGGGACGGCCGACCTCTCGGGGCTGCGCGCCGCCGAGGCCGCGCTTACGCGCGGAGAAGCACTGCTGGTGTTTCCGGAAGGAGGCCGCATGAAGGACGGCCGCCTCCATCCGGCGCTCCCCGGCCTGGGCCTGATCGAGGCCCGGACCCGGGCGCCCATCCTGCCGGTGTACGTCTCCGGCACGAATCGCATCCGGCGCTGCATGGTGAGGCGCGAGAAGGTTCGCGTCACCATCGGCGCGGTTCTCCCTCCGGAAACCTGGTTTGCGGAGGATCATTCATCCACCCTGGCCGGTCGCGCGCTCTACCAGGCGATCAGCGACCGCGTGATGCAGGAGATCGCCCTCCTCGCGAGACAGCAGGAGGAGACGACGCGGAGCGGGGTCGCCCCCGCCACCACAACGTCGCAACGGGCGGGCTCCCACGAACGAGGAGGCAGCACTTGATGATCGAAGAACGCGACCACGATACCCACAGCCCCGTGGACGACGACGAGCCGCGGGTTCCCTCGAGCCGTCCCATGGCCGCACCGATCTTCGTCGACGACGACGAGGAAGGCGGCATGACGGCCGAGGAACGCTCCGCGCTGTACGAGCTCTACGCACCTTCACTGCAGTCGCTCGGCGAGGGCGAGATCGTGCGCGGCACGATCCTCGCGATCACCGACAACGAGGTCCTGGTCGACGTCGGGTTCAAGTCCGAGGGGGTGATCAACCTCCAGGAGTTCGCGAACCGCGACGAGATCAAGGTCGGCGACGAAGTCGAGGTGTTCCTCGAGAAGATGGAGAACCAGGATGGCCTGGTGGTCCTTTCCAAGCAGCGCGCGGACTTCGTGCGCGTGTGGGACCGCGTGAAGGCCGCCGCCGACGCCGGCGAACTGGTCGAGGGCAAGCTCGTCCGCAAGATCAAGGGCGGTGTGGTGGTCGATCTCTACGGCGTCGAGGCCTTCCTCCCGGGCAGCCAGATCGCGCTGCGCCAGGTGCAGAACGTCGACGCGCTGCTCGGTCAGGCCGTGCACGTCAAGATCATCAAGCTCAACAAGCGCCGCCGGAACATCGTGGTGTCGCGCCGCGCCGTGCTCGAGGAGGAGCGCGAGCGCATGAAGGCGAACGTGCTCAAGGACCTGGGCAAGGACCAGATCCGCGAGGGCCAGGTCAAGAACATCACCGACTTCGGCGCCTTCGTCGACCTCGGCGGCATCGACGGCCTGCTGCACATCACGGACATGTCGTGGGGCCGCGTGTCGCACCCGTCGGAGATCGTCAAGATCGGCGACAAGATCACGGTCAAGGTCCTCAACTTCGACCCGGAGAAGGAGCGCATCTCGCTCGGCCTGAAGCAGCTCACGCCGTACCCGTGGGAGGGCGTCGAGGCCAAGTACCCGGTCGGCACGCGCGTCAAGGGCAAGGTGGTCTCGATCACCGACTACGGCGCGTTCGTCGAGCTGGAGAAGGGCGTCGAGGGCCTGGTGCACGTCTCCGAGATGAGCTGGACGCGTCACGTCCGCCACCCGTCCAAGGTGGTGTCGATCGGCGACGAGATCTCCGCGCTCGTGCTCAAGGTGGACCAGGGCAACGAGAAGATCTCGCTCGGCCTGAAGCAGGTGGAGCCCGATCCCTGGCTCACGCTGGACGACCGCTTCCCGGTCGGCTCGCGCGTCAGCGGCAAGGTGCGCAACCTGACGAACTTCGGCGCGTTCGTCGAGCTCGAGGAGGGCATCGACGGCCTCGTGCACGTCTCCGACATGTCGTGGACCAAGCGCGTCTCGCACCCGTCCGAGGTGGTCAAGAAGGGCGAGGGCGTGGACGTCGTGGTGCTGTCGATCGACAAGGAGAACCGCCGGATCTCGCTCGGACTGAAGCAGGTCCAGGACGATCCCTGGCCGACGCTGGCCGAGAAGTTCCCCTCGGGCATGACCGTCACGGCGACCGTCAACCGCCTGTTCGACCGCGGCGCGATCGTGGACGTGGGCGGGGACATCGAGGGCTTCGTACCGCTGTCGCAGCTGGGCGTGGACGACCTCAAGAAGCCGGGCGAGGCGTTCCTGCCGAACGAGAACCTGACCCTCAAGGTCACGCGTGTCGACGTGCCGAACCACCGCCTCGTGCTCTCCGTCCGGTCGTGGCTGCAGGACCAGGACGACGTCACGCTGGCCGAGTGGACCGCGGGCCGGAACAAGGCGCGCGCGCTCGCGGCCGAGGCCGAGAAGGCCGAGGCGGCGAAGGCCGAGACCCGGACCCGGACGAAGGATCGTCCCGCGGACGAGGAAGTGGTCGACGTCGCGCCCGAGGACGAGTAGCCCGAAACCGCCGCATGCGGTACAACGGATGGAGCGGGCCCTCGGGTCCGCTCCATTTTCGTCCCTGGAGATCGCCCAAGCCATGAAGCGCTTCTATCTCGAGAGCTACGGCTGCCAGATGAACGTCTACGACACCCAGGGCCT